>Ga0233432_10005530_pt1 | contig 10958 bp, 9 predicted proteins | sample SI_122_August201_6_FD_179870 | JGI IMG/M metagenome (GOLD analysis project Ga0233432, IMG submission 179870) | Seawater microbial communities from Saanich Inlet, British Columbia, Canada - SI_122_August2016_10_MG | ecosystem: Environmental > Aquatic > Marine > Inlet | place: Canada: British...
GTTGGCATCACTAACAGCAAGTTGAGCAACTATAGCTCCATTTTCTAATGCCTCTGAGATGGTCTCACTACCGCTCTCTCCTATTGGAGCTTCATTCTTTTCCAGTTTAATCATCACGGTAGCTGTCACTTCCACAGATGCCTGTCCATAACCATCTTTCAAAGCACTGATAATCAAACTATCATCAGCCACAGTAGCACTGATTGCACCGTTCGCATTTATTTTATTTAACTGAAAGCTGAGTGAATCATCAGATATAAACAATGAATTCAATGCATACTTGGTATCTGCAAAGTCTTCAACAAACGTGAGGGTGTCATTCCGAGTTCCATTATCTTGGATGGAATCAAAACTGATTGTTTGAGCGCTCACATGAAGGGTAGCGGTAAAAAAGCAAAGACCAGTGAAAAATCGGTTAATGAGAATAGATTTTAGAAAATTTTTCATACTTGACTGAATATTTTGATAAATTATTTTAAAAAAATATAAACTATAATTAATTGATAATGAATATATAATAAACTTTTAACTCATGTATTAATATAGTACGAAAACGTGTTAAGATAGTATAAAAATAAACAAGAAGAACAAAAAAAAACAAGAACTATTTCGTGAGATAACTAGTGCTCAGATTCCTCATATTTCTGAATACTCTTACAAAAAGTAAAGTAACCCTCCTTATTTTCAATTTCACTAAAAAAATTATTTATTGAGAGTATCAAATATTGAATCAAGTTTTCATTAATTCTAAAACATTATTTGTAGTAGACCATTTTCATACGTACCTGTTGATCCAGAATACCCAAATTCTGAAACACAGATTTGGTAAGTCTCAGCATGACATTTTGATTCAATCCAGTATTGGGCAATCGACCTACCACTCGAACATACGCATTTTTGTTATTCATTAGATTGATTACTTCAAAAATGGCACCTATATTCAAAGTTCTATGTAATGCTAGGTATTTTGGTGTATTCAATTCCGAATCAATTTTCATAACCAATCCCTCCTCAGTATACTTTTTGACACCTCCAACCTCGTTAACAAGTAATTTTGATCCATATTTAGAGGATGTATAATTTGGCACTTTACTAATCCTTATCATCGTACTATCATTCACTTTCGATCCTGGAAAAATTATTTTTTGTCCCGTTTTTACTCGATAACTTTTTAAATTATTGTAGAATTTTATTTGATCTTTGGAAGTATTGAATTTTACCGCAATTTCTTCAATATTTTCACCATTTTGGACATAATAAATATAAGGTTTTGGCTCAACTTCAGCATCTGTTTTAATGACAGATATACTATCGGAAGAAGTATCAACAATCTTTACTTCTTCCTTTAGAGCGGGACTTGATGGCTCTTTTACATCATTCACCACAGGGTCTTTTTTGATCAAGAGATACTGACCTACCGATAACTCATCTGCTGTCAGAAGGTTCATTTTCCTAAGTGTATCCAAAGAAAGGTTATATTTTTTAGCAATGGCGTATAAGGTTTCGCCTAAGGCTACTTCATGCCGCCCTTCTTGCAGTCCTGAAAGGATCAGGGAGTCCTGCCAAGCTTCCTTTTCGTAATATATTTCAAATATTTGCCCAATATCCAAAGCATTGCCTTTAAAACCATTCTGTCGAATAAGCTCATCTGCCGTTACATGATATCTTTGAGCCAATGAATAGATGGTTTCTCCGCTTTCAACCTCATGAATAATCAACAGGCTGTCTGCTCGCTGTTGCATGTTCAAAGAATCGTAGGAATGACCGGAGAGCATAGAAGCCAAAAAAACACAAAAAAAACAGACTTTATAGATCATAAATTTTAATATTCTTTCTATTCTGAACAAATATGAGCTTCTTTCCCAAGACCATGAAACTTTCTGCCGATATCCCTTGCACCTGATCATCCAAAATAAATTCTTGGACGACCTTTTCTTTATTCAACCATAATAAATGCTTATCCAACAGATCATTATTTTGTAAGTAATAAAGAATTATAATATGGTCATCAACCTCTAAATAAGCTACTTCTTCTTTCGGTTCTAGATTTTTTCGCCTCAAGTACGCGGCGACGGTATCAAAAGCGGATGACTTAGATGAGAAAATAGTAGGCAAAGAAATTTCTTCCATATTTTTCTCCTCTCCCAGTGAAATTTCAAGGGATTCAAACCCCTCTTCCTTCAGCACCTTGCCTTTAATAAAAGTATCTGTCAATTCACTCAATTGAAAGTCTGGGATCTCTTCTAAGACCTCGTTCTTTTTCCAATCGTATCGCATCAAGGTAATAGGTCCTGGATTACGCTGATTTTGGTACACACCTATGATCAACTGATTCCCCTTGATACCCAATAAGGTAGACCACCAATCCATTTTAATAGGGATCTTAATTTTAGTAACTTCATATGAGTATACATGAATAACCACAAAATAATGCTCCATCGTCTCTTCAGAGCGCACTTCAATTCCCAGCTGGGAGGCCACTTGATCCACCTTGATTAACCAAATAGGATTTGTAAATTCCCATGAAAACCCTATATCTGATATTAAATTCAAATCTGTGTTGTAATTTTGTACAAAAATAACCTCAACAAGATCAATGCCAAATTTCAAACATATTTTCATTGCAATGCTTGCTACCTTGTCCATTGTTTGTGTATATGGCCAAGAAAAGACACTACAGGTACTTCATTTGAAGGTCACCAGCGATATTGATCCAAGAAGCAATCGATATGTTTCATTGGGATTAGAAAAAGCTATTGAAATGAACGTAGACTACGTTATTCTCGAATTGGATACCTACGGTGGCGCTTTGACCGATGCCGATGAAATTAGAACAGCCATCCTCAACTACGAAAGACCCATATATGCATTTATCAATAAAGATGCCGCCTCAGCAGGTGCTTGATCTCCATAGCTTGTGACAGCATTTATATGTCAACAGGATCAAGTATCGGTGCCGCAACCGTCGTTACGGGTGAAGGTGAAGCAGCACCTGATAAATATCAATCTTATATGAGATCCATCATGAGATCCACTGCAGAGGCCAAAGGAAGAAATCCTGAAATTGCCGAGGCCATGGTAGATGAAGAAATACGTTTAGATTCACTGATTAAAGACGGTAAGGTTTTGACTTTTTCTGTCTCTGAAGCCATTGAGTATGGTTTCTGTGAAGCCGAAGTAGAAGGCATTACAGATATTATGATCAGATCTGGTGTTACCCGATACGATATAGATCTATTCGAACTCAATTGGAGCGAACGATTCATTGCTCTTTTTCTGAACCCTGCCGTCAGCGGCGTACTCATATTACTGATTTTGGGAGGACTATATTTTGAATTGCAATCTCCTGGCCTTGGTTTTCCAATTATTGCCTCAATGGTAGCCGCTCTGCTTTATTTCACGCCCTACTATCTCAATGGCCTCGCTGAAAATTGGGAAATCATTGTGTTTTTTGTAGGTCTTCTGTTAATCTCACTTGAAGTTTTTATAATTCCAGGATTTGGAATTCCCGGCATTTTAGGATTGATTTTTACCATAGGATCTCTCACCTTGGTCATGGTCAATAATGACGGTCTCAATTTTGATTTAATAGAAGCTTCCATGCTAAATAATGCCCTCATTACCAGTCTCATTGGATTTATAGGCGCGTTATTTCTGATGATTTTATTGGGTGCTAGATTGACTAAAACTTCTTTTTTCAACCGATTTGCTCTTACAGATGTACAAGATACTTCCACGGGATACACCTCCAGTTTCTACAACAAATCACTCATTGGCTCCATCGGAACCGTAGTAAGTGTCTTGCGCCCCAGTGGACGCATCGTGATTAATGATGCCATTTATGACGCCTATACCCGAGGTGAATACCTCGAGAAGGGTGAAAAAATCAAAGTGATTGCAGCAGAGGGTACTTCTCTAAAAGTTCAAAAATCAGTATCATGAAAGTTCTTGGTATCATCCCTTCACGTTATGAATCTACCCGTTTTCCAGGTAAATCATTAATTGACATTATGGGTAAAACCATGATTCAAAGGGTTTATGAGCAGGCAAAAAAATCCAAGCAGTTGGATGACTTGGTGGTAGCCACCGATGACCAAAGAATTTTTGAAAAGGTTAAAAGTTTTGGGGGATCTGTCATCATCACAGGAAAACATCATAAAAATGGTACCGAAAGATGTCTCGAAGTAGCCAAATCACTTCGGGCTCAATTTGTGGTAAATATTCAAGGAGATGAACCCTTCATCCAGCCAGAACAAATTGATGAATTATGTTCTATAATAAGCTCAGATACTGATTTAGCGACATTGATTAAGCGTATTAAAGATCCCAGTGACCTCGAGAATCCTAATCTAGTAAAAGTGGTAAAATCCCTAGATGATTATGCCTTATATTTCAGTCGAAGTCCCATACCTTTTGATCGATCTATGAACAAAGTACCCACACTTCCATCGAAAAAAATTTATTGGAAACACATCGGTATCTATGCTTATCGCACAGAAGTGCTGTCACAAATAGTCAAGTTAGAAGAAAGTGCACTTGAAAAGATGGAATCCTTGGAGCAACTCCGGTGGCTAGAAAATGGATATAAAATCAAAACGGCTGAAACCCATTTTGAATCTACGGGAATAGATACACCCGAAGATTTAGATCATTTAATTGCTAAAATGAAAACTGATGCTCAGTAAAAAGACTCTGGTTTGGATATTAATTTCACTTTCAATGATCACCTTCTTATTCTCCCTGAGAACACCAAATCACCAATTATTCTATACATTTATTGCACTTGGGGTATGGGGTGTTAGTTTTGCAGTAAATAAGTATTACCATCCCAATTCATAAATGAATTATTGATAGCAGATTTTTTCCTCAGGTCAAGATATAAATCTTTAAATAAAAAGCGTTTAATAACAGCAAGTAATCTGTAAAACTCCTCGAACAACCAGTCCCATTGAGAATTTATAATGAGTCAGTTTCCCAAGAAAATTTTATTTATAATTAATCCCATTTCAGGCAAGAGAAAACAAAAAAATATACATACAATAATCGAACAATATCTAGATCATACTAAATTTTCCTTTGATCTAATGTACTCAAAATATCATCAGCATGCGCAAAAGATTGTCCTCAAGCAATTAAAAAACTTTGATATTATGATCGCCGTAGGAGGAGATGGTTCTGTCAATCAGATAGGTGCCTCATTAATTAATTCCCCCGTAGTATTTGGTATCATACCCTCGGGATCTGGTAATGGACTGGCCCGCCATCTAAATATTCCATTAAATTTTAAAGGGGCCATTGAGTTAATTAATTCTTATCAAAAGCCTATAAAAATGGATATCGCTAAGATGAATGGACACTATTTTTTATCTACGGCTGGGACTGGGTTTGATGCCCATGTCGCGTGGAAATTTTCAACTGTAACTTCTAGAGGTTTTTTAACTTATGCCAAAATTGCTCTGCAAGAATTATTTAGATACAAAACAAAAAAATATAAATTAGAGATCAATGACCAAACCATTGAGGTGAACGCCGTGGCAGTGACCATAGCAAATTCAAATCAATATGGAAATAATGCTTATGTGTCACCCCAATCCAAGTTGAACGATGGCTTTTTGCGATTGATCATCATCAAATCATTCCCTTTTTATTATGCACCCCTCCTGATTTTCCGCCTTTTTAATAAAAGCTTACTGAAAAGCAAATTTGTTGTTCAGTATACATTAAAAAGAATGGTTTTGACCTCCCCGACTGAGCACGTACAATTAGATGGCGAATCATTAACTATGGAGGGTAAACTCAACATAGAAGTTATTCCAAAGTGCCTAAATATGATTGGTAGTATTGAATGACACCACGAATAATGAGTTCCATTGAAAAAAACTATTTCATTTCATGCATCTCTAACAATACTTCCTCTGTCGCCTTTAAAACAGCTGCTACTTCAGCAGATTGAATGACATTGGAAATAAAAAGAGATTCGAATTGACTGGGTGCCAAATAAATGCCTCGGGACAACATTCCACGAAAATAGGCACCAAACAATTGAGCATCGGTACTCTTGGCTGTTTCAAAATTCGTCACCTCCTGATCCGTGAAGAATAAACTGTACATACTCCCTATCTGGTTGATCGTATATCTGAGCCCTTGACGCGATAAGATCCTGGTTATGCCTGTAGTGATCTGGCGTGTTGTCTGTTCAACTTGTTTGTAGATTTCTGGGTGTTCGTGTAATTTTCTCAAAATGGTTAATCCTGCAGTCATCGCTACGGGATTCCCGGACAATGTACCCGCTTGATAAATCGGTCCTTCTGGAGCTATTTGATTCATGATCTCTCTCGAACCTCCATAGGCACCCACGGGTAATCCTCCTCCGATGATCTTTCCAAAGGTGGTGAGATCAGGCTTTACTCCCAACAACTCTTGTGCACCGCCTGCCGAAAGTCTAAAACCAGTCATTACCTCATCAAAAATTAATAATATTTGATGGGCATCACATCGCGCTCTAAGGCCCTCCAAAAAATCATCATTTGGGAGTACACAGCCCATATTACCCGCGACAGGTTCGACAATAATAGCACATATTTCATTTTCATTTTCAGCAAGCACACGATCAATAGCCTTCAGGTCATTGTATGGCGCCAATAAAGTATCACGACTCGTTCCTTTGGTGACTCCCGGGCTATCGGGAACTCCCAAGGTCGCTGATCCACTTCCTGCAGCTACCAAAAAAGCATCTCCATGACCGTGGTAACAGCCCTCAAACTTGATAAATTTATTTTTTCCCGTATAACCTCTGGCCAATCGAATGGCAGACATCGTAGCCTCCGTTCCAGAATTGACCATTCTAATTTTCTCAATGGAAGGTACCATTTCAATGATTAATTCAGCAATTTCCACCTCTCTTCTACCTGGAGCTCCGAATGAAGTCGAACTTTTCACAGCTTCAAAAATGGCTTTTTCAACTTCTTCGTTGGCATGGCCTAAAATCATAGGTCCCCAAGAGTTAATGAGGTCTATATAGGCATTATCATCTTCATCATATAAATAGGCTCCTTTAGCACGAGACATAAAAATAGGATCTCCTCCTACTGTCTTAAAAGCCCTTACTGGTGAGTTCACTCCTCCCGGTATCAAGGTCTTTGCACGCTCAAATAACGCTTTACTCTTTCGGGTCTTCATTTAATTCAATCGCTTAAGCCTAAAATCTTGCATTTCTATGATGGGTACTACTTGATTATCTCGAGTACCTGGATACCAATTTCCCTCCATAAGGTATCCTTCCATCAAATCCATATTTAAACTGTTTTGGAAATACTTTCCATATTCATTCAACTTACCTCCAATGAACATGATGAATTCATAGCCCAATTGATGATAAGTTGAAGGTGACTGATGAAATTCAGCAATAAAATCTTCTCTGAATTGCTCATATACTAACGACTCTTTATTAATAAAATCGTCAACCGCCAGCTTCACATTAAGTTTTTGTAGTAAGTCATAGTTTACAGTTCGCTCAAAAAACCAATTACCATAACCGTAAACACTCACCTTTTCATCACGATTTACAAGCGCTCCCAATAAGTTATTGATGACCGCACTTGACTCAGTAGCTATAAACATATGGTTAATAGAATCCTTTGGAAAAATAAATTTATCTTCATAGGCAACCAACCATTTACCCGTCTCTTGATCAACCAAATAATCAGCTACCTTATCCGCATATATGATTTTTCTTCCTGATATTTCGGAAATTGAATCAGCGTCATTTTTTGTATAGTATACCTTATTTGATTGTATCCAATTATCCAACAAAAGCTTTGAACTACTCTCATCTAAATGTATGAATCCCAATATATTAAATCCTCTTTCCTCTATAAAATCTCGATAAACTTGTCCTGATATTGAATCTCGATCATTTTGATAAAATATGACGACATTCTTGTTAGTATCAGATTCAGCCACATACTCAGCTAATTTAAGAGCAACAGTTTTGGATTTGGGCTTAAACATAAAAGCAAAAGGGTTATCCTCAATGAATTCTTCGTTATTGGTAAACGGATTGATGATATTAATACTATCTTTTATTGAAAGCGATTTGACACTCCTGATGGGGCCTGCATACAAAGGTCCCACAATAAGATCTGCCCCATTCAAATAAGGCAACAAAGTATCTGTAGTGCTTTGCGATTTTTTCGTGTCAAAATCATAAAAATTTAATTGGATACCCTTAGACTTAAGGGTAGATTGTCCATGCTGCATACCTTGATAAAATTCAATGATCACTTTGTTTCTAATGACTGTATTCGGATTTCCTAAGGAGTCGAACATGAAAGGCAAAGTCACTGCAATCGCGTAGGCCGATGCATATTCATCTTTTAGACTCCCATTAATTAAATTTTCATTAGTGAAATTATATTTGAATTTCAATTGATTGACAATGGGTATATATTCAGATAAGTCTTTTTCAATGATCAATTTTCTGGCCAAAATAAGTGATAATTGACGGTAATTGGGATACGCTCTATTGTGTTCAAGCAAATCTTTCACCGATAAATCCAAACAGTATTTATTTATTACACTTGATGAAAATTCCGAATCCCTAGCATAAGCATTGTAACGATCTAGATAATTAAAGGCAGCAGAAAATTCGTTCAGCTCAAAATATGCCAAGGTCAGCCAATAAAATACCTCGTCTTGTTCTTTCCAATTGGGGAATTTCTTTTCAATTTGTTCCCAATTGTCAATGGCCCTCTTATAATCTGCGTTCTTACTATAACACAAACCTTTAAAAAAGTAGGCATAAACACCAAGTTGAGGATCGGTTTTCAATACTTCAAAAGCGCTCATCGCAGATCTGAGTTGCTGATTTGACATCAACCTTTTGGCTTCATTGAATTCATCTTTTGGATGAGACTGCCCAAAGCCCATGAAAAAATTCAATAATAAAAACAATATGGTTATTCCTTTCAGCATTACTCCCACTCTATGGTTGCGGGTGGTTTAGAAGAGATGTCGTATACCACCCTATTTACTCCCTTCACTTTATTTATAATATGATTAGACATGCGACCCAGAAATTCATACGGCAAATAACACCAATCTGCAGTCATGCCATCTAAGCTAGATACTGCCCTTAATGCGACTACCTGCTCGTAAGTCCGCTCATCACCCATCACCCCAACAGACTGAACTGGAAGCAACATCGCCCCTGCCTGCCAGACCTGATGATAGAGACCTTCATCTTTGAGACCTTGAATGAAAATATGATCAACCTGCTGAAGGATATTTACTTTTTCAGCATTGATACTACCCAAAATACGGATGCCTAATCCTGGTCCCGGAAAAGGATGCCTACTTAAGATCTCTTTTGAGATATTGAGGGTGGCCCCAACCTTTCGCACTTCGTCCTTAAACAGAGTATTTAAGGGTTCCAATACCTTTAAATCCATTTTTTCTGGCAAGCCACCGACATTATGATGTGATTTGATGGTTACCGAAGTCCCATTTACGGAAACGGACTCTATGACGTCAGGATAAATTGTTCCTTGACCGAGCCATTTAACATTGTTAATCTTTTTAGCTTCTTGCTCAAAGACCTCAATAAATACACGGCCAATGGCTTTTCGTTTGGCCTCAGGCTCTTCCAAACCTTTCAGTGCGTCATAGAACAATGATTTAGCATCAACGCCTTTAACATTCAAACCCAATCCTTTGTATGAACTAAGTACTTCCTCAAATTCGTTTTTTCGAAGCAAGCCGTTGTCTACAAATATGCAATATAGATTCTCACCAATGGCTTTGTCTATCAGTACGGCAGCAACCGAACTATCCACACCTCCTGACAACCCCATAACGACCTGATCATTACCTAATTTTTCTTTTAATTTCTCTATAGTAGACTCTGCGAAATGATCTGGAGTCCATGATTGACTCGCCCCACATATCTTTACAATGAAATTTTCAATCAGCTGTTTACCTTGTTCAGAATGCGTCACCTCTGGATGGAATTGAATGCCATAAACAGATCTATCCTTCCATTTAAAGGCTGCAACAGGGATGTTTTCAGTAGAGGCTATTTGTTCAAATACTTTAGGTAACTCCACGATGGTATCTCCATGAGACATCCATACCGTACTGCCAACATTAACTTGACTCAATAAATCTGTTACATCCGACAGTTGATTCAACTTGGCACGTCCATATTCTCTATGCAATGATTTAGCTACTTTTCCTCCCATTTTTTTAGCTAACAATTGGGCTCCATAACAAACACCCAATAAAGGTAAATTTCCAAAAATATCAAGCGCCACATCCGGTGCCTCTTCATCCAAAACAGAACAAGGACTTCCCGATAAAATAACGCCAATGAAACTGTCAAGAGCCACTTCACTTGATTTATTAAAAGGATGAATTTCACAGTATACATTTAATTCCCGAACTCTTCGAGCAATCAATTGTGTATATTGGGAACCAAAATCAATGATCAAGATTTTCTCTAACATGTTGCAAACTTAATAGAATCTAATCAGCATAAAAGTCCCAGTATAATTTTAGCAGAAAAAAAATGTATGAGTCAGAAATCCAAGAAATAGTGAAATCATACTTCCCAAATCTAAAGGAAGAGTCTCTAGATGCCTTTATGAAGCATGCTTCATATTTGAAATCTACCAAGGGTACAAAATTAATTTCTGAAGGAAAGAGACATCGTTATTTCTACTTAATCTTAAAAGGAGGTGTCAAATCTTACTATTCAAAAGAGTCAAGAGAAGTATGCATGTGGTTCGCATTCAAAAATGAAGTTGTTGGAACAATTACAACATACGAAGGCTTACCCTCAAAAGAAACGATTGAATTATTAGAGGATTCAGAATTGATAAAATTCAATATCGAAAAAATAAAAGAGCTAACACTAACCGATTTATCCATTAGTCACCTGATGAATGGTATTATCATATAAA
>Ga0233432_10005534_pt1 | contig 10956 bp, 9 predicted proteins | sample SI_122_August201_6_FD_179870 | JGI IMG/M metagenome (GOLD analysis project Ga0233432, IMG submission 179870) | Seawater microbial communities from Saanich Inlet, British Columbia, Canada - SI_122_August2016_10_MG | ecosystem: Environmental > Aquatic > Marine > Inlet | place: Canada: British...
TTTGAGCGACATGGCTTAGGCTGAGAGCTTCGGGGGGGAAATGTGGGTTTAGTTTTGACTGATGACTTCGGAAAAGTTTGGCGGTATCAATGGAGATGACGTTTAGGGAAGTCAGTTGATTTAGAAAAGCGAGGTCTAGGTCAACAAAGTGCCCGGCTATAATTTTATGATCTAGCAACTCTTTTATCTGCTGAGAAAAAAGATGTGGAGGGGTGGCATTTTTTAAGAGGCTTGGTGTGATATGGTGATGTTGGACTGCGTCGTTGATGCCAAGGGGTCTGGTGGGTTCGATGACCCATTGTTTGAGCTCATTGAGTAAGAGCCGTCCTTCTCTCATGGGGACGGCGACGAGGTTGAGGAGTTCGTCTTTATTCGGATCGAGTCCAGTCATTTCTCCGTCAATGAACCAGATCTCATGGCTTTTCCAAGAGCCTTTAAGATCGAACTGTTCTAACTTTTTAGATCGATTGAACGGCCACATCGAAATCCCGCTGGATTTTTCTCTGAATATTTTGGGTCAAAACAAGAATGGCTTTGAGGACGCGTCGGTCTAATTCACCAAGGAGATCTTGTTGTAAATGATTACTCCCAGTTCCCCCATCGAGTAAGGAGTTTTCCTGAGTCAATAAGCGAAGGTGTAGGATGTTTTCATATGCATGATGCAGGTCATCGCATAGGGAGCTTTTTAGGATCTCATTTTCTCGGATGGCAGCAAGACGCTCCATTGTATTAGTTTTCAAGATTCCATGCTTTAGAGACCAAAGGCGAATGGGGTCTACGATTAAATTCTGGATATTTTTAAGGTCAATGCCTTCTCGATGGTTCGAGTCAGAAGACAGGAGAATATTTTGAAAAAATCCGAGGGGAATTGGGTGCCTAATCACCTCGATGGCGAGGTGATGAAGAAAAGAAGCGCCATGGTCTCTTGTATGTTGACTTATTCTCTTCGATAAAATATCAACAAGATGAAACTCACCTAGAACTGGTTTCAGATCGAAATAGATTTGTGCATTTAATACAGACTCGGGAGATGGGTGATCAATCCAATCTTTGAAGGCTTCGGTCCATTCGTCTAGGCTTCGGCAACAAGCGGGCTCGCTTGCCATCACTCCTCCTTTACAGTGAGGGTAGCCAATAAAATCAAGAGCTTCGCAGACTTTTTGTCCAAATTGTAGGAATAGAGGTCTTAGCTCTTCTGGATTTTGACCTTTAGGATCAAATAAGATTCCGTTGTCTTGATCCACGACGAGAGTTTGCTCAGTTCTTCCTTCGCTGCCAAAAACGAGAAATGTAAATGGGCAGGGTAAGTCATGGTCTTTTTGAATGAGTTCAACTGCACGAGCAACAATGGCATCATTGCTACGAGCGATGAATTGGGAAACCATGTGAGGAGAGAAACCGTTATGGTGCATCTCCTTGGCCATTTCATCGAGATTTTCCCGGTGAACTTTGAGATCATTGGGAATCTTGGTTTTGCCGATATTGGCCATCAAGGTTAGGGCCCCGCTTCCTTTGAGTTGAGGCATATCTCTAGTGGAGAGGATCGAAGTGACTTGCCCAGTTGAGTTGGTGAGAGGGAGATGGTGGACCTCGTGCTGAGCCATGAGAAGAAGGGCCTGAAAAAGAGGGGTTTTTTCGGGAGTAGAATGGATTTCCCTGATAGCAATAGAGTCAATTGGTGAGTCTGGGTTTACGTGATTGAGAATAACGCTTTGACTAAGGGTTCGGTAGGTGACTAGCCCCCATAAGGGATTATTGAGGTCCTCAACAATGGCGATGCTACTTTTTAGTTCTAGAATGAGTTGGGTGACCGATTTGATGGAGTCCTTTCGACTGACTCGAATGACGGATTGATTTGCCATGGACCCGGCGCTTTCATGGCCTTGTAGTGAGTTGAGGGGGAGTCGGTCTCGGCCTCGGAGACTCTCATGGTGAGTGCCGGCACTGAGGTGAGAGGTGAAGTGGTTTTTGAACTCTGGAAACTCAGAGCATAACTTCAGAAAAGGCTCTGAGGGCAGTGTGTAGAAGAAGCAGTCGCTGGTGAGATGAAGGCTCCGGCGAGCCCAGCGATTGTTGAGTAAAATAGAGAAGGCTCCGAAGACTTCCCCTGGTTCGAGTATGGGGTTATCAAGGTGTGGAATATTTGCGTTGAGCCACTTTTTTTCTCCTTTTCCATCGAGTAGAAGATAGACGCTTTCTATTTTGCTTTGATTTTCTTCGAAAAGATGGGAGCCACTGGGGTGGAATTCTAGGCTGAGTTGAGAGGCAACGGATTTGAGAGCGTCTTTTGGTAGAAGGGAAAATCCTTGGCAGTTTTCAAGGAAGTCGGTCAGTCCTTTAAATGATAAGTCCTCAATCATTGAGGTTTAAATGAAAATATAGGAGGCATCGTTGAGGGAATAAGTTCAGGACTGATCTGCTAAAAGGCAAATGAGAAAGCTTTAAAGTATACCAAGGCATTTCTTGACACCAAAAGCACTCAATTATGTAGTTGGCAACTATTTAAGAAAGGTGAATCATGTCAACAGAAAATGAGCGCTCCTACTGGGCGAGTAGTCTGAAAATTCTTTTCGGAATTCTCTGCATTTGGTTCATTGGTGCCTATGGGTGCGGTGTCATCTTTCGAAGTTGGTTGGACGAAAACGCGCCCAAGATTGGCAATGCGCCATTTGGGTTTTGGATGGCTCAGCAGGGCTCGATCGCTATTTTTGTGATCCTCCTAGTTAGTTATGCGTTCTTGATGAATCGTCTGGATCGTCGTTTTGGTTATGAAAAGGAGTCAACATGAGCCAGACCACTTGGAATTTTATTTTTATCGGGATCACCTTTGCCCTTTATATTGGCATCGCTATTCGCTCACGTGCCGGCTCAACGAAGGAGTATTACGTTGCCAGTGGAGGAGTTTCTCCTCTTGCTAATGGCATGGCGACGGCAGCTGACTGGATGTCAGCAGCAACTTTTATCTCTATGGCGGGAATCATTGCGGCGTCTGGATACGATGCCTCGAGATTTTTGATGGGGTGGACGGGAGGATTTGTGCTTCTCACAACCTTGATGGTGCCTTTTCTTAGGAAATTTGGAAAATTCACAGTTCCCGACTTTTTAGGAGATAGGTTTTACTCCAACACGGCCAGACTGGTGGCTGTGGTGTGTGCGATTTTCGTCTGTATGATTTATATCATGGGGCAGATGCGGGGCGTAGGGATCGTTTTCTCGCGTCTTTTTGAGATTGAGATTTGGATGGGCGTTCTCATTGGAAGTACGATCGTGTTCTTTTATGCCGGCCTAGGGGGAATGAAAGGGATCACTTATACTCAAGTGGCTCAATACTGTGTGATGGTGATCGCCTACACGCTTCCGGCTATTTTTGTATCATTGTTGCTAACGGGAAATGTTGTTCCTCAGTTAGGTTTGATTGGAGACTTCAAAGATGGAGTGCCTCTTCTTGAGAAGCTAAATCAGCTCAACGTTGAACTGGGGTTTGCAGAGTACACCTCAGGAAAAATCTCTACTTTAGATATGTTTTGTATCACCGCGGCCTTGATGTGTGGAACAGCAGGTCTTCCTCACGTGATTGTTCGCTTCTTTACGGTGACAGATGTGAAGTCTGTTCGAATTTCGGCTTGTTGGACTTTGGCTTTTATTTCAGTGATCTACCTTACGGCGCCAGCTATTGGGGCTTTTGCTCGGACGAACTTTATTGCTTCAGTTAGCGAAAAAGCTTACGCTGGCCCCGAGGGAGTGCCCTCTTGGTTTAAGAACTGGGAAGATCAGGGTTTGATTGCTTGGCAAGATAAAAACAATGATGGAGTTCTTCAGTACAGTGGTGACGGCGCAGCTTTTGAGGGAAAGCCTAAATTTACTGGGGAAAGAGGAGAACATGGACAACGTTTGGTTGAAAATGCTCAAGTCGAATCCACGAATGAAGTGTATTTTGATCGTGATATTATGGTGATGGCTAATCCGGAGATTGCAGGTCTGCCTCCTTGGGTGATTGCTCTTGTGATGGCAGGTTGTATTGCTGCTGCGCTATCGACTGCGGCTGGGTTATTGTTAGTTCTGTCGACATCTATTTCTCATGATTTGATGAAAAAGGTGCTTAAGCCTGATATCAGTGACCGTCAGGAGGTTTTTTATGCTAGACTAGCCTCTTTGGGGGCCTTGATCGTTGCGGCTTACTTTGGAATCAACCCTCCTTCAAGCTTTGTGGCTAAAACCGTGGCTTTTGCTTTTGGCTTGGCGGCGTCATCTTTCTTTCCCACAATTTTGATGGGAATCTTTTTCAAAAAAATGAACCGTGAGGGGGCTGTGACTGGTATGATTTCAGGCATCAGCTTCACCTTCGGTTACATCATTTACTATCAATTCATTGCCGACCCCGGAACACCTCATCTTTGGGGAATTTCACCTGAGGGAATTGGTTTTGTTGGGATGATATTGAACTTTGTCGTTGCTTTTGTTGTGAGTCGCTTCACTCCACCTCCTCCCCAAGAGGTCCAAGATATGGTGGAGCAGATTCGCATTCCCAAGGGCGCTGGTGAAGCAACCCATCACTAAATTTTCTAGTGAGGAAAGTGAAGGGCGAGGTGGTTTGGGACTATCCCAAGTCTCCTTGCCTTATCATCGACCTCGTTACACTGCGCAACCCATTTTTAAGGAGTTGATGAGTCGATGTCGGTAAAACTACGTCTTCAAAGGACCGGGCGTCGCAATCATGCCCAGTTTCGTGTGGTAGTGACCGATACCCGTAGTCCTCGTGATGGCAAAGCCATTGAGGTTATTGGGCATTGCGATCCTCACGGAAAAAGTGAAGTGAGCGAGGACGTCAAAATCGATCGCGTTGACCACTGGTTGTCCGTTGGGGCCCAGATGTCTGACTCTGTTAAGCAAATCGTACGTCGTGTTAAGGCCCGCCAGGCCAAGACGGCTTAAGGTTCTTGCTGCAAACTTCCTTGTTGCTTCTAAATGAAGTTCAGCTTTGTCAGTCTCTTCCCCGAGTTGTGCACCCAGGTCATGGCGACCGGTGTAGTCGGCAAGGCTGTTGAACAGGGTTTAGTCAAAGTAGAAACTTCTAACCCTAGAGACCATGCGGTTAACCGTTATGGATCTGTAGACGACACCCCTTATGGGGGTGGCCCAGGCATGGTGATGCGTCCAGAGCCACTTGTGGCAGCCGTTGAAGAAATGAACCTGGAGGAGGAATCTCTATTGGTGATGATGACTCCAACTGGAAAACCCTTTGATCAAGCCACAGCCAGAGAGTGGGCCAAGAAATCTCATATAGCTTTTGTCTGTGGACGGTATGAGGGTATGGATGAGAGGGTTAAAGAAGTGTTGAACCCAGTAGAGATATCCCTTGGAGATTTCGTTCTTTCTGGAGGAGAGTTAGCAGCTCTGTCGATGGCAGATGCAACAGCTAGACTTATTCCTGGAGTTCTGGGCGGAGAGTTATCGACCGTCGAAGAAAGTTTTAATCAAGGGTTGGAATACCCTCAATACACTAAACCTCGAAGCTTTCGAGGAAAAGAAGTGCCAGAGGTGCTTTTAAGTGGACACCATCAAGCCATCGAAGACTGGCGCCGGGAGCAATCCAGGGCCATTACAGAACAACGTCGCCCGGATCTTTTGGATTCGGGAACCTTCAGTGCCGTTTCTTGACCTGAGAGAGAAGAAATATGAAAAAACAAGCCGTAATAGATTTTGAAAAGTCATTGGCGACCAAAGATGTCCCAACCTTCGCTGCTGGTGACACCGTATCCGTGCACTATCGAATTGATGAAGGCGGAAAGGAACGGATTCAGGTTTTCAAAGGCGTGGTTATTTCCATGCGAGGTGAAGGCATGGGTGAGCATTTCACTGTTAGGAAGATAACACAAGGCCATGGGGTTGAGCGTTGCTTCCCTCTCCAGTCACCTTATATCGACAAGATCACTGTGGATCGATTGGGTAAAGTGAAGCGAGCCAAGCTCTTTTATTTGCGTGATAGGACTGGAAAAGCTACTCGAATCACAGAGCGTTTGGCAACTAAGCAGGAAACAACCGCCTGATAGTTTTCCCTCTTTGATTTTACGATCCCCTCTTTCCTCAATATTGGGAAAGGGGGGATCTTTTTTTGGCGCATCCAAAACAGAAGAAACGGGAAGATCTGGCGAGAGACTGGCTGGAAATTTTCTTATAGAGAAAGGCTTTGAAATTGTCGAACGGAACTATACAATCGGCGCTGGAGAAATTGATATCGTTGCAAAAGATGGCTTGTCGATTGTATTTGTTGAAGTTAAAACACTCACTAGGTCTGGGTTGTACAACCCAGAGGACCAAGTGAGTCGGAGTAAACGAAGGCGAATTGAGAAAGCGGCTGTGACCTGGATGCAGAAACACCCAGAGTTTCCCATGGGGCGGTTTGATGTTATTTCAATCCTAATGAAGAAGGACGATGTAAAGATCGTTCATTTTGAAGACGCTTGGAACGAAGGCGAGTGATGGAAAAGCAGTCCCTGCAAAAACTTATCCGAGGAGCTAACAAAAAAGTTGGCGAGGGCGGAGGAGAGCTTCTTCAGGCCGCAAAAGACGCGGGTCGTGAAGGAACAGTGGAAGCCTTCAGCGGAATCTTAAGAAACTATCGTGATCTTTTTGACGATGATTTTGAAGAAAAGCTGCCAAGTCTTCAGAAGCACCTTGAGAGTCGTGATGAAGAGAACCTGCAGGCGATGTGTCAGATCGTTGATCAACGGTTGTCATTCTTGGCTAAAGCTGCAGGTATAAACGAGGAAGAAAGTGAAGACGTCGGAGTCGAGGAAGAGTCTGGCGAATCTGCTGAAGTGGTGGAAGAAGCAGTGCCTTCTGAAGACCCTGTTTCCGATGAAGATGACTTTGCTGCTTTGTTAGAGCAAAAGTCTGTTGATGAAATGGATGAGTCAGAGATGGCTGCCATCACCATCTCTGAAAAAATTGGAGATGACGGAGCTTCTGAGGAGGTGCCTGAAGAGCTTGAGGAAGAACCAGAGCCATTGATAGAAGATGCAGGCCCGGGCTTGGATGATCTGATCGAGAGCATGAGCGAAGAAAAGAGTTCATCTCCACCACCTAAATCCGAAAGTAGTGTGGAAGATGATGATGAGGTGGATTTTGAAGCTCTTCTAGAGCAGAAGTCTGTCGATGAAATGAGCGAAGAAGAAATGGAACAGATTGATGTTCGACAAAAAGCTGAGGCTCAACCTACGGGTGAGACCCCATTGGAAGAGCCAGAGGCCGAAACAGACTCTGCTGAAGAGCTCAGTGACGAAGATTCTTCCGATGAGAGTGCTTCGTCTGAAGAAGAGCCTCAAGAAGAAAACGATCCTATGGAAGGAGACGATCTCGACGATCTATTGGATTCATCCGAAGCGGAAGTTGAAGAAACGACTCCTGAAGAGAGTTCAGAAACTGACTCAGCCTCTGAAGAGAGTGATTTGGACGATCTACTTGATTCCTCCAATGAAGAAGAATCACAAGAAGAGAGCGATCCTGTGGAAGGGGACGATCTCGACGATTTATTAGATTCATCCGAAGCGGAAGTTGAAGAAACGACTCCAGAAGAGAGTTCAGAAGCTGACTCAGCCTCTGAAGAGAGTGATTTGGACGATCTACTTGATTCCTCTAATGAAGAAGAATCACAAGAAGAGAGCGATTCTGTTGAGGGAGATGATCTCGACGATTTATTGGATTCTGCTGAGTCAGAGGGGGACTCTGAAGAAGGGATGGAATCTAGTGAAAATAATGAGGAGTCCTTAGATGACTTATTGGGTTCAACTTTAGAGGAAGAGCAGGTTTCAAGCGGAGAGGCAGAAGACTTTGGCGAAGACGAATCATCAGGTGATGAGGTTGCTGGTTCTGAAGTGGAGAACTCTTTGGATGACCTTCTTGATGAAGGAGAAATCGATGGCGAGGGCGATCTGGAATCGTCCGCCGACGACCTAGAATCAGAAACTTCTACGGAGGAAGACAACATGGCGACGGATTTACCTGAAGATGAAGGTAATCTTGATGATCTCCTAAACGAGGTTGAAGAGTCGGTTGATACTACCGAAGCCGTATCAGAGGATGATGGACCGACGGAGGAGTCTGAAGGTCTTTTGGATGAGCTTCTTGAAGAGGGAACTCGAGAAACTGAGGCGGAAGATACGGAAGAAGGAAACGATGATTCAGCAGAAGAAGATGGAGATCTTGATGACCTTCTCAGTGAGATGGACAGCGGTGATGAATTGTCTGAGGATGATTTGGCTGAGGACTCTTCTGATCTAGAAGCCAACGATGAAGTCGATAGTAGCATCGATGACCTTCTTGGAGATATTTCTGGTGAGCTAGAGGATGAATCAGGTATCGCTGATGAAGATGTCGATGAATTACTCAAAGACGTAGAGTCAGAAATAGATGACGCAGAAGGAGTCTCTGACATTGTTGAAGAGCTAACTGATACTGCTGAAGTTGAGGAGGGAGATGAAACCGAAAACGCGTCTCTATCTGACCTTCTTAGTGAAGCGACGGGTCGACAAATCACTGATGAGGATTTAGAGAAAGGTGATGATGGGGAATCTGTTTCCCTTGATGAGTTGATGCAAAGTGCAGAAGCCTCTCTGAACGATAATAGCGAAGGACAAGTCCTAAGGGTCATTTCTGAAACATTTCGCCTAGAAAAAGATGGAGAAGTTATCTATGAAGGGTCAGACGATCAGGAGATTCGAATGGCTGTTGCCGATCACGTCCTTTCAGGTGAAGATGCTGAACTTGTTTTGATCAAGGTTCAAAAGAAGGAAATCGTTACAGTGGTTGAGGACGAAGTTCCCATCTCTGTAAGTATTCAGCGAGGCTGAAGATTCCTTGGCCCTCATTGACGTTGGGGTCGATCATTTAACTCAGGTTTTAGGTGATTGATAGTCATTGCCACCTTTATCTCTGTCGAGAACCAGTTGAAGAGATACTGATTCGAGCTGAGGAACATGGTTTAACAGACCTTGTTCAAGTAGCAACAGACTGCGAGACAGCTCTTTGGGGAAGGGAGTTAGCCGGTCAATCACTTCGAGGCCCTAGGGTTCATCCCACTGCTGGGCTCTACCCATCAAGAGCAGAAGGGCCTTGGGAGGAACAATTGGATGTTCTTAAATCTGAGTTGGCCAGTGGTACTTATGTTGCTGTCGGGGAAATGGGAATCGACCTTTACCATGACCAGAGTTACTTAGATCGTCAGCTGAAAATGTTTCATGCACAGGTGCCATTGGCCTTGAAGCACAATCTTCCGATGATCCTTCACATTAGAAATTCATACGAAGAAGTTCTTGGAGCACTGTCTGAGTATGACGGAGAAAATAATCTCAGGGGAGTCTGGCATTGCTTCGAGGGAACCATGGATCAAGCTAAGGCTTTTGTTGAAATGGGGTGGATGATCTCTTTTTCTGGGCTTTTAACTTATAAAAAGCGTGAGGATTTACGAGCGGTTGCCCTAGAGATTCCATTGGAATCTATCATGATCGAAACAGATAGCCCTTACCTAAGCCCAGTGCCCCTGCGTCACGAAAAAAACGAACCTTGGAAAGTCAGTCATGTGCTCAAATGTTTGGCTGGAGTGAGGGGAATTGAGCCTTCTGTTCTCGAAGTCATTTTAGATGAGAACACCAAACGATTTTTTGGTTTGGGAAAGACCTGATATACGAGCCCAACTATGTCTAGTGATGACTGTCGGGATATGTTTGGTCTTAATCGGAACGAGGAATTGTGATGATTGAACCGAGCCCTATATCGGCATGTCTATGGGGGGTGATGTGTTTTTTGTCACTACTCCAACTTGGAACTTTGATTTTAAGGGGCGGGAACCTAATTGAGCGACTAGCTCTGGGTTGGCTAGCCGCGATGCTGTTAAGCTTTTTAGTGATGGGCATAGGTGAAAATGGAGGCGTGGTTCTTGTCATCCTAGGCTGGGTCTTGGCAGTTTGGTGGTTTAGAAATCAGCTGAGAGTTTTGAGAGAAGGAGGGTGGGAAAGATTAAAGCTGAAATGTATTAAGGCGGACAAGGGGATGGGTTTTCTTTGGGCCTTGGCATTCTCTTTGGTACTGTTGAGACTTGTCTTTGCCTTGTTGCCACTGAATAACTGGGATAGCTTAAACCATCATTTACCAATATTGTTGTCTAGATTGCAAGAAGGTGGATGGGAGCCGATGTTTTGGGTCTCAACAGAGAGGAGGACGCCTTTATTTTCAATGCTTCCAAAGCTTTGGGCTATTTCTTTAGATCCAACAGGTCGGGCTTTGGTTGTTCAGCATCTTTGCCTTGGAATAGCAATTCTTCTGGGGATGGGAGAAGTGATTCGAAAGCGTTGGCCCAGTTTGATTTGGGCCTTGCCCTTGATGATGATATGGAGCTTATCCGATGTATGGCGACATATTATTTCCGCAGGAGATGAGGTTTGGTTAATTTTAGGGGCGATGGCATTCTTGACGTTACTTTGGAAGGAGGAGCACAAAAACTCTAAGCCTGTTTTGCTAGGGTGTGCTTTGATGGCGAGTTTGGGAATTAAAGCGACGGCGATTTTCTTTTTAATCCCCTTTGGATTGGCTTGGTTGATTCTGACGCGGCATCAGCCCAAAAAGATCATGGTGGGGCTGGCTTTAGGGTTGGGCTTGGTGACCATGGCGATGTCTTTTAATCTTTGGCATTACTCCCTTGCCTATCCTGCGAATAGGTGGTCAGATTTGTTGGCAAAGCCTTCTCCAAAGGTGATGACCGTTGAAGAGGTCAAGGAGCAGAGGTTAGCTATGGGGCTAGATCATCACCGAGATAATCAACGCCCGGGTTCAAAAGGCTTATCATCTTTGATGAACAATGTCTCTAGACTACCAAGTTTAGCTTTGGGACCATACCTTATTTGGTTGATGGTATGCTTCGTGTTGATGGGGGGTTGGAAGGCGAGGTTATGGAATCGAGAA
>Ga0233432_10005536_pt1 | contig 10955 bp, 9 predicted proteins | sample SI_122_August201_6_FD_179870 | JGI IMG/M metagenome (GOLD analysis project Ga0233432, IMG submission 179870) | Seawater microbial communities from Saanich Inlet, British Columbia, Canada - SI_122_August2016_10_MG | ecosystem: Environmental > Aquatic > Marine > Inlet | place: Canada: British...
TTGATGGAGCCAAGCCTCAAGCTGGCACCATTCTCTACATGGGGCTTTCCAACGCCTACTTTCTCTCGGTGAATAAAAAGAAAGCCGCCTGGGGTCGCCCCAGCACAAAGGGTTGGGTGTGGAATCATGCTGATGAACACCTCGAGGCGATCACTGAAGCCATCTCCATGGCCGAAGGAAAAACGATTGAATTAAAATTGGCCCAGCTCCCAGTGGAGGTCCAACCATGAGGGCTTTTCTCTATTCAGTCCTCTTGGTCATCTCCACCTTTGGATCACTCATCGGCCAAGACTTAGATCAACTTCAACGACAACAAGAACAACGCCTAAGTTCTGCGCGACAAAAACTATCGTCCCTACGCCAAAAAAACACCACGGCAATCCTACCTCTTCAAAAAGAGCTCAGAGAACTTCGCTCCGAAGAGCGTGAGTGGAGAAAAAGGTTTGAAGACCATCAGGCTGTTAGAGACAGCCTCTCCTTATCACTCGATGACCTTAAAAAAGAACGCGATTCCTCTCGCGAAGAGTTCCAGTACCTCGAAAATATTCTACTTCGGGAGTTTTTTGCTGAGCATCGATCGAGTCTACCAGTACATTCTCCACGTAACGAAGAACTAAGGTTACTCGACCTAAAGATTGAATCGGGCACCCTTTCCAAAAGAGACATCGTTCCCAACCAACTATCAGCCTTACTCAACATTGCCAGGGACCTCCGTTCATCCTATGGTGGAGAGTGGTCCAACGGTAAAGCTCTAGGACCCGATGGTGATTGGCATGAAGGCCAAGTTTTAGACCTAGGCCCCGAAGCTTTTTTCAAAGCAGATGAGCCTTCTTCTACAGGACGACTCACTGAAGGCCTAGATCATCGCTCGCACATCGACGAAAGAGTCCCTTCAAACCTTGTCGCAAAATGGATGGAGAAGTCTAGTGGTTCACTCCCAATCGATGTCAGCGGAGGGCAAGCTCTCAAAGCCATGGAGTATCAAACCACCTTTTTCGAACATGTTAAAAAGGGTGGCATGTGGGTCATTCCCATCATTTTCTTCGCCACGATTTCAGCCCTCATCGCCATCTTCAAAATGTTGGTTCTCTACACGGTAAAAATGCCTCCCGTTCAAGTGGGTTATCAAATGGCTCTCCTGCTCAAAAAGGGAGATCAAAAGGGAGCCTTGGCTTTGGCATCGGCACAACCCTCTAGCTGTCGAAAGATGTTCTCACGCGCCGTCGAGTCTGGTCAAGGAGACCCTGACTTCACCGAAGAAATCATGACCGAAGCCATTCTTGAGAAACAACCTAGCTGGGAACGTTTCCACGGTTTGATCGCTGTCACCGCCGCCGTCGCCCCACTCCTTGGCCTTCTCGGCACAGTCACCGGCATCATCAAGACCTTCCAAATGATGGAGGTTTTTGGCGCAGGAGATCCAAGGCCCCTCATCGGCGGGATCTCCGAAGCTCTCATCACAACGGAACTTGGCTTGATCTTGGCTATTCCGGCCCTATTACTCCACGCCATGCTCTCACGTAGAGCCCAGTCCTTACTATCGCGAATGGAACGTTGTGCCATGGCCACTGTGAATGGCCTCTTGGGTGATCATTCATCTTCATCTGATGACTGAGTTCCAAGACCTATTCCATTCCCTCTTCATCGTCTGGGAAAAGGGTGGGCCTTTGATGTGGCCCATCACCATCATGGCCTTCCTCATCTACAGCGAGAGTCTTCGTTTATGGCTAAAAGTCTTCTCTCACCCCATCGCAAAAATTCAACAAGGCGCCAATGACTTAAGTCAGCAACAAAGAAATTGGCTGCACCAACTTTCCATCAATGAGCCCTCACCACATCTAGACGCAGACCTCATTTCCCAAGCAAGAACCTCCCTCAGCAACTACTATGAAAGGCGAATCAAATGGCTCGGCCGATTCATTAAATGCTGCCCCCTTCTTGGACTCCTTGGAACGGTCACTGGCATGGAGTCCACCTTTCGGAGCCTCTTAGAAAGCGGCCTCTCCCAGGCCGAGGGCATGGCCTCTGGAATATCAGAAGCCCTCATCACAACCCAATACGGTTTACTCGTAGCCATCCCAGGTCTTTTCCTGACTAGCTTTATTAAATCCCAAGTCGCCAAGATCGACAACAATCTCTTACAACTGCATCTGCCCTCTTTCAGGCATATTGTCCCTAAGTCCTCTAGGACCATCAGAACAGATCACAAACGAAGTTCGCTCAAAGCACAAGACAACACCCTTCCCAGTCACAACCCACAAGGAGCCTGATCATGCCTCGTCGACATCAGCTCTTTAATAGCAACCATCAAAGCGAAGAGGTGAACATCTCTCCTCTCATCGACGTTGTCTTCATCCTCCTTATTTTTTTCGTCGTAACCGCTGTTTTCACTCGTGAACGAGGTGTTGAGATCGATCGCCCCAAAGCCCTTTCTTCAACAGAGTTAGATACGAAAGCCATCTCCATCGTCATCAAAGAAGATGGCCGCATCTACTCCGAAGGCCTAGAGATAGGCCTTCGCGGAGTCCGACCTACAGTTAAGCGAGAACTCCTGCGCAAAGCACGCCCCGTCGTCGTCATGGTCGATCGCCGAGCCAAGGTTCAGGCCTACGCCGAAGTCCATGACGAAGCCCTCTTAGCTGGGGCCAGTACTGTTTCCATGGCAACCCAACGTTGAGAGACTTTCGAGTCACCAGCGGAGGGAATGGCTATCAAGCCTTCGCATCAGTCTTCCTCGCTGCTCTTCTCACCCTAGGCCTTCTCTTTTTGATGAGCTTCAGTCACGGACTTCATGATGGCCCAAAGAAAGATTTAACGGTTCGCACGGTTACTGTTGCTCCACCACCTCCTCCCCCCAGAGAGCAACCTCAAGTTCTCCAGCAAACCCCAACCATCCAACTGCCAAACCTCAAAGTCTCCAGTGCCACTTCACCCGTTGTTCTCAAAACCCCTCCCCTCGATTTAAATCTTCAGCTCGAACTTCCTACGGAAAGTTCTCTTAAAATATTTAATTTTCAAACTGACCTCAGCGAAGTCATTGGGGAATCTCTCGCCATGGTTTTTAAATTTGGTGACCTAGATGAACCACCCAGACCAATTGAGTATGGCTTGCGATTCACCTTCCCAAAAGAGCTTCTGCGCAGGGGCATCAAAAAAGGCCTCGTCACCATCGCCATCGAGATCAAAACCAATGGAAAAGCTAACGTGATCGCCATTGAATCAGCCACGCACCCACAGCTCATCCCCATTGCCAAACGCCTTGTCTCCAAAGCCACCTTTGCCCCTCTCAAAGTTGAAGGACAAACTGTCACGGCCAGAGGCTCATGGCCCGTTCACATTCAAGCACCGCGATGAAAGAGTTCACGACACAACTTTCCATGGAAGCAAAGCTCACAAACATGTCTTTAGCCATGTGCCCATCGTCATTTAGATTCGTTATTCTTTTTCTAACGGCACTACACCTAGGTGCACTCCAGGCCGAGGGTCTTCAAATCAGTCAAAATAATCCTTCTGAAGAATTGGCCCTCCTACAAATGGTTGAGCCTCTCCTCAAAAAACAAGAAAAGAAGCCCTATGAGGAAGTGATGTCCCACCTTCTCGAGAGTCCCCTCGAAGCCATTCGTACCCTGGAAGCTCTCGGGAAAGAACGCTCGGCCATCATGAATTTTCTTCTCGGCAATCTTTACCTGTCTCAACAACGCGAAGCAGACGGCGTCCTATCCTTAAAAGCCGCCATCAAGAAATTTCCAAATTTTCTCCAAGCCCACCGCTCCCTCGCCAATGCTCACGCGGCTCTCGGCCATCTCGACCAAGCCCTTGAGCACACCTCTCGAGCGATTGCCTTAGGTGGTGCAGACGCTCAACTATATGGACTACTGGCCTACCTTCATTACGAAAAGAACAACCACGCCTCGGCTCTTTCCGCTTATCGACTGGCCTCTATGTTCGACCCTGAAAATCAGAACTACGCCAAAGGCGAACTCTACAGCCTTGCCTCCACGGGTCATCAGCGAGACGTGTTAGCTCGATTAGACAGCATGTTACCCAAACAACCTTATAACTCTCAGTACTGGATTCTCAAAGCCAATGCCCACCTCTCCCTCAAGGAAAATGAAGAGGCCATGGTTACTTTTGAAACCCTTCGACAAATGAAACAAGCTGATGCGGCGACCCTCTCACGACTCTCTCAACTTTATTTCAACGAAGGACTTCACAAAGAAGCTGTCAAAGTTATCGAAGAAGCCCTCGCTAAAGGAGCCTCACCTTCCACGGCTCTTTCGGTTTTAGAAGGCCTCATCGCCTTAAACGCTACCAAACTTGCTACAAGACTCTCCAAAACTCTCCCCTCTCCTCCCTGGGGAAGTGAAGACCAGACTGGCCGCCATGAATTAGCCTTAGCACAACTCTCTTTCCAGAATGGAGACAACTCCGGAGCGGAAAAGCAACTTCGAAGCTTACTTCAACGTTACCCTACCCATGGTTCTGGCCTCTTGTCCCTTGCTCGCCTATTGCAAACCACAAACCGAGGAGATGAAGCCAAAATTCACTATGAACGAGCCGCTACCTTTGAAGAGGTCCAGCAACAAGCTTGGAACGAGCTCGCACAGCTCTCTTGGAGAGAAGGCAACACAACAGACACGCTTATTTGGCTGGAAAAGAGCCAATCGCTCAACCCCTCCCGAGAATTGATGGAAACCATCGAACGCCTGAAAAGAGACCTTTCATCCCGTTAAAACCCACAACACAACCCCATCCCCTCAATTAAATAAACCCTTCACAAAAAAAAATAAAAAAGCTTTGTGACATCCACCGTCTTTTGGCTTAAAGGGGGTGAACCCGAGTTTGGGAGAACTTGATTTTGATGAACTTTGAAGAAAGAATTGAGCCGGAGATTCCGGGTCTACGTCGACTGGCCGCTTACTTGTGTCCTGATCGACATTTAGCCGACGACGTTGTGCAAAAGACCCTCATTCGAGCCTATCAACAATGGGCTGATTTTCGTGAAGGAACCGAAGCAGGTCCCTGGCTGAGAACCATTCTTCGATACTTCATCAAAGCTGAAATCAAGGAGTTACAGCGCCAAAGAGAACGGCGCCGTCGTTATCGAGACGAGTGGCTCCTCACGATCACCCTCGAGGAAGAAAATGGTCAGGATTCTCTGACTCAACTCGAGAAGTGCCGTGCTGATCTAGCGCCAGCTTCCTCTGAACTCATCCAACTCAAGTACGATGAGAATCGCACTTGTCAGGAGATCTCCTCCTCCCTTGAGCGGTCTCTCAGTTGGGTCACCACCACCTTGGCTCGGGTTCGTTCCACCCTCAAAATCTGCCTGGAATCCAGGACTAAGGAGAACAACGATGAAGCATGAACCCAAAGACAGCCAAGCTCTCCAAGACTGGCTCGATAAAGCAACCACCGAAAATCTCAATGAAGAAGCTTGCCGCTCCCTCCTAGATGCTCTACCCAAAGACCCCGGTGAAAGAGCTAAATGGTTGGATCAGCTGAGAGTCTCTCATGCTTTAGTCGCCCAGACCAAACCAGAGGTGACTGGGAGTTTAAACCAAATTCTCAATTCCACTCCCTCTCATCAAAAAGGAATGCTCCAAAGCTACTGGCTTCGAGTCGCCGCCACGCTCATCTTAAGCTTCGGATTCCTTGGCCTAGCCTATTCCATTATTACAACATCTTCAAATTTAGAAGAAAAAATATCTTCTGACATGATCGTCGCCCATCGTAACGAAGAACAAAAAGAGCCTTATCAATATAGTTCGAGCCCACCCCCTATCGACAGTGATTCGAGAATAAAAAATGATGAAGGCGATAATGCCTTATTAGTCGACAATGAAACAGAGGAAGCCTTTAAAAGAAATGATTCCCAAGAGTTTAAATCAATCGCCGCTAAACCTCAAGCAGTTAGGAAAATCATTGAAGACGTGTCGCAGATCATTGAAGCGAGCCATAAATCTAAAAATTTGGAAACATTAGCCAATGCCCCAGCCTCTTCCCTAGATAACTCCAGGCTGATGAGCAAAGAGTCTTCAGAGAAATTAGCCACCGTCAACTCAGTCGCGACTTTGGGCCTCCAAGCCAAAAAAGTGTCTGCGAGCGTTGTTCATAGCCGCCTGGCAAGGTCCTATGCACCTTCTGAAGTACTATCTGAAGCACCAACTTCTCCCAAAGGAGAACAATATGTTGCCATTGCCGAAAATAACTTCATTGTTTCAGAGCAAGATGCTAAATCAACTTTTTCCATTGATGTCGACACAGCCTCCTACGCCAACATACGCAGAATGATTCGGGATGGCCAATTACCCAACCCCGATGCTGTTCGTGTCGAAGAGATGATCAACACATTTCGATATGATTATGAACCTCCCCGTGGAGAGGAACCATTCTCAGTTCACATGGACCAAACCCCTGCCCCTTGGCACCCTGAGCACCGAGTGGTGCGTATTGGACTCAAAGGCAAGATCGATGCTGAACGGCCTCCTGTCAATCTAGTCTTCCTTCTAGATGTTTCAGGTTCAATGAACAATCCCGACAAGCTTCCTCTGCTGAAACGATCGTTCTCGATGTTGCTCAATGGCCTAGGTGATGGCGACAAGGTTTCTATCGTTGCCTATGCCGGACACACAGGGGTTGTCTTAGAGCCCACTCCTGCCACAGACCGCCAGAAAATCCTAAAAGCCATGAATCAACTTCGCGCCAGTGGAAGTACCAACGGAGCAGGAGGCATTCAGTTGGCCTACGATCTAGCCAAACAATCACTCATCAAAGATGGAGTCAATCGAGTCATTCTTGCAACGGATGGAGATTTTAATGTTGGGATCTCTGACCGCACAAAACTCATCTCTTTCATCGAAGAAAAACGACGCACTGGCATTGAGCTTTCAGTACTAGGCTTTGGTCGAGGTAACATCCGTGATGATGTCATGGAGAACTTAGCCAATAAAGGAAATGGTAATTACAGTTACATCGACAGTGTACGAGAAGCCCGCAAAGCCTTAGTCGAAGAACTCAATTCAAATTTGGTCACGATCGCCAAAGATGTGAAAATCCAAGTCGAATTTAACCCCAGAGCGATCAAATCATTTCGCCTCATCGGATATGAAAACCGAAAGCTCGCTCACCGTGACTTTGCCGATGACACGAAAGATGCAGGTGAAATCGGAATGGGCCATTCTGTCACAGCCCTCTATGAATTGATTCCAACCTCTCATGCTGAATCTGATGCCGAGATTCTCACCCTCAACCTTCGACATAAAAAGCCCGGCGGCACCGTCAGTCAGCTTCAACAATCCAAACTTCACTGGAAAGCTGAAACAGAAAAACCTTCAACTGATTTTCAGTGGGCCTTGAGTGTTGCGACTTGGGGCCAATTGCTCCGAGGAAGTGACTATCTCGGGAAGTATTCACCACAAGAACTCCTCAAGATGGCTCGAGAATCTCGAGGTGACGACGCCCACGGTTACCGCGCAGAAATGATTCAACTCATTGAAAGCTGGATGGATCTCGGTGGCAAAACCCCAACTTCAAAACTCCCAAAATGGGAGTACCGAAAATAAGTACACGATAACTATTTTCAGGATCTATCGAGTTAGGCCTGAAACAAATACCAACAAGTCGCTGAGCATCATCTCAGCGGCTTGTTTTTTATAGAAAAGGCTCTAATCTACCAAGCAGACGAACTCCTTCACCTGTGATCATAGACCTCACGTAGCTTGAGGTCATTAACAACCGATAACAAATCGGTATTATTGAATGGTTTTCTAACCATCCCCTGAAGACCAAGTTCACAGCAGCTTTCTGTTGCACCTCCACAAGTGATCAAGACCACCGCAGTGTCATTCTCTGTCTTTAGCCCCTCACCACTTCTAATCCATTTCAATAATTCTTCGCCATGACCATCGGGTAAATTTAGATCCAATAAGATGAGATCATAAGCCGACTCTTTTAAATATTTTTTAGACTCTTCCAAATCAAAACATATCTGTATTTCATAATCTTCTTCTAGCAATACTTCTTGAACTTGATTCTGACAAAACACATCATCTTCAACCAATAGTACTTTCACACCCCTGCTATATTCTTTAACAACTCCAACCGTTACGCCTTTTCCTTCGTCTGGCACCCAGCAAGAAAATTTGGCTCCTTTATCCGTCATATTTTTGACCTCTATTTTCCCTCCATGCAACTGAACCAGTTCATAGGAAAGAGGCAAACCAAAGCCCGTGCCTTTTTCTCCCTCTGTTCCAGAACGAGATGTCTTTCGGTCTTTGCGAAATAAGTCATCTATAATATTTTCTGGTACGCCATATCCACCATCGACGACACTCAGCCAGGCACCTTCACGCTCTAACTTTAAATCAATGATGATTTCTCCACCTCTAGGAGTGAATTTCAAAGCATTACTAATAAAATTGACGATCACCTGCTTGATCCGAGCTCCATCTCCATAAATCTCACGCTCATCTCCCTCTAACTCCAGTTTTATTGTAACCCCCTTCTTCTCGGCTCTTTGAGAATAGTCTTTGAAGACCTCCTGAAGTAAAGGCTCTGGAAAAAACCATTTTTTATCAATTGAGATCTTTCCGCTCTCAATTGCCGACATATCCAATAAATCATTACTCAGTGTCAGGCACTGATCAAGAGCTTGAGTCATGTCCTCCACGACCTCTTGGTCAATTTCTTCTGGCTCATATAAATTCAGTATGTTGAGGGCTGAACTAATAGGTGAACGCAAGTCATGTGAAACATATCCCACCATCGTCTGAATCTGCTCATTCAAGTTTTTGAGTTGTTCGTTCCTATCATGCAAGGCATTACGATCTCGTCTCAATAACAATTCATTTATTTTTATTTCAGATACTTTTCTGGCGTTATCAATTGCCATTGAGATAGAATTCGCTAAGTACCGAGCCAGATCAAAGTACGCTCCTACTTTTTCTGTATTGGTAAATTTTCCCACTTCTATCAGAGCGAAGAAATCATTTTCATTTCCGATACGAAGACTAAATCCTTTTCCATCAGCATCAACTTCGTTCCCCTCCCCTCCCTTCCAATCTTTTTTCGGTGGGTATGTCCACGCAGAAGCCCCATGCATCACTGCAGGAGGGTCAAATTTTCCATCACGACGATTCCAATACACTAAACGCCCTGGGGCAAATAGCATGCAGAAAATGTCTAAAACACATTGAATCACTTTCTTCTCTTCAGAAGTTTTCGTTAGCTGCGAAATAATATCAAAAGTCATACTCGTTTCAGCTCTGTGTTTTCTTTCATTTCTCAACAACTCTTTTTTTAAATCTTCCAATTCGAGACTGGTCAATAAGTTTTTAATTTTTGTACGTAAATAATCCAGTCCAATGGGTAAAGATCGAGTCGGCCTAGATGTATATTCCCCTAATTCCTTTAACCTGAGACTCGCATCCGGCAAAACTCCTGCATCTAAATGAATAAATTCTGTGACCGACTCTTTCCAAAAACTTTTCCCGTCATTCTGATCAAAGCCAAGAGATTCTAGATGACGGTTCCAATCAGAGAGCCAACCTGAGCCGACAAGATAAGCCCCACTAGCTTGCAAATCATTGACCAGCTCTGGCGGAGCTATCAGATGCAATCCTTGCTCTTCACGATGAAAAAAGATTTTATCATGATCATTAATGTTTGAAAAACACGCAGTACAAAAAACATGATTATCCATATCTGATCGGAAAAATTCATTGCTATTAATACACTTCTTTTCCTGAATTTCGCAGTTTCCAGTAAAATAAGTTATCTGATCGTCTTCATCAAAGGTTGATTCCAAAGCTTGGACTTCTTTGATAAAGTTTCCACAGAAAATATAATTACGAGCTTCTCGGTGTCTCGTCATCAGATTATTGGATATTGCCCATATTCCTCTACACCATCACGGATGGCGTCGAGCACTTCAAAGCTCACATCCCATGGGATTTCCCCATGGGAATCTGAAAGAATGAACCCTCCCCCCTTTCCAGCTATAGCAATCGCCTCTTTCACCTTTCGTCTTGCCTCTTTAGGTGTCCAACGGCACATCTCTACGCCATTGAGATTGCCAATCAAAGCTATCTTTTTCTCTGCCAGATCTTTGAGGTCTTTTAAGTCTTCATCGACACCAACTCCTAGCGCTAAAGTTCCAGTATCAACAACATTATCAAGAATACGTTGCACTCGACCTGAAGCAAAATGAGTTACCGTCGGCCCTTCGATACCTGAAAATACTTTCCTTGCCACAGGTAGGCCAATCTCGCGATATCGATTTGGAGTGATACAGGTTGGAGAGGAGATTGGATCAAAGTAGCAGATCACCGTTGCTCCCGCTTTCATTTGAGCATTTGCCCATTGAATACAAAACTCAATATTGGTCTCTAGTAATTGCTTTAATTCTTGACTATTTCCTTCTAGATAATCAAGGTATGTAGGGAATCCCATTTGCATGACTGGTAGTGAGAAAGGAGAGATCACAACTCCGATAATAGGCACTTCACTGCCAACATTATCCTTCATGATTCCTATGGCATCAAGTACTCTTTTCAACGCAGGAGAATCATATGGATCAGGAGCCTTTAACTTAGAGATCTGAGCCGGCGAATGAAGCATGGGTTTCCCTGAATTGGGTGGGCCATTTTCATGAAAAATGACTTCTCCTCCCCAGGCCTCAATTTCAATCGCAGCATAAGCGAAACCATTTAGGCAATCGTGCCCAAACCGCTTCTGCAACAGCAGCTGCCCCTCTGCTAAATATGAACCCTTTGAAAAGTATTCCTTCAGGCTCATCTTCAGACTTTTTGCACCATGCATAGACAAGTGCAGAAAGTATGGTACTCGATCAGCTTCTTTATGCTCAAGTGCTTGTAATACACGCTCGAGTGAATTCATTGTACTATGCCTCTAGTAATTTTAACAAAGCACCTGCATCTGGAGCTGTCGCATCG
>Ga0233432_10005537_pt1 | contig 10953 bp, 9 predicted proteins | sample SI_122_August201_6_FD_179870 | JGI IMG/M metagenome (GOLD analysis project Ga0233432, IMG submission 179870) | Seawater microbial communities from Saanich Inlet, British Columbia, Canada - SI_122_August2016_10_MG | ecosystem: Environmental > Aquatic > Marine > Inlet | place: Canada: British...
GTGAGTTTACATGACTGAGCCGAGCATGAAGATGGGTAAATACATCGCAATCATTAGCCCGCCGACTAACACCCCGAGTACCGACATGATCATAGGCTCGATGAGTGAGCTCATTGCCCCCACTGCTGCAGCAGGAGCCATGACGTGGACCTGTAGCACGGGAGATATGCCAGATCAATACTTACCAGAAGAGTGTAAGTAACTTGTAGGTTTTAAAAAATGCCGGTTCGCCGGCTTTTTTTAACTCTTAGCCTCTAACCTACTGCGGTGCAGTTTGGGCTCTGTGTATCCACTAGGTTCCTTAACACCCTGAATGACTAAGCTCTCTGCAGCTGAAAACGCGTGTCCTGATGTCTCTTCATTAACTAAGATGGGCTGATACTCCGGATCTGAAATATTCTGCTCATCCACCACACCCGCCATGCGCTTCATTGACGCCTTGAACTGATCTTCGGTGATCACACCATGGTGTAGCCAGTTCGCAATGTGCTGACTCGAAATGCGCAATGTCGCTCGGTCTTCCATGAGCCCCACGTTATTGATGTCCGGTACTTTTGAGCAGCCAACGCCGTGGTCCACCCAGCGCACGACGTAGCCCAACATGCCTTGCACGTTGTTATCCAACTCACGCTGAATTTCATCGCGCGACAAGGTGCTGCAATCACCCAGGGGAATGGTCAACAGGTCGTCAATGCTTCGCCGCTGCGTGCCTTCAAGACTTGCTTGAACGTCACCGACGGACACGTCGTGATAGTGCGTTGCGTGGAGTATCGCTGCAGTAGGCGAGGGGACCCAAGCGCAGTTGGCACCGGCCTTGGGGTGACCCAGTTTCGTATCAATCATGGCCTGCATGAGGTCCGGCATGGCCCACATGCCTTTACCGATCTGCGCTTTACCGCGGAGCCCGCAGGCAAGACCTGTGTCCACGTTCCAGTCTTCGTAGGCATTAATCCAGAGCTCACCTTTCATGGCGGTCTTGGCCACCATGGGGCCTGCTTCCATGCTGGTGTGAATCTCATCGCCCGTGCGGTCGAGGAAGCCGGTGTTAATGAACACCACGCGCTCGGAGGCACGGCGGATACACTCTGCGAGGTTTACCGTCGTGCGACGCTCCTCGTCCATGATGCCGACCTTAATGGTGTTGCGCGCAAGGCCAAAGGCGTCTTCGATGGCACTGAATAGGTCGACCGTCATGCTGACCTCGTCGGGGCCGTGCATTTTGGGTTTCACAATGTACATAGAGCCCGCACGGGAATTGCCACCCTTGCTGGCGCCTCGGAGGTCATGAAGCGAACACGCCGTGGTAAAGAGCGCATCCATAATGCCCTCAAAAATCTCGTGGCCCTCGCGGTCTAAAATAGCGGGATTAGTCATGAGGTGGCCCACGTTGCGCACGAACATGAGGCTGCGACCGGGTAGGCTTAAAGATTCACCGCTGGGTGTGGTGAACGCTCGGTCCGCGTTGAGACGCCGCGTTTGAGCCTGACCGCCTTTACTGAACTCCTCGCTCAGGTCACCGCGCATCAAACCCAGCCAGTTGCGGTAGACAACCGTCTTGTCTTCTGCATCGACCGCGGCGACGGAGTCCTCGCAGTCCTGAATGGTGGTCAGCGCCGACTCGAGGCAAATGTCTTTAACACCTGCGGCATCGGTGCCACCGACTGCATGGTCGCGGTCGATCTGAATCTCAGCGTGCAGACCGTTGTGCTTGAGCAGTACGCCGGTGGGGTCGTCAGCCTCTCCTGTGTAGCCCACAAACTGATCGGGTGCGGCCAGCAGGCTTAAACTGCCGTCGACCTGGTTAATCAGTAACTGTCCGTCCACCACGGTGTAGTGGGCTGCGTTTTTGTGGGAACCTTGATTGAGTGGAAAGTGTGAGTCAAGAAAGCCGCGTGCCCAGGCGATGACCTCATTGCCACGAGTCGGATTGTAGCCACCCCCGCGTGTGGCACCGTTCTCTTCTGAAATAACATCGGTGCCATAGAGCGCGTCGTAGAGCGAACCCCAGCGCGCGTTGGCCGCGTTAAGCGCGTACCGCGCATTCATGACCGGAACCACCAGCTGCGGGCCTGCGACCTGTGCAATCTCCGGATCCACATTCTGTGTGGCGACTTGAAAGGGAGCGGGCTCTGGAAGTAAGTAGCCAATATCGGTGAGCATAACTTTATAGGCGGCGCGGTCGTAATCAATGCCGGGGTTGGCCTTGTGCCAGGCACTGATACTGGCTTGCATGTCATCGCGAATCGCGAGCAGCTCGCGGTTACGCGGCGTAAACCTCGCCACAATGTCTGCGAGCGAACGCCAAAAGGTGGCTGCATCAAGCCCAGTGCCAGGAAGAATTTCATTTTCCAACAGGGCGTGAATCTCAGGATCGACTTGAAGCCCTGCGCATTCGATTCGTATTGACATGGTGTGCTCTCGCTCTCTGTGATTTGTCCATTGTCCTTTGCTTCTTACGATGAGCGGAAGCGAACTGATTAATGACCGTCATTAAAAATAATGATGGTGGTGCAGAAGATGATTTACCTAAGTGATAGTGACGAGCTGTCGGCTGGGGAGTCCCGCCATGACACGCAGGATATCTTCGAACAAGGGCACGTGAACGTCGGCATCTATTGACCCGGTGGTGATGAAGTTAGGAAAGGTGTGGACGCGGATCAGTTTTAGGTCGCCTGCTTTGGTCAGCAGTGTGTCGAGTGCGAGCACTGCGAACGCGCCGTTGGTGCATTCAGCCTCGACCTCCTTCAAGAGGGGGCGTACCTGGGTCGCTAAGGCGTGTGATGCCTCTTCTATGAGGTGGGCGTGTGGCGTCTGGCTACCGGGTAGAAGTCTGATGTTCGAGTTCGTCTCGCGGTAGCTCTGGTTATCGGTTTGTGACGCGAAGTTTGCATCGTTTGGCGCATAAGGACTCCCGTGAATAAAGGCCACACTCTCCTGAAACCGGTAAAGTACTTCTCCAATGACAGCCAGATAGATTCGGGTGGTGAACTTGTGCTGGTCAATGAGCACCAGTTGATCCTCTGCGCGTTGAAGCAGGTGACCCGCAGGCAATGTGACTGACCTCAGGATGGCTGTTGGCACGCAAAGCGTCTTTTCTTTGGCCCCTCGCAGCCGAGGTCTGATAAACCACAGGTCGTCGGCTTTAGGGTTGGTCGCCACCGCGTCCTGAATGCGCTCGAAGGTGCGGGGCACTAAGTGTGAAAGCCCCAGGTCTGTTAGACGCGAGACGACGGTGCCCACGTCGGAGAGCGGGTTTAAGCTTTGCCGTCCTGCCGTGCGAAAGCTCGGACCAGACCAGTGCGCTGGCGTGTCCGGTTGCGGCTTGTTGCCGTAGCTGTCCCAGTAACAGGCGTGAACCCCGGTAAATTTGTTGTCACGGGCTTTGAGTGTTTTCACGGCCCGTTGCCAGAGCACATTCGCCCGATTAGCCACGACGGTTAGGCGTTGTTTTGTTGGATCGTTTCCAACTGATAGCGAGTTTTTTCCTGGCGTGTCTACAACGACAGGTTCGGCAATAACGCGTGATGCGGTTAAGGCGTCTTTACTCAAACTGACCCGAGGCAGGGGTTTTGAGGCGTCGTAGGACTCGCGTATGTCGTGCAGCCTAAACCACAGATTAAAGGCCCACTTTTCACCTGACTCCACCGGCATGCCCGCATGCAGGCTCAGGGGGTGCGGACCACTGATATCTTCGGTGGTGTTGTGAAACAAAACCATACGGCCAGGCTGAGCGGGAACGGTGATTCCCAGTTTGGGGAACTGTGTTGCACCGCCGGCCTCGACTTTATTGAGATAGACCAGCGCCGTGACCAACCGCTGTCCCCCCCATTGCGCTGCGCGTTGACCCCGAGGCTGAGTAAGGTTGAATGCGTCGAAGTGGGGGCGGTATTCTTGTTCGGGACCGTAATGAATAACCTGCATGGATTCGGCGTTTGCCAGCGGTAAGCCAACGATGTCAGCGATGCGTTGGCCTATCGATTGAACAACGTCGTCTTCGTCGTACTTAAGCCAGTGATTTGACCCCGTGCGACCTTCGCTGGGTTTGTAGCCCTCGTCGAGTACCACGCCTGCGCGCTTAATGTGCGGTTTGGCCAGCTCGATCAGGTAGGCACACTCAATGGGTGAGATGACATTGTTGCGGACAGCAACCACGGGATCAGTGGAATGCGTTTGGGCTCCTTCGTAGTCACTTTTGAGTTGGATCGTATCGCTCATGACGTGCGCCTTTCAGTCCTTGCGTCCTCATGATAACGACTGGCGAGGCTCACAGGACTTGATGCTGTTAAATGGATCGTGCAATTTTTGTGATCAGCTGACGAATCCATCGGTGTCCGGGATTATGTTGCAGCAGGGGGCTCCATGCCATCTTCAGTTCAAGTGGTGGGATGTCGAAAGGGACATCACGCAGCACAACCCGAGGGTTGTCGCGCTTTAAATGTGTGGCGCGCGTGGGCAGTGTGACGATGAGGTCGTTTTGCTCTGCCAGCGTCATGGCCGCCTGGTAGTGTCGTGTAAAGACGCGAATACGGCGTTTTTTGCCCAGTTCGTCTAGCGTCGCGTCAACCCAGCCTAAGCGTTGCACGTCGTCGGGATTAACCCCAACCCCAACCCCCATGCCGGTTTTACTTACCCAAATATGGTCTGCGGCGAGGTAGTTGTCCAAGGTGAAATTTTCAAGAATTGGGTTGTCGGGACTCAGTAAGCACGAAAAAGTGTCTTGCCACAGGGTTATTTGGTGAAACGACTGTGGCATCTGAGCAAAGCGGTTAATGACTAAGTCGACCTTGCCACGTTCAACGTCGAGAAAGCTCACGTCCGATGGGTTCATAATATCAAGCGTGATACCCGGCGCTTGCTCTCTGAGCTCCTTGAGTACAGAGGGCAAAAGCGTGGACTCGGCGTAATCACTCGCCATGAGGCGAACAACACGCGTCTCTGTGTGCGGCGTAAACTCTTCAGTGGGCTGAAGGGCACGATCCACATTGGTTAAAATTTCTCTAATTTGTGGCTCGAGCTCCTCGGCTTTTGCGGTCGGTGTCATGCCGTCAGACGTGCGAATCAGCAGAGGGTCGTTGAAGACCTCGCGCAAGCGTTTAAGCCCGTTACTCATGGCCGGTTGCGACAAGCCAAGGCTGTGCGCCGCCTGCGTCACATTGCGCTCGCGAAGAAGGGCATCTAGGTAGACCAGAAGGTTTAAATCAACGCGGCCGAGTCGGCTCATTTGGACGTCTCCCTGTGGAACGTACTATTCATCACATGAATAATACACCTTCTGCCGTTGTTGAGAGAAATTCTTGGTCTAAGCGGATGAACAGCTACAATAGCGTCAGAATTCGGAGGGTTTATGTACAAAGCACCGCTAGATGATATGCAGTTCCTGATTGACGACGTCTGTCAGGCGGGCGCTCGACTTGGAGACTTACCGCGATTTGAAGGCCTGGAGGTAGGCACTGACCTCACCACTGCGCTGCTCGAAGAGGCGTCAAAACTGGCGGCCGACGTGGTTGCACCGCTGCGTCGCGTGGGTGATCAGCAACCGGCGCGTTGTGCAGACGGGGCTGTGACGATTCCTCCGGGTTACGGTGATGCCATTAGGGCGCTGGGTGACGGGGGCTGGGTCGGTATCTCCGCAGACTCGGGTTACGGCGGGCAAGGTCTTCCTGAGCTTTACGGGACTGCGGCGTGTGAAATGTGGAACTCGGCCGATATGGCCTTTGCACTTGAGCCCTTTTTAAGCTCAGGCGCAGCCCTCGCTATCTCGGCGCACGGCAGCGATGCACTGAAAGACAAGTACCTACCCAATATCAATGCAGGCGTTTGGTCGGGAACAATGAATCTCACAGAGTCTGGAGCTGGCTCTGACTTGGGTCCCATGAAAACGCGCGCGGAACGGCACGGCGATCACTACCGAATTTTTGGTCAGAAAATCTACATCACCTGGGGTGACCACGACGCGACCGAGAACATTATCCATTTGGTGTTGGCGCGTTTACCCGACGCGCCCCAAGGTAGTAAAGGCATATCACTGTTCGTCGTTCCCAAGTTTTTGGTGAACGATGACGGTAGCTTAGGCGACCGAAATGACGCCTATCCGGTTTCGGTGGAACACAAGTTGGGGATTCACGGAAGCCCCACTTGTGTCATGGCGTACGGTGATCAAGACGGCGCGATTGGCTACCTGGTAGGTCAGGAAAATAATGGACTCGCCTGCATGTTCACGATGATGAATGAGGCGAGGCTCAAGGTTGGACTGCAGGGCCTGGGCGCATCTGAGGGCGCGTATCAAAAGGCGGTTGCCTATGCGCGAGAGCGTGTTCAAGGTGGCGTGGCCATTATCGAACACGCGGACGTTAAGCGGATGCTGATGAGCATGCGTGCGCTCAACGAAGCGATGCGTGCCTTGGCCTACATTGAGTCGCTGACCATGGACCTCTCCCACGGTGCACCAGCACAAGAGCGGGGGGCCTGGAAAGCGCGACTCGACTTAATGATTCCGGTCATCAAGGGCTGGATGACGGAAGTGGGGCAGGAGGTGACCTCTGTTGGTGTTCAAATTCATGGGGGTATGGGCTACGTCGAAGAAACAGGGGCGGCACAGTTTTTCCGTGACGTCCGCATTACCTCGATTTATGAAGGCACTAACGGCATCCAGGCAGCAGACCTGGTGGGTCGTAAGCTTGCGCGCGACGGTGGTGCCACGATGGAGTTGGTGCACGATGAAATCCGGCAGGTTGCTGACGCCTTAGCGGGGTCGAGTGATGACCGTTTAGCGGCAATGGGTTGCGCGCTGAGTGACGCGTTAGCGACGCACGTTATGTCGTCGCAGACGATTCTTGAGTTATTCAAGGTCGATAAATCGGCTGCGATGAGTGTGTCTTTTGACTACATGATGCAGACGGGCTACCTGTTTGGTGGCTGGCATCTTGCGGCCAGCTCCTTGGTTGCGATTGATCTGTTATCGCGCGATGAGAAGACGTTGTTTTGTCAGCGAAAAATTGCGACGACGGAGTTCTATTTGCACCGTTTGATGCCACGTGGCAGTGCCCATGCCGACGCGATTCTCTCTCCGTTAAGTCAGCTCGACGACTATGCGGTTGAGTGGCTCTGAGGCGAAGTACTCAGTGCTGAGCACGCCGGACCTGTCGGATCTCAACCCAGAAGCGCAGGTTTTACCCTGCCAATTTCGGCTGTTTGGGAAACGCCGTACATTACTCGGTGCTGTCGCAACCGTTGCCTGCTTCGAAGACAATTCCAAGGTCAAAGAGGCCGTGGCTGAGCCGGGTGATGGTCGAGTGCTCTTGGTGGACGGTGGTGGTTCGTTGGCCAAGGCGCTCACAGGCGATAAAGTCGCACAATTGGCCATGGAGAACGGGTGGCGGGGAATGGTCATCGTGGGTGCGGCTCGTGATGTTGAGGTGATCGATACCTTCGATTTTTGTGTTATGGCACTTGGAACGTCCCCGGTAAAAACCGAAAAGCTTGGGCAGGGCACCCGTGGTGTGACGCTGCAAATTGGCAATGTGAGGGTCAACGAGGGCGACTATCTTGCGGGTGATGCGAACGGTGTATTGGTGTCAGAGCATCCGTTTAACGCCGACAGTACCCACACCGCCGACTAAACCGCTTTTACGAGATTCTCATGGACAGGTCCAAGGGCTGGATGACTTTTGTCAGTGCGCCAATGGAAATAAAGTCGACCCCGGTCTGCGCAATGCTGAGCAAGGTCTCTTGCGTCACATTGCCGGAGGCTTCTAGCTCCGAACGACCGGCATTGAGGGCCACCGCTTGGCGTAAATCGCTCAGCAAGAAGTTGTCGAGCATGACGCGGTCCGCGCCCGCATCGAGTGCCGCACGAAGCTCGTCGAGGTTTTCAACTTCGATTTCAACGGGTTTTCCGGGTGCCTGAGCCTGTGCCGTGCTGATGGCTTGTTGAATGCCGCCGCAAGCAGCAATGTGATTTTCTTTGATGAGAAACGCGTCAAATAAGCCTATTCGATGGTTGTAACAGCCACCACAGGTGACCGCGTATTTTTGCGCTAAACGAAACCCTGGAATAGTCTTGCGAGTATCCAAGAGCTTTGTACCGGTGCCGTCTACCAGTTGCGCCAGATAAGCGCTGTAACTCGCGGTGCCCGAGAGCATTTGAAGGAAGTTCAGTGCGGTGCGCTCAGCGGTCAAAATGCTCCGCGCACGCCCTGAAACGGTAAAAAGCGTGTCATGTGGCAGCAGTGGGTCACCATCGCACTTGGACCAAGTCACACAAAGCGCTGGATCGACGGCGTGAAACACCGCATCCACAAATTGGGTCCCGCAAATCACCCCCGCCTCACGTGTGATGACGGTTGCCGTGGCTACTTCACTAGCGTCCACCAGTCCGGCGGTAATGTCCCCGGTACCGATGTCCTCGTCTAAGGCCAATTTTACAATGGGTTCTATGTCACTTTGGTCTAACACGTGTCGATGTCCTGAGCCCGGTCCCTGATATGATGCGACATTGAAACACAGGCTGAGTGGCGATTTTCACGTGATCGACAATAAATACGGACAGATAGTGTCGGGCTGGCTGCAAGGGTGCACGCAGGTCCCGTCATCAAATTGGGGGGAACGACCTGAGGGCGCCTCCGTCGATTTGATCGTTTTGCACAATATATCGTTGCCGCCCGATGAGTTTGGTGGGCCTTACATCGAACAGCTCTTTACCAATACATTGAACCCCCAAGAGCACCCCTACTTCGAAGCACTTGCTGATCTTGAGGTGTCGGCCCACTTTTTAATCAAACGGACAGGCGAGGTGATTCAGTTTGTTCCCACGCAAAAGGCGGCGTGGCACGCGGGCGTCTCACTGTGGCGCGGGCGTGAACGGTGTAATGATTTTAGTATTGGCATTGAACTTGAAGGCACTGATACCCATCTCTACACCAATGAACAGTATGAAAGGCTCGAGGAAATTATCGTAAAGTGCCGCGATGCACACCCTGAGATACCGAGGGATGCTATTGTGGGGCACAGTGATATTGCCCCGGGACGGAAAACAGATCCGGGAGACAGCTTCGATTGGCAACGCATCCAAAAAATACTGGGTCTGGACGCGTTGCTGCGCAGCTAGTGGAAGTCTGAGGGAGGCTTGGCTTGAGTTATCTGGCGTTTTTATCATTTATCGCAGCAACTGGACTGTACTGGTTACTGGGTCCTGGTGGCCCACTCCATTCGATCGATTTTCTGACCGTGTTCCGGTCGCAACTTGACGATGATGAAGAGGGTGCTTCGACAAAGGCGGCCCTTATGTTGGTGGTTGCACCGGCGTTAACCTTCGCCCTGATTTATATTGTTGCCGAACGACTGCTTGGCGGTGCCGCAATGCTGCTGTTGGGAACCGCGGCGTTGTTCTTCAGCTTTGGTCGTGAGGACTACCCCACCATTACGCAGCGATTTTTGGCGCGTGCCCGTGCTGCTGACAATGAAGGGGCGGCGATGGTGATCCAGTCAGTAGGAGGAGACAGTTCGGCGGAAGATGCCGACGAGTTTGCCGACGTTGCGACGTCATTTTTCAGCCTGCTGGCGCTGCAGCGGTGGTTTGGTCCCGCGCTGTATTTTCTTCTGCTGGGGCCGGTTGGCGCAGTGGCTTACCGACTCGCCCATTTGTCGCAAGAGACCAAAACGCCGCTGGGTAACTCGGTGATGCGTGTGATCGAATGGGTGCCGTCTCGGCTGATGGTGTTGAGCTTCTCAGTTTTTGGGGACTTCGATAAAACCATTGCTCATCTTGCCGATAAGGGGCTCAGTTTTGAGACGGATACAGGCGAGTTTTTTGTGGACGCTTGTGAAGCGGTTCCATTAGAGAGCACACAAGCTTCGGAGACGCGAGTTTACAATCGCCTAGACCGAGTGCTCAGTCTCTTAGAGAGAAGCTTCCTTTTGTGGCTCGGCGCCATTGCGCTTCTGGTCTTAATTTAATCGCACAAGACGCTAGCGCGGACGTTGTGTGTCCTGGACGATTTTGTAAAAGTGCTCTGTCATTTCTTGGCGACTCGTAATGTGGTTGTAGTCTTCGGGTGAGTGGTGGGCGCCCACGTCAAGCGAGACTTTTTGACCAAAGCGTTTGAGTGCCTCACGCATATGCATCGCCATTCGGAAGGGTTCAGCGATGTTAGATGCCACGTGGAAAAGACGCGTATTTTGTCCGTGGAAAAAAACGGGTACCACCGTCGGTTGGTACTGCATGACAAGTTTTGCGATGAACGTCGTCCATGGCGCGTCAACGACGTCGCCAAATCCGGGCGCATCGGCAGTTGAGACCATACCCGAGGGAAATAAAATCAAGGGAACACCGTCCGCAAGTGCCTTGCCCGCCAACTGCTTTGATCTCACATTGCGCTTTGCTGCTTCTTTCGTTTCGGAGAAGTCGATGGGTAAAAAATGTGGAACGAGATCACGATCCTGGCAGAGGAGTGAATTGATGACGACTTGGAAGTCGTCTGCGTAATCCAGCGCCATGTTGCACAGAATAAGACCGTCGATGACGCCAAAGGGGTGATTGGCAATAAACAGCACAGGACGACCCTTGGGTATCTCTAATAACGGGCTTAGATCACCGTCAAGGGTGATATTGCTGAGTTTGAATGCGTCACGAAAGAACGTTTTCGAGTCGACGTCCTTCGCTTTTAGCCCTTGATAATGGCGCTCCATCTTGTGACGCCCTAGAAACCCTTCAAGCGAGCGAACCAACGCGCGCGTAAATGGACCGTCGTCGGGCGACTCGAACGTGAACTTAGGCTCCTCGACAATGTAGTACTCGAGCATGGGGTCGAGTTCGGGAAGGTAACTAGGATCGTTTATGGCCGGGGTATTAGTCATGTGTTTTAAATCTACCAAGCGCCTGTTGCTTGAGTGATACGTTGTTGTGCGAATTTAAGACCAGCCAAAGTTTAGGGGCTTGCGTGCGCAGTATCCAGT
>Ga0233432_10005539_pt1 | contig 10950 bp, 11 predicted proteins | sample SI_122_August201_6_FD_179870 | JGI IMG/M metagenome (GOLD analysis project Ga0233432, IMG submission 179870) | Seawater microbial communities from Saanich Inlet, British Columbia, Canada - SI_122_August2016_10_MG | ecosystem: Environmental > Aquatic > Marine > Inlet | place: Canada: British...
TAATTAAGGAAATAACACTTAGAATACATATTAAAGAGATTTTTTTTTTAAAAATTGGGTTTAAGTTTTATTAAAGCATATATTCTCTTAACTTAATGCCATTATTTTATGGGAATGTAATTTATTTAGACACTGGGGTTTTCTCAATAAAAGTAAAGCAAATATTTTTAAAATATGCTTTTGAAAAATTGGTTAGTGTGAGTAAATAAAAAGTGAAATGAGTCAAATAAGTTTTTCATGTTATTGATTAGTATATGCTTAAGTTCATATCAAAGTTAACAAAAAAAAACGACAAAAAAGTTTTTCAGTGATTTTTAACCTAAAGCCACTGAACTGAAATCGTTAACGTTATTTTTTAACTATCTTCAATTAAATCGTATGTGTTTTTATTCATTATAAATAATTGAGGTGACGGTCTGTCCTACAGCTTTGAGGGTTTTTTTGTCAATATTTGTCATATCGTCACCGTGGGTGTGCCAATGTTTGAAAAAGCCTGTTTGGGTGTTATTGTCGTACTCAATAATATCTATGGTTGGGATGTTCGCCAAGCTATTGACAAAGTAATGGTCGTCAATGATTTGTGGGGTCGCTTGGTACACAAAATAATCGCCATATCCTAAGCGATGTCCTTCTTTCCATACTTTCTTAAGGATGCGTTGGGCAAATGTTCTGGAGAGTCCTTCTTGAGTAAAGCGGGCATCTTTAGCCCCCACCATATCTAATAGTATGCCATACTGTGCATAATAGTCAGCTGTGTGTGGGTTATTGCCCCAGTGTTGTGAGCCTATGCACCAACTGGATGTTTTGCTTGAGCCGTCACCATTCGGGTTGCCATGGTCTTCAGCGTCAAATAATATAATATCCACTCCTATACTGCTTTCTTTTTGTGCCAAAAGTCTTGCTATCTCTATCAATACACCTACACCGCTACCACCATCGTTGGCACCGAGTATAGGGTCGCTTTGTCGTTCCTCATCATGGTCTGCCACATGGCGTGTGTCCCAATGGGCACATAATAACACTCGGTTGTTCTTTTCTGGGCTAAACGAGGCGATAATGTTTCTTAGCGTATGCGACTTACCATCGTAGGTTTTGATGGGGCTATTTTGCTCCATGACGTGCGGGGTGTAAGTTTGAAGTTTATTCACCAAATAATCGCCACATTTTTGCCAGCCTTTGCTGCTTAAGTGTCGGGGGCCAAAATTGACTTGTTCTTCTATAAAAGCATAGGCACTATCGGCATTGAAAATAGGCACTTCAACGGCTTTCTTTACTTCTTTTTTTACCGATTGCGTAGGCTTATTTTCTTGGCAAGCCACTAAAAAAAAGAGTGTGCAAACAACAATTAGTGATAGGTGTTTTTTCATTTGATTTATTTTTTGACTTCCCACGAGCTGCCCTCGCTACCGTCACGTACTTCAATATTTAATTTTTTAAGCTCATCTCTTATGAGATCTGCGCTTGCCCAGTCTTTATTGGCTTTGGCATTTCCTCTGAGTTGAAGAATGATATTCATAACCTCTTTAGTAAGGTCATTTCCTTTAGTTTCTTGGTCTTCTTTGAGCCCTAAAATAGTAAATACGAAGGTGTCGAACAGTCGCTTGAGGGTTTCTATATCTTTCTCATTGACTTGCTCTGTGCCTGCTTTTGCCGAATTGACAATACGTACCGCCTCAAACAAATGGGCTATCAAAATGGGTGTATTGAAATCATCGTTCATCGCTTTGTAGCATTTTTCCTCCAAATCTTTAGTGCCCACTGAGCTTTCTGTATTCGCATTCAAGGACTGAACGCTAGTAGTAGCGTTGAGTAATTTATTCATGCCTTTTTCTGCCGCTTGCAAGGCTTCATTAGAAAAATCCAACGGACTGCGGTAGTGGGCTTGTAAAATGAAAAAGCGCACCGTCATAGGGCCGTATGCACGTTCTAATAGGTCGTGGCTACCACTGAAAAATTCTTCTAAGTTGATGAAGTTTCCTAATGATTTTCCCATCTTCTGTCCGTTGATGGTAATCATATTATTGTGCATCCAATATTTAGCGGGGTCGCATTTGTTACATGCGTTGGATTGGGCAATTTCTGCTTCGTGGTGTGGGAAAACTAAGTCCATCCCTCCACCGTGAATATCAAAGGTTTCACCGAGATACTTGCTACTCATAGCCGAACACTCTAAGTGCCACCCTGGAAAACCTTCTCCCCATGGCGATGGCCAACGCATGATGTGATCGGATGGGGCTTTTTTCCAAATAACAAAATCTACAGCACTTTTCTTTTCACTTTGCCCTTCTAATTCTCGGGTATTTTCAAGTGTGTCTTCTAAATTTCGCCCCGAAAGTTTACCATAAGGAAAATCCTCATTGTACTTATTCACATCCAAATAAACGGAGCCGTTAGCTTCATAGGCATAGCCGTTATTTATGATTTTTTTGACCATTTCTATTTGCTCAATAATATGGCCCGTAGCGGTGGGTTCTATGGATGGCGGCAAACAATTTAAAGCTTCTACAGCTTTGTGGTATTTAATGGTGTAAAATTGCACCACTTCCATAGGTTCTAGCTGTTCTAAGCGGGCTTTTTTAGCGATTTTATCTTCTCCCTCGTCAGCATCATTCACCAAATGACCAGCATCGGTAATATTGCGCACATATCGGACTTTTAACCCTAAATGCTGAAGGTAGCGAAAAACGATATCAAAAGTTATGGATGGTCTGGCATGTCCCAGATGGGGTTCGCCATATACAGTAGGTCCACAAACGTACATGCCAACGTGGGTAGGCAAAATAGGGGTAAAGGACTCTTTTTGGCGACTTAGCGTATTATAAATGTGTAAATCCAAGCTCATTGATAAGAAGTTATTCGGTCAAAATTTTAATATTTTTCAGCATGTCAGCAGTCATCTCTTGCAAATTAAAGGAACTTTCCCAATTCCAGTCTTTAAATGCATGAGAATCATCAATAATTTGTGGCCAACTGTCTGCGATGTCCTGTCGGTAATCGCTTTGGTAGCTAATTTCAAAATCGGGAATATGATGTTGTATTTCTTTTGTCAATTCTTTTGGGCTAAAACTCAATCCCGCCACATTATAAGAAGAACGTATCTTAATTTGTTGGCTCGGTGTTTCCATGATTTCCATTGTGGCACGTATAGCATCGTCCATATACATCATTGGCAAGGTAGTGTTTTCACTCAAAAAACTGGTGTAGGATTTGGTTTTTAGGGCTTCGTGGAAAATGTGTACTGCATAATCGGTTGTTCCTCCGCCGGGTTGCGATTTCCAACCTATCAGACCAGGATATCGAATACTTCTAACGTCGATATTGAATTTTTGATGGTAATATTCGCACCACCTCTCGCCTGCCAACTTGCTGATTCCATAAACGGTATTGGGTTCCATGATAGTTCGTTGTGGGGTGTCAATCGCTGGTGTGGAAGGTCCAAATACGGCAATTGAGCTTGGCCAAAATATTTTTTTAACGACTTTTTCTTTGGCCAAATCCAACACGTGCGATAGAGAACGCATATTCAAGCTCCAGCCTAACTCAATGTTTTGTTCTGCTGTGGCGGATAGCAAAGCGGCTAACAAATACACTTGAGTAACTTGATATTTTTTGACGATACTAAATAGTAGGTCTTTATCCATAATATCTAAAACCTCAAACGGACCAGACTCTATAATTTCATTAGAAATAGGGGGGCGTATATCAGAGGCAATAACATTGGATTCGCCATAGGCATGCCTGAGCATACTCACTAATTCTGTGCCAATTTGACCCGAAGAACCGATAACTAATATGGTATCTTTCATGATAAGCTAAAATTATGTTACAAATATAGCATTTAGTACTAATCTATGACCTAAATCAGCTTCCATTTAGTATTTGTTTATGTACCTTTGACGAAAGAAAATTGTTGTTTAATGGATCCAAATGCATACAAGAAAGGTTTGCGTAACAAGCTTAGCAAAAAGCAAGCTTTGGAGAAGCTAGAAGCGGAGAGTTTTTTCAGAAAAACATTGTCCTTTTATCGTTATGTTATTCTAGAAAACCCCGATCAATTTAGAGATGCTATTTTTAGCGATTGGCACGCATTAGGTTGTCATGGCAGAATATATGTGGCACGAGAAGGTATCAATGCTCAAATGAATGTTCCCGAACACCACTGGGAAAAATTTATTGCCACTTTAAACAAGTACGACGAGCTTTGTGGCATACCTTTAAAAATAGCGGTTGAAGATGACGGTAATTCTTTCTATAAACTTATCGTAAAAGTTAGAGAGCAGATCGTAGCTGACGGCCTACCCATTAATGAATACGATGTGACGGATGTAGGGCAGCACCTTGATGCAAAACAATGGAATGCTGCCATTGAAAATGGAGCCATAGTGGTAGATATGCGCAATCATTACGAGAGTGAAATTGGTCATTTTGAAAATGCCATTTGTCCGCAGTCTGAAACGTTTAGAGAAGAATTACCCGAGGTCAAAGATATCTTGAAAGGACAAGAAGATCAGAAAGTATTGCTGTACTGCACGGGTGGTATTCGTTGCGAAAAAACGTCGGCCTATCTTAAACACCATGGTTTTAAAGATGTAAATCAGCTGCATGGAGGGATTATAGATTATGCACGGCAGCTGGATGAAAATAAAGATTTGTCGAATAAATTTAAGGGTAAGAATTTTGTGTTCGACGAACGCTTAGGGGAACGCATTAGCCAAGAGGTAATAAGCAGTTGTCATCAATGTGGAGAGCCTTCTGATACGCACGTCAATTGTCAGAACATGAATTGTAACCTCTTGTTTATACAGTGCGCTACTTGTCAAGAAAAGCATGAGCAATGTTGTTCTCCAAATTGTTTAGATGTTATACATTTACCCGAAGATGAGCAAAAGAAATTAAGAGATGGAAAAGAAAATAAAACACGTTTTCATAGTCATAAGAAAGTAGATTTGTCGAAATCGTTTGAAGATTAAATTTTTTTATAACTTACTAAAAAATTAAACTATGCCATTTTATCACAAATTGGGGAAAATACCCCACAAAAGACATACCGTTTTTTCTAAGCCAGGAGGAGGTATTTATTATGAGCAATTATTTGGAACTGTGGGTTTCGACGGTATGTCGTCGTTATTGTATCACACTCACCGACCTACAATGGTTAAGGACATAAAAGGGTCCAAAGATATCAGCCCAAAAATTGCCGTAGATAAAAATTTAAAATCATTGAGCTTAAAAGGTTTTGCTGTTAAGCCAACCGATGATTTTTTGGATAGTAGAGTGGCTGTACTTATTAATAGTGATTGTCACATTTCATTGGCAGCACCTAAGCAGTCAATGAGGGACTATTTTTATAAAAATGCCGATTGCGACGAGATGATTTTTGTTCATAGAGGAACAGGTACCTTGCGTACTTTAGTGGGCAACCTCAAGTATGGTCCCGGCGACTATCTTATGATCCCTCGTGGTATGATCTATGCTTTTCAATTCGATACTGAAGATAATCGTCTGTTTATCGTAGAATCTTCTAGTCCTATGTATACTCCAAAACGCTATCGTAATTGGTTTGGTCAGTTATTGGAACACTCCCCTTTTTGTGAACGGGACTTGCGTCAGCCAGACGAATTAGAAACGCACGATGAGATGGGCGATTTTACGATGATGATAAAGAAAGAAGGCATGTTGCATGAATATGTATATGCCTCGCATCCTTTTGATGTAATAGGTTGGGACGGCTATAATTACCCTTATGCTTTTTCTATTCACGATTTCGAACCCATAACGGGTAGAGTGCATCAACCCCCACCAGTACATCAAACCTTTGAAGCAGCTGGATTTGTGGTATGCTCATTCTGCCCTAGACTTTATGATTATCATCCGCAAGCGATACCAGCACCTTACAACCATTCCAATATCGATTCTGATGAGGTTTTGTATTATGTAGATGGAGATTTTATGAGTAGAAACCACATAGAACAAGGGCAGATTACATTACATCCAGCGGGTATCCCTCACGGACCTCACCCAGGCGCTGCAGAACGAAGTATTGGTCAAAAAGAAACCGAAGAGTTAGCCGTAATGGTGGACACCTTCAAGCCTTTAAAAGTGACCCAAGCAGCTATGGATTTAATAGATGGAGATTACCATCAATCATGGTTAGATAAATAATACTAAAACTTACAATTATGTCAGCAGAAATTAAAAATTTAAAAAATCTTCAAAATACCGAATACGGATTGAAGAAGTTATTTGATGAGGCAGAAGACTTTTTGCCCTTGTTAGGAACGGACTATGTAGAGCTTTATGTTGGTAATGCCAAGCAGTCGGCTCATTTTTATAAAACAGCATTTGGCTTTCAGTCTGAAGCATATGCTGGATTAGAAACAGGTGTCAAAGACCGTGTTTCTTATGTTTTAAAACAAGACAAAATCCGTTTAGTATTAACTACGCCACTTACAAAAGACGGTCCAATCAATGAACACATTAATAAGCATGGTGATGGCGTAAAAGTTGTTGCCCTGTGGGTGGAAGACGCCACCAAAGCTTGGCAAGAAACGACCAAAAGAGGAGCTAAATCTTTCATGGAGCCTATAGCTGAAGAAGATGATTTCGGTAAAGTGGTACGTTCAGGGATATATACCTACGGCGAAACGGTTCATATCTTTGTCGAAAGGAGCGCTTACGATGGTCCATTTTTACCGGGTTATAAAAAGTGGAATAGTCATTACAATCCTGCGCCTACAGGCTTAAAATTTATCGACCATATGGTAGGTAATGTGGATTGGGACGAGATGAATACTTGGTGTGAATTTTATGCCAAAGTAATGGGTTTTGCTCAAATCATCTCTTTCGATGATAACGATATTTCTACCGAGTTTACAGCCCTGATGAGTAAGGTAATGAGCAACGGTAACGGTCGTATTAAGTTTCCTATCAACGAACCTGCCGATGGTAAGAAAAAATCTCAGATAGAAGAATACATCGATTTCTACAATGGGCCTGGTGTTCAGCATATTGCAGTGGCAACCGACGATATTGTAACTACGGTATCTGCTATGCGCGATAGAGGGGTAGAGTTCCTTTATGTACCAGACAATTATTACGACGATCTGTTGGAACGTGTTGGCGATATTGATGAAGACGTTGACGTACTTAAAAAACACGGAATTCTAATTGATAGGGACGATGAAGGTTATCTCTTGCAATTATTCACCAAGCCTGTAGTGGACAGACCAACCATGTTCTTTGAAATCATACAACGAAAGGGCGCTCAGTCTTTTGGTAAAGGAAATTTCAAAGCTCTATTTGAAGCAATTGAAAGAGAACAAGGGAATAGAGGCACCTTGTAGTGAGAGAATGTAAAACAAAAAAAGCCCCATTTGGGGCTTTTTTTATGCTCAATAATTAGATGTTATTTTAGCTTAATATTCAACTCGTCAAGCTGATTATTGTCAATCACTGAAGGTGCATCAATCATCACATCTCTTCCAGAGTTGTTTTTTGGGAAAGCGATAAAGTCTCGGATACTTTCCTGTCCACCGAAGAGAGAACAAAGACGGTCAAAACCAAAGGCAATACCGCCATGAGGAGGAGCGCCATATTCAAAGGCATTCATCAAAAATCCGAATTGATCTTTAGCCTCTTCTTCCGAAAATCCTAAATGTTGAAACATTAAGCGTTGCAATTCTTTATCGTGAATACGAATAGATCCACCACCTAATTCAGTGCCATTCATCACCAAGTCATAGGCGTTAGCTCTTACCGCACCTGGATCACTTTCTAATTTATCAATATCGTGTGGTTTTGGTGAGGTGAAAGGGTGGTGCATGGCATGATAGCGTTCCGTATCTTCATCCCATTCCAATAGGGGGAAATCCACAACCCAAAGTGGTGCAAAAACATTAGAATCTCTGAGTCCTAATTTTTCAGCAACTTCCAAACGAAGTTCGTTCATTTGTTTGCGTACCTTGTCTGTATCTCCAGACAATAAGAACATCAAGTCACCAGGTTTAGCATTCATCTTTTCGGCCCACTTTGCTAAGTCTTCTTGAGTAAAGAATTTATCAACTGAGGATTTGAAAGTGCCATCAGTATTATATTTACAATAAATTAAACCTTTGGCACCTATTTGAGGACGTTTCACATAATCTGTCAAGGCATCCAGTTGTTTACGGCTCCATTCAGCACAGCCCTCAGCACAAATACCAACTACTAATTCGGCACTATCAAAGACAACAAAATTATTGTGTTGAGTCACATCGTTCATCTCATTAAAAGTCATTTCAAAACGAATATCGGGCTTATCAGAACCATAGTTTTTCATGGCATCATCATAAGTCATTCGTGGAAATTTTTCTAATTCAACACCTTTTATTTCTTTCAATAAATGACGGGTTAAGCCTTCAAACATATTTAAGATATCTTCTTGCTCAATGAAAGACATTTCGCAGTCTATCTGTGTGAACTCGGGCTGTCTGTCGGCTCTTAAATCTTCATCTCTAAAGCATTTAACAATCTGGTAGTATTTGTCAATGCCACCAACCATAAGCAACTGCTTAAAGGTCTGAGGCGATTGCGGTAGGGCATAAAACTGGCCTTCATTCATTCGTGAAGGCACTACAAAATCACGCGCTCCTTCAGGAGTTGACTTGATGAGGTAGGGCGTTTCTACTTCAATAAAATCTTGTGCGTCAAGGTATTTTCTGCTTTCCGTAGATAGGCGGTGTCTAAGGACTAAGTTATCACGAACGGGAGTTCTTCTAATATCCAAATATCGGTATTGCATACGCAAATCATCGCCGCCATCGGTTTCATCTTCAATAGTAAATGGAGGTGTTTTAGCAGCGTTAAGAATCGTCATCTCAGTCACTTCAATTTCTATTTCTCCGGTAGGTATATTTTTATTTTTGCTAGATCGTTCTATAACTTTTCCAACAGCTTGTACGACAAACTCACGACCTAATTTTCTGGCTTTTAGGCACAAGTCAGCATCGGTGTCCATGTTGAACGCTAATTGAGTAATGCCGTATCTGTCTCTCAAATCGACAAAGGTCATTCCTCCGAGATCCCTTGTTTTTTGTACCCAACCGCTAAGGGTTACTTCCTCTCCGATATTTGTGTGACGCAAGTCGCCACAGTGATGTGTTCGTAACATGATAATTAACTTAATTAAGTTTGTAAAATTACGACTTATTTAAATTCTATCAGATTTTTGAAATGTTTTTTAAAACTCTACTTTTGCTAGATGTTACAAGATCATTCAGATGACTATTTTATGAAAAAGGCTTTAGAGGAAGCCAAAAAAGCGAGGGACTTAGATGAAGTCCCTGTGGGAGCTATAGTGGTATGCGACAATCAAATCATTGCTAGAGCGCACAATTTCACCGAACGCTTGAACGACGTTACTGCGCATGCCGAAATGCAGGCCTTTACTGCTGCTGCAGATTATTTAGGTGGAAAATATTTGAACGAATGTACTTTGTATGTAACATTAGAGCCTTGCGTGATGTGTGCAGGAGCATCATATTGGACACAGCTCAAAAAGGTGGTGTATGGTGCTAGTGATGAAAAACGTGGCTTTAAAGCTATGGCAGGACATGTCTTGCACCCCAAAACAGAATTAGTGGGAGGAATCATGGCTGAGGAGTGTGGAGAAATAATTACAGATTTCTTTGCTAGTAAACGTCAACTAAAGTAATTTTGTACCACTAAAAAATAAGATTATGTATCCAGAAGAAATTTGTACCCCTATGCGACTTGACCTTACTGAGGCTGGTTTTGAAGAAATGAAAACTGCTGAAGCTGTTTCATCCGTTTTAGATGAAAAAGAAGGTTCTGTTTTAGTTATGATAAATTCAGTTTGTGGGTGTGCAGCAGGTAATGCACGTCCAGCTGTAAAAATGGCTGCCAAGCACACTAAAGTTCCAACAAAACTGACGACAGTATTTGCTGGACAAGATAAAGAGGCTGTTGCAAAAGTCAGAGACTATTGCTTGCCTTATCCTCCGTCTTCTCCGTCAATTGCGTTATTTAAGGGTGGAGAATTAGTTCATTTCATAGAAAGACACCATATCGAAGGTCGTCCCGCTGAAATGATTGCTGAAAACCTGATGCAGGCTTTCGACGAGAATTGCTAGAGTTACTTTTTTAAGATAGTAGGCACTTTGAAATAATCCGAATCTTTTGATGGAGCATTTTTAAGTGCCTTTTCTTTTGGTAAATGTTTTCCAATCGTATCCTCTCTCAGTTTATTGACCTCTTCATTGATGTATACTAGAGGCTCAATATTTTCGGTATTTAAGGTGTTTAGCTCATCCACAAAGTTTAAGATTTTATTTAAATCCTTTTCCATTTTGTCTTTGGCATCTTCACTAAAATCTAGCTGACTAAGTGTAGCGAGTTTTTCAATAAGTGTCTGATCAATTTTCATATCTAATGAGTTCCTTTTCAATAATATTAAATACTTTGTTTTTTAGTTCTTCAACGCTGTAGTTTGAACAATGGTCAATAGGTTGATGAATGGTTATTCTAGCCCGTTGTGGTTTTCCTTTCATATATTGAATAGGAAAAATACGTTTATTATCCGCAAAGGTAATAGGAATTATACTAACATCTTGCTCAACGGCTAATCTAAAAGAACCATTTTTAAATTTCCCAAGCCTTAAGGATTCTTTAACAATACCTCCTTCAGGAAAAATAACCATATTCTGACCTTCTTTCATTTTTTGCCCTGCTTGTTCAAATGCGGCATAGGAATTCCTTAAACTGGCCCTGTTGACTAACACATTGAAACGCTTATAATAATATCCAAAAATGGGGTATTTACTGATAGATTCTTTGCCAATAAAAGCGATGGGTTTCTTACTTAAAAAAAACATCATAGGAATATCCAATGTAGAAGTGTGGTTGCTGCAAAATAGGTATTGCTTTTTTGGATCCAGTTTGTATTCTTTTTTG
>Ga0233432_10005540_pt1 | contig 10950 bp, 7 predicted proteins | sample SI_122_August201_6_FD_179870 | JGI IMG/M metagenome (GOLD analysis project Ga0233432, IMG submission 179870) | Seawater microbial communities from Saanich Inlet, British Columbia, Canada - SI_122_August2016_10_MG | ecosystem: Environmental > Aquatic > Marine > Inlet | place: Canada: British...
CATCAGGTCACCCTGACCAACGGATTTTACTTGGGCAAATACGAGGTGACGCAGGCCCAGTACGAAACCGTGATGACGGGTAACCCCGAGGGCTTGAATGCCAAACCCAGCCAATGGCCGAACAACAATGACAGGCCCGTGGAAAAGGTTTCTTGGGAAGATGCCCAAATCTTCCTTTCCCGTCTCAACCAGATTGAACAGACCGCGGGCCGTTTGCCCGTCGGTTGGAAATACGCTCTGCCCACGGAAGCCCAATGGGAATATGCCTGTCGGGCGGGAACGACCACCATTTTTTCATGGGGCAACAGCGCAACTTCCACGCAGGCGAATTTCAAGGGAACCCATCCGTATGGAGGAGGAGCGAGCGGGCCGAACCTCCAACAAACGACCGACGTCGGGCAATATGGTGACAACCCGTGGGGCTTTTTCGACATGCATGGAAACGTCTGGGAATGGGTCTATGATTGGAAGGCGAACTTTTCCGGTGGTGCCCAGACTAACCCTGAGGGTCCGGCATCGGGCTCGCTCCGGGTCATACGCGGTAGTTCCTGGACCACCGACGGGACATACTTGCGTTCCGCCAGTCGCGACGACCGCGGTCCGAGCACCCGCAGCCACAACCTTGGCTTCCGTGTTGGTTTCCAAGCAGTCCAGCAAGACACGGCGAATCCCGACTTGGCCTTAGCGGGAACCACGGTTCTAACGCACTCGACAGGCATGCCATTCGTCGATCCGGGATTTGAGGCCCACGATGCGCGTGACGGAAATTTGACGGCCAATGTCATGGTCACGGGGACCGTGGACGTCAATTCCACGGGGACCTACGTCCTGACCTACTCGGTGGCGGACGCCGCGGGCAACCAAGCTTCCGCCACCCGCACGGTCACGATGACGGGCACCCGCTCGGTCGATTTGAACGCCACGGTGGCGATGGACATGCTCTGGGTCCCTGCCAGGACCTTCACGATGGGGAGTCCGACGAGCGAGGCGGGACGGCAAGCCGATCGGGAAGACGAGCATAACGTCACCCTCACGAAAGGCTTTTACTTGGGCAAGTACGAGGTTACGCAGGCTCAGTACGAGGCGGTGACGGGCTTGAACCCGAGTGAATTTAACGCAACCGGCAACGGAAACCGGCCGGTTGAGAAAGTTACTTGGACGGAAGCGGTTGCCTTCTGTACCCAGTTGACCACGCAGGAACAAAATGCGGGTCGCTTGCCCGCCGGTTGGGCCTTCGTCCTGCCGACCGAGTCGCAATGGGAGTACGCCTGCCGGGCGGGCACGACCACGGCGTACTCATGGGGGGCGACGATCGCCGCCGGGAATGCGAACTATAATTGGGATGGTACTGGCACGACAGGTAGCGACTTCAAGCAAACCCGTGATGTTGGGCAGTACGCGGCTAATCCATGGGGCTTCTTCGACATGCACGGGAATGTCTGGGAGTGGACCGCTGACAGGTACCAAGCGGCCTATCCGACCGGCAACCCAGTGATCGATCCGACCGGACCGGCGTCGGGCTCGGCCCGGGTCTCACGCGGTGGTTCCTGGAGCCACGACGGGCCGAACTTGCGTTCCGCCAGGCGCGGCAACAACACCCCGAGCCACCGCAGCTACGGCCTTGGCTTCCGGGTTGGTTTCCAAAAGCAATAGCCGGGGAGCAAGGGACGGAAGGATGACGGACAGGGCGACAAAAAAGGGCGGAGCGAGTGGAGTCTTGGCCCGAGGCGGAGCCGGGCCAAACGATCCGAGCGGAGCCCGTGGCGATCAACTGTGAGCCAGAGAAGGAAGAGTGAAGAGTGAATTTTGAAGATTGAAAGGGAAACCATCACTTCATTTCCTTCATGGTGAAAACCCCGCTTCTGTCATCGCGAGGGCGTAGCCCGTGGCGATCCACTGGTCCTCAGTAAACGAACTGCATCGCCCGGCCTCAGTCCCAATACCAAACGGGCAACCGGACGGGCTTTTCCTTGAAAATCGCAAGGGTTTTGGCAGGGATGTGTTTCTTGTGCACGATGACGTGGTCGACGTGCTCGTCGAACCAGGAGTCAAAGAGAGTCCAGAGCCCTTTTTGGCCCTTGTCGTCTCCCCAGCTGTTCTCGATCAGCCATTTTTGCGGGACGCTTTTCTTGAGGTCGACTCCGATGATGGCCATCATGTGGCCGGCTCTAGGAGCGCAGAGTCGCTTCCGTTCCGCTTTGGTCAGGTCCATTTTGATTCCGAAGAGGGATTCGTAGTCAAAGAGCTTGTGTTCCATCAAGCCGTGCTTGGTCGACTGGTCGATTCCCATGTCGACCCCGAAGGGAATCGGTTCGTCGGCAAGGATGGCTTTGAGGCAAATCTTCTTGATCGCGTCGATATCGAGGTTCACGAAGTTCATCTCGTCGGCACCCACCGTGCAGTATTGTTCCTCAAACAGGTAATGCTTCCCGAAGGGCCTGTCGGGGGCATGGAACAGGCAGTGGTAGTCGGAAAGCTCGAGGCCAACGGTTTGCTGGAAAAAACTTTGCGGGGTGTATTTCTTGAGGGCCGTGAGCCGGTCCTGCTTTACCCCGTTTTTCCTGCCCCCTTTTGATTTTTTCTGCTTCTCGTGGCGCCACTCGAACTCGCTGGGCGGAACCCCCAGGTTGAGGCTGAGAAAGCGGAAGACGTCCTCCATGGCTCCTTCCTTGATTGTGCGCAGGGATGTTTCTCGGGTTCCCTGGTCGCTCTCCCTTAGAATTTCGGCGGCCTTGGAGCGCAGGAGCTCGGTCAGTACCTTGCTCATGATCCGGGTGTCCTTGTTGTTCTTCGTCTCGGGCATGACGGAAGCGGGAACCAGTCCGTATTTTTGAATCAGTGCTCTGGCATAGGCCCACCATCCTCCATCTCCAACAGTCCATTGGTTGAGGATTTTCCAGGTGCGGTCGAGAGGGTCGGCTTCCCGCTGTTTGATTATGCCTTCCAGATAACGGTTTCCTTTTTCCAAAAGATCCCAAAACTGCAGGTAGGCGGTGGAGAACTCAAAGTTTTCCAAGCCGAGCTTGCTCATGACCCGAGGCCGCAGAAGGTTGAGCGAGGCATGGAGCCAGCAAAGCCCGGCCGCTTTCTGGTTGGTTATGCCCTTGGTCGTGACCCGGTGGTTGAAATACCCGTCGTCCTTGGCCTTGAGTTCGTGGCTGAGGGCGAGCTGACCGAGATCGGAATGGGCGATCGCATTGAAGCGTGCCCGGTCGGCCTCGTCCATCTCGAAGGAAGAGCGCAGGCGGGTAAGCAAAGGACCGGAAAGGGAGCCTTTGGCAGGCCCGGCTGGTTTGCGTTTTGCGGACGTTTTGTCCCTCATGGTCTTCTTTGGGGTGCTACTTGATCAGCTTGCGGGCCGCCAAGTTGTTGAGGCGGTGGGCCACTTCGATCACCCCGTCGGTCACGGTTTTGTTGTAGGTCCGCCCGTCCGTGGTGTCCACTCCATGCCCCTTGACCGCTTTGCGCAAGGGAGCGAGGGCGGGATCCTGATGGTGGAAGAGTTCCACGAAGACATGCTTGAGCTTACCCGTAGGCGCGTAGGCGGCGAGCAGGGCCCCGATCCATCCGTCGTCTGTGGAGAGGCAACCCCGGGTCGTCTTGGCGGAGGCGTGAAAAATGCCCAAGGCGTCCGCTTTGGCGAGATCCTTGATTACTTTTTCGTTTTCCTCGATTGAGAGATCGGAATCTCCGCAATGTGCCGCGTCGATCATGACCTTGAAGAACTTCTTCTTGATCTTCTTGTTGATGGACTGGACCACTTTGGCCGCCTTGGCCGCATTGGTGAAATTCTGAAACTCGACTCCGCGCAGAAACTCCATGTGCCAGGCTTCCACCGTGCTTTTGGCGAGACCGCATTCCTTGAAGCAGCGGGCGTGCACCTTGACCACCTGCTTGACTGCATTGTCGAAGGCCTTGCCCTTGAGCTTCTTGCCGGCTAGCCATTCCTCGAAAGAAGTCGAGGAGACATGCTTGACCTTGTATTTCTTGGCCACCTCGAGCCCGGAGTTGAGCATGCCGACGACGGCGTCCTCATCCTTCGGATTGAGCGGATTGGCTCCACCGACCATCATGATCAGATGGACGTTGAGTTTGAGAGCGCGAAACCCTTTGAACATGTCGTCCAAATCCTTGGCGTCAGTTCCCGGAAACAAGGTGACTTGCACGTTGTTCAATTTAACCGGAGAGGTGCGGCAAAGCAGACGCATGCCTGAAACGATCTTGAGGTCACCCGAGCGGGTACGGGGAAGTTTGCCGGATTCGTCCGGGGCGAGGGCGCCGACGAACATAAGGTGAGTGGGTACTACGCCGATTTCGACTTTGGATTTGTTTCGTATGGTCATGATGAAAAAAGGGGTTCGGTGATTAAGGTTTGGGTGAGGAGAGAAAAGATGATTCATTGAAAATTTAACAAGTTAATCAAGGAAATTGTCTTGGCGCTCAATTTCTTAGCGACGTTTCTTTCGTCTTCGTTTTGCATGTGGGCATGAAAATCACAGTACGGTTTCCTTTTTTTGCTCCCGTAGTCTTCCTCCTTGCCTGCCTAGGCTCTCTTGCCAAGCAGGAGAAGCGGCCAAACATCGTGGTCGTCCTTTGCGACGATTTGGGTTACGGGGATTTGGCCTGCTACGGACACCCGAAGATCAAGACTCCCCATTTGGACCGCATGGCCAAGGGGGGGATCCGCTTTACCGACTTTTATTCAACCGCACCAGTCTGCTCCCCTTCGAGGGTGGGTCTTTTGACTGGTCGCAGTCCAAACCGCGCCGGGGTATACGATTGGATTCCGAGTGGTCGCGGCGTGCATATGCGGGCTTCCGAGGTGACCATTGCACAACTGCTGAAAAAAGCCGGATACGCAACCTGCATGTCGGGCAAATGGCATTGCAACGGGAAGTTCAACTCCCCTCAACAGCCTCAGCCCGATGCGGCGGGATTCGATCATTGGTTCGGGACCCAGAACAATGCCAGTCCGTCTCATGAGAACCCGAAGAACTTCGTGCGCAACGGAAAACCCGTTGGAGCGCTGAAGGGTTACAGTTGTCAATTGGTGGTGGACGAGGCCTTGGGTTGGTTGAAGAAACAACAGGCCAAGGATGCCGAGCAGCCTTTCTTTATGTATGTTGCCTTTCACGAACCCCATGAACCGGTGGCCTCGCCCAAGGAAATGGTCAACCAATACGACGGTGTGGCCAAGAACCACAACCAGGCCCAGTACTTTGCCAATGTGACTAATATTGATGCGGCCGTGGGCAAATTAATGAAGGCCCTCAAGGCCATGAAGCTCGATGAAAACACACTCGTCGTCTTTACCTCGGACAACGGTCCCGAAACCCTATTGCGCTACGGCCCGAGGTCGGGTCGTTCTTTCGGGGTCGCCGATCCTTTGCGTGGAATGAAACTTTGGACCACCGAGGCCGGTTTCCGGGTGGCGGGTATCATGCATTGGCCCGCCCGCATCAAAGCCGGTCAAGTAAGTGACCGACCCGTATCGGCGCTCGATTTTCTTCCCACCTTTTGCGAATTGGCGGAAACCAATCCCCCGAAGGATTTGGTCTTGGACGGCACCAGCTTTCTGCCTGCCCTCGAAGACAAGCCGTTGCACAGAACAAAGCCCCTGGTTTGGGTTTACTACAACGCTCTCAACAACCGCCGGGTCGCGATGCGCGACGGGGATTGGAAGGTGTTGGCGAAGCTCAACATTAAAAAGTACAATACGGTCCACAGTGGGAATGCGGATCAAGTCAAGGGGGCCACCTTGTCCGACTTTCAGGTATTCGACCTTTCCCGGGATATCGGGGAGGGCAAGGACTTGGCGAAAACCAACCCCGCCAAACTAGCTGAGCTCAAGAAAAGACTCGAGACGCACTACCGGGAATTGGTCGAAGGTTCCCATGTTTGGGGTAAGTGATCTTTTTTCGCCGCATCCAAACCAAAGTGGCGAAAAGGTCTTTTCAAGGCACAAAATCGTTGAGTTTTTCACTCGATTCGGATGATGAAGGGAAGGTGCCTTTGTTTCTCTTACCTTTGTTTCGCGGCTTCCTAACTCTTGCCCTCGGTGTAGTTGGGTGGCTCTGTGTTTGTGCTTTCGGGCATGGTCAAACCAAGGGCGTATCCGAAGTGAAATACCGAAGTTCGGCCGATGACAGTTTCCAATGGACCAAGTTTTTCGCCCCTCCTTGCCAGGACCCCGTCCCGCTCGTTGTCGCCTTGCACACTTGGTCGTCGAATTGGAAGCAGGCTTCGCAAAAACCAGTCGAAGACTTTTGCGTGAAGAACGGATGGGCTTACCTGCACCCGGATTTCCGTGGTCCCAACCGCACGCCCCAAGCGACCGGTTCGGATTTGGTAATCGGAGATATCCTGAGCGCGGTCGAATTTGCCTGCAAAGAAACCAAGGTGGACAAGAAAAGGATTTTTCTGTTCGGGGCATCGGGGGGAGGGTACACTTCGCTCGTCATGGCGGGAAAGAAACCGGACCTCTGGGCGGGCATTTCGGCGTGGGTTCCGATTTCCGATTTGCGTGCCTGGCACGGGGAGTGCAAGGCAAAGGGCAGAAAGTACTCAAGAGACATCGAACGATCCTGCGGGGGTGCCCCTGGCTCATCCCTCGAAATTGACCGGGAATATGCCAAGCGTTCACCCCTTACCTTTTTGAAGAACGCGAGAGGCGTCAACCTTTCCATCCATGCCGGAATCCTCGATGGGCACAAGGGGAGCGTGCCCATCAGTCACTCTCTACTGGCCTTTAACGAGGTGGCGGAGGAAAAGCATCGGTTGGCGGCCGAGGAAATCAAATACTTTACCGAGCAAGCCAAGGTTCCTCCGTCCCTGGCCCGCGAAATCAGGGACCCTTCTTACGGGAAAAAATCACCGCTCTTTCGTAGAACCTCTGCTTCGGTCACCGTCACGATTTTTCAGGGTGGTCACGAATGGATCGCCCCGGTCGTCCTTGCTTGGCTAGAGAGTGAGAACAAGAGAATACTCCAAGCCAAGGGAAAATGAATAACCTCAAGAGAGCTTCCATATGGGTCTGCCTTTTTATGATAGGCATTTGCGCTGGTGCCCAATCTCACCCCAACGTTGTTTTCATTTTGGCAGATGATTTGGGCTACGGGGACGTCGGTTGCTACAACCCTGAGTCGAAAATCCCTACGCCCAACCTTGACCGCTTGGCCAAGGAGGGAATGCTTTTTACCGATGCCCACAGCCCATCAACGGTTTGTACGCCCACCCGTTACAGTGTGCTGACGGGACGCATGGCCTTTCGTCTCAATTACAAAGGAGTCTTTACCGGGGTGGGGGGACCCTGTCTGATCACTCCGAACCGCTTGACTTTGCCGGGCATGCTCCGAAACAGTGGCTACGAAACGGCGATGTTCGGCAAGTGGCATGTCGGATTGACGGCTTTTGACAAGACGGGCAAGCCGATCAACCGAAACGGGTTGGATGCGGTGCGCCTGATCGACTATTCCCGCCCCATCGAAGGCGGACCGGTCGATCGAGGCTTCGATCATTTCTTCGGCACCGCAAGTTGCCCCACCACGGATTGGCTCTATGCCTATATGGACGGCGACCGTATTCCCGTCCCGCCTACCCATATCGTAGATCGAGGTCCTTTGCCCAAACATCCGTACTCCCGGGACAACCGCCCTGGGATGATCGCGCCGGATTTCGACTTGGAGGAAGTCGACCAAGTCTTCTTGCAAAAAAGCCTCCGGTTTCTCAAGCGCCACAAGAAGGAAAAACCCGACAAGCCGTTCTTCCTCTTTCATTCCATGCAGGCGGTTCACCTGCCTTCCTTCCCCAGCAAGAATTTCAAGGGGAAGACGAAGTCTGGGCCACATGGGGATTTCATCTTCGAGATGGATCATGTGGTGGGGGAACTGACCAAGGCCTTGGATGAACATGACTTTGCCGACGACACCTTGGTCATCTTCTCCAGTGACAACGGCCCGGAAGTACCCACCGTGATCAATATGCGCAAGGCCCACAAGCATGACGGAGCGAGCCCTTGGCGGGGCGTCAAGCGCGACAATTGGGAAGGCGGCCACCGCGTGCCCATGCTGGTCCGCTGGCCGGGCAAGGTGAAGGCGGGGAGCGTATCCGATCAAACGGTCTGCCTGACCGACATTATGGCGACTTGCGCCCGGGTCGTGGGTGCTGAGTTACCGGACGATGCGGCCGAGGACAGTTTTGATCTCGTACCGGTTCTTCTGGGCAAAGCGGACAAGCCGGTACGCAATTTCACTTTGCATCAGACCATCAGCCTGTCCCTTGCCATCCGGCAAGGGGACTGGAAATACCTCGACCACAAGGGTTCGGGCGGAAGCAATTACAATCGGGACGGGGAATGGGGTCTCAAGCAATATGCTTTGCCCGAACAAGCCCCCGAGGCCCCTGGGCAGTTGTACAACTTGAAGGACGACCCGGGGGAGACGAAGAACTTGTATTTTAAGGAACCCGGCCTAAGGAAACGCTTGAAAACCAAGCTTGAGGAACTTAAGAAAAGCGGGAGGAGTGCTCCGAAAAGGTAAGCCAGCCCAAATAATAATATGAATAACCGTTTTCTTTGGTTTTTACGAATTCTCGTCATCATCCAGGCCTTGGGCTATGCCGCAAAGCTTGTCGCGCCGTCTGCGTTGAATTCTTTTCTGCTCGGGCCAATGGGTGATCCTTCCGTGACCAACATCGATCGTTCGGTGCAGGTTTTTCTTTGGTTTTCCTCGGTCGCTCTCCTTGGGTTGGGCTTCCTTCGGCCAATTCCCGGTTCGATTCTCAGGAAAGTTGACTTTACTCTTATCGGTCTCGTCGCCACTTGGTCCTTTGTTTTGGCGATCTTTTCCTGGTGGATCAACCCGGGCAACCCATTCCACGCGACCGACCCGATCGGTCATGCGGTACGCTTTGCCGCTCCCTTTGCCTTGATTCTCTTCCTTGCTTTTCCCGGTCAACAAAGAGAGTCCAAAATCGAGTGGATTTTGCGTTGGGGAGTTGCCGGAACTTTTGTCGGTCATGGACTTTGCGCCCTTTGGATCAAGCCTTCCTTCATCGATTTGATCGTTGGAACCATGAACCTGTTTTTCGGCAACCCCGTTCTTGCGGCTGATTCTTCCGAGGCCTTGCAGGAAGCTCTTGTCATTGCTGCATCGAGACAAGCCTTCGCCGAAGCGGCCCTGCCCGTCATCGCCATTCAAGACTTCATTTTGGTCGCTCTCCTTCTTCTGCCCGGAAAGAGAATCAAAACCATTGCCCTGTGGATGGCGGTTTGGGGATTCGTTACCGCCATGAGCCGGATGACGGCCTATGGTTGGGATCATTGGCACGATTTGGCTTTAAGGATTTGCAATGGAGGCATACCCCTCTTTTTATGGACCTATTGGAAATCTCAAGATTCTACGAAAACCACCTTATGAAATTAAAAATATTCGCGTTGTCCCTCCTCTTCTCCGCCCCGCTTGTTTCCTGCAAGTTGTTTTCGGAAACTCCTTGGCTAGACGAGGATTATGTTAAAAAGAGAATGAAGGGCATGGCTTCCGTCTCAGGAGACGGCCCTTCCCAGTGGCGCGTGATCTGGACCAAGGAACCCTCCACTAAGGCGACGATTTCATGGACCACGGCCACGAAGGGGAAAGATCACAAGGTCCGTTTTGGCGTCCGTTCCGAGGGAAAATTCAAGGAGGGTGGGATGGTCCGTGAAGCCCAGCGAAGCGGCACTTACTCCGGAGCCAAAGGGGAATACTATCACCATGCCCGGATCAGTGGATTGAAGCCTTCCACGACTTACAACTTCGAGATCGAGTCGGATGGCAAGAAATCCCCGGTCATGCACTTCACGACCGCTCCTTCGGACGACCGTGAATTCAGGTTATTGTTCGGTGGAGACTCGCGCACGGGTGTCCTTGCCCGGGGCCAAGTCAATTTGCTTATGGCCGACTTGGCGGAAAACGACGATCAGTTGATCGCCTTTGCCCATGGAGGAGACTACATCGTGAGTGGAAAGAGCTGGAGTCAATGGTCAAAGTGGCTGAGTCAGCACGAACTGACGGTAACCAAGTCGGGCAAGGTCCTCCCGATTATTCCGACTCGGGGAAACCATGACGGCGGTCCTTTGTACGATGAAATATTCGACACTCCTGGAGGCTCCGGAAAAAATTATTTTCACACCATGATTTCTCCCAAGGTGGCTTTGGTTACCTTGAACAGCGAGATCAGTGCAGGAGGAGATCAGCAGGCATGGCTGGCCCAAACCCTTTTCGATTTACGCCCCAAAGTCCGTTGGCTTTTGGCCGAGTACCATCGGCCGGTATGGCCGGCGGTGAAGAGCCCAGGCAAAGCAAAGAAATTTTGGGTTCCTTTGTTCGAGAAATTCAATATGGATCTCGTCGTTGAGTCGGATGGTCACGTGATCAAGCGTACCGTTCCTATCCGCAATGAGAAGGAAGACCCAACTGGAATCGTGTATGTTGGAGAAGGAGGATTGGGCGTGCCCCAGCGCAAACCCAAGACCGACCGGTGGTATTTGCAAAAACCCGGTATGGCCGGTGCGGGTCATCATGTCATGCGCGTGACCTTCGCCAAGGACAAGATGGACTACGAAGTCGTTCTCCTCGACCGGAAACAGGCGGACAAACATCAGTTTTTCCCGCGCTGAAACCATGAACAAGTCCGTCCTCGCAATCTTCGCTCATCCCGACGATATCGAGTTCGTGGCAGCCGGAACGATGCTGCTTTTGTCCGAGGCGGGATACGATTTGCATTATTTTGTCGCCTGCTCGGGTAATTGCGGAGCGATGGACTCGGACCCCGAGGAAATACGCTTCGTCCGGGAGGCGGAAGCCCGCAAAGGGGCCGAGACCCTCGGTGCGACCTTTCATCCTTCCATTGCCAATGACCTTGAGCTCATCTACAATGTGGAGAACTTGCGAAAGGTAGCTGCCGTTGTGCGCC
>Ga0233432_10005545_pt1 | contig 10944 bp, 8 predicted proteins | sample SI_122_August201_6_FD_179870 | JGI IMG/M metagenome (GOLD analysis project Ga0233432, IMG submission 179870) | Seawater microbial communities from Saanich Inlet, British Columbia, Canada - SI_122_August2016_10_MG | ecosystem: Environmental > Aquatic > Marine > Inlet | place: Canada: British...
TCAAAGACTATATGCTGGATTTATTAGAGTAACAATCATGGACTCTCTCCCCCTCGACTTCAAAAAGCTCGGTTCATTAGATTGGCAAAACTTGGATGTTATGCCAGTCGCAGTCCAAGACCACCAAAGTCATGAAGTTTTGATGGTGGCCTATGTGAATCAAGAGGCACTCGAAGAAAGCTTCAAACGAAACGTCGCTGTTTTCTGGAGCACTTCACGGAATAAACTTTGGGTCAAGGGGGAGAGTTCAGGGGACACACTCATTTTAAAAGAAGTGCGTGTTAACTGCTATGGCAATTCACTCCTCTTCATTGTCGAGCTTCTGGGCAAGGGAATGTGCCACACCAAAGATAAAAGAAATAACTCCCGCTTTGGATGTTACTATCGACAGCTAAACAAAGAGCATCTTACGACTTACGTCCAATCTCTTCCTTACACCGGCAACTGAGATGCACTTCACACTACCCGCCGATATACGCCTCCACCCATCCTTCGATGACTTAAAAGCTCAAGGGCGTTTTGAAAAACCAGATCCAGCTCTCATCGAAGATCTCCTAGCAGAAAACAAACAATTTTACCAAGCTGTCGATGCTGACTCAGTATTAGATCGACTCAACAACATTGTCTCTGAAATCGGCAAGGCCTTAGTGAACCGCACGAGCATCACTCGCCAAGGCCTGAGAGCATTGATGACAGCAGAGCACCAATTTATTTTCAGTGCAGCTGGTGTGGCAAAAAGTCTCTACGCTAACCAAATTTTTTCCTTTTTTCAAGGGGCCAGAACTTTCTCAATTCAGTTTTGCCCTGACACAACACCAGACGATCTCTTTGGCGCCTACGACATCGAAAAATTCAAAAAAGGTGAAGTCATCCACAATATTGAGGGATCGATCATCTCCAAACCATTTGCTTTCCTCGACGAATTCATGGATGGCAATGACAAGCTACTCAGAACTCTTCTTGGGGTTTTGCTAGAGCGCCGCTTCATCGCTGGAAACCAAGTCGAAGAAGCCCTACTTCACACCGCCATTGCGACTTCCAATTATATGAGAGTGAGTGAAACCACAGAGGCCCTTCTCGACCGGTTTCTCTATAAGTCCTTTATCAATCCAGCAAAAGACATGTACTCTCTGCTTCGAATTGATCAAGTCTACAACCGAAATGCAGGACAAGTCAAAAAGCCTGACCCTTCCCGACAAATCGACCTTAGAGAACTAACCGCCATTAAACGAATCATTCGTAATCAAGATGACTCTCGCCAAATTCACTGCCCAATTGAAATTCAATATCTGAAAAACATGGTGGTGGCAGCCTTTGAAAGTGAAATGAAAAAGTACCGCAGTAGTTACTACATATCTCCAAGAACCATCTCCAAAGGGAACGACTGCCTCAAAGCTAACGCTATGCTAGCAGGGAGAAAAACTGTAACCGAAGAGGATGTCGAAAAACTGTACTATCTTTTCTGCACCATGAACGAACCTTTAGACGAAGGAAGAACACTTCTCTCTCAAAAACTCTTTAAGAAAGTTTTTCGGTCTCGTCTCCAATACTTCCACTCTTTCCAAGATGAACTAAGGCCTTTGCTTTACACCTTTGAATTTCTACAAGAAGCTCACCGTAACCCTGAAATCCTATCACGCTCCATCGAAGATCTGCAAAACAACTCAAAGGGTTGGCTACCAGGGCTTCTCCAAAGCTTGCGACAGGTCTTCGGCACAAGGGACGATCTCCCTTTCGATCACTCCCGAGAATCTTTTCTCAAACTCATTGAGCCCTGTGGGGAGAAAAATCAGGAGCTGAATGAATTTAAACAGCAAGTACTCGACCTCATGGACATTGTCTACGGACACAAATAAATGAGCGTCGCCCAAAGCGACACCTATCAAGACCTCTTCTCCAAGGTTCTCGACGTCAATCCAGAAACTCAAAGACTCAAAGAGATCTGTCGAGTTTTCATGGACCTAGAGTACGAAGACCGAGAGAGCCTCACCTCACTGGCTTTCACTCCTTCCCAAGACACCTCTTCTCCCCTCCCTTCTTATCAGGTCACCGATAAATTGGGCGATGACGAACTCAGCGATGACTATGCCATCGGCAACATGAGCAATCTAAGGGATTTCCCTAAGTTGTTGAAAAAACAATTCCTCATGCCCGACGCCATCTTTTATCATCGACTGGTTCGGCACGACCTCTTCGTTATGAAAAATGAAGGGCGACAACGCCTCATGAGCTGGGATGACCATCTCCAAGAGCAGAGCCAACTCAACGAACATAAAATCCACCTTAGACAAAGAACATACATTCTAATGGATGTTTCCGCCTCTACGGCCGTAGCCAATCGCCTAACCATCGAAAAAGCCATTGCCATTGCCTACTTGGAAAGTCACCAAAAAGAAGGCGGAGAGGTCTGGCTCAGAACCTTCAATCAAAAATGTGGTCCTCCTTGGTTAGCCAAGGACGGCGTGGCCTATCGACGACTGATCAATAAAGGAGTCGTTTCTGCCACCCCCATCGGACAAACCGACCTTCAAGGAGCCATCAAAACAGCCTTTGATGATTTGGATCAGCAGCCTTCTGAAGACCAAGCCGAAATCTTACTCCTCACCGATGGTCTTGCTCCCCTCGAGCTGGAAACCTTAGACGAGGGGCTCGCACGCCACAAAGTCCACATCGTCCTCGTGGGGGGAGAACGACCAGATCTCAGTGAATCGGAACTTCGCGACCATTTCATGGAATCTCACTCCTCTCTCAAACAAGAGATGGAGAATCATCCAGAAAAAGAACTCCGAGAGCGCCTTCGCTCAAGACTCGACCAGATGTATCTACAGCGACGCCCAAAACTTCAAAATGAGCTCATGGATCACTGGGAGGACGACCTCAAATCTTGCGCAAGTAAAAGCGGAGGGCTCTTTCTGCATATCCCAGATCTCCCTCCATCTTCCTTCTCAGTAGAAGCTCAACTCAAAGACTTAGAAGATCGACTCCAGCAACTGGATCAACTATTGAAAGGCACGGTGACGACCAGCCTAGAAAAAGAAAAAATTATCGATGAAGTTCTATCTATCCGAGCTTACGCTTTAGAACTCAAAGGAAAAACCAACGATCACGAACGAGTTGATGCTCTCCTTCATTCAACAGGAGAAATCACTCTGGGCTCCAAAGAATTAGAAACGATGCTGGAGCATGCCCAAATTCGATGGAAAGCCTCCATGGGACAAGGAGAGGAGTCAGTTGATTTCCTCCTCTTTCTCAAGGTCATCCGAAAATCTATTGCCCGGTGGATCAAAGGAAAAGAAAACTCTTGACTTTATGTGAAATGTGAAAGATGTCCATTAACTTGATTAAACACGGAAATAGCATGGACGACACGACGCTCTCAAACCTCATTTTTATCGGAAGCTGCCTACTCATGGTCTTAGTCGGCACCTTCATCCTTCATCGGCGAGGCAATCAAGCCTAACAGTTCATTCTTCATCCCATTCAAAACAACTTCGATACTCGGCTTCTTCTTCAACGTGATCGAGCCACTGAGCATAAAAGGAGTCCCCGCTTAGAGTTGAACTGTCGCCCATCACCACCATAACTCTTTTAGCTCTGGTGAGGGCCACATTCATGCGGCGGTGATCATTCAAAAAGCCCAGCTGACCCTCAAGATTTGAACGGACAAGTGAGATCAGGATCACTTCTTTTTCTCGACCTTGAAAACCATCGATCGTTCTCACTTCAACTCCTGTTTCTTCTAGGCGACAACTCAAAAGTTCCACTTGAGCACGATAGGGAGAGATCACTCCAATTTCTTTGTGAGGCACCCCCTCTCCTAACCAGCGACGAACCTCACCCAAGATAAAATCTACTTCGCCGAGGTTGATTAGAGAACGACCCTTTTTTTCTTCACCCTCACCCGAACCTGCCATATCAACAAACCTTAGCAATGGCTCTTCAATCGATGGCTCAGAAGAAGCTATGGCCACCAAATCCCCTCCATAGAAATATTTTGAGGGAAAAGCCATCAGAATAGGCGCCATTCGGTACTGTTCATGGAGAGTTACACAAGTGTGGTCCTCCATCATCCATCTCTCCAATAAGCTTTGCGAAAGAGTCGAGTCAGGCCCCTTGACCGTTGCTGGTAATTGCTGTGGGTCACCAGCTAAGATCCATCTCCTTCCCATACTCAATCCCTGCCAAGCTTCTGGCTCCAAGCACTGCCCTGCCTCATCTATCACAACAACATCTAAGTCGAGGTCACCATACAAAATTGGGTCCATATGAGCTAAGGTGCTAACCAAAAGCGGAGCTCTTTCGATCATATCCCTCCGCCTCTGACGCAGGATAGCCTTCCCCTCAGACAGCATTTCACGTGCCTCTTTTTTTTGCTCTCGACTTAGCCCTTCCCCTACCAATTTTTTCCTAGCTTCTCGCACTAAAGACTTCGCTAGCCTAACTTCTGGGTCTCTCTCAAGCTGACGACGAAGATGAAAAGGCAATATATCATCAGATAAGCGCTCCTCTTGCCCTAGGCGAAGAGGATCAACACCATGCTCAATAGCTTTACGAGCCAAATGATCTGCAGCAGAGTGAGAAGCCGTACAAGCAAGAACTCTCAGGCCCCTAGATACTTGAGCAGCAATCAATGCTCCCAACAAATGAGTTTTCCCTGTGCCGGGTGGGCCATGGATCAGCAAGGGCGATGATATGAATGAAGCCTTCAGAGCTTTATTTTGAAGTTCGTTTAAATCATGGCGACTTTCTTCTGGCAACCCAACCTTGGTTATCAACTCGTCATTGTGTCGCTCCATCAGATAAGGCATTCGAGCAACGGCTCGCAATCGACGACGATGAGCTAATTCATGAAATGAGGGAAAAATCTCCCACTGTGTCATTGTTTCTTCATCATCCTCACGTGACAAAAGAACCTGGATTTGGTGACCTTCGATCGCCATCAGTCGACCATCGAGCTCTTTCTCTCCACTCTTCAATGTCAATCCCTGCCAAGGGTTCAATCTTCCATCTGGAGACAAACCTCCTTTTATGATTTCCATCGTCCAGATCGGTCGTTCAAGATGGTCCCAGTCCACCTCTACTCTACGAAACCTGAACCCTTCTTTCATTTCATTCAATTCATCTCGCTCGTACTTCGCTGACTTTTCTAAGGCTTCAGTCAACCCTTTCGCTAGTTTTAAATATTTTTGGCCAGAAATGCTCGACCAACAAAAAACCTTGCGTTCATCGACTAATAAATGCTTTAGACCTTTAATAGCCCTATCTAAAGCGTCCAGGTCATCGCCCAGCCATTCTATCTCAGACCAACCATCTCCTAAATTTATCTTTCCCAACTCTTCTTTTTTTAGTCGAGTTTGCTCCAACAAACAAGCCAACACTTTTCCCTTTGTCGTTCTTTGAGACCAACCTTCGGTTAAAATCTTTGGCTTAGTGTTTATTTCTCTGCTCATGCCCAAAGTCTAGGCACTCCTTTCACAAGCAAACAGGTCTCGATGTAAATGAGCACTAGATCGCTTTTTTAAAGCCATTCTCTTGTAGATACCCTTTCTCAAGACATGATAAGAGGGGCTTTCTCTCTTATAACTGGCCATGTCTCCCAATCCTTTTCAAACTCCTCTTCCCAAAGAGCTTCTCCAACAAGTTGGAGATTCTTCCGTCATCATCTCTATCTCCTCGGATTTAAACACAAACCTAGAGGTTGGCTGCCCCCACCTTTGCTTAACAGAAAAAAAGCTATTCATTTTAGAAAATCAGAACGTCAGCTCTTTCTACCTCAGCGATATCAAAGAAGCCACTGTTGTAGAGCTATACGGACAATCCCGCATAGACCTCCTCCTCTCAGAGGGCAATCACCCACTGGTAAATTTCTCAAGAAGTCTAACTCCTGAGTTTGCAACCGTCGCCCGGGCCATCAATAACCAAATCAAAGGGGAAGCCGTCGAGTTTCCAGAATACGATGGCGGGGCCAACTGCTCAACATGCGGCTCTCCCCTTTCCCAACGAGGAGCTAATTGTCATCGGTGTCTATCTCGTTGGGAGGTTCTGAAAAACTTCTTTCCATTCATCAATCCACACAGATTAAAATTAGCCCTCATCATTGGCTGCACACTACTTGCAGTGGCTTGCCAGATGATTCCCCCTTTGTTAGAACGCCAATTAATCGATGAGCTTCTCACTCAATATCATGACGATGGATTCGACAACAACCTAGCCTTTCACACACTTTGTTGGATATGTCTGGGCATGATTCTCAGCCACATTGGGTTCTCTATTTTCAATGGCTTAGCCAACATCAATAACTCATGGCTTTCAGATAGGGTGATTGCTGACCTGAGAGCTCGACTACACGAAAAGCTTCAACAAGTCAGCATGTCCTATCACAACCGTCACGAATCGGGGCAACTCATTGGTCGCGTCATGAATGACACACAAGAATTACGACATTTCCTCATTGAAGGAGTGCCCTTCCTCCTCGTGAACACTCTTTCCTTTTTTGCCATTGGAGGTGTTCTTTTTTATATAAGCCCCTTTCTAGCCCTGTTAGCCTTCGGTCCTGTTCCTTTACTATTTTTTGGGGGCGCTTATTTCTGGAAAAAACTCATCCCCATCTTTCATCAAAGAGGCTCAAAAATTGGAGCTCTTCATTCGGTGGTTGGTGAAACGATTAATGGAATCCGCCCCATCAAAGCTGCAACCCGGCAGTCCTCTCGGCAGCAGCAATTCGTTGGTGTCAATCAAGGGTATTTTGACATCTCCTTCAAACTCAACCGTACTTTCATCGGTTTTTTTGAGATGATGGGGGTTGTCATGGGCCTATCTGTTGCCTTGGTTTGGGCAATGGGGAGTCACTCCATGATCATGGGGACTCGTGATATTTCCCTTGGAGACCTAACCGCCTTTGTTCATCTCGTCGCCCTCTTTCACGGTCCGATTAAATGGTTTGCCGCGATTACAAATTGGATGACACACTCCATGGCATCGGCCGAGCGACTCCTTCACATTCTCGAACAAAAGGATGAAGCTGATTTTGATGCTGGTGTGATCCCTCAAAACAGGGAAGGCGATCTTAAATTTTGTGATGTCCGGTTCAGCTACGAAAAAGGGAAAGAAGTCTTAAAGGGCATCGATCTCACAATCAAAAAAGGAACCATGGTTGGTTTGGTCGGAAAATCAGGAGCTGGCAAAAGCACCATAATCAACCTCATCAGTCGCTTTCACGAACCCGATGCTGGCCACATTGAAGTGGAAGGACATCAACTCCAGGACCTCAACCTTAATTGGTGGCGAGAAAATCTCGGAATCGTCATGCAAGAACCTTTTCTTTTTCAAGGAACTCTATTAGAGAATATTGCCTACTGCAAACCCAATGCCAGCTTTGAAGAGATTGTCAAAGCCGCCAAAGCTGCCCATGCCCACGACTTCATCATTGATCAAGAAGATGGTTACGACAGTCTTGTCGGTGATGGTGGCTTAAAGTTATCTGGTGGAGAAAAACAGCGCATTGCCATTGCCCGAGCAATTTTGCACGACCCTCCCTTTCTCATCCTCGATGAAGCAACTTCCGCTGTCGATTCACAAACAGAATCAAAAATACAAGCCTCCATCGGTGAATTGGTCAAAGGAAGAACCACCATTGCCATTGCTCACCGCTTAGCGACATTGCGGAATGCCCAGCGCCTTATTGTTATTGAAGATGGAAAGATTGTCGAGGAAGGCCCACATGATGAACTCATCAAGATGGAAGGTGGGCATTTCAAAACATTAGTCGATTTACAAACAAAAAACAACCAAATCAGTTCAGAAACAATGGAGCTTGGAAATGTCTAATGACTCCTTCTCCCTCACGTGGAAAGATGGCCATCTCTGGTTTCAAGGACCCAATGACATGGAGGCAAAAAAAGCGAAGGCTCTCTTTGCTCGTCCAATTTCAGGTTGGGGTGAAGAAGTCAGTATTTTGGATCATCATGAACAGTCAGAACTCCTTTGGATCGAATCTCTAAAAGAACTTAGTTCTGACCTGCAACAAACACTCAAAATAGCCCTTGAGAAACGCTATGGAATCTTTCAGATCAGTAAAATCATCCAATCCGAAGTCAATTTTGGAAACCGAATTGTTGAGGTCGAAACACAACAGGGCAGAAGGGTTATGAATGTTGTGTCTGCATGGAAAAACGTCATCAACCAAAAGGATGGAAGTGTCATCATTCGTGATGCCGTTGGAAATCGCTACCGAATTCCCAACCCCCAAAACATGGACCTTCACTCTCAAGCTCTCTTCAACAGCACCTTTTGATGAAGAATAGGCTAGAAGGAGAATCATCTCAAACAATCATTTAGCCGATTTTTTTCCTGGTTTTCATTTTCCATGTCTACCTTACCACGGTTTCCCACGCGACGCAACGAATCTCACAACACTAATTAAGTCAATCAACGATGTCTAACCTGAGTCGAAAAATATTGGCACTAGACCCATTCTTAGAGGGCTCTCACTTAGATCTCCTTCAAGGATGGAAAAAGCATAGCATCCATGACATCAATATCCTAGGTCTACATTCAGGCCCTTGGCACTGGAGAATGAGGCATGGTGCCATCAGCCTCGCCAGAAAAGTTCACGAATTACTTAATAGAGGAGAATCGTGGGATGCCATTTTTGCCACTAGTATGCTTCATTTAGGGGAATTCAAATCTCTATGTCCCTCCTTAGCCAAATTGCCCACTGTTGTCTATTTCCACGAGAACCAACTCACCTACCCCAAAGAGAACAAACCTGATCCACATTTAATCTTTAATCAATTCATTGGCACCATCTGTGCTGATACGATCTGGTACAATTCCACCTTTCATCAACAAGAACACCACCAGTCTCTTAGAAACTGGTTAAAACGAATGCCCCCACCCTCCCTACTTCCAGAATTCGAAACCTGGAAACAGAAAGGGAAAGTTGTCTATCCAGGAGTCGAGATTCCCAGCATCAACTCAACAACTCCTCCTTCGGATGGCCCCTTACACCTTCTCTGGTCTGCAAGGTGGGAAAAAGACAAAAACCCCCAACTCTTTGTCGAACTCATCCGGTCTTTAAAAATCTCAGGTCTTGATTTCAAACTAACTCTGATGGGACATCAACCTCCTAAATCAGATTCTCTCATTGATGAACTTAAGTCTCTTCTTGGGCCACTTCTTCATCAACCCGGGTTTCAAGAAAGTCGGACCAGTATGCTAAGCCTTCAAAAACCCACTCACCTTCACATCTCCACCACTCACCATGAATTCTTTGGCCTATCCATCATGGAGTCTGCCATCCAGCATAAAGCGATCTGCCTGCCTAGGAGGCTCAGCTACCCTGAGTTATATGGCGAACTTGAGCACGTGGACGACGGCATCATCTTCTTTGAGAATATTCAAGAAGCCGTTTCCAAAATCATTATTTTCGACCAACAAAGAAAGGCCGGAAAACTATGCTTCTCTAAACGCTCCCAAATACTCTCCAAGTACTCTTGGGATATTTCGGCAAGGCATTTCGATCAACTCACCTTTGATAACTAATCAGCAATATTCAGAAACTTTAAGATTTTTCCTCATTCTTTTTTTCCGTATAGTGCCATTAAGGCCAAATTGGTCATGTCGTTGACGGGAACCTTTGCCCTGACTCTATCATGCTCTAGCCCCCAAGACAAACCTGATCTCATCGAGTTTCCACTAGCATACATTAAAGAGGTTTTCAATGGCCAAGCCTCAAGCATTGAAATCATCTCTATACGCCTCTTCTTTTTCGTCGCCAGATGAAAGCCCCATTGACCAAAACTTATCATTTCCACATGTAAGCTCGCTGTATGGAAGCCCGCTGATTCCAAAGTTTTCCCAATACACCAAAATCCACTTCGATCATAAAGAGGTGATGTACCTTGGGTCACAAGCACACCATCAGGTCTCAGATGATGCCCTAACAATTTATAAAACTGAGTCGTATAAAGCTTGGCGGTTTGAACATGGTGAGGGTCTGGAAAGTCTAAAATGATTAAATCAAAAAACCCTTTTCCCTCCTTAGCCCATTTCCAAGCATCTTGATGAATCACCTCCAGTCGAGGGTCAGAAAGAGAGCCTCCATTCAGTTCAACCAGTTCAGGGCGGGTTCGAAATGCGTCAACCATTGCAGGGTCGAGTTCCACGAGAACAACACGCTTTACTTCTTCATGACGAAAAATCTCTCGAAGAGCTAGGCCATCTCCTGCCCCCATCAAAAGCACTGACTCAATCTCCGGATTAAGAGCAAACCCTCCATGGACAAGGTGCTCATGGTAAACACCTTCATCCTTAGAATTGAACTGAAGTCCTCCATTAATAAAAAGAGATAGGTTCTCCTTTTTTTCAGCGACTCGAGCCGAACCCGACATGACATCAAAACCATCTTTCACATGAAAGCTTTTCCTGTATTGCCGAAGTCGTCGTTCGTCATAACCATTATCAAAGCCTTCTTGTGGCTTAGTCGCCACAAGTTTCTGAAATCGAGTTTGCTCAGACCAAGTGATTTTATCTCGATATAAAAATTGCTCACCAATCTTCATCAACTCTTCTAATCGGTAACCCAAAAAACCCGTGAGCATCACCACCAAGACACAGGCTCCCCTCGAGATGACTGACACTGACCGAGAAAAAGACACCAGAAGAGCGATGATTAAATTAAGGAGTCCACTTGAATATGCTGTCCAAGAAAGCCCAAATTGATGAAGAAGAAAGAGGCTAAAACCAACAAACCCTAGCAATCCACCAAAGTAATCAGCCATCATCACCCGAGAAGAAACCACTTGGATTCCTTCTCCTGTTTCTCCCTGCATTATTTTTTGCATGATGGGAATCTCCATGCCAATTAAAACGCCTATCGTCGCAGATAATAGAGCAAAGAAAAATGAGCTCCATGGCGCCCACCACCCACAAGCAAAAGTGAGA
>Ga0233432_10005546_pt1 | contig 10939 bp, 5 predicted proteins | sample SI_122_August201_6_FD_179870 | JGI IMG/M metagenome (GOLD analysis project Ga0233432, IMG submission 179870) | Seawater microbial communities from Saanich Inlet, British Columbia, Canada - SI_122_August2016_10_MG | ecosystem: Environmental > Aquatic > Marine > Inlet | place: Canada: British...
CCACGAGATGGCGCTGTCGATGGATGCGAGGTGCAGCCGCGTGATGGAGAAGCTCCTGGCGTCCTGCGCGGACGACGACCTGGTGCGGTACCTGGAGGGCATCACGGCGGGGGAGACCGACTTTCACACGCTGTGCAAGTCTCTGTTCGGCAGCCGCGTCGCGGAGAAGGCGCTGCGCGTCGTGTGCGCGCGAGTGGGCAAGACGCCCTCGGAGGCTCTGCTCGGGAAGATCGCGCCGAGGCTGGCGCGCGTCGCCGACGCCGTCGCCGCGACGGCGATCGACTCGGCGTACGACCCGCGGGTCTCGCCGGTGGCTCGCGCGCTGCTCAGCGCCTTGTCCGGTAGAGAGTGCGCGCCTTCCGCCAAAAACGCGGGGCTCGCCGGAAAGCTCAAGGGAGGCACGAGCGCCGCCGGCGCCTTTGACGACGCGCCGGATGCGCCCGCCGAACGCCACGTGTTTCAGTCTGAACTTCGCGCGTTCAGCGACGCGGCGCTCGCCGCGCTCGAGCCCGAGCTCTGGAACCTGAGCGAGGACGCGTGCGGGAGCGCGTTCCTGCAGGCGATGCTCATCGCGCACAAAGGGGACACTGCGTCTTTGAACTGGATCATCCCCGGGTTCCTGGGGTGCGCCCCCGAGGAGGGCACCAAAGAGGGCGAGCTGCTCGCCGACGCCGACGCCGACGACGTGCGTCGCCTCGCCGAGAGCCGCGCTGGGTCGCACCTGTTCGAGGCCATCTTGCGGGCCGCGCCGAAGGGCCTGATGGGCGAGATCTTCAGGCGCTTCTTCCGAGATAAGATGCGCGCGCTCGCGTCGCACCCGACCGCCAACTTCACGCTTCAGGCGATGCTGGGTGCCACGCGCGATCCCGAGCACGTCGCCGCCGCGTTGCAGGAGCTGGGACAGGATTTCGGATCGCTCATGCGCGAACGCAGGGCCGGCGTCGTCGCCGCGACGCTCGCGGCGTGCGCGCGCCTGCGCAGCGGCGAGCGGGACGCCGCCAAGAGCCTGGCGCGGGGTCTGACCGCGAAGGGCCCGGCGCGCGTGGGGGGAAGGTCCCAGCTTGCGCCCTCTCTGCTCTGGATGGACCAGCACAGCGGCGCCGCCGGCGGGCGGTGCAGCGTCCTGGGCGCGGCGATGCTACAGACGGTGCTCAAGTTCCCGCCGGACTGTGTGCCGCATTTCGTGGAGAGCCTGGCGAGCATGACCCCGGCGGAGCTTTTGTCCGCGGCGCGCGACGCCGGCGGCTCGCGCGCGCTGGAGGCGTTCCTGACCAACCCCGCGCACAAGCCCAAGCTGAAGCGCGAGCTGGTGGAGGCGCTGCGCGAGAGCTTCGGCGCGCTGGCGATTTCGGCGTGCGGCTCGCACGTGCTGCAGGCGTGCTACGGCGCGAGCGACGCGAGGGGGCGTGAGCAGATCGTTCAGGCGATCGCGCGAGACGAGCAGAAGGTGGCGGCGACCCGGCACGGGCCGTTCCTGATGAAGCGGCTTGGTGTGGCCGAGTTCAACAAGGCGCCCGAGCAGTGGCACAGGCGCACGGAGAAGGCGGAGGACGTCAAGGCGGACTTCCTCGCGACGTTCGGCGGCGCGGAGGAGGGTGACGACGGCGACGGCGACCGGCGCGACGGGAAGAGGAAGGCGTCCGAAGGGTCCGAGGAGGAGCGCGTGGCCGAGGAGGAGAGCCCTAAGAAGGCCAAGAAGGAGAAGAAGGAGAAGAAGGAGAAAAAAGAGAAGAAGGAGAAGAAGGAGAAGGAGAAGAAGAAGAAGTGATCTCGAGACGAGAGATCCCATCGCGCCGTCGCTAGACGCGTCGGTATCATCGTAGGATACGCGCTTTTTGTCGATTGAAACCACCCAAACGCGTTCGCTCGACTCCGACGCTCTCGTCCGATTAGTCCTCGGAGAAGGCGGCGGACATGTCCTTGGCGGACATGTCCCCCCCCTTTCCGTCGCCGCCGATGAACGCGGGGTCGTACAGGGTCTTCATGTTCCCCTGCACGAGGTCGGAGTAGTCGTCGCGCCCCAGCAGGTTGCACTGCGCGTAATGCATCATGAGGTGGTCCACCAGCACGAGTGCCACCATGCTCTCCACCATCGGCACGGCGCGGGGCACGACGCAGGGGTCGTGCCGACCCCGCGCCTTGAGCTCCACGTCCACGCCGTCGCGGTTGACGGTGTTCTGCGGGCGCGTGATCGTGGACGTGGGCTTGAACGCAATCTTGAGCTCGACAATCTCGCCGTTGGAGATGCCGCCCTGGATCCCCCCCGAGCGGTTCGTGCGCGTGCGCAGACCCGTCTCGCTGTCCATGTAGAACTCGTCGTTGTGCTCCGACCCGGTGGTGTTGACGCCGTCGAACCCGCTGCCCACCTCGAAGCCCTTCGTGGCGGGCAGGCTCATCATCGCCTTCGCCAGGTCCGCCTCCAGCTTGTCGAAGACGGGGGCGCCCAGCCCGCGCGGGCACCCGCGCACGATGCACGTCACCACGCCGCCGCACGAGTCACCCTTGACGCGCACCTCGTCGATGGCCTCGATCATCTTCTCCGCGCTCGCCTCGTTCGGGCACCGCGCGATGTTGGCCTCGACGTCGTCCATGGTCATGGTGGCGTGATCAACGCCCTCCGCGACGACATCCTTCACCTGCGAGACGTACGCCAAAATCTCCGTGCCGGCAATCTGCTTCAGCACCTTCTTAGCGATGGCGCCGGCGGCGACGCGCCCGATGGTCTCCCGCGCGGACGACCGACCGCCACCCGCGATCGCGCGCACGCCGTACTTCATGTCGTACGTCGCGTCCGCGTGCGAGGGGCGGTACGCCACCGCGATCTCGCCGTAATCCTGCGACCGGTGATCCTTGTTACGCACGAGCACCGCGATGGGCGTGCCGAGCGTCACGCCGTCCAAGCCGACGCCGGACAAAATCTCGCACGTGTCCGCCTCGTCGCGAGGAGTGGTGATGCGCGACTGACCCGGGCGGCGGCGGTCCAGCTCGAACTGCAGCTCCTCCTGCGTGAGCTGCAGCTTGGGAGGCACGCCGTCCACCACGCACCCGACGCCGCCGCCGTGCGACTCGCCGAACGTCGTCACGCGGAACAGGCGACCGAAAGAGCTCCCGGACGCGCGCGTCGTGACTGTTCGTCGCGAAGAGAGAGAGACGACATGAAGAGAGGAATTCGGTCAGAAGACATGAGAATACGTGTCGTTCGAGAGCGAGAGAGCCGCGAAAAGGAAGGCGGTGCGCGGTCGGAGGCGGCGGTGGGCTCGAACCGACTCCGCGCGTCCAGATTGCGGAAATCGCGGACGACGATCGCCTTATCTGTGCGGTGGCGGGTCGGCCGGCCGCGCGCGTCGGACCGCGGGGGTTCGGAGCGCCCTCCCCGGCGCGCGGGGGATATCGAAGGGAGCATCGCGCTCGGCATCCGCGCGGCGTCGCCGCGGCGGGACCTCGGAGATCGGGGGGGCACGCACCGGCTCCGCGGCGGGGGACGACGCGCGTGGCGCCCGATGCCGGGCGAACCGCGGCGGCGCCGTAGCTCTTGCGCGCGCCGAGGCGCGCGGGGACGGCGCAGGGAGCGACGACGGCCGACGCGACGACCATGTTCGTCGGGATCGGGATGTGCGCGTGACGCGGAAGGAAGACGCCGGGCGCGTCTCGCGGCACAAGTGGCTCGCGGCGGTGGACCGCTCGGCGCTTCGAGCGCTCGGATGTCGCACCTGCACATTTTTTCCAGACTGCCGGAAGTGTCCGGAGCGAGCGACACGTCCGCCGACAGGCCGAAAAGCGACGAGTCGCGAGATCGCAAGACGGTTTCGATGACGCGCGCGACAGAACACCATTGACATACAAAACGAAAACACCGCGGCAGCCGCGGCGTCACAGCGCGTCCATCCCCGCCAGCCGCCTGAACTGCTCCAGGGCCACGAATGTGATCACGGTCTGCGGCCCGAGCCTGAGGTAGTTGGCGCTCCAGCCCCGCATGAACCCGCGGGGGCCCTCTCTTTTCAACACGTCGCGCGCCGCCGCGACGGCGCCGGCGGGTTGGCCTTTTTTTTTCACTTCACGCTGTTGTCGCGCGGCAGAGCCGGCGCTCTCGTTTCGCGTCGCCGCGCTTTCGCTGTTCGTCGCCGCGGACATGTACAGCTGCGTCTTGATCATGTCCACCGGGTTCGTCACCGTGGTGGTCACGAGCCCGGTGAGCATGGACGCGCAGAGGTGCGTCAGTAAATCATCCTCCTCGCCCCGACGCCATTTACGCACGAACGATTTGGCCGAGTCGTACGCCGCGCACTGCGACGCGGTGAGCGCCGCCGAGCGCGTCGTCGACATGGCGGCGCCGCGCCATAAACCTGAAACGCCGCGCTCGCGAACGATGGTAGACGCGCAAGACCAAGCGGTGACGTTTTTGCTTTTTGTGTGATCGTCCCTCGCCATCAGGCGCGTCTTGACGAGCTCGGTGGGGTTGAGCAGAAACGCCGCGAACGCGCCGCTCGCCGCGCCCGCCGAAACCTTCGACGCGACGGAGCTATCGTTCGCGAACCGAACTCGACCGTCGTCGTCGGTCACGCGCGTTCGGTCACGCGTGACGTACGACGCGCTTTTGATTTGTTCGCGATCGGGCTCGACGAAGGCGTCTTCTTTCCGTTTCGAACGCGCCGTCGCCTCCCAGGCGCCGCCGGGCCGGCCCACCCGGGACGGCGCGGATGATTTCGTCGCACCGCCGCGCGCGGATTCCACCGCCCCCAGGATGGGCTGGTACAGGCCCAGCCTCAGGCCGCCGTAGCACATGGCGCGCGCCAGCGAGGGCGTGAGGCCCTTCCAGAGTGCCAGGGGACCCTCGTTGCGAAGCAGCCGACCCAGCGCGTCACCCATGCCGCGGGGGGGAGGCGTACCGGATCGCGTCGGATCGAGCACCTGCAACCGCACTTTCAGCACATCCAGGGGGTTGGTGCACGCGGTCGCGCACGACACGCTGGCGCCGCTGACCAGAACGGGGAGGGCCACTTGGCGCCACACGCCGCTCCGCGGAACCGGGGGGACGCCCGAGGGACCCGCGGGGGTCCCCGAACGCGCCTCGGCGTCGTCACCGCGCCCCATCGTGTGAGCCCGAGGTTCGTTTTTTTCGACAACTGTCTTTGAAAGATTCCGTCGTTTTCCAGAAGGAAGGCACGTCACCACGCGACTTCACTCGTCCCCGCGCCGGTCGACGCGTCCCGACCGACCCCGCGAACGATGCGCGCCGTCGCGCCGGTGTCGACCGCACCGGCGACGGCAGGCGTTGCCCCCACCCGCCGACGGCCGCGGCACCGGAGGGCATCGACGACGCGAGGTGTCCCGAAAGCGTCGGCCGTCGATTCCGAGGATGTGTCGACACCGACGGGTCCCTCGCGCCGGGGCGTGCTCGCGGCTCCCCTTGTGGCGGCGGCCGTGTCTGCGCCGACGGGCGGCTCGCTCTTCGCCCCTCCGCGCGCGCGCGCGGAGGAGACGCGCGTGCTCGTCGTGTCGTCCAGCGGCGCGGCAGACGCGGGTTCGGCGAAGACGTTCCCGAGCGTCACCGCCGCGCTCGCCGCGCTCTCCGCTCGCGGCGACGCTTCGCCGGCGTCGATCCGCCTGAGCCCCGGCGTGTACGCCGAGCGCGTCGTCGTTCCCGCTTCCCTCGCGGGCGACCTCTTGATCGAGCCCGTCGCGGGCGCCGCGCCCGGGTCGGTGACGCTCGAGCACAGAACCGGCAGCCCGTACGAGGCGACGGTGGAGAACCAGATGCCCGCCTCGCGCGGCGCCGTGACGCTGCGTCTGGTAAACATACGACACGCGTCGCCTTCGGTGGCAAACAACTATGCCGCGTTTGCGACGCCCGGCTCGTCGCTCACGCTGGAGTCGTGCGACGTGCAGTCAGACACGGGCAGCGGGATCGCCGCGGAGGGCGCCACGTTGGTCGTCAAAGACTGCCGGGTCCACGACTGCAAGTCGCACGGCGTCGCCGTGTACGGCGACCTTCTCGGCGAGTTCGGGTCGGGCGAAGTGTCCGACTGCGCCGTCTCGCGCAACGGCGGCGACGGCGTGCTTCTGCGGCAGGGCGCGTTCGGGGTCGTTCGCGGGTGCGTCATCACGGACAACGGGGGGTTCAGCGTGGAGCTGGTGGACTGCCGCGAGGGCACGACCCTTGTTAACAACAAGTGGACCGGCTCGAAGAAGCGCGTGGCGGTGCGTTTCGGGGGGTACGGAGAGGAGGACGTCGTCGCCGAAAACAACGTGGAGGTGTGACGCGACGTATTTTTATCGTCTCTCGGAACGACGAAGCGCGACGAGATATACAAAATTGTACGTAGAGACTACACAGTCTATAGATATGGTAGACTATTCATACGACGCACACCGGCTCATACGTATGTACTCCTACGGTATTCCTGGCAACCACGTCCTGGTTCTCGCCGCGTACGCGGCGTACTCCCCCGGGAACATCGCGTTTAGCCGCGCTTCTTCGAACGGCACGCGCTTTTGGAAAAAGCGCGCCGCCGCGACGGCGAACCCGACGGCGGCGATTGGATTGCACAGCAACGCCTGCGTCCCGACGCACCACACGAACCACCCCAGGTACCCCGGGTGCCTGATGTACCGATACACGCCATGCGTGATGAGCTTGTGCTCGGGGCGCTTCGTGGTCTGGATCAGGTGCGTGAAGGACGTACCCGCCGTGACCTGCGCCGCCTTGCGCAAGCCGTCGCCGAGCACCGCGCACGCGAGCCCGGCGATTTTGATCGCGCGCGCCGCATCCGCCCGCTTCAGCTCGGGCGCCAGCACGAGCTCGAGCGCGTACTCCAGCACCGCGAACGACATGGCGACGCAGTACGGCGTGGTGAACAGGAAGCTGTCCCGCGAGAGCGTGGCTCGGTTGTACGCGCGCGCGATGGCGTACTCGGAGACGTGGTACACGAACAGCGACGTCGCGAACGCGCGCGCCTCCCACGGGACGAGGTCCATCGTCATCGCCGCGCGCGGGGGTGCGTCGCTCGAACGGGAGCTTTCAGAGCGAAGGCCCCAGATCGAGACGCGAAAGACCCAGCGCTCGACGCGTCGATCCCGCCGACGCGTTCGCGAACGGCGTCGCCGCCCCGGCGCACCGCGCCAGCGACAGTGCCAAGCTGCCAAAGGCGACATTGTTGTTATTTTCAAGCGCTGCTGCTGGAAATGTTGATCGACAGCGCCCGCCCCGAGAGCTCGGCGCGCGCGCCCGCGATGATCCCGCGACGAAAGAACACCCGATAATACGATGAACACCGCTAAAGAATGCCTAAGATATGTCATAACGAACACTGCTTTACGTCTATCTCCCGTCTACCTCGTCTCTACCTGAACTCGTCCTTGAGCACCCACGCGGCGCCCCCCCCTCTCCCGGCGGCGTTGGGCGGGTTCTTCTCGAGCGTCGCCGCAACCTTCAGCAGACGCCGGAACAGGGCGTGCTGCGTCGGACCCACGCGGTCCTGGAACGCGTCCACGACCAGCCCGGAGGGCGCGCGCCCTTCCGGGCGCGCGCGCAGAAACGCCACCACGTCCCGAAGTAGCAACTCCGCCGATACCTGCGTCTCCGTCGACTCGACGTCGGCGGCGGCGGCGTCGACGCGCGCCGCCGCCGCCGCCGCGTCCCGATCGCGGATGCGCCGAAGCAGCGTCTGCGAACCGCCGACGCGGTTCGCAGACGCCCCCGCCACGCCGGCGCCGCCGGGCGCGTTCTGCGTCGATGGCGTCGTCCCGGGTTCGAACCCCGACGGCGCGCCTTCCGCGCGCCGGCCGAAGCGGCCGACGGCGCGCGCCGCCTGCGCGCCCTGCGGCGCGCCCGCGGCGCCGGATCGCCCGGTCCACGTGGGCACGGCGACGTTGGACGCCAGTCGCGCTCGGCCCGACTGGGTCACGGCGGCGTGCGCCCGCCGCGCGACGCGGTCCGCCTCGGCGGCGGCGCTCCCGCCCACCAGGTGGTCGCGCCCGCCGCTCGCGTTGACGATGGCGTCGTGGTTCATCGCGCCGCGGATCGTGCCGCCGCCGCCGCCGCCGCCGCCGCCGAACAGCGAGCGCATGATGGCCGCGTCGCCCTCGCCGTCGTCCCCGCCCGAAATCGAACTCGGCGCGTCCGCCACGCGGAACCCGCCCGGCGCGTGTTTTTTTCTCGCATTTCTCCCGGTCGTGGCCGACCCGGGAACCGCGCTGGGGTCCCACGCGTTTTTCTCGGCGCCGTTCGGGTCGTCGTCGTTCGTAGCGTCCGCGATCTCGCCGTCCTCCTCCTCCCGGGAGGAGGACGCGGCGCCGTCGCCCCGCTCGAAGTCCGCCGCTCTGAGTTCGCCCTCCACCTCGGCGAAGAGCTCGGCGGTCTCGATGGCGGCTCCGCCGTCGCCGCCGTCGTCGCCGCCGCGGCGCGCGTCCTCCTCCCAGGCGAACAGGTCGGCGAGGTCCTTGGCCTTGAAGAAGCGCCGCTGCTTCGGGTCTCGCAGCACTTTGGACGTGAGGAACTCCTTGTAGATCTGCCGGTGGTACACCTTCTCCTCGATGGTGCCCGCGGTGACCAGGCGGTACACAGTCACCTCCTTTCTTTGGCCGATGCGCCAGGCGCGCTCGCGCGCCTGCGCGTCCGTGGAGGGGTTCCAGTCCGGGTCGAAGAGCAGCACGCGGTCGGCGCCGGTGAGGTTGACGCCCAGCCCCCCCACCTTGGTGGTGAGCAGGAACACGAACACGTTCTCGTCCGAGTTGAACTCGTCGATGAGCCGCATGCGGTGCTGAACGGGCGTCGTGCCGTCCATGCGGCGGTAGACGTACCCGGCGTCCGCCACGGCGGCTTCGAGGATGTCCAGCATCTGCTGCGTCTGCGAGAAGAGCAGCGCGCGGTGTTTCTGCTCGCGCCACAGGGAAAGCACCTTCATGGTGACCATCTGCTTCCCGCTGCGCTCCGCGTTGCCGTAATCGACGTGCGTGGCTTTGGTCTGCCGCTCCAGTAAATCGGGGTGGTTGACGATCTTGCGCAAGACGTCGATTCCCGAGAGCGCTTCTCGCCGCCCTTCCAAAATCTCCTCCACGTCGCGCGACTGGACGTACGCGCGGTACGCCTCTCTTTGGTCGCTCGTCATCGGGCAGAACAGCACCTGCTCTGTTTTCGCGGGCAGCGCGATGTTCACGTCCGCCTTCATTCTTCTCAACAGGAACGGCGAAATGAGGTCCTTCAAAGTGGTCGCGCACCGGAACGCCGTCACCACCTGCTGCTCGCTCGCGTTCGCGTATCCCCCAACCTGGATGGGCGCCGCGAACTCGGCTTGGAACACCGGTAATGTTCCGAGCTTCCCGGGGAAGCAAAAGTCGAACAGGCTCCACAGCTCGCTTAGGCGGTTCTGAATAGGCGCGCCCGTCATGATCAGCCGGTGCACCGTCTGTAACTGCTTCGCGCAGATGGTGACATCAGCGTCCGGGTTGCGGATCTTGTGCCCCTCGTCCAGAACCGCGTAGCCCCACCGAATTGAAAGCAAGGAGTCGCGCAGAGCGCCGCGCACGTGCTCGTACGTCGTCAAAACGACGCCTTTCGGGTCGTTCACGCATGAACGAAGCATCTTCCGCCGCGCGAGCTTCTTGTCCCCCCCCGCCGCCGCCAGCGCCGCGGCGCTCACCGCGGACTCGTGCAGGATCGAGGGGTTTAGGCGGGGCGCCCATATCCGCAGCTCGCGGCGCCACTGACGCAACATCGTCGCGGGACACACTACCAGCGACGGCTGGTACAAGCCGCTGCGTTCGAGCGCGCACAGAAACGCCGCGACTTGTACGGTTTTCCCTAAACCCATCTCGTCGCCGATGATGCCGCCCGCGCGCTGGCAGTGCAGCTCCCACAGCCACTTCAAAGACGTCTTCTGGTGCTCGAGAAGCGAATCGTACGTCTCCGTGGGCAAACGCAAGCCCCCGTCGAACAAAATCTCCGACTCGGCGCCCGGAGGGGGGGGGGCGCGCGCGCGCCGCGAGGGAACCGGAGCGCGAGAAGACGCGGCGCGGGTCGCGGCGGCGCCGCCGCCGCGAGCCGTCCGCGCGCGCCTCGGAACGGCCATCTCCTGCTCTTCCTCCTCCTCCGGGAGCTCCTCCTCGAGGTCAACATCGTCGTCCTCCTCCTCCTCAGACTCCTCAGACTCCCCGCCGTACTCGGATCCGCTCGCGCTGACGCTCAGTTCCTCAGCCTCCGCCTCGGCGGCGCGGCCGGCGCGCCTGCGGGCAACCTCGGCGGCGCGCCGGGGCGGGGGCGCCGCCGCGCCGCCAGGATGCACGCCGGACGCGCCTCCGTTCGCGCGCGCCGGTCCTCTCCGAGCCTTCGCCGAGCCTTCGGGCCCCTCCGGCGCGGGCACCTCCCCGACGAACTCGACGTCGTCGTCAGCGCTGGGGAGCGCCACCGCCGACCGCGGCGTCTCGCAGAGCGCGCACGCGTCGCCCCCGGGGTTGGCGAACGTGCACGCGGGACACGCCCAACGCCCCCCCTGTTTTGTTTCCGACCGGCTGGCGTCCTCGCCCCGACCGCTAGCGGTGGTGCGCGCCGCCGCGTCGCGCGGCTCGCGCTTGGGGATCACGAAGCCGCCGGACCCGGACCCGCCGGCGGCGACCGTCGCCGCCGCCGGCTCGCGCTTCACCTCGCGCGTTTTTTTCCCGCGCGCGCGGCGAGGCGGCCCCTCCGCCGGTTCCGGTGCGTCCCTCGCCACCTCCACCTCCACCTCAGCTTCCTCCTCCTCCTCCTCCTCCGTGTGCTCTTCGTCGCTGCTGTACGCGGCGTCGCGCTGCCTCCTCCTCCGCCGCTTCCTCCCGCCGAGCTCTTGCTCGAGCGCGGCGGCGGCGGCGTCGCTCTTCCCGCGCCACTCGCGTCGCTTCTCCGCCATGCGCGCGCCGGCGCCGACATCCGCCGCGCGCGCGCCGCCGTGCCTGGCGAACGGGCGCG
>Ga0233432_10005548_pt1 | contig 10937 bp, 11 predicted proteins | sample SI_122_August201_6_FD_179870 | JGI IMG/M metagenome (GOLD analysis project Ga0233432, IMG submission 179870) | Seawater microbial communities from Saanich Inlet, British Columbia, Canada - SI_122_August2016_10_MG | ecosystem: Environmental > Aquatic > Marine > Inlet | place: Canada: British...
CACCTAACCAGCGAAATGTACAGGACGTTTATACACCCGGTCGTTGGTTCAGAGAGTAAGTCTTTGTCTTGTTTTGGCGTCTTTGCCGGGTGTGTAAGCGCCTGCAATTCCAGTCGTTATGCACTTATAAAATGAAATACCGGCACGACAATGTTGCATTCGTACTTACAGCAATTCCTTTAATACTGGTTATTGTTCTCAACAACATTATCGCCTCTGCTGAATTTGTTCGAGGTGGCGATATAGCCAAATTCATTTTCCTGTTGGCATTCATACCTTTCTACCTATTCTTTATTTATGTATATCGCAATCTATTGCTTTGTAGGTATATCGTCACCGAACAAGGCCTCATTCTTAAGCGTCCTTTTAAATCAAAGTTCATCAAATGGGAACGTTTCTCAAGAATAAATATGAACCAGCCATTTGGCTACATTACATTTTACTCAAATAACACTCTACTATTTTTCGTCTCTACTCATTATTTTTCTAAATTACCAGATCTTCTTTCTCAAATATATTTACGAAGTGAATGTGCTATCAGTGATAACCTTAGTTTCTTGGCTGAATACGAAAATACACTTCTTGAGAAAGAGGATTCCTTAGTTCAAAGCCAATCAAATGGCGTATAACCAGTGGATTTACAGGACATTTATACACCCGCACGTTGGTTCAGTGAAAAAATCTTTGTCTTATTTAGGCGTCTTTAACGGGTGTATAATGGCCAGAAATTCTTTGCGTCAGCACTAAAAGAATACATATGAAAAGACACCTCTTTTTTTTCGTCATCATGTCACGAATACTCTGCTGCACATCTCTTCTATGCGCTGAAGAAACATTACCACACGACAGCACGATCCGAGTCATGACATTCAACATATGGCATAATGGCAAAGCGGGTAAACAACCACTCTCTCAGACGGCCCAAGTTATAAAAATGGCGAAGGCGGACATCGTTGGTCTTCAGGAAGCTAACCCAGATACCGTAAAAGCCTTGGCCGATATGCTTGGGCTAGGCTGGCATCATAGCGGTTCCATCTTGAGTCGCTTCATGATCATCGAAAAAAGGGACCAGGGCATCAAAATTCGCCTCAATGCAGAGCAGGAAGCCTTTGTTTTCAATAACCATTTTGCCCATGCACCCTATCAGCCTTATCAGCTTCTCGGCATCCCCTACGGCAGGGGCAAGTTCATAAAAACCGAGAAAGAAGCTATTGCTGAGGCCAATAAGGCCAGAGGACATCAGGTGGCAGACTTACTCAAAGAGATCAACGCAATCCCTGATAAAGAGTTACCCGTCTTCGTTACGGGTGATTTTAATGAGCCCTCTCACCTGGACTGGACGGCGAAGGCCGCCGCCACGGGCAGGCATCCAACAAAAGTTTCTTACCCTGCAACGCGCTCTTTGACTGAAGCTGGCTTGATCGATGCCTACCGCGCAGTACATCCGGATGAAGTAAAATTCCCCGGTTACACTTGGACACCCACCACAAAACTAACTGACCCAAAAGACCACCATGACCGCATTGACTTTGTCTTTTTCAGAGGCAAGTCCGTTAAGGTGGAAAGTGCTCAAATCGTAGGTGAAAGCCACAACAATGCAGACATCGTGGTAACCGCCTATCCTTCAGATCACCGGGCAGTCGTCTCGGGTTTCACGATATCCAGTCCAGCCATAATCATCAAGCGTGCTAACAAGTTGGATGCAGGCGACGGCAATTAGCCACGCCTGATTCGCAACCGTTAGCCTGACTCATCACATTGATAAAGCGTATGCTTAAACCTATTCTTTCTACCTTAACCGTCCTATTTCAAATATTTCAATTGGAAGCGGGTGGGCCGACAGCTCCTTTTGAAATTCCTCCACATGGAAATCCAGATAAACTGCTGGGACGCACAGTTCTTGAGGCCCCGACAGCCATGGCCTTCGATAGTAAAAATCGCCCATACATGATCAATAATCGCAATTTAAAATCCTTTGGAAAATTAAAAACTATCCGAAACGGAAAGTGGATCACTCAATCTTTTCTTGAACTTTTTAACCAGGAAAGATTACCCTCCACTCGAAATCATCACGGAACCGGAGAATTGGTCATCGATGATCAAGACAGTCTCTACGCCACCGTCGGGAATAAACTTATTTATTCTCCAGATCTCGGAAAGACCTTCAATGCATATCCCTGCAAAGGTAGCCTTGAAGTTCGTACCGGAACTGGGAAATTTACTCTCCCACCAGTCATCAGTCAGTTGACTGATACTCAGAAGGTTAAAGGCATGCGCTGGGGTGGCCGCTCTCAACTTTCTATCCTGATTCCTAAGAAAGTAAAAGGTGGTCTTCTTCTAGGGAAGCCAATCGAGATTTCAGAGAATGGCATGACCATAGGTAGCGGAGGACATTCTGGAGGCACATCTTACGCCGTCACAACCGACAACCTTACTCATATAGTCTATACCATTCTACCTGAAGATACAACACAAGGGGGAAACCCCATTCACATCGCCACGATTGATCGCAGAAATCGATCTGTTATTGCCAAAGAACTCCTTGTCGTGGCAGACCCTATCAACCCAGATATTCACACACGTCCAACAATTACAGCAGACAGCAAGGGGTACCTTCATGTACTATCCGGATCGCATGGAACCCCCTTCTACTATCTTCGGTCGCTTAAGCCCAACGACATCACCAAAGGATGGACAATGCCTGTAAAACTGATGGGGAGGCAGTGTTACGCTTCAATTGTATGTGACCAACAGGGAACAGTGCACAGCGTTTTCAGGGAATGGATTCCACATGCAAGCCTTGGCTACTCATCCAAACTTCCTGGAGTCGAAACTTGGCTCAAACCAACGACTCTCGTCCACGGAGCCAATCCAAGAGGCAAATACGCCTATGGAATATTCTACCACCGGCTGTTCATTGACCGCGAGTCAAATCTCTTCCTGTCCTTCACATTTTGGGAACGCAACACCAATAAAAATGGTGTTTATCCTGAAGCTCTAGCTTTTTCAAAAGACTTCGGAAAAACTTGGCGTCTCGCTCAGGAAAATACTTTCTTACCGATTCATACGCAGGAAGGTCATGAACATTGATTTTATAAGAATTGTCGCCATATCTGACGTTTCATTGATTCGCAGATGAGCAGGTTAATAAAGACTTGATAACGACAGTAAATTCTACCCGTGAAAAGTATCTCACATACACGCTCATTCCATCAGTTCCCATGGCTTATGCCAATCGTCTTACCATAATGGGTCCATCTTCATGAGCATGATGATGTTCACTGATACGAGCAGGGAGTCGGCAATCGCCAAGGATCCTGCCGTTGTTGAGTTATGTGATAAATTCTTTCTTTATTACACAATCAAGTCCCAGAGCAAAGGCTTAGGGATTGGAATCGCAGAAAGTTTAGACTTGGACAACTGGAAAAAAACAGGAGAAGTCCCGCCACTCAGCCCGTGCGACTCAAAAGGCGTAGCTGCTCCAGGAGCAATTGTTCTGGATGGAGTCGTACATCTTTTTTATCAGAGCTACGAAAAGGGCTTCCAGAAGGCTGCCATATGCCATGCCACCTCATCGGATGGAGTTAACTTTACCCCCAATGCATCCAACCCCATTTTCTCACCCACAGGTGACTGGAACTGTGGCCGGGCGATCGATGCCGATGTTATCGAGCATGAAGGGCAGTTGCTCCTCTATTTCTCTACGCGGGACCCGGACTTCGAGAATCAAATGACAGGCGTTGCGGCAGCACCACTGTCATCAGGATTTTGTCGGAATGACTGGAAACAGTTGTGCCACAATACGATCCTAGGACCTGAGCTACCTTGGGAACAGAACTGCATAGAAGCCGCAGCTGTCTGCAGGCACGAAGGAAAACTCTATATGTTCTATGGAGGTGCCTACAACTGTGGACCTCAACAAATAGGATGTGCAGTGAGCAAGGATGGAATCAACTGGAAAAGAGTCTCAGACATGCCAATCGTTCCTAATGGTGCCCCCGGAGAATGGAACAGCAGTGAGTCTGGACATCCCTTTGTGCTTGAGGACGCCCATGGTATTTATCACCTGTTCTTCCAGGGAAGCCCTGACGATGGCAAATCCTATCATCTCTCCCGCCGACGCATTATCTGGCAAGACGGCATCCCAAAGATAGAGTCAGAACAAGGCCATGCAGCAGACGTGTAGACTCGCCGCTGATGACTAGCGTTCGATAAGAGAAAAAACACATCAAGCCTGTTTGGGTTTTAGTTTTGCTTGTCTTTCACATTTCATTGCTTTAAGGAGATCCCACGGCACCCGGGCGTCAAGGACAATCGCCGGCTACTCCTTAAAAAGGATATCCCATGTATTATCCAAGGACTTCGCGGCTTTAGCGCTGAGTATCTGGAAAGCACAATGCTGTCATTTCGAAAAGCCGTTGATGTCCCAACAGGCACCTAAGCATGGTCGGCACAGAGCGCCTATACATCCGCATGCTGGCCGAGCGCACTGTCTCAGAAAATTTTTTTTAGACTTTTTCTTTAGGTTTATACGCACCTATACGTCCGTTTTTTATGATCTGCCCATCAACTGATCCTTCACTTGGACAATTTCCTCTGGCTTCCTATATAGGCAATCAGGTCTTCATACACCAGTTCTTCGAGTGGAGCCCCTAACGCCTCCACCATTTTTTGACCTCGTTGATCTTTCGGATGTTGCCCCCTTAATCCTTCAGTGAATTTTCTAAGTTGCTCTTTGAGGTACCAACCCTCAAGCATAACTAGAGGGGCAGACTTGAACACTTTCTCTCCAGATGCATCGTAACGGTGGCATTCAGCACAGTGCTGCTTAAAACTCTTTTTCCCACGAGAAACATTTCCCCCTAGGGTTTCTTTAATTTTGTTTGGCTGTAGCTGACTAGCATAGAGTAACGCTGAACTGAGCTCTGAATCAGAAAGATTCAGAATGCCGTTGCGCATCATGGCTCCGAAAAGGTCTTTTTCGTGCCCTCCCCTAAAACCTTTCTTAAAACTTTCGATCTGAAGCTGAGTGTACCAAAGGGGTAGGCCAGCGATGGCTGGAGCTTTGAGCTCTCTCTTTCCTTCCCCTCCTGTGCCATGACAAGACGAACACTTTCTATTGAACGCCTCCATTCCGCGCTTCAGACCACCCTCGACCTCAGTCTGCTTTTCGCTAGAGCCCAAAGGAAGCCAAAGAAGCAAGAATGCCAAAATTGAACGCAAAGCGATGGGGTTCGACATCTCTGCTGTCGATAAAAGTGAGAATCGGTTTTTCATAAATCCATTCGATCATCATCTCTGAAAGAAAGAATAAAGGTCTACGCAAAGGTCACGCCCCTCCTTCATGTTTTAGATGATCTTCCTTTGAAACTTTTGATCGTAGAAGTGAGCCCTTAAATAAATAGATAAAGCACCTTATATCTGCCCAAAACAACCTCACTCCGTCGGGAATTTAAGGTCCACCCATGAACTTGACGAGGAAATCCTTCCCCTACTTGACTCAAACTCAAATATTTTTATAATCTATTATAGACTACTAAGGAGTCTCTATGCTTAAAATCGCCATCTCCGCTTCTATGTGCCTTCTTCTATCTGGCCAAATACACGCCGAAGAAAAAATTAAAAAGGCCAAAGAGAAGCCCACAAAAGAGCAGATGATTCAGAAAAAGATGACGATGCTCGACAAAGATGGAGATGGAAAGATCAGCATCAATGAATACCTTGAAAAAGTCACCCTCGAGTTCAACCGCAAAGATGTTGATGGCAATGGTTTACTTGATGCTACCGAATTTGCCTCTAAACCCAAAAGAGTCAAAGAGAAAAAGCCTAAAAAAGATCAGACCCTATGATCTGATCATCGGAAAGGCATTAACGGAGCCAAATTTTAATCTCCGATCCCATGACGAAATATTTTCCATGGCATCTATCTCTCCAGGGGAAACTTAACGACATGGCTGCGATATCAGCAAAGAAGTCATCTCTAACTCCTCACGGAAAATATATAGAAAGATAGTCTACTCTGCTAATTTAACTATTCGAAATCTTATCCAATAACTATAGATGCATCATAAACTAAAATATTCAGTCATCTTCATTCTAATGGTCAGTGGACTGCTTGCCTCCGCTAAGCAAGAGAAGACTATCATAAAAAACACTCAATTAACGGTGCGCTCTTTCATCGATGGCTCAGATATAGTTAAGATACAAGGGAATAAGATCTGGTTTGAACATCGAAATTTCGCACTACCCGGAACATGGAAAGGCCATAACGATCATAGTGGTGACGAACCAACATTTATTAATGAGGAAAAATGGATACCAAAATGGAACAAGAAAATAAGTAAGCCTTTTATCGCAAAGAAAATTATCCTCGCAAAAGATGAAAGTAAGAAATATCACGTATCCGTCATCAAAGGTCGTGGGAAAGTAAAAATACTCAGCCAGCCAACTGCAAAGAATAAATTTACATTATCCATACTAATCGATGATGATAAATTTTCTGGCGCCCAATGGTACACAATAGGATTAAAATAAAATTGTAGAAGCTATCCTAAAAACACTGAAAGGCGGGACAAGCATCTAGAATGTCAGGAACAAACCGACTGCGCTGTTAATATTAAAGACCATAGCACCGAAGGCTCTCTCTTTGGGTTCAGTGGAGGTTCCAGTTCGGCCTATTTTGTGATCTTGACCTTTCCGCCGAACATCTCTTCAAAATCACCAAACTCTGACGATTGATCTCTATTCACCCTCTCGAGAATCAGCACATTTCTTATCATGGAACCTTACTATAACACTGAAGAGAATCTGGTCCCTGAGTTCAAACTCCCGGACCTACTCACCTGCCTTGATGGATCTAAGGCAGATAGTCCCAATTCCTGGGCCAAAAAACGACGAAAGGAAATCCTCAAGCTTTTCGAAGAGCATGTCTATGGAAAAACACCCAATGACTCCATCTCTCCTCTGGTTCGATTAATTAAAAAAGAAACTAATGCACTAAAAGGAAAAGCGACCAGAAAGGAGATTCGAGTCTACTTCACCGGTAAAGTAGAAGAACCCTTCATGGATATCCTCATCTACCTGCCCAACGAGGGTCAGCGACCCCACCCAGTTTTTCTCGGTCTCAATTTTTTTGGAAATCACTCCATACACGAAGACCCCGATATCACGCTGTCACAAAAATGGATGCGGGATAGCACCACTCTCGGGACGGAAGGGCATTGTGCTACAGAGTCATCGAGGGGCTCCAGAGCGGATCGCTGGCCTATTGAAAAAATTATCGAACGAGGTTATGGGTTAGCCACCGTCTACTGCGGAGACCTCGATCCCGATTTTCATGATGAATACCAGAATGGCATCCACCCCCTCTTCTATGCTCCAGGACAGTCCCGCCCGACAGAACACGAATGGGGCACCATTGGAGCATGGTCCTGGGGACTCAGCCGAGCCCTTGATGTTTTCGAAAAAGACGACGACATCGATTCAACCCGTGTGTCCGTGATGGGCCACTCCCGTTTGGGGAAAACAGCCCTTTGGGCAGCAGCTCAAGACGAACGATTCGCCATGGCCATCTCCAATAATTCAGGATGCACTGGGGCAGCTCTTTCTCGCAGGCGTTTTGGTGAAACCATTTCCAGAATCAACAAGAACTTCCCACACTGGTTCTGTGATCGCTATCTGAACTATAACGACAAAGAAGATGAACTTCCTGTCGATCAGCACATGCTGCTCTCCTTGGTCGCACCTCGACCCGTCTACGTCGCCAGCGCCACAGAAGACCTTCACGCAGACCCAAGAGGGGAATTTCTGTCGTGCCTAAACGCTAGCCCTGTTTATGAACTATTGGGCAAGACCGGACTGGGACAGCAGCAAGACCCTGAAGTCGAAGTCCCCATTCACCTTGGCCACATCGGCTATCACTTACGAAAAGGAAAACACAGCGTAGAAGACTTTGACTGGGAGCAGTTCCTCACTTTCGCAGATCTTCATTTGTCTTAAGTTTTGTGGTCTCCGCTTGGAGACGCCCTGTTCTTTTGGCCAGTCTCCACCTTCTCTATAGAAAAGAGACTTTCCCCCTTTCGGTTTATCCATACCCTTCTTCTTGAAGCCCCCAACTGATTCTCCCTATGAAAAAATCTCTCTTTATCTCTGTCACAGTACTCCTGTCGACCGTTCACATTCTTTTTGCCTCCACCCAACCGGAGTTCAATATTGAAGTCGAAATCGACTGGATTCAGGAGATGAATAAAGGGGGGAAAATCGGGGTCGCACTTCTTTGCCTGAGCTTCATTGCCTGCCTCTTTGCCCTCGAGCGACTTTTCAACCTTCGAAGAGACAAGTTCGGTCCATCGGGTTTTACAGACAAAGTCATACCTCTATTTAAGGAAGGAAAGTTTTCTGATATCCTCCTTCACTGTAGAAACACACCTTCCACCTTAGCTCGGATGTGCCAATACATTGTGGAGCATCGCAATGCAAAAACTGATCGACTAGAACTAGGAGCGACAGACATTGGCACACGTGAAATGAAACTTCAAATGCAAAGGGCTTATCCGTTGGCAGTGGTGGCCACCATGTCTCCCCTACTGGGCCTATTAGGAACCATCGTCGGGATGATCGAGGCCTTCGCTAAAGTTGCCATCGTCGGCGACACCTCTGATTCTGCTGCACTCTTGGCAGACTCTATTGGAAAGGCGTTGATCACGACGGCAGCAGGCCTTGTGATTGCGATTCCTGCCCTCGGAGCGTATCACTGGTTCAAATTTCGAACATCTTTCTTCTCGACCCAACTCGAAGAGGGGTTGGAACTCATGATCAACGAATGGTTTGTTGAAAAAGAACCCTCAGACGAATCAGTTAGCCCTGCATGAGAAGAAAGGGGAAAAAATGGGCCGAGGTCGCTGACGAAACCGTCAGCGTTCCACTGTCTCCCCTCATAGATTGCGTCTTCTTATTGCTCATCTTCTTTCTGGTCACCTCCATGATCAAGAAGAAGGAAAAGCAGATTCCCATTCGTCTCCCGGACATCACCTCCAAACTCGAAGATGAACCTGATGAAAAGCTGCACATTGTCGGACTCGATAAAAGAGGGAAATATTCAGTCGCGCAGGGTTTCAAAGACGATCATGGCCAACACTATCTCTACCCCATTGATGACTTCACTCAGCATCTACATAAACTTGATCTACAGGATTTCTCCCCAAAGAACTTCCCCATTCGAATTGATGCTGACCGGGAAGTTTCAATTCAAACCATCATCGACACGCTTGATATCTGTGCGCTCCAAGGGTTCGAAAACATTCAACTTCACCTCCTCAACGACCGGTACGAACCTGTCATGAGGCAGTACCGTCGAAATTACGGAAGAGAGTGGTGAGCATAGACATTGACCCAAATACTCAGGATGATGAAGAGATCTCTCTTTCTCCTCTGATCGATTGCGTCTTCCTATTGCTCATCTATTTCCTCGTGGCTACGATGTTTAGAAAAGATGATAAAGACATCGACATCGACTTACCCATATCCCGATCTGCCCTAGAGATGGCACCTGATGACAGCGTTGTCATGCTTGGCGTCAACAAATCCGGAGCCATCTTTCATCAGGGCGTCGAAACGGATCTCAATGGACTTCGGATCGCTCTAAGGCAACTCCGAGTCGATCACCCAGAGACGCCCTTCAGGATGGACTGCGACCAAAACGCCCCCTTTCACAGAGTCGTCGAAGTGCTCGACTTGTGTCAATTCATCGGATTTAAAGACATCGGCATCAGAACTTACGATGAACAGTACAACCGATAAAGGACGCCAGTTCATCAAAATGAAGACCGTCGTCTTCATCATCGCCTGCTTTTACGTTACCGTTGGCCTCATCTGGCACGTCAAACCTGAATGGTTTATTAGCAAACTCCCTCCCGCCAAAGACAAGGAGGAAGAGCATCTTCAACTTAAGAAAGTTATCAAAAAAAAGAAAAAGGAAATGAAGCCTGAGGTCGTCGAACAGGTCGCAAAAATTCACGAAGAAAAACACAAGAAGAAAACAGAAAAGCGAATTAAAAAAATCGAAGAGATCATCGAAGAGCTCGATGAAGTTCGTGAGGAGAGTTTAGAGTTTCTCTGGGAGCGCGATAAAGAAAAATTTGAGGCGAGCCATATGGACAACCTCATTGAAAGTCTTGCCGGTGAACTCACCGAGAATATCGACGCATGGGATGAAGCACTTTCGGACAACGGACAGCTTGAAACCTTGATGGATCTAGGCCAAAACATTATGGATCTAGCTAAGAATGAAGAGGCCATGACCTCTTCCGACAATCATGCTGCCAACGACCTGGCCGAGTTGATTGAGAAAGCAGAAAAGATCGCCCCCTTACTAGAGGAAATCCTTCCTGAAATCATGGAGCAACAGCTGCAGGAGAAAACTCTCGAAAACAAGTCTGCCCAAGAGAAGGCGAAACTCACTGAAGACACTGCCAAGAGTCTTCTAGACCAGATCGAATCTCTCGCACATCATCAAGAAGAACTCTTAAGTGAGGAGATCCTCCGTGAGTCTGAATCTTTACACGAGAAGAGTCTCGCTTTTAACGAAAGCCACCCTTCACGCAAGTCTGATGATATTGCCCATGAGGCGAAGGAGATCAGAGACCTCGCCAGAGATCTCGATGAATCCCAAAGTGACCTTCTCGCCAAAGAGATCGAAGATCTTTCCAAAGAACTAGCTGGTGAGATCGAGGAAGCTTTGAGCCAGCTCCCTGAAGGCGAAGGTGAAGGCGAAGGCGAAGGTGAAGGTGAAGGCGAAGGTGAAGGCGAAGGTGAAGGCGAAGGCGAAGGTGAAGGCGAAGGTGAAGGCGAAGGTGAAGGCGAAGGTGAAGGCGAAGGTGAAGGCGAAGGCGAAGGTGAAGGCGAAGGTGAAGGCGAAGGAGAGGGCGAAGGAGAAGGAG
>Ga0233432_10005549_pt1 | contig 10936 bp, 8 predicted proteins | sample SI_122_August201_6_FD_179870 | JGI IMG/M metagenome (GOLD analysis project Ga0233432, IMG submission 179870) | Seawater microbial communities from Saanich Inlet, British Columbia, Canada - SI_122_August2016_10_MG | ecosystem: Environmental > Aquatic > Marine > Inlet | place: Canada: British...
CACAACATCAACAAAATTTTGTTCGCTGCGAACGACGGGATAATGGCAACCTGCGGCGCGGGCAACCTCCGCTTTTTCATGAGTGCTTACGGTGCCAACTACCTTGGCCCCCAACGCTTTGGCCCACTGGCATAAAATCAGGCCCATGCCACCCGCTGCGGCATGTACCAGTATAGTATCTCCGGCCTGAACCGCATAAGTTCGATGCAATAAATAATGCGCTGTCATGCCTTTCATCAAGAGCGCTGCGACAGTTTTATCATCCAAGTTCTCAGGCATGTGCAGCAGTTTGTCCGCAGGATAATTGCGAACTTCGGAATAACTTCCAAGTGGAGGAATGCCGTAAGCTACACGGTCACCCGTTTTGAAGTTGTTTACGCCAGCGCCAACACCCTCCACGGTACCAACGCCTTCAAAGCCGATAATGACTGGGCAAGGCGGGACTATCCAAGGATGCGAAATTCCACCACGGTGGTATGTATCGGCAAAGTTTACACCTACTGCGGTGTGCCTTAAGCGCACTTCGCCGGGAGCGGGATCTGGGACGTGCCACTCCTGCCAATTCATGGCGCTTGGTGGACCCAATTTATGGATAACTTGCGCTTTTGACATGGTACTGATCCCTAATTTTAATAACGGACAGAAGCTACTTGCCATATTTTTGAAAATGTAATGAGCATCGGCCATCTCAAGCTTTGCCTGAAACTTACCGATATTACTACTTCTGTGAAGCCTCAATAATCAGGCATCACCCCCGCGTCCACAATCTTTTGTTCAAGTCGCTTTAGCTCGCCCATAACTCGACGTCCGCCATGTGGCGCTGGGCAGCTAGCTTATCTTTTGTCTGCCGACCGTGCTTAAGGTTAGCCTCTGAGATGCACTGTAAGCTCCGCTGAGTCTTAGATCCAGTTGAGCGACCCATGTAACGCGCAGCGCCCATTGTGCTTGTATGCGGCCCTCTGACAGGCTGTACCCCAGCGGGTCTTTGCTAGGCATCTCTTACCCGGTCAGTTGGGGCCAAAGCGCGTATGAACTCAATGCGAACGTTGCCTTTAACAAATGTCGTCATACGCCTCCTATATGGGGTCATATTATAATAATTATGAGCTGACTGCCTTAGGTAGGGCAGTCGGTTTAATTTTTTTATAATATTTTTTTCGAGGTCACTTTTCGCGCCGAACCCGGTGTTTAGGTCGTTGCTTGGCCTAGATGTGAAAAAGGGTTGTACGGGTGCTGTCGTATAGTCATGATGACTGTTCGCCTCAAAGGTCTAGGGTACCTTGGCTCCAAAAGTTGTTTTATAGTTCTGTGGAAAAATACTGAATATAGCAGCTGCTAAAATGTGGTTTCATAGTGTCTGTTGCAGAGCAATTTCACGCTTCCAGATGAATAAACCTGATCCAATAATTATAATCGTCCCCAAACCTGTCCAAATGGATGGAAGCGTATTAAAGATGAAATAACCAACGATTGTCGCATAAATAACTTGGGCGTACATGGTTGGAGCGAGCGTTGAGGCGTTTGCTAATAAATGGGCGCGGGTAGCAAGAATATGGCTAATTGCCCCAAAGACACCAATAATGACGAATACAAAAATCGCCATATTTGTTTGTGGCCAGTGCCAGTTTTGGAAAGCGAACGGGGCTATTGCCACAGTGGCAACTCCACTGGACCATAATTGGCTAGTTGCATTGTTATCCTGTCCGGCTAATTGCCGGGTTAAAATAAAGTAGCTAGATGCTGAAAAGAGTGCAGCGACGGATAAAATCATTGCCCAGTGGAAATCTTCTCCCCAAGGTTGAATAATTATCAAAACACCCAAGAAACCAACGAAAACAGCCGCAAACCTACGTAACCCAACTTTTTCACCAAGTATAAGATAGCCTAGTACCGTTATCACCAGTGGCATAGCAAAGAAGATAGCGATCGTCGTTGTAATAGGTAAAAATTTTAACGCGAAAAAATTAAATGTCGTGCCTCCTAAGAGGGCCATTGCGCGGCTGAATTGCAGCTTTGGATTATTGGAAACAAAATGGCTTAAACCACCGCGAGGAATGAAAAGTAAAATTACAACGAAAAACGCGCCGCAGTATCTAGCGAAGATGACTTGTACTGCAGACAGCCCGTCTAGGATGAGCCACTTGGCAGAGCTATCTATCAAGGTAAACAGAAAAACCGCAACAAACATTAAGATTACCGCGACTGTTGGCTTGTCCTCTCGTGCTGCCGCTATGACCATTTTGTATTTTTTTGTTTGAAGGTTTCTAGGTTGGTTTTGCAGTTTTCCACTTTTGTAAAAAACGCGCTTGGAATTGCTAAGGTCATCGCAGTACCATCATACTGCTAAACCTGAGTAATCTTCATCAGATACCTTTTCCAACCATTCGGCCACACGGCCATTCAGGGCCTCTTGAATAGCGATGTGGACCATGCTGTTGTGAGCACTTGCCCCATGCCAGTGTTCTTCGTCTGGTGGTATCCAGACGGTATCACCAGCCTTGATAACCTGTGGTGGTTCGTTTCTAAGCCCGACAAGGCCGACACCGCTGACCACATGCAAGGTCTGTCCCAATGGGTGTGTGTGCCATGCTGTGCGCGCGCGAGGTTCAAACGCTACATTCAATGCCCGTACTCTCGCTGGTTCAGGAGCCTCGACAATGGGGTCTTGCCATACCGTGCCGGTAAACCATTCAGAGGATGCTTTTTTCGTGAGCCGCGATCCGGCTTTCATAATCTTCATAAATGTCCCCCCTTGGCAGCGGTGGCGATATCGCGATGACAGATAAAGCCATAGTGGTTGGGAATATACAAGGGGCACATTCCAGACTGTCACTGTCCGCGCAAAAGCTGGCATGAAGGTCACTGTTTGGCAACGGCTTAATAGGGGTGTGCGAGGTGTCAGGGTGTAGACGTCATTGTCGACATTGATCCACCCTTTTGACGACAAACCCCGCTTTGCTCGGTCAAAAGCTGTAGGTTTGCTGTCAGGCTTTGACTGAGTGGAACATCTGTGAAAGCTGTTTTCCATTGTTCAAAATGCAGTTGCGGTGGATTTAGGTTCAGCGTGCTATGTCCAAGTTCTGCAAAAGCCTCTTTAAAAGTTGCTACCCCAAGTATTTCATTAGGGGTTTCATGCGCTTTCTGGCATTCCAGTTCCTCGAAATTCCAAAACTGCGCTACCCACCGAGGCGCCGTTCTCATCTTTGCCCATATCTACCGGGAATAGGTAGAATAGCAGTGGATCAGGCTCTGTCTCATCTTACACCCCTCAGTGGTGACGATGAGCCATAAAAACTCTCTTCTCAAATAAGACTAATTGGAAACATAAGTCCTGACGTCAGTCACTTTGGAACCAGTTTGTCCGCCACGAGAAGCTGATCGATACTCCCGGTGAAACCATCCAACTACGGCCGACTGATCTCTTTGCTGCGCCGATAACCTGGCGGGATCGAAAACCTCAGCATCTTCTCAACAGTGCGACGGTTGATCCCGAAAATACGCGCCGCCTCCCGACACCTCATGTAATCAACAAGAACAGTGTGACGAACGCGCCCATACAATTCCACGTGCTTCAATCCCGCCCTCCGTCAAAACAAAGAGCCTATCAGGAGAGGCCGATTAACCCATCTGCGGCAAGACAATCTCGCCGCTCACGTGGTGCCGTATTCCACCAGTGTTCTCACCGAAAAGACACCACAATTAATCTGGGCCACCCGATGGGGGCACGTCAATCACAGCTATCCGGCTACGATATCAATTCCGCCAGTCTTAACCTTTGAATTTTACCTGAAGGTCCCTTGGGCAGTTCCTCAAGAAAATGAACCCGCTCCGGACTTTTGAACCTGCCTAGCTTTTTCACGCAAATCGCGCCAAGGGCTTCAGCGGTAAGCAATGAGCCTTGCTTAACCCTGACCGCGGCTTCGACCCGTTCCCCGTAGGTTTCGCATGGACGGGCAAAGGCAGCGGCTTCAATGACGTCGGCGTGGGAATAAAGGGCCTCGTCGATCTCGCGCGGAGCGATATTTTCACCGCCTTTGATAATCAATTCCTTCAGCCGTCCTGTGACAAAGAAATAACCGTCGTCGTCCACATGCCCAAGGTCACCAGAGCGCAGCCAGCCGTCCAGCGCGAAAGTATCTGCAGTGGCCTTGGGGTTCTTGAAGTATCCCGCCATCACATTCGGACCGCGCACTGCAATTTCACCCTGCTGGTTGGGCGGGAGCGAAGTCAGGTCCGGCGATAGAATACATACTTCGTTGCCAAAAGCTTTACCGGGAGAGCCGATTTTTCGCATATCTGGAGGTAACGGGTTCGACAAAATTTGCGCTGCGGTTTCCGTCAAGCCCATCGTTTCGATGATGGGCATGCCAAAGCGTGTTTCAAACGCCGTTTGCACGTCGGGCGCCAAAGCGGAAGAGGCCGAGCGGCCAAACCGGATACGGGAACGTGTTTCAGGCGTTGGATCGTGGTCCGAATGCAAAAGGTGAGAGATGATTGTTGGCACGACCGAATACCATGTGACGGCGGCTTGGGCACATTGTTTCCAAAATTGCCCGACTGAGAACTTTGGGGCTATGGCAAGTGATCCACCCGAAACCAGCGTTCCCATGATGGTCACGCACAGCCCGTTAATGTGGTATAACGGCAGGACACAAAGTCCCCGGTCGTGTGGTTCAAGCGCATGCGCTACCGCTGTGGTCCATCCCCCGGCCAGAAGGCTGGCATGTGTGTGCACCACCCCTTTCGGTCGCCCGGTTGTGCCCGAAGTATACATCAGCAACGCCTGATTATCTTCCTGAAGATCAAAAAATTGCACATCAGGGTGTTGGGATGGAATATCCCCTGGCGTGATCTCACTGATATGCGCAGGTTTGACTTTTTCAAACTGCTCCAGCTGATTTGCGCCCACAATTGCAAACCGCGCATCGCAATGTTCCAGGGCGTAACCGATGGCATCGTCACCGGCCACGAGGTTGATAACCGTCGCACGGAAACCGCCATAAAGCACACCAAAAAGGCAGGAAATACTCTCTCTTCCATTGGGCAGAAGCATGGCAACGCTTTCGCTTTTAGTGATACCAAGTGCAGTCAGATGGCCTGCAATCCGACGCGCTTGCGTGTGTAGCTCGCCCCAGCGGAACGCCGGTTGACCGTCAAAAAAAACAAAGGCTTCTGTCTCACCTTGAGTTGCCGCCTGATGATCAAGCCAATCGCGAATGGTACCTTGAGGCGGCGTCTCCATCGATATTTTCACCGGCCCACCTCTGCCCAGTATTCCGAAAAGATGTCGCCCAACGCAGGTTCACGCGAAGGAATTTCACGGATAATTTTTGTGGATTGCATGAAATGTTTCCAATGGAGATTGTCGTCAATCGAGTTGCCGCCCCAGCTTCCGCAGCCCATCGACAAAGAGAATGGCATGCCGTTCGTGAATGATCCCCCAGTTGCGAAAGTATGCGCCTGATTGACGATTACTCTGCAGGTTGGCAGGCTTGCCCCCAAAGCAACAGCCCGTGTATCGTCAGCGGTGTGAATGCCAACCGAATGGCCGGCCCCCTGATGAGTTAGCAGGCGCGCGGCAAGTACCTGTGCGTCGTCAAAGTCGCGCGCCCTGTATAACGCTGCGACCCGGCTGAGTTTCTCACCTGACAAGGGGTAATTCGGGCCGATACCTTCGGTCTCAACCACTAAAAACTTAGTGTCGTCCCGCACCAGCCCACCCATATCCAGCGCCTTAATCATTTTGTCTGCGTCCTGCGCAATAACCGAACGATTGAGATGTCCGTCAGGCCAGAGCTTGGTCACGATGGCCGCCTCGTCCCTGACCAGCGCACCGCCCTGTTTCGCCAGTGCGTGCACGAAATCGTCATAAACAGCGTCTACAACAATCATCGAGTTTTCAGATGAACAGGATGTGGCGTTATCAAATGTCTTGGATGCTGTGATTTTTTGTGCAGCTTCTGAAAGATTGGCCGTTTCATCAACAATTACAGTTACATTTCCAGCGCCGACCGCTACTGCCGGTGTGCCGCAGGTTTGCGCGCGCTGGACGTTGTTTTGGCTGCCGGTGCAAATAACCCTATCACAAAGTTCCATCATCGCTTGGGTTTTCGCCTTGGATCCCGGTGCCGGGATCATCTGAACCAGAGCGGGATCCACCCCCAGTTTGCCAAATTCAGCATGGATATACTCCAGCAACAGCGCGCAACTGGCGACGCCCTTGGGAGAAGGCGCAACAACAATTGCATTGCCACACTTCAGCGCGTTTATGATATTGTTGGCAGGCGTTGCCGCTGGATTAGTCGAGGGCACCACAGCGCCAATAACGCCAATCGGGCGGGCGATCTCGGTAATACCCGTGGCGGGATCGTCTGAAATCATCCCGCAAGTTTTGGCATCCATAATATCCCGCAGCAGTCCAAGGGTTTTGCGGTGGTTTTTTGTCACCTTGTCGGCCACGGTGCCAAGGCCGGTTGTCTTAACTGCCAGTTCAGCAAGGGTGCGGTTGCGCTGTGGTTCCATGATCGCCCAGCCTGCCGCCAGCGCCGCCTGATCGAACCTTGTCTGATTTGCACCAATTTCAAATTTCTTTTGAGCAGCGCGGGCGCCGGCAATAATAGAGGCAATAATAGCCTGGTCTTCCTGAAAGTTCATAATCATGTCCCGATGTACTTTTGCTAAAGGGGTCGTGCGACCACGACCCCTCTGGCCGAATTCCAAAGAAGCTTAAAGCCCGGCGAGAAGCTCTTTGAGTGTCTCTTCGCGCGCCGCCCACATTGCCTGAACTTGTTCACGGGTCAAGATATGCATCGGCGAACCGCCTGCTTTCATTTTTCCGGCAACGCGGCGGTTGGCAAACATTTCAGGCACTTTGGCTGCAAGCCTATCTATCACGTCTTGCGGTGTCCCTTTGGGTACCATGATACCCCGAAAATTAACCGAGGAATTATCCACATCAAGGCCTTGTTCGGCCATTGTCGGGACGTCTGGCAGGAAGTCAGAGCGCTCGATATCCGCAACACCGAGAATACGGACATTGCCAGCTTCTCGGGCGCGGAAGGCGTCAGAAAGATTGTTAACGCCGCCCATTACATCGCCCGCAATCACCGCTTTCATGGCTGCCGCACCGCCACCTTTGGTTGGGATATAGGCCATTTTCACGCCGGCTGCTTTCTCGATTTGAAGCGCCGCAATATGGTGACCGACAAAAAGGCCTGCGCCCGAGAATGTCAATTTTCCGGGGTTCGCTTTGGCGTGATTGACGACGTCCTGCATGTTCTGGAACGGGCTGTCATTATTCACAACAAATACTGCAGGATCAGCGCCCCAGTTGGCTATGGGTTCAAAGCTGTCGGCCGAATAGCTGACGCCGCCTTTTATCGACTGGGCAATAAAATGCGGGATGTTGTAAGCCGCCAGTGTGTAACCATCGTTTTCAGCTTGAGTTGCGAACCAGTTCCAACCAACGCGCCCCCCGGCCCCCGGCTTATTGATGATCGCAATGGGCATGCCCAGTGCGTCTTCGTTGCCGGCGGTCATGGTGACAATCCGCGCCTGAAAATCGGTTGCACCACCTGCGCCATAGCTGACCATCATCATGACCGGACGTTCTGGATAGTCTCCTGCGATCGCACCGCTGGTCATCATTGCCAGCGCGATAGTAGCGCTTTTTAGTAGTTTTTTCATGACTTAATCCTCCCTTTGGATGAGTGCCGCGCAATCACGGCTTAAAAAAAGATCTCTCTTGGTGTGTAAACTTTGAGAAGTTTGGCGAAGAGCCCGTAGATAACGACCATGAAGACGCCCGAGATAATGAGGCGTTTGATCCAGCTTCGGGGCTCGGTGTGCGGGGCCGGATCGTAAAGGGACAAGAGTATAAAAAAGCAGATACTGGTTGCGGTGTAAAACCCCAGCCCCTTGGCGGCCCAGAAAACATAGAGGATAGCGACCAGCAGGCCCGGCAACATTTGCATAAACGCCCGTGCCGACACGCCATTACCAACCTTGGACCAACCCATGATCGCCTTGCCAAACGTCCAGAGTGCGAGCGCCACGAACACCGATGAAATCAGGCGCGGAAACAAAAAAGCCTCCGCAGGTTGCTGGGTGTAGCTGATCCCACAGACCCACAGGCCAACAAAGGCAACAAGACCGGAGGAAATTATGTGTTGTGTACGGTTCATTTTGTCACTCCGGCGTTAGATTTGCGGTTGCGCTCGCGCAGTTCCATCCAGACCGAATACCCGATGGATGCCACGACAACGGCAATCAAGAAAAGGTTCATCGCGCCACCCAAAAAATATGCCCCTATGCCATCGGTAGCATTGGCAATCATCGAACCTTGAATGAAGTTTGCCTCGGCAATAGGGCCGAGGATCAGCCCCAGCACCAGCGGCGCTGCCGAAAACCCGAAGCGTTCCAGAAAATACATCATGACCCCAAGCGTCGCCATGACATACACATCGCCCATGGAACTTTGTACTGAATAACTGCCAAACACCGCCAATCCCAGAACAACCGCCGCCATCACTGAGTGGGGTATTTGCGCAACCCGCGCGGCCAAACCCGCAACATATAGGCCGAACAGGCACATCAGAACTTGACCAATCAACATTGAGTTTATGAAGGTCCAAGCGACATCCGGATGGTTGTCAAAAAGATCTGTGCCGGGAAAAATACCGTGGATTAATAGGCCGCCCAGCAGAACGGCTGCCGTTGGGCTACCGGGAATTGAAAGCGTTAAGAGCGGCACCAGCGACGGGCCAACCATTGCATTATTGGCACTTTCAGCTGCAATCACGCCCTCGGTGTGCCCGGTCCCGAACTTTTCACGTTCTGGCGAAAACTTTCGGGCTTGGTCATACGCCACAAGACCGGCGATCTGGCCTCCCACACCGGGAATAAGTCCAATCACCGACCCTGTGGTCGTACCGATTGTCAGCGCCCGCGTCCGACGGAGTATTTCATGAACCGCGCCGGTCAATGAGCTTTTCTCAACCTCAATGACTTCCATGTCGGTGGATCGGCGACCTTTAGAAAACATGTCCAAGACCTGAGGAATGGCAAAGAGACCGATTAAGGCGGCGATAATGTTGATGCCCCCGCCCAAGGCGGGGTGGAAGATGAACCGCTGAGCGCCCATGATGTCGTCGAAACCGATGGTCGCGAGCCATAAACCGATGCACCCAGATAACAATCCCTTCACGACCGAACTGCTGTCGAGCGACCCTATGATGGTGACACCAATGATGGCGAGCCAGAACAGATGCGAAGGGCCAAAAGCCAGCGCCCATTTCGCCAGCACTGGGGTCAAGAAAATCAATAAAAGAACACCAAACACGCCACCGATTGCGGATGCAAGGAAAGACAATTGCAGTGCCCGTGCGCCCTTGCCCTGCTGGGCCATCGTGTGACCGTCAAGTGTCGTGGCAATATTGGCTGGTGCTCCCGGGATTTTCAAAAGGATTGCGCTGACGGCACCTCCGGCAACGGTCGACGTATAGGCGGCGCCCAGAAGGATCAGCCCCTGCGCAGCTTCCAGATGGAAGGTGAACGGTATCAGCAGCGCCACAGCCATAGTTGGGGACAGTCCGGGCGTCGCCCCAAGTATCAACCCCCCGATTGTGCCGATCAGCAACAACAGAAAAGACACTGGCGCAAACACGTCTCCGAAATAGTGGATGAATTCCATTTAGCCTCTCTGCCTGTTGCGCATCTTGATTTGACGAATCAGAATATGTAATGAAAATAGTTTTGCAAATGTTTTCATTTTTGCCCGGAAAAGGTGAATTAATGAATATAAATCATAAGGTTAAAATAGATATTGTCGCTGTAGCGAAAGCAGCAGGTGTTTCCATTTCAACCGTGTCACGCAGTTTTAACCACCCAGATCTGGTCAAGGCCCCGACCCGTAAGAAAATTGAAAGAGCTGTCCAGAAACTAGGTTACATTCGCAATCGAGCCGCTCAGGTCATGCATGGACGGCGCAGTGGAACCATCGGATTGATCGTCCCGACAATCGATCATGCGATCTTTGCCGAAGTTACCCAAGCATTCTCTGATGCGATGGACGAAGCGGGTTTCACAATTTTGATTGCCTCACATGGGTTTGATCTGGAAAAAGAATATTTGCGCCTGCGCAAATTATTGGAACATCGCGTCGACGGCATAGCGCTGATTGGTCTCGATCATTCTGAGTCTACGTATCAATTGCTTGAACAGCAGAGAATCCCCACCGTTGCGATCTGGAACTTCGATTCTACGTCCAAAATTTCTTGCATAGGGGCTGACAATTTCGAAGCGGGACGCATGGCCGCGCGGCACCTGCTTTCCCTCGGTCATCGCGATATTGGCCTTATCTTTCCCGATACCACCGAAAACGATCGGGCCCGGAACCGTTTGATGGGGGCGCGGTCCGAACTGTCTGGTGCCGGCATACATGTTCCCGAAGGCTGGCAAATAGTCTCTCCGTACCGGATTAGTATGGCCAAAGACGCCTGCAAATCGATGTTGAGGAAACCTGCGAGACCGACAGCGCTTCTATGCGGCAATGATATTATCGCTCAGGGAGCAGTTTACGGCGCGATGCAACTGCACCTATCGGTGCCTCAAGACGTTTCGATCATGGGAATTGGTGACTTCAAGGGCTCAAGTGAAATGGAGCCCGGGCTCTCGACCATCCGAATCCCAGCCAAGAAAATCGGCCGCCTGGCGGGAAAAAGAATTGTGAAGGAAGTGACAGGCGAGAGCACTCAGCTATCCCGGCAACGTTGCGAACTCAAGCTCATGACGCGTTCGACAACCAGAGCAAGACTTACAATCAGCACCTAAAATTTTTGCCGTTCCATTGTATGTGCGGGCGGACACTAAAAAACTTGCAAGAGTGTCCATATTCCCAAAAGTGTCTTAAAAGCCTTGATTAAGAGACCGGCGTTTG
>Ga0233432_10005552_pt1 | contig 10935 bp, 10 predicted proteins | sample SI_122_August201_6_FD_179870 | JGI IMG/M metagenome (GOLD analysis project Ga0233432, IMG submission 179870) | Seawater microbial communities from Saanich Inlet, British Columbia, Canada - SI_122_August2016_10_MG | ecosystem: Environmental > Aquatic > Marine > Inlet | place: Canada: British...
GGAACACCGATGCCGTTTAGGGCGGATGCTGGGGTGATTGTCTTGCCTTTGGCATGACCCACATCCAACAATTTGCGAGATTCGTCATTCCACAAAGCTTTGGTAATTTTGTAGATTAACTCTTCGTTTTCGTTTGCTGATGTATACCACTGTGCGCCAACCGCAACGGTTGTTGTCGCGGCCACACCTTCGTATGTGCCTGCTGGAATGTCAGACGATGCAAAGAAACCATATTTTTCGGTCAACGCGTTTGCGCCCGCACCTGCAATTGGAACCAATTTGATGTCTGCGGCTGATGCCAATTCAACGAGTGAGCCTGTTGGGTAGCCTGCAACCACAAAGAATGCGTCTATTTTGCCGTTGCGCAGAGCCTCAGATGCCGCCCCCCCTTTAAGTGCTTCTGCTGTTAGATCATCTGCGGATAGTCCGTTAGCTTCCAATATTAGGTTTGCGTCCACGTATGTACCTGAACCAGGTTCGTCCAATGAAACGCGCTTTCCTGCAAGGTCAGCAACAGAATTGATGCCACTGTCTGCCAAGGCAACCAAGTGAATATGTTCTTCGAACAAAGCCGCGATGGTGCGCAGATCTTTTGCTGGTTCTTTGCCTTCCATCGTGCCTGTTCCCGTATAGGCCCAATATGCAACGTCAGACTGTGCAAAACCAGAATTACGCAAGCCAGATAGAATGGCGTTTACGTTATCAACCGAACCGCGTGAGGAAACTGCAGAAGCAATCAGACCATCAACGCCGCATGAACCGCCTTGGCCACATTCACGTGATCCTGGTGGTTTTGAAATTGCATTCGCGATTACACCACCCACTGGGTAATAGGTGTATGCGGTCCCACCAGTACCGATAGTGAAGAAATTTAGTTCCTGAGCAGATGCACCCGCCCCAAAACCAAAGGCAAGAGCTGCCCCTGCTACTGCCAACTTGAGTGTTTTAAACATTAGATTACTCCCTGAGTTAATTTAGACTGCAATTCCAAGTCTGCATTACGCATCATATTCTGAACTTTTCAACCTGTTTCATGTTTGAAGATAAATTCACTGGACATAAATTATTTTGTTAATTCGAACTTTCCGCAAAATGGTTTAGGAGGTCTTGTTAAATTGAAAGCTCTTGATTTGGTCAAAGTGAGTCTGAAGGTTTTTCTGAAAAAAACACTCTCTAATTTCCAGATTAAAACCAACCTTTAGATTTTTTTGCTGGAATTTTAAGGTCATCATGCATCAGCCCCGCGTCCACTATACTTTGTTCAGGCCGCTTTAATTCAGCCAAAACCCGACGCTCGGCTTTCTCCGATTGGCGCTGGGCTGCCAACTTGTTATGCGTCTGTCGCTCGTGCTTAAGATTAGCCTCTAGATGCGCTGCAAGGTAAATATCAACACGGGGCTTGATCGAGCTGCGTCTTTTGCCTCGGTCTTGGTGTTTTGAGCGTCGATCTCGTCTTGATAAGACCACGGTCGCAATTCGTGGGTACGATTTGCGGGATGATCTTGGATGCGTTCGAGCACCCAAGCGAGAAACGCTTCGGGGTTTACCTTGTTCATCTTGGCGGTCTCAATGAGAGCATAGGCAATGGCTGCAAACTGGTCGAAAATCTGGGACTACATCTGTTCGAAAAATCCTGACGACGGACATCTCGAATTTAGAGACGATGTCATGGGTTTTGGACAGCTCCTGAATGTTGTTGGTGCCGCATGCCAGTGGGCCGTGGTAGACCTGCGTGTTTCCGAACTCCATTATGTGCAGAATAACCCGGGCATCCTTGGGATCATTTTGTCCCAGCTGTAATGAAGGGCTTGGCGTGTGTGGGCCAATGACACCGAAGATACCAACTTCATCCCAAAGCCTGCTGCGGCCGGATGATAGGCTATGGCACGGTGGTAATTGCCGGTAGCCTTAAAGCCACCTGGACGGGGAGGCCATAACTGGCCCATGATGCGATCAAGCGCTTGAAGTCGTCCAACTGATTGAGATTGGTCACTCTGCGGCGTCTCTTCTTGTCCGGAATGGCAATTGAAACTTCATGACGCGCCTTCGCGATATCGATAGCCATCAAAATGGGTGCGTTCTGTGTGATACTGGTCTCGGTCATAGCCGGTCACTTTTGCAGTGTGGTTCGTGCAAAAACCACTGTCGTGACCTGAGGCATGGCTATGACCACCCGCTTCGTTACACGAAGACTACGCAGGTGCTCAAAGCCTCCAAGCCATCAAGTCAATGTCATTCCGAAGGTGTTATGTGCCTGAGTTCATTGCCAAAAGTCCGTGACTGGGTCACTGCTGTGGGTGCCAAGACGGCCTATATTGAGCCAGGGTTGCCCATCGCAAAACGGCTGCTGTGAGTGCTTTAATGCCCGCCTTCGCGATGAGGTGTTAAACGGTGAAATCTTCTATTCGCTCAGAGACGCACAAATCCAAATCGAGCGGTGATGACAGCACTACAATACCGTCAGACTTCACAGCCCATTTGGGTACTTGTCCCCCTGCGCCAGAGAAGCATCATACCAGTAGACCAAAATCCCACTATGCATTACCATTAAACATGGACCACTTAATCGGGCATTCCACTGAACTGCAGTCCTTGGCACCTTACCAATCAGCTGTGCCACATTAGCTTAAGACCAAGGGTTTCAATTCTATCGTCACGTTGCGATTGATTTGTGGGCGCTGATCGTGGGTAATAAAATGTAAATAGTTAAAAAGATGCTTATTCGTGTTTGTTCAAGTTAATTTGAACTTTTTTTCTATATATTTTCGCGCAATACTTTGCGCAAATGTGCGCACAACTAAGTTTAGGTCTAGCAAAAACCTGAATCGCAAAAATCTCCGCATTCGATATGAAAAGGTGTCACGATAATGTTTGAGTCCTTTTTTCCAAAACCAAAGGTGTTTTTCTTTTCCCTCGCTATTTGGGTCGTCTTTTTAATAGCGCTTTGGTATTCTGTTGGTGAGAGGCTTGGTCAGGTAATTGGATTTGATTTGAGCGTCAGCGAACCGGTAATTGGGTTAGGTCATTTTATCACACCGGAATTTTTATGGTTCGATACCTATTATCTTCTTGGAACCTTGGGGTTTTACTTTTTTTGGCGTCGTCATTCAGCGCATGTTTGGCAAAATTGGTCCGTTCTGGGTTCGGCCTTATTGATTTATCTGTCCTATGCGTCTGTGCAGGTGTCTGTGGTAATTAATGCATGGTACGGACCATTTTATGATGACATTCAAAAAGCGCTTTCAGGAAATGGAGCAATCCCGGCTAGTCAGATTTACGGCCATTTCATTGTTTTCTGTACAATAGCTTTTCCTTATATTGCGTTTATAATCGCAAACAGGTTTTTCACGTCACATTTTATCTTCCGTTGGCGCACAGCAATGAATGATTTTTATGTAAAACGCTGGAAACGAGTGCGCCATATTGAGGGGGCATCCCAACGGATACAAGAAGATACAATGCGCTTCGCCGCCATAATGGAGGGCTTAGGTGTCGCCTTTGTAGACTCGATCATGACTTTGATCGCATTCTTGCCGGTGTTGGCTGCATTATCTGTGCATGTTGAAACCTTACCAGTTTTAGGGTCAATCCCGTACCCTCTGGTAACCATATCGATTGTTTGGTCGATTTTTGGCACTTTACTACTTCTTCTGGCCGGCATCCACTTGCCTGGTTTGGAGTTTAGGAACCAGCGCGTGGAAGCCGCCTTTCGCAAAGAATTGGTTTTGGGCGAAGATGACGAGGATAAGGCCAAGCCAATGACATTGCATGATCTGTTTGCAAACGTGCGCAAAAACTATTTTAGGATTTATCTGCATTACACGTACTTCAACCTATTTCGGTATATGTATATTCAAGCCGATAACGTTATTGCCTATATTTTCTTGGTACCAACTATTATTTCAGGACGCATCACACTTGGGATCATGAACCAGATCCTGCGGGCGTTTGGACAAGTTGCATCTTCGTTTCAGTTTTTGGTCTCGTCATGGACCACGATCATTGAGTTGATTTCAATTTATAAGCGCTTGCAGGCCTTTGAAGCCGCAATAAATGATCAACCCTTGCCACAAATAGATCAGAACTTTGTCGAGAGCGGGCATCAGGAGGATTGAAGAGAAAAAATGTGCCGATTTCCCCAAAATACGTGATCAAGGCATCGTTTTATAGAACTAAAATGTTACACAACATCTGCTGATCAGAACATAGTCGGGCCGATTTTGATGCAGAGATTCAGGACGCAGCCACCGGTTGGGCGCAAATGCCCTAAAGTGCGGGGAGATAAGCCCGGAGTTTGACACTTATACTACGATTGGAATTGAAACGCGGGTCAGATCCGACTTAAGCTTTGCCGGCTAAGACCGCACAAAAATAGATATGAAAAAGAGAGATAGCCATGAAAATTGATACATTTGGTGTAGAAATGTGGATGAACGAATGGGAGACGAAATGCGAACTGAACTTAGCTGAAACTTGTGTTGAAAGCCTAACCATAAAGCAGCTCCTAGAAATCACAGGGAGGAATGAAGCCGACCTTTCGGCGCTGATGCATTTGAAAATGACATATGGGGAAATCAAAGGATCTGACCGTCTAAGGGCTGCGGTTGCATCCCTTTACAGCAAACAGAATGACACCAACATTTTAATCACTCACGGTACAATTGGGGCCAATATGTTGGTTCATAAAACTTTGATCGAGCGTGGAGATCGGGTGATTTCAATTGTTCCGACCTATCAACAACATTATTCAATTCCCAAAAGTATAGGGGCCGAAATGGAGCTCTTACACCTTCGCGAAGAGACGGGGTGGTTGCCAGATCTTGAAAAGTTGAAAAAACTCGCGGGATCCGGCGTTAAGCTTATTGCGCTTACCAATCCAAACAATCCAACAGGCGCACTCATCCCACGAGAGATGCTGGAGGAAATCGCCGCAATTGCACGCAGTGTTGGGGCTTGGATCCTTTGTGACGAGGTGTACCGAGGCACAGACCAGCAGGGTCAAGGAATGACCGCATCAATGGCTGATATCTACGAAAAAGGGATAAGCACTGCTGGCATGTCCAAGGCTTATAGTCTAGCGGGTCTGCGGCTTGGTTGGATCACTGCGCCAGATAATTTTATTGAAGATGTGATGATCCATCGTGACTACGACACAATCAGCGTTGGCATGATAGATGATCATTTCGCAACCCTTGCTCTCGAAAATAGTGAGCGTTTGCTTGAACGCTCGCGCCTCATAACGCGGGGGAACTTGAAAACGCTCTCCGATTGGATGGCAACACAACCCAAACTTTCTTGGGTCGAACCAAGGTCAGGGACAACGGCGCTGGTGAAGTTTGACTTGGATATGAGTTCATACGAGTTTTGCATTTCACTATTGAAACAGACGGGCGTGATGTTCACCCCAGGATCATCGTTCGATATGGAGGGCTATGTTCGTATTGGGTATGCCAACAACCCCAAAATCTTACAAACCGGATTAGAGCGGGTCTCAGACTTCTTATTGCGTCACTAATATTTGGGGATTTTCGATCAGCATGACAGTGCATTTACCTTTTTTGCGCCGTTATCTGGTGAGATCGGAGATCTGCGGAACACTGCAGCAATTTTGGTGCTTTAGCATCCCAGCCGTCATGGGCGTGGGCTTAGTAAGCCCACGCCTATTGAGCGATGTGAAAACTTATTGGAAAGCAAAATGATCTGGAATGAAAATTACCAGGTGCGATTGTCTTTGCAGCCACAATGGCAAGCTCATTATTTTTGCGAAATAAAAGAGATTTTTCGTGGTATGGGATCGCATTTTCTAACGTTATTTTCGGCATAATTTCATATTGGTAGTGCTATTATACAATTATCCCTCTCCGAGTATCACCGAGGCAAGCCAAAGAGAGGTGAACGGGTATTGTAGATAAAGCTGCTAGAGACAAAGTATGTGTTTGGGTCCCACTGAAGCGCTCAGCCATGAGGGTTCTCTACACGTGGCCAGATCTTCCGCATCAGGTTGTGATATGCATTGGTTTCAGGCTGGCTGGGATAGGGCCCGTCAACTGCTGCGTACAGGATATCATCAGATATTCGTGAGAATGCATCGTAGAAATGATTTGTAGACTTAACGACCAGAATTTTCTTTTTCTTCAGGTCAATACCAAAATTGGAAAATGCGTCTGGGTTGAATACTTGGCTTCGCACAGAGTTCAGGATTACGTCAATACCACCGACCTCAATCCAGACCGCGTCACCTAAGGGAACAACGCTTTGGCCAAAGCTTTGTACGGCCTCACGCATCGTTTGCCTAACAATGACGTCTGCATCCAGCGGTTCACCTGCAAATTCGGAGAGTTTTGCACCAAAGCGGAGCCGAAAGGTTGCTCCCACTCCGGCAGAAAAGCAGGTGCGGACTGCGATTGGGTCCCAAATAGTTGCCAGAGCCGCATCCTTGATACCGCGCTTCAACATTTCCCGAAGCAAAATCGTTGAATCTCCCGGTACACCCCCGCCGGGATTGTCCCAAACATCAGCGATTACAACGGTTGATGCAGTTGAGACCTCTGCTGTATCAAAGGCCACCTTTGCGGTCAAAAACTCTGGTCGAGTCTTGCCACGCATCGAAAAAAGCTCAAAACCGAGCTCAGCGGCCAGACGATCACCTTCAGATTTTGCATTGTCAGTAATCACCAAAATCCGAGATCCGAGATCCGGCACGTCCCCGGCCATAAATCCATGAATAACCGAAATAGAGAGGATGTTTTTTTGTGTCTCTAGCAACTTTATTTTGTCAATAAAACTGCGCATTGGCTCGCGGCTTGTTGGAAGAACTTCAATCATTTTGCAGTCAAAGGTGCTGATCACAGGTTTGACCTTTCCAAGCGATGCGAGATGCGTCAATTCCACCAAAACTTCTGCTACCTGAACAAAATCAGTATGTGGAAACTCCTTGAAGACAGTGATCAAATTGAGATTTTTAGTCCGCAGCTCCGAGAGGTGGCTGTGCGGATCAAAGGTTGCTCCGATAATTGCAGACGGCCCTACAATTTCCCGAACGGCAGACACAAGCTCGCCTTCGCAATCCAGACAATCTTGCGAAACCATTGCGCCATGCAGACCTAGCAAGACGATATCAACCGGCATCGCTGCCTTCAGTTCATTCACCAGTTGATCACGCAGAAATTCCCAAGTCTGTTGGTTCACGATGCCGCCTGGCTCAGCCCAAGATGCGGTGCCTTCAATTATCTGCCAGTTTAATTCATCAGCGCGAGCCCGGGCCGCTGGATAGATAGCGCTACATAAGGTTGGGGTTTTGGGATGTTGACCGGGCGAAGCATAAAAGCTTTCTTTGAAATCTAATATGTCTGTTCGCAAGGGAGAAAACGTATTGGTCTCTGTCGCAATAGAACCAAGGAAGACGCGCTTAGGGTTTTGCATCATCAGGCCTCTTTTCCGATAGCAATCCGTGGAATTGAATTTAGAAGCTTGCGCGTATACTCATGTTGAGGCGCTTCAAATATCTGATGCTTATCCCCAATTTCTACGATTTTACCTGCAAGCATTACGGCGACGCGATCGCTGATATGCCGCACGACTCCCAGATCATGGCTAATGAACAGCATTGACATACCGCTGTCGCGCTGCAGCTTTTTGATCAGGTTGAGAACTTGCGCTTGAATTGAAACATCCAGTGCCGAGACGGCTTCGTCTGCAATCACCAGTTTCGGCTGCAAGATCATAACGCGCGCAATACCAATCCGTTGCCGTTGACCACCTGAGAATTCATGCGGATGTCTCGACATGATTTTTGGGTCCATTCCGACGCGTTCAAGTGTTGCTGCAATTTTGCTTCTTGCTTCGTTCCAGGTTTTGCAAAGACCGTGGATAAAGAGCGGTTCCCCCAAAGTTTGTTCAATTTTGAGGCGGGGGTTGAGAGATGCAAATGGGTCTTGAAAAATCATCTGAATTTCCCGACGCAATGGCCGGAATTTATGTGGGGTCATCGACAAGAATTCTCGACCTTCAAAAAACGCCTGTCCCGAAGTCGTCTTTTCTAGGTGTGTCAATGTACGCCCTACCGTTGATTTGCCGCAGCCAGACTCACCCACGAGACCGAGCACTTCACCCTGAGCGATGTCGAAGGATACCCCGTCAACGGCCTTCAATACCTTTTTCTCACCAAAAAGCCCCGCCCCCTTTGTCTGGAAGTGGGTCTTGAGATCAACAAGGCGTAACAAAGGGTCCGTCATGACCGATCCTGCCCAGCAAAATGGCACTGCACGCTGTGACCTGGCTTGAACTGGGTTGTCTGTGGCGCCTCACAAGCGCACAGCTCTGTTGCCAGCTCGCACCGTGGCTGAAAGGCGCACCCGGTCAGAGTTTCTTCCAAAGTTGGCACGCGTCCCGGTATTGCCTCAAGCCATTCAACGTCGCGGTCTACCACAGGAATCGAGTTCAGCAGGCCGCGCGTATAAGGATGGAGCAATTCCGCGAATAAGTCTGCTGTGGAAGCCGCTTCAGCAATTTTACCGCGATACATCACAGCAACTTTGTCGCAAGTTTCCGCAATGACGCCCAGATCATGGCTGATTAGAACAATGGCCGTGCCCATGCGTGATTGTAGGTCCGCCATCAAGTCAAGAACTTCTTTTTGGACAGTGACATCAAGGGCGGTCGTCGGTTCGTCTGCGATCAAGAGTTTGGGGTCACACGAAAGGGCCATCGCAATCATGACCCGTTGTCGTTGACCGCCAGACATTTGGTGGGGAAAGCTATCAATCCGTTCAGACGGATCCGGAATCCGAACGAGGTTTAAAAGTTCAACAGAGCGATCACGGGCTGCGGCATGCGACAGGTTTTGATGCTGGCGGAGATTTTCAACGATCTGATCTCCAATCCGGTAAACAGGATTTAGGCTCGTCATCGGCTCTTGAAAAATCATGGCCATGCGATTGCCCATAATCGCACGCCGCTCTCCTTCCGATAGTGCGAGTAAGTTCATCCCGTCAAAATGAATGCTCCCACCCGTAATACGCACAGGAGATGTCCCCAATAGTCCCATAATCGCAAGGGATGTCAGACTCTTGCCACACCCGCTTTCGCCAACAATTCCGAGAGTTTCATTTTCGTCAACTGCAAAAGAGACACCCTGAACGACCGGCAAAAGGTTTCTCTGGGTGCTCACAGCGATTTCAAGGTTCTCCACTTCCAGCAATGCCATGGTCAGACCCCCGCGATGTCGTCTTTGAAGCGGGGATCGATACTGTCGCGTAACGCATCACCCACAAGGTTCATCGAAAATACCGACACGACAATGAGCATGCCGGGATAGATCAGCAGCCAAGGGGCACGGGTTATATAAATACGTTCTTCTGACAGCATATTGCCCCAACTTGGCACCTCTGGGGGAAGACCGAGGCCAAGAAAATCAAGTGCGGCCGCCTGAAGCTGGGCGAAAGCAAAAATGAAACTGGCCTGCACCAACAAGGGAGAGAGAAGGTTGGGCAAGATGTGCCGAAAGAGGATAGATGAGTTCCCTGCACCGGAACAAACAGCGGCATCAATAAATGTCTCGCCCTTCAATTTCAACGTCATACCGAAGAGTATACGGGCAGTTGTTGTGGCGTAGACGATACCTATCACAAGGACCGTATTGACCACGCTTCGTTCAAGCAGTGTAATCAAAACAAGCGCCATCAGCAGGGCAGGAAAAGCCATCAAGACATCGACTGCCCGCATCAAAAAATGACCTAGGCGGGTAAAGTAGGCTGAAATCATACCGATCAATCCGCCACAAAAAAGAGCGACTAGGACGCTACCAACCCCAATAATTACTGTCATTCGCGCACCATAAATCGCGCGCGAAAAGGTATCGCGTCCAAAGTGATCAGTACCAAACAGATTTGGCCAACCTGGCTCAGTCAAACGACCAACCGGGTCAATCTCAAGCGGATCAAAAGGTGCAACAAGCGGCGCAATGATTGCAGCCACCACAATGAGGCAAAGCCAGAGGAAACCAGCCGTGGCAAGCTTGCGGCCAGCAAATGCATCGCGAAGAAAAATCAAAGTATTCATTTCAGTGACACCCTGGGGTCCAAGCGCGCATAGGCAAGATCCACCAAAAGATTAATGATCATGTAAAGGACGACGATTACAAGAATCACACCCTGAATTACAGGATAGTCGCGGCGTAAAATCGACTGGACAACCAGACGCCCGATCCCCGGCAGCGAAAACACCGTTTCAGTTACCACGGCCTCCGAGATCAGTGCCGCAAATGTAAAGCCAAATGCCGCCGCAACAGCGATAAGCGCATTCCTGAAGACGTGTTTTATAGTTACACGGGCAGGGTGCAAGCCTTTGGCACGCGCCGTGCGAACGTGGTCTTCGCGAGCAACGTCCAACATAGATGCACGTACCAAGCGGACGATTAGAGCAGCGTTTGGGGCGGCTAAAGTGAGGCTTGGAAGAATTAAGTAGCGCAAATTTGTTATGCCGCCATCGTCGGACAGCGATGGAAATCCCGAGCTTGGGAACCACCCCAGTGTCACTGAAAAAATCATGATTAGGTAGAGGCCCAGCCAGAATGTTGGCATGGAGGCGGCGAGCATGGCGCCACTCGAGGTGATTTGGTCAACCCAAGTGCCGTGTTTTGTGGCGGATAGAACTCCTATAGGTAAACCTATCAAGATGATCCAAAACATCGTCATTGACGCAAGCAAAATAGATGTTTCGGCTCCGCTTCCTATGACTGCTAAAACTGGCTCACGAAAAAATATGGAAACGCCAAGATCACCCTGCAAGACATTGCCGAGCCACAGAAAATATTGGATCCAAAGTGGACGATCAAACCCCATCTCAGCAGAAAGCTGTGCGATTTCTTCAGGTGTAGCCGTATCCCCCAACAGGATCGCGGCAGGATCGCCCGGGATTAAGTGAACAAAAAGGAAC
>Ga0233432_10005556_pt1 | contig 10929 bp, 10 predicted proteins | sample SI_122_August201_6_FD_179870 | JGI IMG/M metagenome (GOLD analysis project Ga0233432, IMG submission 179870) | Seawater microbial communities from Saanich Inlet, British Columbia, Canada - SI_122_August2016_10_MG | ecosystem: Environmental > Aquatic > Marine > Inlet | place: Canada: British...
CCGTGGCCCTGGCGGCAATCGTGGCCCTGGCGGCAATCGTGGCCCTGGCGGCAATCGTGGCCCCGGCGGCAATCGTGGCCCTGGCGGTAATCGTGGTCCTCGTCGCGGTGGACGTCGCGACGAACCTGAAAAGCCAGATGATGGCATTTTCGAAAAAGTCGTTTTCATCAACCGTTGTGCTAAGGTCGTGAAGGGTGGTCGTCGTTTTAGCTTCTCGGCTCTCGTGGTCGCAGGAGACAAGAAGGGCAAAGTTGGCGTCGGTTACGGCAAGGCCAACGAAGTTCCCGAGTCGATCCGCAAGGGTAATGAAAAAGCTCGTAGAGAACTTGAATCCATTAGCCTTAAGGGTGACACGATTCCTCACGAAGTTCTCGGTGAATTCGATGGCGGCAAAGTATTGCTCCGTCCCGCGACAACAGGTACCGGCATTATCGCTGGTGGTGGGGTTCGTGCGGTTCTCGAAGCAGCTGGTGTGCAAAACGTGCTCACCAAATCGCTCGGTTCCAACAACCACAACGCTGTAGTCTACGCAACTCTTGACGGATTGCGTCAGCTAAAAACCTACGAAGATTACAAGCGTCTTCGCAGTTGAATTGAACTTTAATAGAGGACTCGAATAATGAGACTACATAATCTTTCTAACACCAAAGGCGCTGTTCACAGCAAACGACGCGTCGGTTGCGGTGAAGGCGGAGGCCACGGCAAGACTTCTGGTCGCGGTGGCAAAGGCCAAACCGCTCGTTCCGGCGGCGGTATCCGAATCGGCTTCGAAGGCGGGCAAATGCCTCTCTTCCGTAAATTGCCTCGTCGAGGCTTCAATAATAAGAACTTCAAGATCTACTACGAAACGATCAATCTCGGCGAACTAGCCAAGTTGGGCGAATCGGTAACTGAAGTTAATCGAGATATCCTCGCTGCCGCTGGACTCGTTCGTCTCAACGGCAAGCCTTTCAAGGTATTGGGCGAAGGGGACATTTCGAGAGCGTTCAAGATAACAGCCGATAAGTTTAGTGGTTCCGCTAAGGAAAAAATCGAAAAGGCTGGTGGCGAAGCGATCGTAGTTGAAGCAGCGGTCGAAGAAGCGGCTAGCGAATAACGAATTCTTAGAAACTGATAAGGCATGCTCTCCGCATTTACCAACTGCTTGAAAATCCCTGAGCTGCGTCACCGTATATTTCTTACGTTGTCGTTGCTCTTCATTGCCCGTATCGGGGCGAATATTCCTCTTCCAGGATTGGACACGTTTCCATTGCAGAAGTTTTTCGCGGATCAAACGGCGCAGGGAGGGGGCAGTCTGCTCGGGCTCTACAACATGTTCACTGGTGGTGCTCTTCTTAAGGGAGCAGTGTTCGCTTTGGGAATCATGCCGTATATCTCGGCGTCGATTATCTTCCAGTTGATGGGAGCGGTGTTTCCTGCCTTGGCTCGTCTGAAGCAGGAAGGGGAAGCCGGTCAGCAAAAGCTGACCCAGTACACTCGTTATGCGACGGTCGCTATTTGCGCGGTCCAAGCGGTTTTGCTTATTCTGGCATTGGAGAATCCGTCTCGTTTGTTCCAAGGCTATTCGTTGGCCGAATACGGCGATATCGTGATCGTCGGCAAAGGATGGTTTTTGGTTACTTCTACGATTTTCCTAACTGCAGGAACCGTTTTGCTGATGTGGTTGGGCGAGCAGATTACGAAGTCCGGTATTGGAAACGGTATATCACTTCTGATCACAGTGGGTATCTTGGCTGACTTACCTGGCGCTGTCCAAGCGACTTACGGTTTGTTCTTCGGACCAGTTGGAGCTGGAGAGAACCTCAAGTTCATCCATGCGGTAATGATGATCGCGCTAGGGGTCATCGTTACTGCCGGTCTTGTAGCTGTTATCCAAGCAGTTCGTAAGATTCCCGTTCAATATGCGAAGCGCGTTGTTGGTCGTAAAGTGTATGGAGGACAAAGCTCCTTCATGCCTTTGCGTATTAATTACTCTGGCGTTATGCCGGTCATTTTCGCCTCGGCGATTCTGGCGTTTCCTCAGCAAATCATTTCGCAGTTAGGCGCTTGGTTGGACCAACAGTGGATGATCGACGTGTCGAACTACTTGGTTCGTGGTTCGTTTTCCTACTACGCGGTTTTTGGTCTGATGATTCTCTTCTTCTCTTACTTCTGGGTGTCGGTAATGTTCCGTCCTATCCAGATCGCGGATGATTTGAAGAAGTACGGCGGTTATGTCCCTGGCGTACGTCCAGGTGCTCCTACGGCCAAGTTCCTCGATTTCATTATGACTCGTTTGACTCTGGCTGGATCGTTCTTTTTAACGACGATCGCCATTTTCCCAGATATTTTGTTGTTTCAAGCAGATATCCCAATGCGTGTCGCGATTTTCTTTGGCGGTACTGGAATGCTTATCACGGTCGGTGTTATGCTCGATACAATGCGCCAAATCGAGACTCACTTGCTTCAGCGTCACTATGATGGATTCCTTAAAAAAGGCCGTATCAAGAGCCGAGGAAATACCAAAGCATTGGATGCTGGGCTTTCGGGTGCGACAGACATGAAGAACGTTGGAAAGTTGTATATTTGGTTGCTCGTAATCTTCGCTATCGGTATCGTTGCCTGGGTATTGCAACTAACGCCAAATTAATTCTTTACTTTATGGTTTCGAGACCTCATCACCTCACTCCTTTTTCTCTTGGGGATAGTACCTCTAGGGGATCGACTGTATTTCGTAGTTACTAGGGCCTTTCGAAAAGTTAACTTTAAGGCACGAATTTCATTTCTTTAAACATTTTTAACTTCAACACCTTGCTAAACTAAGATGCCACGTATTCTAGGCGTAGACATTCCAAACAATAAGAAACTCGCTTACTCGATTCAGTATATCTATGGTATTGGTCCGCAGCGCGCCTCGATTGTATTGGAGCAAACAGGTCTCGACCCCGACATGAGGGCGAAAGATTTGAACGAAGAGCAGATTAACGTCATCATGGCGAAAATCAACGAGCTCAAATATCTTGTCGAGGGTGATCTTCGCCGCGATCTCGCTTCGAATATGAAGCGCTTGCAGGCGATCAATTGCTATCGTGGCCTCCGCCATCGTCGTGGTTTGCCAGTACGCGGACAACGCACTAAAACGAATGCGCGTACTCGCAAGGGTAAGGCAGCCAGTGTTGGCGGTCTTCGTAAATAATTTGGAGACGTATTATAATGGCTGAAGAAAACGCTCAACCGGAAGAAGAAAAGGAAGTTGTCGAAGCTCCTAAAGCTGAAGCTCCTAAAGCTGAAGCTTCTAAAGTCGAAGCTCCCAAGGCTGAAGCTGCTAAAGTAGATGCTCCTAAAAAAGACGCTGCTAAAAAAGTAGCTGCCAAAAAAGACGCTCCTAAGACAGATGCTCCTAAGACAGACGCTCCGAAGGCTGAAGCCGAAGGGGAGGAATCCCCTGAGAAGGAAGCTGAGGAAGAACTCGCGCCAGGTGGCGTTAAGAAGCAGCCTACGGCTCAAGATTTGCTGAAAGAAGAAATTGGTGATCTCAAAATTCGCAAGGCAAAGGGCAGTAAAAACGTTACGACCGGCATTGCGAAGGTCAGCGCTACTTTCAATAACACGATTGTTACGATTACCGACACCAAAGGGAATACTATTTCCTGGGCGAGTGCTGGTAAGATGAACTTCCGTGGTTCTCGTAAATCAACTGCCTATGCGGCTCAAATTGTAACTCAAAACGCAGCGAAAGCGGCGATGTCTCATGGTTTGAAAGAAGTTTCCATTCATGTAAAGGGACCGGGAATGGGTCGCGATTCCGCGATCCGCGCATTCCAGTCATTGGGTTTGGAAATCACGTCTATCGTAGATACTACTCCAATTCCGCATAATGGTTGCCGTCCGCCAAAGCGTCGTCGTGTTTAATCCTGGCGCTAACCGCGTTTAACTAAATCTATAACATACAAATCTCATGGCTCGCTATACCGGTCCTAAAGTAAAGATCAGCAGACGTTTCGGTCAGCCAATTTTCGGCAACCACAAATCCTTGGAGAAACGCGGATATCCGCCTGGACAGCACGGTCCTCGCATGCGTCGCAGCAAGCAATCGGAATATTCCGTTGGTCTTTGCGAAAAGCAGAAGCTTCGGTTCATGTACGGTTTGATGGAAAAGCAATTCCGCCGTACGTTCGAACGAGCCAAGGGCCAACGCGGCGTAACCGGTACGATCTTCTTGCAATTGCTAGAGTCTCGCCTCGATAGCGTTGTTTACCAGCTCGGTTTTACCAAGTCGCGTCAGGCTGCTCGCCAATTCGTTAATCATGGACACATCCGCGTCAACGGCCAGAAGGTAGATATTCCTAGCTTCCAAGTTAAGCCGGGCGATGAGATCGAAGTGAAAAACGGAACGTCTTCTCGTCAGTTAGCTACTCGCAACATGGAGTCTACTCGTCTTCGCAACGTTCCAGAGTGGATGACGCGCAACGACGAAGCATTTCGTGGAGTCATCAATCGTCTTCCAAGTCGGGAAGAGATGGAGCAAACGATCAACGAGCAACTTATCGTTGAATTCTACAGCCGCTTCTAGTCGGTTTATCTTTATTATTTTCGCTTAACTCGCTCAGCCGTTTCAAGACCTTACAGTACAATGCCAAAACGTATCGGAAAGTTCGAACTCCCCAACCGTCTCGTAAAAGTAGAGGAAGGATCCTCGGCTACATATGCCAAGTTCATCGCCGAGCCTTTCGAGGCCGGATATGGTCACACAATTGGCAACTGCCTGAGACGTGTGCTACTTAGCTCTATTGAGGGCGCGGGCATTTCTTCAGTGAAAATCGATGGCGTAAGCCACGAATTCCAAAGCGTTGAAGGTATCGTCGAAGACGTAACCGACATAGTATTGAATCTGAAGAAAGTTTTAATGATCTGTCACAACCGTGACGGCGCTAAGTTGATGATCAACGTGAACCGTGCAGGGACCATCACAGCGGCTGACATCCAGCTCGATCAAAACACTGAAATCGTAAACCCTGAACAAGTGATTTGCACATTGGACCGCGAAATGCAGTTCACTGCGGAACTTGAAATCAAGGTTGGGCGCGGTTACTGCCCGGGCGATGACAACAAGGATGAAGATCAACCGATTGGCGTAATTCCAATCGATTCTCTTTTCAGCCCTGTTAGTTTGATTAAGTACTCCGTTGAAGCCACTCGTATTGGACAAATCACCGATTACGATAAGCTGCTTCTTGAAATCTGGACTGATGGACGTATCACTCCTGACGATGCTCTCAAGCAATCCGGTGCGATTCTAAAGCATCACCTCGACGTGTTCGACAATGTCTCGGATGAGAACTACGAATTCGAAGACGAAGGAGCTGAGGTCAGCGAAGAGCAAAATAAGCTCCGCAAGCTACTCAACATGAGCGTCAACGAAATCGAATTGTCGGTTCGTGCTGCGAATTGTTTGAACAATGCGAACATTACTACGGTTGGCGAATTGGCGATGAAGAGCGAACAAGAGATGCTCAAGTATCGTAATTTCGGTAAGAAATCGTTGAATGAAATCAAAGATAAGCTCGAATCTCTCGGCCTCTCGCTAGGCATGAAGTTCGACGAGCGTCTTCTTGATATGAAGAAGGAACTGTAATCGTTTTCCTGAATTAACAAATAAAACCTTTATATAGCAATGCGTCACCGCAAGCATAGTAATCAACTCGGCGTTAAGAAAGAGCATCGCGAAGCTCTTTTAGCCAATCTGTCAACCGCCCTCATCACTCATGGTCGCATCAAAACCACCTTGAAAAAGGCAAAGGCGTTGCGCCCGTTCGTGGAAAAAGTAATCACCTTGGCTAAGAAAGGTGACGTGCATAATCGTCGTTTGGCGATTGCTCGCGTTCGCGATACCGATGCAGTTCACGTATTGTTCGACGAGAAGGTCGAGCAATTTCGCGAGCGCACTGGTGGTTATACCCGTATTTATAAGGTGGGCACTCGCCGTGGCGATGCTGCTGAAATGGCTCTAATCGAATTGATCGATGCCGACGACGAAGGTTACGCCAAGAAGAGCAAGCCGAAGTCGAAGGCCAAGAAGACTGAAGCTGCTCCAGAAGGAGTTGAAGAGGTTCCTGTTGTTGAGGAAGTAGCTGAAGAGCCTGTAGCCGAAGCTGAGGAAGTGACTGAAGAGGTTGTCGAAGCGGAGGCGACTGCCGAAGGAACCGAAGAGAAGAAGGGCAAGTAGCTTTTCCTTTTGGGAACAATCTATTTCGAATGCGTTCTTCTTTGGAGAACGCATTTTTCGTTTCTCTATAACATGCACGCTTTTACTTGGTTTCTAATTCTCTATTCAGGCTCGGCGTTGGTGGGCGTAACGGCTCTTTGGTTTTTCTACGACCGAAAAGATCGGCGCAGTTTCGAAGCGCGTCGCCGACAAAAGGTATTTCATTGCGTGCGTTGTGGCGGCCTTTACTCGGTTACGAAGGCGAATGTTTCGGAAGGCGAGCCGTGTCCGGATTGCGACTACAAAAATTATGAGTTGTCGTATTGACTGGTGAGCGAGTTCTCGTGATTTTGACCGCGATGGACAAAACCAGCCGTTTAGCGATTTCCCTATAAAAGTGAGTGACAGTTTTAGCGTTCGAATGATTTAATGTCTGTTTTTCTATGAAGCACCAAACCATAGCGGTTCTCGATTTCGGATCCCAATACACGCAAGTTATAGCGCGTCGAATTCGTGAGTGTTCGGTTTATTCGAAGATTTATAACCATAAAACGACCGCTAAGCAGTTGCAGAAAGATAACGTCGTGGGCGTCATTCTTTCTGGCGGGCCTGAGAGCGTTCTGAAAAAAGGTTCACCCCGTCCGGACAAGAAAGTCTTCGATCTAGGAGTTCCGGTTCTTGGCATTTGCTATGGCGTCCAATTGCTCGGGCAAATGCTCGGAGGCAAGGTAGAGAAAAGCGATGAGCGTGAGTATGGTCACGGCAAGCTGAAGATTAAGACGAAAGGGAGCCTCTTTCGTGGATTGCCGAATTCCTTGCGGGTTTGGAATTCCCACGGTGATCGCCTGGCTCGCCTACCGGAAGGATTTAGGGTAGTCGCTTCTACCGAAAACTCGAGCTTCGCGGGAATCGCCGACGAAAAACGTAAATTCTACGGTATTCAGTTTCATCCGGAAGTGGATCACACGGAAGGTGGTCTAAATATATTGGAGAATTTTCTTCGCAAGATTTGCGGCTGTAAGGCGGATTGGTCGATGGCTGAATTGGCGGAGGAATCGATTCGCAACATCCGGGAAACGGTTGGCGAAGATCGGGTATTGTTGGGATTGAGCGGCGGCGTTGATTCATCGGTTGCGGCGGCTTTGATTCATAAAGCAATTGGTCGTCAGCTCACCTGTGTGTTCGTTGATAATGGTCTATTGCGTCAGAATGAACGCGAATTGGTCGTTGATCTCTATAAGCGTCATTTCCAAATGGACGTGCGTGTAGCGCGAGCGGGGGGTAAGTTTTTGAAACGCCTTAAGGGAGTTAAGGATCCAGAGCGGAAACGTAAGATCATCGGTAAGACTTTCGTGGAAGTATTCCAAGATTCTCTAAAAAGCATAGGCGGCGCGAAATTCTTGGCTCAAGGCACGTTGTATCCAGATGTAATCGAAAGTATTTCGATCGATGGTAACCCGGCGGCCACGATTAAGAGTCACCACAATGTGGGCGGTTTACCGAAGAACATGAAATTCAAGCTCCTCGAGCCTTTGCGTCAGTTGTTTAAAGACGAGGTTCGCGCATTGGGAGCGGAATTGGGATTGCCGAAGGAAGTCGTTTGGCGTCAACCATTCCCTGGACCAGGACTGGGTGTGCGCGTATTGGGCGACATCACCTCTAAGAAGCTCAACATCCTGCGCAAGGCGGATGCTATTTTGCATGAGGAAATGATGGAGTCCGATCTCTATTACAAAGTTTGGCAATCGTTCTGCGTATTCCTTCCGGTACGAACCGTTGGGGTTATGGGCGACGAGCGGACCTACGATTATGTGGTGGCGGTGCGTATCGTCGAAAGCAAGGACGCTATGACTGCCGATTGGGTTCGCGTTCCCTTTGAAGTGCTGCAGCGCGTCTCAAATCGAATTATCAATGAAGTTATCGGCGTTAATCGCGTCGTTTACGATATCAGTTCAAAACCTCCAGGAACGATTGAGTGGGAATAGCTGCTCTCGTGTATATTCCGAAAATTGCGTATGAAAAATAAATTATTTGTCCCGTTTGTATTGGTTGTAGTTCTACTCGCCGGCGCGAAATCGTTTGGCGATGAAGCGGATGAGAAGATCATTAAGTCGACGATTGAATTAGCTCGGTCATATTTGGGCGATAGTGACAAGCTCGATTCGATCGATAGTATAAGCTACAAAGGATCGTTGCTTTACAGCACCGGCGATCTGGGCACCATTGATATGGTTTATCAAAAGCCGATGCGCCAGAGGATGGTCGCGGTCGTCAATAATCGAAAGGAAGTGTCGGTTCTAGATGGATCGGAAGGATGGACGACATTCGAGCGCGTGGGCGATTCGTTGCCTTTGGGAATGGAAATATTCGATCCATTGCGTATCTTGATCATGCAGTCGGCCGTGCGCGAAGCATTCGCTTTCTACAAGCATCCTGAGGTCCGCAATGGAGGTATTTCCTATGAAGGGGAAGAGCCTATAAACGGACGAGATACCATCGTATTGACCTACGAGCATGGGGATGGAATCGCTTATCGCCGTTACATCGACGCGGAAACGGGGGAGCTTTTGAAGATGCTCGATAGCAAAGGCGTCGAGTATTTCCAGGAGGGCGAAATTGTTGTCGATGGCATCCGTTTTCCCAAGAAAATGGTTAGCACGTTCGCGACGGCATTGGGGCAGCAGACGATGGAGTTTTCCTATAATACGATCAAACTGAATCAAAAGCTTCCTGATTCGGATTTCAAAATGCCGCTGCCTTGAGCTCTGCGTCGTTTGGACTGGTCGTAGTCGATTGAGTTTAGGTAGTTCATTTGGCTGATCGAAAAATCGATCTTTATCTTTGCCAAGACGCTTTGGGTCTTTCAAAAGTGGTGCTATGGCAGATTTGGCATACCGTTCGCGTGGTTTCCAGGAGAAGCTGGCAAAGTTCTGCGAGACCGCTGTGGTCCCGCAGTCCATTATCGATTCTGTAGCCAAGATCCTAGGAGATGTTCGCCGGAAGGGCGATTTAGGCATCTCATCCACTCTGAAACGCATTGATGGCGTTTCGTTGAAATCCGCGGAGTTTCGGATTTCGAAGCAGGAGATGGACTCCGCTACCAAGCGTTTGGCCAAGGAGGATCTTGATGCAATCAAGGAATCGATACAATCGGTTACCGCTTTTCATCGCCATGCATTGCCGAAGTCGTGGACGGCAAAGAACAATCACGGAGCTACTATTGGTGAACGTTTCTATCCTATCGATCGTGTTGGTTTGTATATTCCGACTGATTTAGCATCGACGGTCATTATGACTGGGGCACTCGCTAAATTGGCAAAGGTACCGGAAATTGTGGCATTTACGCCATGCGGGAAAGACGGCGTAGTGAACGACGGGGTTATGGCGGCGATGAAGCTTACTGGGGTAACCGAAGCTTATCGAGTAGGAGGCGTTTGTGCGGTTGGGGCGATGGCGTACGGGACCGATTCTATTCGTTCTGTATCCAAAGTTTATGGACCAGGAAATGCGTTTACGGTTGAAGCGAAACGCCAGGTCTACGGCACGATTGGTGTGGACTTGTTGCCTGGTCCGAGTGAATTGCTAGTCATCGCGGATGGGTCGGCCAATCCGAAGTTCGCCGCTGCCGATTTGTTGGCCCAAGCTGAGCATGGATCGGGTCGCGAGAAAGTTTTATTGGTCAGCCTTTCGAAGGATATTGCGAAAGCGATTCGCACTGAGGTTCGCGAGCAATTAAAGTCGCTTTCGAGAAAGCGATTGATTCGGCAGGTTTTGAGGGAAGGTTTTTTCTCTGTCGTGGTGGATACTTACGAAGAAGCGATCGAAGTAGCGAACTACGTGGCTCCTGAGCATATGGAATTGGAGGTAGAACCCTCGAAGTTCGCTATGCTGGTGAACTCTATCAAAACGGCTGGCGCGATTATGCAAGGTGGTTGGTCGGCTACGGCGTTGGGCGATTTCGTTGCTGGGCCGAGCCATGAGTTGCCGACGGGTCGTTCGGGTCGTTATTTCAGCGGCTTGCAAGTGAACGATTTTTTCCGTCGTTCCAGTTTGATTCGCTATTCGGAGAAAGCGTTGCGAAAGGCCGCTCCGGCAGCGGAGTCTTTTGCTCGAATGGAAGGTTTGGATGGTCACGGCCGTTCGGTTTCCATTCGCTTGGAATCGAATCAAGAAGGATGAGCGCCGAAAAACGAGTTTCCGAGTATGCCTTGCCCCACGTAAAACGTTTGCATGCTTATACTCCTGGATTTCAGCCGACGGGCGAAGGATGGGTAAAAATCAATACGAATGAGAACCCGTATTCGCCGAGTCCGATGGTGGAGGAAGCTATTAAAGGGGCGATGGGCGATGACTTGCGTTTGTATCCGGATCCGCTGAGCTGGGGCGTGCGTGAGGAGGTTGCTCAATTGCATGAGTTGGATGCGAAAAACGTTATCGTGGGCAATGGTTCGGACGACGTGCTTAACCTGCTCGTACGTGCGTTTTCGACAGAGAAAGAATCGGTAGGGTTTACTGTGCCGAGCTATTCACTCTATCCGGTTTTGTGCTGTATACAGAATTCGAGTACGGTGGAGATTCCATTCGATCGCAGCATGGAGCTTCCTCTGGAAGCGATCGTCAAGAACCGGTCGCGGATTTTGTTTTTCACGTCGCCAAATGCTCCTACAGGAGTTGGGTTTTCGAATGAATCGTTGCGGGCTTTGCTCGGGACCTTCGATGGAATCGTTGTCGTTGACGAGGCTTAT
>Ga0233432_10005561_pt1 | contig 10927 bp, 8 predicted proteins | sample SI_122_August201_6_FD_179870 | JGI IMG/M metagenome (GOLD analysis project Ga0233432, IMG submission 179870) | Seawater microbial communities from Saanich Inlet, British Columbia, Canada - SI_122_August2016_10_MG | ecosystem: Environmental > Aquatic > Marine > Inlet | place: Canada: British...
CTCAAGTTTCTCCATGAGCCATTTTGCAGCCTCGACTCCAGCATCGTGAGCAACAACTCCAGTGTTACGAGGTATCACTGCGTGAGGATTCCATTCAAGTTGATGCGGTCCAATGTCTGGTTGAGTATGCCAGGTGCCTGGACGCTCAGCGAGTGCAATGGATTCAATCAAGTGATACCCTTGGTGAACCGGTTGGCCATGCGGAACGGTAGACAAACCGTTGATGAGCGCAATTGCCAACCACCAGCGATCTGTATTGGGCGCTGTGTGGTCGAATGCCTGAGAAAGCCAATCGGTGGCGACCGTAAACAAAAGGCGTTCAGCGACTTTGTCAACACGGCGATGAAGCCACTTTTGATGCACTTCAAACGGGTCATCGCTGAGATTCATTCGGTGAGGTACGATAAGGTCGACAACGGTGTTGAGATTCGCCTCAAACATTGCTCTGTCCATTTGCAATATTCCGAGGGCTTGCTCGGTAATCTTGGCTGGTGAACGAGGTTCGATTGGCGGGAAGTCGGGGTCGGTCACTGGCGGTTGTGGAAGTGGCCAAGCCACTGTTCCTCTTTCCATTGCTTGAAGAAGACCACTTTCGACCGCTTCAAAGACGCGGTCTGACAACTTCATACGTTCTCTACCCATGGTGAAACCTCAAGGAATCAAACAGAAAATCAGATATCAAGTTCAATGTTCAAGTTCTGAATCAATTCCTTGTAACGGTTACGGATGGTAACTTCTGTAACGCCAGCAACTTCAGCAACTTCACGTTGAGTTCTTCGCTTACCGCAGAGTACGGATGCGATATAGATAATCGATGCTGCGATACCGGTTGGGCCACGGCCGCTGGTCAGTTCCTTTTCTTGAGCTGCTTTGATTAATTCGTATGCTTTTGCTTCAACTTCAGCATCCAATCCAAGTCCAGAACAGAATCGGGAGATGTAGTCTTCAGGGCCTGTTGGCATGATTTTCATCTTCAATTCCCGAACCATGAAACGGTAGGTTCGTCCGATTTCCTTGCGCCCAGTTCTGGAAGCTTGTCCGATTTCATCGAGAGTACGAGGCACACCACATTGGCGGCAAGCGGCATACAGAGATGCTGCAGCAACACCTTCAATGGAACGACCACGAATCAAACGCTTGTCGACCGCTTTCTTGTAATTGACTGCTGCTGCTTCACGAACTGATTTTGGTAGTTCGAGTCGGCTTGCCATTCTGTCGAGTTCAGCCAAAGCCATTGCGAGATTGCGTTCTGTTGCGTTCGAAACCCGGCTTCTCTTTTGCCACTTACGCATTCGGTAGAATTGCGAACGGTAGCGTGAATTGATGGTTTTACCAGAATAGTCTTTGTTTTGCCAGTCGATATCGGTCGACAGCCCTTTGTCGTGAAGCATAACCGTCATTGGAGCACCTGTACGGGCACGTTGATCTCCTTGTTCAGGAGAGAAAACACGCCATTCAGCGCCTTGGTCGATAACATTGTCTTCTAAAACCAAACCACAGTCGTCACAAATGACTTCACCGCGTGTTTCGTCGCGGGTTAAATTTCGACTTGCGCAGTCGCTGCATTTTACGATATCTTCTACTTGTTGCTCATCCATGTGTATTCCTCATTTTACTCCCTTGCCGAGCATCAACGCTCAACTCATTAGGGAACCTTATTATATCCCGACAAGTAATGGTATTTAAAGTCATGCGGGTTGTAGTATAAAGTTAAGCACACAGAAAAGAGAAGAGAATCGCTTCTTCACTGTAGAAAACCAAATATTCTTCCCGAACCGGTTATGAACACTGAGCGCTTGAAAGGGTTTGAGGGCGAAAGATGAGAGGACAGTGGCCGCCAGCAAAAGTTGCTCTAAACGCTGAAAAAAGGGTTCTTTTCCTCACAAAAGACCTCGACCTCATCAGACGGCAACTGTACGACGGCCTCAATCTCAAGATGAAAGACCTCACCATCGATGATTTACTTGACGATATCAACACCGACGTGATGACACCTGCTTGGGTATGTTTCGACCATGATCCTGCTGAAATTGCAAAGAACGCTTACGCTGGACTAATGCACAACGGCTTGAGAGTCTTCAATGAAAACGCACTCAAGAACGGAAATTTCGAAGTGATTGTTTCTGGTCAACGCAAAGGGACTGGGTCTTCACGAGAGACTGCTGCTCAATGTGAACGCTGGGCAGGAATCAATATCGTTATCGCTGCATCATTCGCTCCAATCCATGAACGAAACAACATCAATCTTGGACAAATAATGGGCGATCATGCTATGCTCGAAAGACTACAAGAGGGTGAAGAAATTGACTTGTCAGAATTTACCAGCCAATACGATGAAGTCACTCAGATAATTCTCGAAAAAGGCGGTCTTTTTCCTTTCGCCAAATCACTCAAAGCCGGAGAAATCCAACTTCCTGCAATTGAAACACCGCCACGCGCAATGACCATGGCTGAGAAAATTATCGCTCGAAACCTTGTCGGTCAAGATGCTGGACAATGCGTCAAACCCGAAGACCCTGTCATTGCCCAAGTCCAAGGTGGCTATTCTCACGAGTTTACAACCGCTCAAGTCCATACCTTCTTGCAGGAAGAATACGGCAGTGAATACTCCTTGCCGAACCCTGGTAAGTTTGCTGTGTTCGAAGATCACCTGCTTTATGCACATCACAACCCTAAATTTGTCCCCTTCATGCATAAAGTGCAGACATTAAGGGATTTGCAAATTGCGTTCCAACAGCACACTGAGGTGCGTGATTATTCTGCGAAAGATGGTGTTTCACCTGGCATTTGCCACCAGGTTGCGCGTGAAGAGTTCATCGAAGTTGGGGATTTCATCCAAGCAACAGATTCCCACACTTGCATGGGCGGGGCTTCAAACGCCCTGACATGGGGCGTAGGTGCAACAGAATACGCAAACCTCATCAGCGCTGGATTCACTTTTGTGAAAGTTCCAGAATCGATTCGATTTGATCTCCAAGGCACGCTTGCGCCAGGGTGTACTGCAAAAGACGTCATCCTCTACATTCTCGCCGACCATGCGCGCAAGGAGCTTACCCTGAACCGCAGCATGGAATTCGGTGGCCCGGGACTTGCTGGATTGTCGGTTGACGAGAGGGCAACCTTGTGCAACATGGCAACAGAATGTTCTGGCCGAACTGGCATTTGCGAAGCTGACGACTTACTTTACGACTGGATGATTGCTGCTCAACCGCACCTTGACATTGAAACTCAGAAGGGACTCGCTGTCCACCCTGACCAAGGTGCACACTACGATGGCGGCGTTCACATCATCAACATGTCAGAAATTCAACCGATGGTTGCACATCCGGGCAACCCGGACAAAGGAATCCCGAGTGACCCAACGAACGGAGCAGATGTGGCCGATATCGGCAGCGTCTCAATCGACATCGCCTATGGAGGCTCATGTACTGCTGGTAAAGCGGACGATGTTGCCTACTATGCTCTAGTTTGCAAAGCGGCAGAAGAGGCTGGACTTGTCGTCAAAGACGGCGTGGATTTCTACATCCAATACGGCTCAGGCATTGTCAAAGACCTAGCAGTTCGAGAAGGATGGCATGATTTGTTCGGCCGAGTTGGTGTCAAACTCATCGACCCTGGCTGTGGTGCATGTATTGGTGCAGGCCCTGGTGTATCCATCACTCCGGAACAAGTGACTGTTTCAGCAATAAATCGTAACTTCCAAGGACGTTCTGGGCCTGGGAAGCTCTATCTTGCTAGCCCGCTAACTGTCGCTGCATCTGCTTTCACAGGAATCATCACATCATGGGATGAAAACATGTTTAATTGAGCTTAATATCGGTCTTTCGAGACATGAATGTTGCTGTCACTGTTGGCTTTGATTGCAGTTCGTTGGCGTCTTTCGAGTCGAATCTCATCTCAGGAAACCTCAGTGCTTCTTATCAGTTCTCAAATCGTAATCGTTGATGAAGCGGAGTCTTAGACATTAAGAACCGTCGGTAAGCAAGGTTGTTTACCACATAGGCCCGACGTCATTCGGACGAAGGAGGACCTGGTTGGAGGAAGACCCATGTCTGGCATAGCACAAAAACTCGCGTCAAACCAAAAGCAAGTCGCCATTTCTGAGTTTTTTGAGAAAAACAAACACTTTCTCGGATTTGACTCGCTCGCTCGTTCACTCATCACTGCAGTGAAAGAAGCCGTAGATAACGCCCTTGACGCATGTGAAGAAGCTCGAATCTTACCAACCATCCACATTCAAATTACAAAGTTAGATCCAAAGAAGGACATTATCAAACTCATTGTCGAAGACAACGGCCCTGGAATCCCACAAAAAAGCATTGAAAAAGTGTTCGGACAGTTACTGTTCGGTTCTCGTTTCCACGCCATACGTCAATCCCGTGGACAGCAAGGTATCGGAATTACCGGTGTCGTCATGTATTGTCAACTCACCACCGGCCGAACGACCCACGTTCGCTCAAAAATTGCCACTGAACCAACTGCTGCCGTCGTAGATATCGGCCTCGATACTCGAAAAAATAAGGCCACGAAAGCGAACGCAGGACGTGAAATGTGGTACAATGAGGACGGCAGTTCCAAGGAACATGGCACCGAAGTTACCGCACAAATGAAAGCGAAATACCAAAAAGGCCGTCAAAGCGTTTGGCAATACCTTCGCATGACAAGTATCGTCAACCCCCACGCAGAAATTATCTTTATCGACCCTGATGGCGAGAAGCATCATTGGACTCGTGTGACTGAGCGCTTACCAACCAAGGTCGAGAGCATCAAGCCACACCCACACGGCATTGAACTGGGCCAGTTACAGAGAATGGTAGCAGAATCCAACGATTTGAATTTGAACCATTTCCTCTTGAATAATTTCTCTGGCGTAACAAACCGTGCTCGCAAGGAATTATGCCAAGCAGCAGACTTGGAAGGCACAAGGAAAATGAAAACCCTCAAGGGCGACGACATACGGCATCTTTTGGAAGCGTTCCAGGGAGAACGGTTGTTCAAAGGACAACCGGCAAAATTGCTCAAACCACCAACCAATTGTCTATCGCCAATCGAAGAAATTCTCATCAAAAAGGGATTATCGAAAACCATTGACTCCCGTTTCGTAACAACTCTAACACGGGTCCCCAACGTAACGCAGGGCAATCCTTTCCAAGTCGAAGTGGGGTTAATTTTCGGTGGTTCAATGGCAGGTGACAAACCCGTGGAGATTCTGAGGTTTGCCAACCGAGTTCCGCTCATGTACCAACAAGGTGGTTGTTTACTCACCAAAGCAATCGAGAGTGTGGACTGGCGGCAATACGGGTTAGACCAGGCCGGCGGTAAAGGCGTGCCAAAGGGTCCTGCTGCGATTCTCGTTCACCTCGCGAGTACGAACGTCCAATTCACATCTGAAGCGAAAGAAGCGCTTGCTGACAACGGCGAAGTCATGGAGGAAGCCCGCAAAGCTATGCTGGAAATGGGAAGAGGCTTGAGAAAGCATTTGGAAAAGAAAAAGAAGATGGCAAAGACGAAGGAAAAGTTCGAACTCATTAACGACATCTTGCCAGCGATCGCTGAGAAATCTGCTCAACTGCTGAACCGTCCAGTCCCTGAACTATCTGGCTCGATAACCAAAATCATGTCAGCCGTTATCAGTGAATCCACAACCGTATGGAATAAAGAAACAAAGCAGACCGATGTGGATATTGTTCTGTTCAATTATACCACTCGGCCGCGTGCCTACACCATCCTAGCAACATGGCCTGAGAAGGCGGGTGCTAAGATGGAAAACAACGATACTGGAGGGCGGAAAGAAGCCCTCGGAGTATGGGCTTGGAAACTCGAAGCTTTGCAACCTGGAGAAAGGAAAAACATCACTTACAGCCTAAGTGGACTTGAGCGCGGAGATTGGACAGATACTGAGATTTTGTTCAGAGGAGCGCAAGATGTAATTGGAGCGACAAAAATGGATGAAAAGTTCTTGGAAGAAATTCGTCGACAAGAGCAGTTATTGCTTGAATATGAAGGCGGAAGTGCTCAATCCGAACCAACCACGAAGGAATCTTCACCCGAACCAACTCCCAAAGTAGCCCTAATTGCAGAAGCACCACCTGGTGACGCTGAAATTGTTGAGCCTGCCGTTGCGCCCCCAGAAGGCCAACGCACTTTGTTTGGAGGTGATGTCTGATGTCAAGAATGCACACACCCGAAGAAACGAAAGCGGCCATGCATGAAGTCGTCGCAGAAATGTACGACCGTATTGTCAAAGGCGAATCCCCTACAATGACGCTGCCCGTTCGAACGAAGAACAATATTGGATTTGACAAGAAGCTCGGCGTTTACAAATATGGAAAGAAGCAATCGATTCGCGATGCAACGAGTCTGGGCTCAGCCAAGCAATTGTTGCGTGCTCTTCACGTCGTCGAATTTATTGAAGAAATGCTGGATGCTGGAAAATCCTCTACCCTGAGAGAAATGTACTATATTTCGGAGAGTTGGGGCATGGGTAAGTTTGGAAGTCAAAACGATTCGAATAACCTAGCAGAAGATTTGGAAATTGTAACAAAGTGCTTGCGTGAAGATTTCAAATTACGTCCGGAAGAAGACGGTGCTCGAATGATTGGAAACCTCACATTGCGTGAGAGAAACCGTCGAGGTGAATGGATGAGAATTAATGCTCGCGACGATGTCGGGGATTCTGGCTATGGAGTGCCGTACAATGTTGAACTCGAAAAGATTGAACTTCTTGAGCACGATATCGATTTCATCATGGCCATCGAGACAGGTGGTATGTTTGACCGACTTATTGAAAACGGGTTTGATGAGGACTATCGCTGTGGCCTCTTACACCTCAAGGGCCAACCTGCGCGTTCGACTCGACGAATCATGAAGCGAATGAGCGAGGAATGGGATTTGCCAGTCGTTGTCTTCCTTGACGGCGATCCATGGTCTTTCAGAATCTTTGCATCCATCGCTTATGGTGCAATCAAGACTGCACATATTTCCGAATACTTAGCAACGCCATCAGCAACCTATCTAGGAATCACTGCTGATGACATTGTTGCCTATGATTTGCCGAGTGATGACCTCTCAAAGAAGGACGTTGAGGCACTCAATGCAGAACTTTCAGACCCGAGATTTGCTGACAGTTGGTGGCAAGACCAAATCAACATGATGTTGGAACTCGGAAAGAAAGCTGAACAACAATCCCTAGCAAAGTACGGTCTTGACTTCGTTACCGAAACTTATCTGCCAGAAAAATTGGCTGAACTGGGCTTGGCTTGAGCCGCGCAAGCATTCATTGAGGATGAAGGCTGAGGGTTCACTATGGCCGGGAAATCCTCCAAGCGTTCGCCATGGGCGTTACGGCTCGGGATTCTCGGATCTTTGTTGCTCCTTGCCGGTGGCGTTGCACTTACCTTGCAAACCAGTGCCATAGATTCAATTTATGATCCCCGAGAACGAGCCACCGTTGAAATTGACTACGGGGATTCGGCAGTAATCGAAGTCAACAAGGACGAGTGTTTCATGGCGGTGGCGTTTTCAAACGCATCTGACAGTGAAATCGAAATCAAGAAAATCGTTGGTTCAGCGGCTGCAAATGAAGTTATTGTACCTGTCAACTGTTTCACGGATTGGACGCCTATGGCCTCTGATGGAGCAACTTTCGAAATTATCGAGGAATGGGTTACCGACGAATCGGGTGAGTTGATGGTAAGCGCCTCGTGTGAGGAAACCGACTGCGATGGGCAAGTCGTTTGGATTGTTAACGTTGAAGATTGGCAAATGGAAATTTTTGACTCTGCAGGCCTAACACTGGGCTTCAGTTTCTGTTGCTTTGGAATAGTTATTCTACCAATTGCCGCCATAATCGCCTATTCGAATCGAAGCAAAGCCGTTCGTGGAACACTCAATGTCATTGGAAGAGACGATGAATTCCTACGAACGTTACAGGAACAAGACCAGTCAATGGTCGCACAACACCCAATGCTGCAAAAACTCAAGGAAGAATTGGAACGGCAACAAATGGCTGAAACTGAAGGGGAACAAGACCAGAAAGATGACTCCTATGTTGACGGCTCAAAAGCCGTTATGCAAGGACAACTCCTGACTACCGAGCAGATCTATGCTTTGATGCGTGGCGATGTTGAGGAAATGTCTCGCTCGGTTGAAGACCCATTTGCTGATTCTGTACCAAAGACTCAATCAAAACGAGTGGAGCCAAAGCAAGCCAATACCGAACAGATTTCACTATGGGATATGGGTGGAGATGCACCAAGGGAGTCTGGTCCGACTCAGCGGCCAGCATCGAACGTTTTGAACGAAGCAACAGCGGTTCAACAGGATAACAGTACCAATTCTAAGGATTGGGCTGATTGGGACGACATGTGAGGAAAGGACATGCGTGATACGATCTTTCGATGGGTTGCTGGATTCATCTGCTTACTGTTGCTGGCTGTTCCGACATTACTGCCACCTCCAACGGTTGAGGACGGTGCAACAGAGCAAGCGATGCTTCCCCCTTGTGATGTAGAAGACGGTATCCCCTTCATTCAGGAGGAGCAAATAACGTGTTATTGGGGCATGTCACAAGAGATTCTCTCACTTCCAAAAGCCATTGACGCATTGAACGTCGATGTGTCCGTGTCTTGGGTACAATCAGGCGTTTGGATTGGTATTGCCGAAGCTTCAGAGGCAGAGAAATGCGATTTGAAAGACGGCTACTTCGAATGCGATAAAGACAGCATCAATCTTGTTGTCGGCAGCCCCTCCTCAGGCGACAATTTCAACTGGGAGGCCACCAGTGGAGAATACCGATTTGTCGCAGGCGGGGACGATACTCAAACGCTTCAGCAATTCGAGGTCGAGTGGGAATATGAGGCATCGCTTGGTGTCTCATCAACAGCCTACATTGTATTTGCAGTGCTGTTTGGAGCATACGCTGCCATAGGTGTGAATGGGTTCAAGAATCTCGCTCAAAAAATTTTGAGGACAAACTAGAGCCTATGCAGTAAAGGCTCTCAGCCGCACATGCTCAAACTTCATTTTATTGAAGCACCCAAAGCGACGGCTTCAAAGAGTGGTAGCGTCTAGGTAACTTTGAGTTGAGCAGTGTGGAAGATATCGATACAGCCCTAACCTTATTGCAAAACAAGTTGCGAAGGCAGATTCTCGAACGGTTGGTTCGAGAGCCTCACTATCCAATGCAACTAGCGGAATTACTTGGTGTAAGTCAGCAAGCCATTGGCAAGCACTTGCGCGAACTCGAACGCGGAAACTTTGTCACGAAGATGAAGGTTGCAAGCGAGAAAGGTGGACCTCCACGGATGATTTACAGTGTTCAACAATCCATTTCTCTACGTATTGACCTTGGGCCTGATTTGTTCCAGTGTGAACAACGCCGACTTCCCGCCGGTGGACCGATGCGTCTTTCCAATAGGCTACCAAGTTCGACCGAACAGGTTGTCCAATCGGTAAGTGGCAGAAAGAAAATTTCAGTTGGAGAAGGTATGGCGCATATTCAGCATCTCAATTCCATCCTTGAAGGAATTGATGCGCAACGCGACGCAGTCATCGCACTGCATCAGCATATTCGTAACAGAATTTCTGCTGGTGTTGATTCCGATTTCGAACATTATGAACAACGAACAATGGTTCACAGTCTTATTGAAACTCCGGAACGAAAGTTGAATCTTTCTGACCTGCGCCGTGAATTGCAACTCGGCCAGACAGAAATGGCAACCCTACTCGACGAAGTACGTAACAGGCTTGAACGGCAACTCGCTGACCGAGCAGGACAAGTTGTGGCAGTACCAAACAATTCGAACCTACGGTTTTGGCTCGGCTCACTCCCTCGCAAGAAGGAGTGAAACGCCATCTCAGCAATTGTCTTGCTCTCAGTCCTCAGCGCCAGCCAAAACCGACACGAGGGATGATTGCTCAGCCTTTCGATCCAATACAGCTTGTCTGCGTCCACGTCCTACCAAGAACACGACACCAAACAAAGCGATGGTGAGAAGAATTACCGCAAACGGTAGGGCTGTCTTTCCAACAACTTCACCGGCAACATCGAGAATACCGCCAGTAGACTTGAGTTCTTGTTCAACTGCCTTGACGTTGTCGCTCTCGGAAGATTCCACAATCTCATTCGAAGGGTCAACTACGACGTAAACACCGTGGCTACCAGCAGAAACAGGGTAAAGCAGGACAAGTTCAATTTCCTTGTAATCTTCAGTGTCATCTGGAGCGAGGAGTGCACCGATGACTTGCCGCATGACGATGTTTTCGTCAGCACAACCGTTCTTACGGATTTCCTTAGTCGTGTCTGGGTCAGCTGCATTCTTGTATTCACAGAGTACGATTTCAATGTCCGTTGCGTGAGTGTTTCCATCGTTTTGGAGAACAACCCGGATAGGGATGGTCGTATCCACATCTGCAGTGTTATCGGAGACAGAAACTTCCGAGAGAACCAAGTTCGGTGCTCGCAAACGTAGTGTAATCACGAATTCGTTGGTGTCGAGACTCTCTGCTGCCCACGATGGTGAATCGTCATGGTCGCCGCCATCCAGCATGTTGCCCATCTTTGATACGACCTTCAGGCCAATTGGACGGGTGCTTAGAATTGCAGACGGGTCAATCTTAACGATTGCAACAACAGGGTAAGTGGTGTAAGCGTCCATCATCGGCATGAAGTAACGGTCTTCCGATTCGAGGTAGATACAGCGGTCAACTAAATCTGCAAATACCACTTCAGGGTCGATTGCAGCATCTTCGTTACCGGTTGTGGTCTCAACAGAAGCGACCACTTCACAAGGTTCTTCAGTTGTCAAATCTGTTCCGATTTGCTTGACAAGTCGCCATTCAACAGCCCATTCAGACAGTGAGCCCATTCCAGGTAATTCGCTCATAACTTGAACATCACCATCAACCTTTGCAGTGTGATTGTTCA
>Ga0233432_10005563_pt1 | contig 10922 bp, 8 predicted proteins | sample SI_122_August201_6_FD_179870 | JGI IMG/M metagenome (GOLD analysis project Ga0233432, IMG submission 179870) | Seawater microbial communities from Saanich Inlet, British Columbia, Canada - SI_122_August2016_10_MG | ecosystem: Environmental > Aquatic > Marine > Inlet | place: Canada: British...
CTGTCCTGTCCGCCTATTCAAAACTGTCGTCTCTTGCCAATGATCTTGTGGTGCAAATTATTGCACATCAACCCAAGCTCGTAATGACCGTTGATGCAAAGGGGTTTTCTATCCGTTTGGCGGCACGATTAAAACGCCGCATGGCACAGGCTAATATGCAAATGCCCATAGTGCATACAGTCGCGCCGACAGTCTGGGCATGGGGCGCGTGGCGGCGGCATAAATTTGCGCGTAATCTGGATGGGTTGCTATGTCTCTTTCCAAATGAGCCAGCTTTCTTTGACGGACTTGATGTCAAAGCATCCTTTATAGGCCATCCCGAAGCATGGGCAATAAAGCCAGTTTCATCACCTGTCAGCCATAAACGTAAAGCCACGCTAGAGCCCCCAAAACAATCCCGCACCATTCAACAACATTTATGTTTGTTACCGGGAAGTCGGCGATCCGAAGTTGCCTTGTTATTACCGCGCATGCTTCTTGCACTTGATATATTGCGTGACCGAAATGCCGAGATACAGGTGAGTCTGCCAACTGTATCGAATGTAAAGAATCAGGTTGAACATCTATGTGCTGGACGCGACATCACCATTAATACTGGTCGTGACGCCTTTATTGCCGCCATGACCTCTGCCGACGCCATGCTGGCGGCCTCTGGAACGGTTACATTGCAAACCGCGCTTCATGCCATGCCAGGCGTCGTATGTTATGCAACGTCGCCATTATCCGCCTTTATTGGGCGTCGTCTGGTCAAAATGGACAATGTTGTTTTGCCTAACGCTTTGCTTGGACGGCCTATCTATCCATTTCTATTTCAAGAACAGGCAACGCCGCAGGCTTTGGCGGCAGCTGTACAAACTGTTTTTGATGACCCCGAAGTCCGATCAGACGCCACACGTAACGCCAAGGCACTGACTAGCCTATTACGCGGTAACGGTTCCAGCTTTGATGACATGGTAGCCATCGCTATGGCACCTTGGCTTTGAAACTGTGTGATCTAACGCTTCGAAGTTTCGACATAAGGCCGTTCAGATGGACCTATGTAAAGCTGGCGCGGGCGGCCAATGCGCTGGGCTGGATCTTTAATCATTTCATTCCATTGCGCAATCCATCCAACGGTACGTGAAACGGCAAATAGAACCGTAAACATTGACGTTGGAAAACCCATTGCTTTCAGGATAATGCCAGAATAAAAATCAACATTTGGATATAGCTTTTTATCAATAAAATACTGATCTTTAAGTGCAATATCTTCAAGTTCCATCGCAAGTTCTAAAAGTGGGTCTTGCACGCCTAATTTGCCAAGCACATCATGACATGCCTTGCGAAGAACCTTGGCACGTGGATCAAAATTTTTATAGACACGGTGACCAAAGCCAAACAGCCGAAACGGATCATTCTTATCACGTGCTTTGGCGATATATTCTGGAATATTGTCCTTATGGCCAATCTCAGTCAGCATGTTCAGAACGGCTTCGTTGGCGCCGCCATGTGCTGGCCCCCACAAAGATGCAATGCCCGCGGCAATACACGCAAACGGGTTTGCTCCTGACGAACCTGCCAGACGCACGGTAGATGTTGATGCATTTTGTTCATGATCGGCATGCAGGATAAAAATCTTATCCATTGCATCGGCCAGAATCGGATCAACAACATAAGGTTCAGCTGGAACTGAAAAGCACATATGCAGAAAGTTTTCGGCATAGGATAGTTGGTTATTCGGATAGTTGAATGGCTGACCTTGAGAATATTTATAGGCCATAGCAGCCAAGGTCGGCATTTTGGCGATCAGACGCCGTGACGCCACCATCCGCTGTTGCGGGTCATGAATATCAGTCGAGTCATGATAAAATGCTGATAAGGCGCCAACAACGCCACACATGATAGCCATCGGATGCGCGTCACGCCGGAACCCGCGCAGAAAGGTCGAAAGCTGTTCATGCACCATTGTGTGACGGGTGATGGCTGTATCAAAGCTGGCTTTGGCGTCTGGGCTTGGCAATTCCCCTTCGAGCAGAAGATAGGCAACTTCCAGAAAGTCAGACTTATCAGCAAGCTCATCAATCGAATAGCCCCGATGCAAAAGCACGCCTTTATCACCGTCAATATAGGTAAGGCCAGATACGCATGATCCGGTCGCGCCATAGCCAGGATCAAAGGTAAACATACCCGTTTCGGCATAAAGCTGGCGAATATCGATCACATCAGGGCCAATGGTCCCTTTTTGAACAGGTAAATTTGTAACCTTACCGGTTTCATTATCGGTGAGGGTGATAGATTTACCAGTGCTCGAATTGTCAGCCATAACGTTATCCTTAAAGAAGTTTCACGAACCATAATAGGCGCACAAAATGCGCAAGACTCTTATTGGGGGCGAAGCAATTATATAGCGCAGATAACCGTTATTTGCAAGCCTCTGCAACACGAAGCTTTACTTCATCAGTGCCCAAAGCCGCTATCACATCTATGATAGAGGGCGATTGTTGCATTCCGGTTACAGCCGCACGCAACGGAAGCCCTATATCTTTCATTTTCAGGTTATTCTGGCCTAGCCATTCCTTAATCGCCTGTTTTAACGCATCAAGGGTCCAGTCAATATCACCTAGATCCTGCATCAATCGGGACAAATTGTCTTTGGCGGGGGCGGTCAGCAAGGCGCGCGCGTCATCACTAATCTTTGGCGCCCCGTCATTAAGCAGAAAACCGATCGCATCAACAATGTCCAGATGCGTCTTGGCACGCTCGCTCAAAAGCGGCAGCAATGTCGTCAATCTGGCTTCGGCATGCGGGCTTGATGCGTCTGTCACCGACAATATCAATCTTACCAGCTCTACTGGCGGCATCGAGCGCAGATAATGCGCGTTCATGTCATATAATTTATCAATATCAAACCGTGACGGTGACCGCCCCACTTTGTCGAGGCCAAACCATGCTATCGCATTTTCGCGTGAGATGATTTCCTCATCGCCATGCCCCCAGCCAAGCCGAACCAAATAATTAATCATCGCATCAGGCAGAAAGCCCATATCACGATAGGCGTCAACGCCCAATGCGCCATGCCGTTTCGACAATTTAGCCCCATCAACCCCATGTATCAGCGGAATATGTGCAAATACGGGCACATCCCATCCCATGCCGTGATAGACCATATATTGACGAAACGCATTGTTCAGATGGTCATCACCACGGATCACATGCGTAATTCCCATATCGTGATCATCAACAACCACAGCCAGCATATAGGTCGGGGTGCCATCAGCACGCAGAATCACCATATCATCAAGTACGCTATGTTGAACCGTTACCGATCCTTGAACCGCATCGTCGATTGTTGTGGTACCATCATCCGGCATTTTCATGCGCACGACATAAGAGCCACCTTCAGGCGCATCAGTGCGATCGCGCCACGGCGAGCGCACCGTTGTTCCGGTTTTGCTGGCTTCGTCACGAATGGCGGTCAGTTCGTCCGCGCTTAGATAGCAACGATAGGCCGCCCCGCGTTCAATCAACATATTTGCAACCTCGACATGGCGTGATGCCTGTGCAGACTGGCTCACTGCAGGGGCATCTCCGCCAAGCCCAAGCCAGTCAAGACCGTCATGAATGGCCTTAATCGCGTCTTCGGTTGATCTTTGTCGGTCAGTATCTTCAATCCGCAACAAATAAGTACCGCCATGATGACGGGCAAATAACCAGTTAAATAAGGCAGTGCGTGCGCCGCCAACATGCAAATATCCGGTAGGTGACGGTGCAAAACGGGTAACGACATTCATGATTTATTAAGGCCTTTCCGGTTAGGTTTATCCTTAAGGAGTAGAGCACGTGGCATTGAAATCAGCTTCAAAGCGGAAAATGCACCTATTTGACGGCCTTATCAAGCCGGAAAAAAGGGCTTTGTTTTATGCTGCCTGCCTTATCATGGCGATTGCGCTTTATCATCAATCTGAAATTGCAAATGCCGGTTTTGTTTTCATTACCGCCATAACGATACTTGGCCTTTGGTTAATATCATATCTGGTCACACATGCGGCTTTGTTGATTGGGTTTCCTGCGCGTTGTCTGCTAACAGCCATAATCGGGATTGCGGCGGCTTGTTTACAGATTATGTTGCATCCTCCGCAATCGCTGGATAGGGGGATTACGCTCACCACCAGTGGTATCGTGACGGCCATTGACGGTGCCATTGATCGGCGGATCAGATTATGGGTCGCGCTAGACACATCATATGCGCCATTATCGGCACAACCATATCCGCTTATTCGCATATCAACAGACAGGGTATCCTCACAGGTAACCATCGGCGATCACATCGCCTTCAAAGCCCGTCTGTATCCTTCGCCATCACCGATTTTGCCGCAAAATCCAAATTATGCGCTTCAGGCACAAATCCACAATGTCACGGCGAGTGGCTTCGTTATTGGTGATCTGACCCGGATTGGCGACCAACGTGATCGTCTGGCAGACAGGCTAGGGCGGTTTCGACATGATTTTGCGCAACAGCTGGATCATGAAATGGCCTTACCAACAGGCGGTATTGCCGCCGCATTGATGGTTGGCGACCGTCGTTTTATCAGTGAACCGACCTATGAAAAATTTCGCAAATCTGGATTGGCGCATTTGCTGGCTATTTCGGGGTTGCATATGGGCTTGCTATGTTTTGGTGTGATCGCAGCCCTGCGGGCAATGGCCAGCTTGGCACCATCCTTTTCCATGCGTGTGCCAATCCATAAATATGCCGCTTTTGCTGGTGTGCTGACGGGGCTTGGCTATGTTTTTATCTCTGGGGCATCGATCAGCGCCGTTCGTGCCTTTATCATGGCAGTATTTGTAATATCGGCCATTCTACTTGACCGTCTTGCCTTAACCTTACGCAATGTGGCTTTGACAGCCATTTTTGTCCTGATTGTCAATCCTGCGGCGCTTTACACCGCTGGCTTTCAGCTTTCCTTTGCCGCCACAACAGCCCTTGTTGCTTGGTATGAAATCAGCGCAACGCGTCACCATCGACATCGGCATCAGGGGCCTCGTAATCGGTTGGTGACCTATATAGGCGGCGTCATTGTCGCGTCATTGATTGCGGCAACTGCAACCGCGCCCTTTACAGCACAGCATTTTGGTGCGGTGACTCCATGGGGGGTGATGGCAAATATAGTGGGCATTCCGCTTACTGGTTTATGGATTATGCCAAGTGGTATTCTGACAGCCATTGGTTATGTGACGGGCCTTGAAGCCTATGTGATTGGCGTTATGCAACAGGGTATCGAGGTGTTGATTGGACTGGCAGGTTTCATATCATCATTGCCACTGGCGGGATGGCGCATATCCCCTCCGGGTAATGTTGTTCTGGCCGTCTTGTCATCTGGATGTTTGGTTTTGATTGGATGTCATCGACGGGTTTATCCGCTTGGTGTGTTATTGATATGTTTTGCAGGTCTTATGTGGTGGCAAACGGCTATACCACATGGCGTTTTATTTGCCAAAGGACAGACGCGCTTTTTGATTTTGGCAGGACAGGATGGCATTGCCTATAGCCACAGCACCCAAAATCATCGGCGCCTATCGTCATTTTTTACCGATATTGCCGAACGACAGCTTGCACGGCCTGTTCACCCAGCCCCACCATGCAAACCATTCTGTACGCATTACGCGCCTGATGGCCGCAAGGTTACGATCGTTGACCGCACGTTCAACTTGACCAAAGCCTGCAATAGCGCACCTGACATCATCTTGTCTCTTGTGCCTGTAAAATACCCATGCAGAAACAAAGGAAAAATCTACGATTTAACTTTACTTTATGGATATAATAGCCTGATTTACATTGATAATACTGAATCAGTATATATCTCTAATAATTCCGTATCAAACCAGCGAGTTTGCCCTGTACCTCAACAGCATCCGTGCTGAAATAACGGGTTTCATAGTGCGGATTTGCCGCTTCAAGGCCAATCCGGCCAGGTTCTTTCAGCAATGTTTTCAATGTCGCTTCCTGCTTGTTAATCAAAGCAACGATGATCTCACCATGGCTGGCTGTATTTGCACGTTCGATCACCACAGTATCACCTTCCAGAATCCCAGCTTCAATCATTGAATCACCAACAATTTCCAGCGCGAAATGTTCACCGCTGCCAATCATGCTGGCGGGTACTTCCAACTGTCGGGTTGGGTCACTCAAGGCTTCAATCGGTGTTCCTGCCGCAATACGCCCCAGAAAAGGAAGCGTAATAATATCTGCAGCCGCCGCGACTGCATTCGCTATTGCCGATGGTTCACCAGCAGGACGTAAAATTTCAATCGCACGGGCGCGGTTCGGCAGACGCCTGATATAGCCGCGTTCTTCAAGCCCTGATACCAGCCTATGAATGCCCGATTTTGACGCAAGACCCAACGCGTCGCGCATTTCGTCAAATGAGGGGGGCACATCATGCACTGACAGATGCGTGGTCAGATATTCCAGAAGTTCGCTTTGTTTACGTGTTAACATGGTGGCAATCCTTGCTGTTCACATTTGTTCCCTTATTGTTCTATCAATGTTCTGGGTCTTTGGCAATAGCATATCAACAGGATTTTTGGCGAAGCTAGAATAAGCGGGGAATGGGCAATATTGTGACCTGATCGCCTTTCACTCGGGCTGGATCAAACGGCGGGCGTATGATCAGAACATCGGCATTGGCCAACACCGACAACATCGAGCTATCCTGCAAACCGGCAGGTGACACGATCGCCATACCATCCGCATCATGGGAAAGGGTCGCACGTAAATATTCCTGACGTTTGTCATTTTCACGCAGATCGGATGCCAGCATGGCATGAAATGTTATATCTTGATGACGCCTTCCTTGCATATGTGCCATAGCTGGTGCCAGAAATATCATCGCACAAATGGCTGATGACACTGGATTACCTGGTAATCCCAAAAGAGGAACATTGTTAATCTTGCCAAAAATAACGGGCTTGCCTGGCCGCATGGCAATCTTCCAGAAATCTATCTGGGTTTGATTATCTGATCTGCTTTGACTTGTATCACCAGTTGATCCACGAATATTGTCCAAGTCACCTGCTATATGGTCATGAACCCCAACCGATGCCCCACCACTGGTGACAATCAGATCAAGATCATCATGCGCTTCCAATATGCGTGCCACCGCGCCAGCTTCATCACGTATAATGCCCAGATTGATGGCATTGCCCCCATTCATCTCAACAAAATCTGCAAGATATTGCGCGTTGGAGCTGACAATCTGTCCATGCGCGGGCGGCGTGCCTGGCGGCACCAGTTCATCACCCGTAGATATAATGCCAACCCGTGGCTGTTTGTAAACGTCAAGCTCGGTATGTCCTGCTGTCAGACACAGGCTTATTGCGCGCGCCGATAGCTGATGCCCAGCCTCAAGCACAATAGCGTCACGTTCCATATCCAGACCTGTTGGGCGGATATGTTTACCTGCCGGATTGCTACTTTTGATCGTAATTACGATCCCGTTGTCTTCAGAATTCGCATCAACATCTTCTTGCAGAATAATTGTATCGGCATCATCGGGTACCATCGCGCCGGTAAAAATACGCACCGCTTCACCAGCACCGATTGTGCCAGAAAATGGATGACCAGCCGCAGATTCACCGCATCGCGTCAAGTTGGCTGGAAGTGCCTCTATATCTTTTTTGCGTACCGCATATCCATCCATTGCTGACAGGTTAAACGCTGGCACTGATGTTTTGGCGCGAACAGGCACAGCTAATGTGCGCCCTAGCGCTGACATATAAGAAATAGTTTCGGTTGAGGTTTTGGTTAACCCATCAATGATACGCTGTTTTGCCTCGGCAACCGCCAGCAATGGGGGACGCGCGCTTGTATTGTTCTTATCAGGGTACTTATCAGGGTGCATCATATTGTCCAGATTTACCACCTGATTTATGCGTCAGGCGAATATCGGTAATCTGCATGGCGCGATCGACTGATTTACACATGTCATAAACCGTTAGCGCGGCCACATTCACCGCTGTCAATGCTTCCATTTCGACACCTGTCTGGCCAGACAGGTGGCAGGTAGCGGTAATCTCTATCCTGTTACGGTCGTGGTTTAGCGTCAGGTCAACTGCAACATGATCCAGCCCAAGCGGGTGACATAACGGGATCAGATTGGCTGTCTGCTTGGCACCCATAATACCGGCAAGCTGGGCAATGCCAATCACATCGCCTTTTTTGGCAGTGCCATCTGCAATCATGCTCAGGGTTTCGGGCTGCATCACAACACAGCCTTTAGCAACAGCCATCCGTGTTGTTGCTGGTTTGTCACCAACATCAACCATATGCGGTGTCCCTTTTTCGTCAAAATGGGTGAATTTTGACATATCAACCTCGTTTCATATGGTTGTCTAACATTTAGCCAGCAGCAACCGGGTTTTCTAAAATAGCGGCTGTAGCGGCTGCGACATTATCGGCGCGCATCAGTGATTCACCAATTAAAAAGCAACGCGCATCTGCTTTTGCCATGCGGGCAAGGTCAGCAGGTGCAAACAAGCCACTTTCGGCGACGGCAATGCGGTCATTTGGTAGCCGTGGCAACATGGCCGCACCAACATCCAGCGATATTTCCATGGTCTTTAGATTGCGGTTATTTATGCCCATCAAGGGTGACTTCAACTTACAAGCCCGGTCTAGCTCGCTGGCATCATGCACTTCAATCAGCACATCCATACCGTAATCAATTGCACAGGCTTCAAGTTCCTGTGCTTGCTCATCTTCAAGTGCCGCCATAATCAGCAGAATACAATCCGCACCCAACGCACGAGATTCGGCGATTTGCACCGGATCAATCATGAAATCCTTGCGTAGAACAGGCAAGCTGACAGCATTGCGCGCCGCCACCAGATATTCAGGTGCCCCTTGAAACCATTTGCGGTCAGTCAGAACCGAGAGACAGGTCGCGCCACCGTCTTCATACGCTATTGCCAATGTTTCAGGATCAAAATCGGGGCGGATAAGACCTTTTGAAGGTGAGGCCTTTTTGAGTTCGGCAATCAGTCCATAACCTGTTGCCGAGGCAGCTTTCAGTGCCTTGGTGAAACCGCGCACTGGTGAGGCAGCTTGGGCGGCCTTATCAATATCGCTAAAGCTGCTCATCGCAAATAATGTGGCGATTTCAGTGCGCTTTGTATCAATAATCTGGGCTAGAACATCCTGCATCTTCAGGCTCCGCTATTGGTAATGCGGACAAGCGCATCCAGCGCGTGTCTGGCATGGCCATCATCGATTGACTGACGTGCCCGTTCGGCGCCTGTCTTTAGATCAGTTTCATGCCCGCCCGCTACTAGCGCGACCGCGGCATTCATAATCACAATGTCACGATAGGCACCGCTTGCTCCCTCTAAGAGCGCGCGCAGATATTCGGCATTTTCTTCTGGATTACCGCCGCGTAAATCATCAAGGCTGGCGGTTTTGATGCCGAAATCGTCTGGCGAAATGGTAAATTCGCGCACCGTCCCGTTTTCCAGCGCCGCAACATGCGTCACGCCTGTTGTTGTGACCTCGTCAAGACCATCTGCGCCATGCACGACCCAGGCATGGGTGGTGCCTAGCTGTGCCAGTGCTTCTGCAAAAGGGGTACACCATGCCTTGTCAAATACGCCGATCATGATGCGCTTGACCAAAGCGGGGTTGGCGAGGGGGCCTAGCAGGTTAAAAATCGTTCTTATGCCTAATTCAGCGCGAACAGGGCCGACATGGCGCATCGCGGCATGGTGGCGTGGTGCCATCAAAAAACAAATATTGGTTGTCATTAATGCTTTGCTGACAAGAGCCATATCACAATCAAGCTTGATATTCAGACATGACAATACATCCGCAGCCCCGCTTTTTGATGAGACAGCTTTATTGCCATGCTTGGCGACGGGGATGCCGCATCCAGCAACAACAAAGGCCGTGGCAGTAGATATATTATAGGTGCCGATTCCATCCCCACCTGTGCCGACAATATCCATGGTCCCGTCCGGCGCGTCGATAATCAGCGCTTTCTCACGCATGACCGATGCCGCCGCCGCAATATCTTCAACCCGTTCTCCCCGCATTCTAAGCGCAATTAGAAATGCCGAAATTCGGACAGGCGATACTTCACCTTCCATAATCTGGTTAAAGCATTCGCGGATCGTTGCGGGCGCCGGCATATCACCGCTAATCAGGCCATTTAGCGTAGTTTTCATTATGTCGGATTTTATCGTATCGGGCATGATTCACCTGTCTGGGTCTTGCTATGCTGCTGAACTATATGTGGCTCGTCCTGCTTTTGCAAGAAACGCCCTATATATATAACATGGCGACAGTTTCAAAATGTTTCACGTGAAACATTTCGTGAACAAACATGCATTGAACAGTTTGTATCTTGGCTAACTTAGTTAAAGTTTGTCGCAATTCTTGTAATCCTGTCTAAGACACTGGCGCGCCATGGCTTGGGCGGTTGCGACCTGCTGGTGCGACATGTGGGTTTCAAGCTCTTTAATTAGAGCATCGGCGTTTTCTACCCCTTTCGCCCGTGCTAGATTACCCCACATATGCGCCCGCACATCGTCCTGTGGCACGCCTTCACCATTGGCATACATTACGCCAAGATCATATTGCCCCGCCGCATGTCCTTGCATGGCGGCACGGCGATACCAGCGTAAAGCTTCAACATAATCCTGTGGCACGCCTAGGCCATATACATACAGCATGCCAAGATTATGATGTGCCATGTCATACCCCTGATTAGCGGCGAGGTTATACCATTTAAAGGCCAAACTGTGATCTTGTGCTACACCTTTTCCAAGATGAAACATCACCCCAAGATTATTTTGCGCTGCGGCATCCCCTCGTTTAGCTAGAGGACGAAATTCGGCAAGTGCGGCGGCATAATTACCAGCATCATAGGCGCGTATCCCCTTATCCAAATCAG
>Ga0233432_10005564_pt1 | contig 10921 bp, 10 predicted proteins | sample SI_122_August201_6_FD_179870 | JGI IMG/M metagenome (GOLD analysis project Ga0233432, IMG submission 179870) | Seawater microbial communities from Saanich Inlet, British Columbia, Canada - SI_122_August2016_10_MG | ecosystem: Environmental > Aquatic > Marine > Inlet | place: Canada: British...
GTAATACAACTTTGCAATCTTAAATGCTTTTTTGTGAAATTTGATAGTGAGTTTATCAATTAGATTATTGCATTCATCAATCTTATCACTATTAGGATACTTATCAATAAAAGCTTGTAATTCTTCAATAGCTTTTAAAGTGTTTGTCTTGTCAAGAGTTGGAGAAGGAGACTCCAAAAAATAGCAGTAAGCTGCCATATATGCTAACTCTTCTTTGTGTTTACTATTAGGGTAAGTCAGTGTAAATATTTTAAAATGGTAACTAGCCAGCATATTTGCACCTAGTCCATAATGCGTATAAGCCAAAAGATAATCAACTTCTTCAGCTTTGCTTGTACCCTTAAACAGAATGTGTAATTCATCAAGTAAAGGAAGAGCTTTGAAGTATTCTGTTTCCTCGTAATACTTTTTAGCCATGTGGTATTTTAAATCCACATCACTACTTTTAAGTACTTTCTGATAACCATTACAAGAAAAAAATATGGTAACAAAAGCTATGTATAGGAATATTCTCATTGTCAAAATAGTTGTGCAAAGATAGTAAATGGAACGAGTTTTGAAATACTTTATTTTGTCTTCATTCAATTAAGTTGTATATTGTGTTATAAATTCTAAATTATTATCTTAGCCGACTTAATTTTAAAAGTTTAAATGGATCTTTTTGAAAAGATAAAAAATAACAGAGGACCTCTAGGACAACATGCCAAAAGTGCACATGGATATTTTACTTTTCCAAAGCTGGAAGGTGAAATTTCTAACAAGATGTTTTTCAGAGGTAAAGAGGTATTGGTATGGAGTGTAAATAACTACATTGGTTTATCAAATCAGCCTGAAGTTAGAGAAGCAGATGAGCAAGCCTCTAAAGAGTGGGGATTAGGTTATCCAATGGGCTCGAGAATGATGTCTGGTAACACCAATCATCATGAACAGCTTGAGAATAATCTTTCTGCTTTCATGCGAAAAGAAGATACTATTCTATTAAACTTTGGTTATCAAGGTATGCTATCATCTATTGATGCTCTTGTTGACCGTAAAGACGTTATAGTATACGATAGCGAATGTCATGCTTGTATCATTGATGGCGTTCGCCTTCATCAAGGAAAACGTTTTGTATTTCCTCACAATAACATCGAAAACTTTGAAAAGCAGCTTCAAAGAGCTAATAAAATAGTTGAAGAAACTGGCGGCGGAATACTTGTTATAACCGAAGGTGTCTTCGGCATGTCTGGTGACCTTGGTAAAATCAGAGAAATTTCTCAATTAAAATCTAAATACAACTTTAGATTATTTGTCGATGATGCTCATGGTTTTGGTACTATGGGTGAACACGGATATGGTACCGGAGAACACCTCGATATTCATGATGAAATTGACGTCTACTTTGGAACATTTGCCAAGTCTATGGCAAGTATAGGTGCCTTTATATCTTCCACAGAAGATGTTGTAGAGTATTTGAGATACAATATGCGTTCTCAAATCTTTGCTAAGTCCCTTCCTACTCCACTTGTTATAGGTGCAATTAAGCGATTGGAATTATTGCAAAATAAGACTGAATTAAAAGATCAGTTGTGGAATATTGCTAACAAATTACAATCTGGACTTAAAAAAGCTGGATTTAACTTAGGTAATACAGAATCTCCAGTTACTCCAGTATACTTATCTGGTGGTGTTGGTGAAGCAACTAATCTTACTTTAGACCTTAGAGAAAATTACGGAATCTTCTGCTCTATTGTGACTTATCCGGTTGTTCCTAAAGGTGTAATTTTATTGAGATTAATTCCAACCGCTGTTCATACTCTTGAAGATGTTCAATATACTATTGAGTCATTCACATCAATTAAAGATAAATTGGAGAACGGTGAATATATTTCTGAAAAGTTAGCTAGCTTTTAAGATTAGCTAAGCCTTCTTTAATTGTATTTTCAATAGAATCAGAAGCCTTCACTAATGGTAATCTAACATTATCATCACAGATTTTCAGTAACTTTAACATCTTCTTAATACCAGCAGGATTTCCCTCAGAAAACAATGGATCAACAAAATCTAGTATTTTGTAGTGTATATCTCTAGCTTGATCTAAATTATTATCATCTAAAACATAACTAACCATTGTTGAAAATTCTTTTGGTAAACCTTGAGCAAGGACAGATATTACTCCTTTTCCGCCCATAGTAACTAATGGAAGAGAAAAGGCATCATCACCAGAAAGCACATTGAAATTCGCAGGTTTACGATTAATTATCTCCATAATTTGAGACATGTCTCCACTAGCTTCTTTAATTGCTATTATATTATCAAAATCGTTTGCCAATCGTAAAGTAGTATCCGAAGACATATTTGAGGATGTCCTACCAGGAACATTATATAAAATAATTGGTAATGGTGACTTTTCTGAAATAGCCTTAAAGTGTTGGTAAATACCTTCTTGTGTAGGTTTGTTGTAAGATGGGGATACAGAAAGTATGGCGTCAACACCATCTAAATTGTAATTAGAAAATGACTCAATTACACCAGAGGTATTATTACCTCCAATTCCCAAAACGATAGGAAGTTTAGAGTCATTAATCTTTTTAACGTGTTCTAGAACTTGACTTTTTTCGTCATTTGAAAGCGTAACACTTTCTCCAGTTGTACCCATAACAACTAGAAAATCTATTTCACCATCAATACAATGATTTATTAAACGTGTTAAACCATCAAAATCAATCGATAAATCTGTCTTAAAAGGGGTAACTAATGCTACTCCTGTACCATAAATTTTAGGATGCATTTTTTTTATTAATTAGGTTCAAATAATGTTTTACTTCATTTATTAATGCTGATAGGGTGTCTTTTTTGACATCTATCATCATATCGTAAATTGATAAATCTTGTTCGTATTTACCTACCTTAAATTTTGCTCTTGACCCTCCTGCCAGATATTTAACTGGCACACAATTACTTGTACATAGATTAATTAATATATCGTAATCTTTCTCTAGGAAATTCTTAATAATATAATTTTGAGGCTTGTAGTACCAATTTAAATCTTTTAGGAAAAAGAAATCAAATTGGAGCATTGGCATATGATGGTGAGTCAATTCATTTTTGTTTACAAAACCCAGAGCTTTAACATCCTTTTTGGACTGGAATAATTCGTTTGCAAATTCACTAACCATTATCATATCCTCAATTTCGGTAGCATCATATAAGATACCTATTGATTTTGCTGTATGAAAGTTATGAACTTCTCTAACACGATGATTATGTTTTAGATCGCGTTTAAACACATACTCTCCTACTTTTTGTTTTATATCTTCAATAAACTGAATTTGCATTAACTTATTTTTTTAATGAATTCATCTTCTGATATTAATAGCACATTTAATGACTCGGCTTTCTTTAGTTTACTTGGACCCATGTTTTGTCCTGCGACTACAAAAGTAGTTTTTTTAGAAATTGAACCAACATTTTTTCCGCCATGTTGTTCAATTATTTTTTTTAGTTCATCTCTAGAATACATTTCAAATACTCCAGAAATAACAATTGACATGCCTAAAAGCTTGTCAGAAATAGCCTTTTTATCCTCTCCTATTTCAAAGGTTAAACCGTGTTCTTTAAGTCGAAGGATGAGTGTTTTATTCTCATCATTACTAAAAAATGAAACTACACTTTCCGCAATTTTCTCTCCGATTTCGTCCACATTTTCAAGTTCTTCTTTTGTGGCATTGATTATGTTATCAATGTGGTGATATTCTTTAACTAACACTTTAGATACTGTTTCACCAACAAATCGAATCCCTAAGGCAAACAAAACTCTTTCGAATGGTATATTTTTTGATTCTTCTAACCCTAAGATTATATTATTAGCCCACTTATCTCCGTCTTTTTTGAACGGTAATAAGTCATCCTTTATTAAGTCGTATAAATCAGCTAGGTTTTTAATTAAACCGTTTGAATATAATAAGTCAATTGTTTCAGGACCAATACTGACAACATTTAAGGCCTTTTTGCTGATAAAATGTTCAATTCTACCTTTAATTTGTGGAGGGCAATGTAATTCGTTTGGACAGTAATGTTTGGCATCGCCTTCAGTTCTTACTAATTTACTGTTGCATTCTGGACAGTAACTAAGGTAAACTGTCGGTTGAGAAAATAAATTACGCTCTTTTAAGGCTACTCCAACTATCTTTGGAATAATCTCGCCTCCTTTTTCTACAAAAACTTTATCACCTTCTCTAATGTCAAGCTTCTCTATTTGGTCTGCATTATGCAAAGATGCTCGTTTTACCATTGTACCAGCCAATAAAATAGGTTCTAAATTAGCTACTGGTGTAATTGCTCCTGTTCTACCTACTTGATAAGTAATTTCATTTAGTGTGGTAGAGACTTGCTCTGCTTTGAATTTGTATGCAATTGCCCATCTTGGACTTTTTGCGGTAAAACCCATTTGATCTTGTAACTTAAGGTCATTGACTTTTATCACTATTCCATCAATATCATAAGGTAAGTTGTGTCTTTTTTCATCCCAATAATTCACGAATTCTATAACTTTATCAATTGAGTTACACACAGTAGTTTCTGATGGAATTTTAAACCCCCATTTTTTAGCCTCTTGTAAATTATCGTAGTGAATTTGGTGAGGAAGTTCTTTACCAAGCAAATAGTACAAGAAACAATCTAATGGGCGTTTTGAAACCTCTTTACTGTCTTGCATCTTTAAACTCCCTGAGGCCGCATTTCTAGGATTAGCAAAGGGTTCTAATTCATCAGAAATACGAGCTTTATTCATTTCTTCAAATCCTTTGTGCGGTAAAAATATTTCTCCTCTAATTTCAAATGAATTTGGGAAGTCACGATTTAGCTTCAGAGGTATGCTTTTAATTGTTTTGACATTAGTTGTAACATCATCACCTTCTGCCCCGTTCCCTCTAGTTAAAGCTTGTGTTAACTCACCATTTTCGTATGTCAAACTAATGGATACACCATCGTATTTTAACTCACAAACGTACTCTATATCAGTTTCTACAAGTTTGGTGATGCGTTTATCAAAATCGCGAAGCTCCTCAGATGAATAGGTGTTTCCTAGAGATAGCATTCTGTATTTATGGGGAACTGTTTTGAAGGATTTTATTAATTCTCCTCCAACCCGTTGAGAGGGCGAATTAGCATCATACAATTCTGGATGTTTTTTCTCCAACTGAATGAGTTCTTTTAACAACATATCAAAATCATAGTCACTAATAGTAGGCTTATCCAACACATAGTAATTATAGTTGTGTTGTTTTAATTCAGATCTCAAAAAAATAATACGTTCGTCTGCTCTCATCACATTTCGAATTTACAACTTCCAAACGGCTTTTACCATCCTATTTTTGCCCTGCATATCTTTTTTTATTAAGATGTCTTGAAATGAATTCTTCTCTAATAAATCCTTTATTTCAAAGGCTTTTTGTTCATTTATTTCGAAAAATAATACGCCTCCATCATTCAAATTTTCCTTAGAAAATTCAACAATACGTTTGTAATAAAGCAATGCGTTATTGTCATCAACAAAAAGAGCCAATTCTGGTTCAAAATCCAATACATTTTGTTTAATATTAGATTTTTCACTTTCTAAAACATAAGGAGGATTACTGACTATTAAGTCAAATTTATGCTCAGTGGATAAATCTTCAAAAACATCATGCTTCATAAAGTTGATTGACACATTATTTTTAATAGCATTATGCTTAGCTATTTCTAAGGCTTCAGATGAAATATCCAGTGCATTCATATTTATATTTGAAAATTTAGCAAGAGAGATAGCTATACATCCACTTCCTGTTCCAATGTCTAGTCCATTTATAAAATCATCTTTTAGAATCCATCGTATAAGCTCTTCAGTTTCAGGGCGAGGTATCAAACAGGCTGGACTAAGCTTAAACATAAGACCATTAAATTCACATTCTCCAAAGATGTATTGAATAGGTTCATGTTTTTTTAACCTTGAAACTACCTCTTCAAAGGAATTTATAACTTCATTTGAAAGTGGATAATTGGACTTAAATAGCCATTGAGACCTACTGAGTTTTAAAATGGAATCGATACACCAAAATGCCAAGCTATCAGTTTCATTATCAGAGTAAATAGACTGTAATTCGGATTTAAAAAACGGCAATATGTCTTTAGACATTTTCATCCGACCAATTTAGTTATTTTTGTGCGTGTTGATGGACGAAAAATATATGAAGATGTGTATTGATTTGGCTTCTAAAGGTTTTCCTAAAGCCATGCCAAATCCTCTTGTTGGATGCATTATTGTATATCGTGATAAAATAATTGGTAAAGGTTATCATCAAGTTTACGGAGAAAACCATGCTGAAGTAAACGCTATAAATAGCGTAGAAGACAAATCTCTATTAAATAACTCTACTCTTTATGTTACTCTAGAGCCTTGTGCACATTTTGGCAAAACACCACCTTGTGCTAACTTAATTGTTCAATCTAAAATACCTAGAGTAGTAATAGGTAGCTTAGATACTTTTTCAGAAGTAAATGGTAAAGGTATTGAAGCCTTAAGAGAAGCTGGAGTTACAGTCAAAACATCTGTTTTAGAAGATGAATGTAGAGCATTAAATAAGCGTTTTTTTACTTTCCATGAGAAAAAGCGACCTTATATCATCTTAAAATGGGCGAAATCATCTGATGGCTTAATAGCACCTAAAAATCAGACAGAACCTTTTTGGATGACTGGTAAAGAATCCAAAAAACTCGTTCATCAATGGCGAGGTGAAGAAACTGCTATTTTAGTAGGTAAAAATACCGTTATTAAAGATAACCCACTACTAACTACTAGAGAGATAAAAGGTGATAATCCGATAAGAATTCTTATTGACAAAAACCTGTCTTTAGCTACAAATTATGCTGTATTTAATAATGAAGCCACCACTTTAGTAGTTAATGAATCTAAGGAAAGTCAAAGGCATGTGAAGGTTGATTTTAATTCATTTTTTCCTTCTCTAATGAAGGCTTTACATCAAAGAGGTATTCAATCTCTTATTGTTGAAGGTGGAGCAATAACACTTAACTCTTTCATAGCATCAAATTATTGGGATGAAGCTAGGGTTTTTACCTCAAAAAAAATATTAGGTAATGGAATACAATCGTCTGTAATAGAGTTAGATATAAATAAAAATATATTTATTGATGACGATAAATTAGATTATTACTATAATATATGATAGACTTAACCTTATCCATTGTTTTCACTATCTGTTTATTCTTATTTTTTAAAGAATTTGATAGAAGAAATATTAATACCTTACAAGCTATTACCTTTAATTACTTAAGTGCAGGTGTGTTATCTGTTCTTTTGGGGCACTCTGGATATAGTTACGAAAATGTAATATCTACAGATTGGTTTTTACCTACCTTTTTGCTAGGTATATTCTTTATAGTCATGTTTAATATAATGGCACTAACAACTCAACGTCTTGGGGTGACAGTTGGCTCATTAGCTAGTAAAATGTCATTAATAATACCAGTACTAGCGGCCTTATTATTCCAAGGAGATAAATGGACTTTACTGAAAGTTCTTGGTATTTCTATTGCACTTGTATCGGTATATCTGACTGTTAAAAAAGATGAACATCAAAAAGGACCAATCTATTTGGCATTGGTATTATTCATTGGCGCTGGTTTGCTTGATACAGTTTTATCCCATATTCAGTTTTTACACCTTGACTCTCCCGAATCTAGGGACTACTTCACTTCTACTGTGTTTTTAGTAGCTTTTAGTGTAGGTGGATTATTATTAGTATTCAAAAGACAAAGACTGACTATAAAAAATATTACTGCTGGTATTCTTCTAGGAATCCCCAACTATTTCAGTATATTTTTTGTGCTTAGAAGTTTGGATAGTATGGAGTCAAGTTTAGTATTTCCTATCCTAAATATAGGTGTTGTTATTTTATCCGCATTAATTGGGTGGGGCTACTACAAAGAACATTTGTCAAAACTTAATTGGCTTGGTGTTGTGTTAGCTATTTCAGCTATTTATATCTTGATATACGCCTAATGAGTTTTGACGATTCATACCTTGAAGTTGTAGGCAGTTCCAAAGGTCTATTCAAAGATAAAGGCAGTAAATTCATTGCTTATGCTTATTCCGTAAAATCCGAAGAAGATGTTAAGCAGCGACTTGCTGAAGTGAAAAAACAAGAATATGCTGCTCGTCACCATTGTTATGCTTACATTTTAAACCCAGATAAATCCGCTCAACGTGATAGTGATGACGGCGAACCTTCCAATACAGCAGGAAAACCCATTTTAGGACAATTACTATCTAGAGAATTAACAAATACATTGGTAGTCGTTGTTCGTTATTTTGGTGGCGTAAAATTAGGCGTTAGCGGACTAATTACCGCTTACAGAGCAGCGGCTTCTGAAGCATTAGAAGACATTACCATTGAAAAGCGTTTTGTAAAAGATGTATTTACTGTTTATTTTAAGTACCCAGAAATGAACAACGTTATGCGAATGGTAAAAGATAATGCCTTAGAAATAATTAATCAAGATTTTGAATTGGAATGTGCTCTTACCTTTTGCGTTAAAAAGAGTCAGTCTGAAAAAATACAAAGTATATTTGCTCTCAATCATTTATTGACATTAGAATTCAAAAAAACAATTTAATGGAATTACTCAAAACCTTATGTAATATTCATGCTCCATCTGGAGAGGAATTAGCACTTTCAGAATTTTTACTGAATTATATTAATACTAACAAATCGACTTGGAGTGTTCAGCCAACAATCTATCATGGCGAAGACTTTCAGGATTGTATTGTACTAGTTTTTGGAAAGCCTACTACCGCTATTTTTGCTCATATGGACAGTATAGGTTTTACGGTAAAATACGACAATGAAATTGTAAAGATTGGCGGACCAGTTACTACTGAAGGAATAACAGTTGTTGGAGAAGATTCTCAGGGAAATATTGAAGAACATATTATCCACAAAGAAGACGATAAAGGCAATAAATCCCTGCACATTGGAGGACGATTAGTTGACAGGGGAACAAGTTTAGTTTTTAAGCCTGATTTTAGAGAGTCTAATGATTTTGTTCAATGTTGTTATATGGATAATCGTTTAGGCGTGTGGAACGCTCTTAAAACAGCTGAAACATTAGAAAATGGCATTATATGTTTTTCGTCATGGGAAGAACATGGCGGTGGTTCGGTAGGTTATCTAGCTAAATTCATTTACGAAAAGTACGGCGTCAAGCAAGCCCTTATTTCTGACATAACATGGGTAACTAAAGGTGTTGAACACGCTAAAGGTGTAGCTATTTCAATGCGAGATAGTGGTATTCCAAGAAAAAGCTTTGTAAATAAAATTATCAAATTAGCAAAGCAAAGTCAAATCCCTTTTCAATTAGAAGTCGAAAATGCTGGTGGTAGCGATGGAAATGCTTTACAACGATCGCCTTACCCATTTGACTGGTGCTTTATAGGTGCTCCCGAAGATAATGTTCATAGCCCTGATGAGAAAGTACATAAGTCAGATATTGAATCTATGCTCAAGATGTATGATTATCTGATGAAGAATCTATAAATAAAACCTTTAAAAACATAACTTGAAGATGTAAGAAAAAAGGATTTGAATATTTTTTTTAAAAAGCTTTGAATAGTATAATTGTAGTATATTCATTGTCCTTTAAAGACCTCAAATCTATGCTTACTTCAAAAAAGATTACCTTATTTTTCATAACGTTTTTCGTTTCTGTTTATTTTAATTCATACTCTCAAAATTCATCAGATAAGTACGATGCGTATAAAGATTATATTAACGAAAAGGTAAGAGACCCTGATATTATATATTATCTCTTAGAATATAGGAAACATCAGAAAAATTATGAGCAAAATGGAATAGCCATTCCTGAAAATTTCCCTTCAGTTGAAGAATTAATCGATTCTCTAAAAACCATTAAGAAAAGTGCAACCTTAAATAACGACGATATGAGAGGTGGTGAAGCTTTGATTACTTTTAACAACCTATCTGATAGTCATGTGTATGCTTTTTGGGATTTTGGCGATGGAAATACTTATGAAGGATTAGAGTCAACAATTGAACATACTTACAAAGCTTCTGGATATTATCTAGTCACTTTAATTATAGAAGATCAATTAGGATGTAAAAGTACAATAGAAAAAATAGTGCATATTTCTTCTTATCCTTTCTATCTGCCAAATGCTTTTACACCAGAAAATTTTAGTAGTAACCCAAACAATAATTATTTTGGATTAAAAACTGATAAACTAAATAGTTTTACAATGATGATATACGATAGGTGGGGTACAGAAATATATAGAACTTCTGACTTGAATAAACCATGGGATGGAAAATACAAAAATCGTATATTACCTGTAGGAGTATACACCTATCACTTAAGAATTATTACTTTGGAGAATAAAGTTGTTAGTTTAAGTGGAACAGTTAGCTTAATGAGATAATTTTAGGGATTTATAAGTTTAATCGCAAAAACAGAAGCGCTAGCTCCAAGTGTTGTAGCTATAATATAAAGCCACAAATGGGTTAAATGTCCAGAAACTAATGCAGGTGCTAGTGAACGAGCTGGATTCATAGATGCTCCAGAAACAGGTCCTGCAAAAATAGCTTCAAAAGCTACTACCATTCCAACAGCAAAGCCTGTCATTACACCTACTTCTTTACTACCTTCTGACATAAGTAGAATAACGAACATCAAAACAAATGTCAATATGAATTCCATTACGAAACTTTGCTCCCAGCTACCAGCGGGTAATGTTGCCCCTAGTAATTCGTGTTGTGGAAACATAAATGACAGTGTTAGACTAGCTAAAATAGCTCCTAAAAATTGAGATATTATGTAAGGTAAAACTTCCTTACCACTAAATCGTTTACTTATCCAAAATGCAATACTT
>Ga0233432_10005566_pt1 | contig 10920 bp, 11 predicted proteins | sample SI_122_August201_6_FD_179870 | JGI IMG/M metagenome (GOLD analysis project Ga0233432, IMG submission 179870) | Seawater microbial communities from Saanich Inlet, British Columbia, Canada - SI_122_August2016_10_MG | ecosystem: Environmental > Aquatic > Marine > Inlet | place: Canada: British...
TTTTATTGGGAGGTAAGCAAACGATAATCTCATGTGGAGAGACTGTACTATTGTAAATACACTCTAAAGTATTTGAAAGATGGTATTCACCCAAAGTTGCGATCACAACAGAGTAACTGACTTTATTTAAATTCAAAATCAGATGGATTAGTTTTAGAAATATATATTTTATTCAAGAATTTATAATTTTTTACAGAATCTTGGAAAAATTTATCGTTGTAACTTTTTGAAACACTTAAGCGATTATGAATAAAATTATGATTATTAAGCCTGTCCGAATCTAAAAACACATCATCAGAAATATAATTTAAAGAAATATTATCAATTAAACATTCAACTACAGCACCAGTATCACCATAAAATAACACATTTGAAGTAGACAAATCATCACTTAGTTTTTTATTTTTTGAAAATTCAAAATTAAACTTTCTACACAAAGATTGGATTTTATATTTATTAATAACAGATGGATGGGCTCTTACAATGATTTTTTTGTGAGTTATTATATTTGTTTTAATATAATTCAATAATTTAATATTTGGAATGAATTCCATACCTAATAACACTAGGTAATCATCTTTTACATTTATGATTTTAGTGTTGGATAAAGGATTTTTTTTTAAGTGTGCACCGATTTTGATAAACTCAATTGGCCAATTAAAATTTTTAGTCAAAATATTAAAATTAATTTCGCCTAAAGTATATATTTTATACTTATTATAAACAATTTTATGCAATGGAGAAAAGTTTAAATTTTGTATTTTTTCAGAAAGTGGAAAATGACAATATCCAGTAACTTGAACATTTTTAAAGTCCTGAAAAATTTTATATATAATTTTTTCATAAACTCTTCCCTCATGAGGAATGATTATTTGTCCTTTTTTATTAGATATTTTTTTAGAAAGATTTTTGAAGATAGGTACGTTAATATATGCATCTAAGAAAGATGATGATTTACTATCTTTTTTAAGATTATAATTTATAAATGTATCATAAATATTTTTTTCATTTACTTGAATAGGGTCGTAAAAATGACGAATAGACATTAATAAAACTTTTAATAAGTCTTTAAATTTAACTAAGTTTTCTTTAAAAAAAATTTGATTTGATTTATAGAAACAATTTTTAATTGGACTGTTATTTATTAATAATAATTTTGAGTTTGAATGTTTTTTCCAATATTTAGAAAAAAAATATTCATAATAGTTTTTGTCTATAACTCTATCTTCAACAAAAACATTTCCAACAAAAAAATTAAAATCATTTTTAATTTTCATTTTCGTATGGAATAATGAAAAAACTAATTTAAAAAAATACAAAATAAATTTATATATAATTTTTGATGGAAAAATAGAATTATAGTTTTTAATGCTAGAGTAGTGGTTGTACACAACTTTATCATCTAAAAGAATTGTTACATTATGATTTTTGTAAAATTCAATATTTGATAACACCCAAAATTTATTAATTAAGTCATCAGAAACTACTAGTTTAGAAAATGTCATATAAGAGATCAGTTCATAAATTTCGTTATTTTTTAAAGATTTTGAAATAAACTTTAGATGATCATTTATTGTATAATTATAGTTATCTAAAATATTTTTTAATTTGCTTGTTTTTAAAAGTTTTATTTTTTTCTCAGAAAAGTATTTGTCAAAAACTCCTTGAGTAGAAAGATTGACAAATTTATTTTCTTTATCTAAAAGAGTGTTTTTTTTGAGAAATAAAAATTTCATATTAGCTTCTTTCCCCAATTTTTTTTGCAGGATTTCCTGCAACGATATCAAATTCAGCAATAGACTTAGTTACAATAGATCCAGCTCCTATCACCGCTCCTTTCTTAATTGTTAAATTGGGAAGTATAACGACATTTGCCCCAATCCAAACATCATCTTCAATAATGATAACACCTTTAGTATGTTTTTGTTTTCTAATTAGATCAATCTTATTAAAACTATGATTGGATGATCTTATGACAGTATTAGGGCCAATTAAAACATTATTGCCTATATAAATTTCTCCAGCTGATGCTCCAATAAATACATTATTATTTACTTTAATATTATTGCCCATTTTTAATATTCCCTTTCCTGCAAATAACTTAACATGAGATTCTGAGGAGAAGCTTGATCCTATAATTATATTTTTACCTCCCTTTATTTCAAACCAAAAACCTGGAAAAAAATTATTTCCACATTTTTTTAAAAACATTTTATAAATAAAAGAGTTTAAGTACTTAGCTAAAATTATAATTTTATTTAAAATCATGATTATAATAAAGAATTTATCATTCTAATCATCCCTTCATTAAAGGAATAAGTTGGTTTCCAATTTAGATTTTTCAATATTTTTTTATTACATCCAACTATACCAAAAATATCGCCTGGCGTTCCTTTTTCTTGAGAAATTTCAATTTTATTTGGAAATTCTTGAGAGATAATTTTTAAAATGTCAGAAACTTTAGTCATGCTTTTAGAACATACATTAAAAAAATCAAATCCTTTAATGTTAGAGTCCAAAGCCAAAACAAATGAAGAAACCACATCATCGATGTATACAAAATCTCTATAACGTTCTAGAGATCCTTTAACAATTATACTATTATCATTTAATGCTTGAGATAAAAAAATACTTGCCATACCCTGTTTCATGTTGGTCATGTTTTGCCCCGGACCATAAACATTAAATAATCTTAAAGCGATAGAGTTTATTCCGAACTGAGAATAAATCTTCATGTATTGCTCACTAGCTATTTTACCAATAGAATAAAACGATTTTGGATTTAAATTATCATTTTCCTCAACATAATCTTTTTTAGAGTCCCCATAGACACTCATAGTAGAAGCAAAAATAAACTTATTACACCCATTATTTTTACAAAACTGTAGTAGATTTAAAGTAGATTCAGTATTAGATTTTAAATCATAGACCGGGTTTTCAAAACTTATTTCTCCAGAACTTTGCCCAGCAATATGTAAAATTGCATAAAAATTTACTTTCGAAAAATTCTGTAAAATATTTTTGTCATAAGTATTTCCCTTTATAAACTTAACATTATTAGGAATTTTCTCAATAAATCCAGTTGACAAATTATCAATTGTGTAAACATTATAATTTAATTCAATTAATTTACTAGCTACAGCAGAACCAATAAATCCAGCTGCTCCAGTTACAAGAATATTTTTTTTCATTATTATAAAAGATTTATAAAATTTGGGTAAGAAATTATGTCATTAGGCAATAGTTTTTTATCATAATTAATTGCTATAAAGTCAATTTTAGTATGTTTAGCAGCAACTAAATCTGTTTCTGAATCTCCAAAAAAAACAATATCTTTTCTTTTAAAATGATTAGTTTTGATTATTGAATTTATGATAAATTCTTTAGAATCAGGGGAACCATAAACCCCATTAAAAAAATCATTTATATTTTTGTTTTTTAATATGAAATCAATTTCATTCTGAGGAGTTCCAGTGCAAATAAATATTTTTTTATCAGATTTATGTTTTTTAATAAACTCCATTACACCTGGAAGATAACTAGAGGATATTACCGAATTCAAAACTATATTTGAGAAATCTTCACACAATGAATTAAGTTCTGAATTATTTAATTCAATATTCAAATATTCTTTATGAAAATATTTAATTTTAAAAAATCTTGAAATCCCACCGTGCATCAAATGATATTCTTTTACTTTTTTTGCAATTTTATCTCCATATTTTATATACATCTGGTAAAATGCATCAGTTTTTATATTTACGCTGTCGCAAATTACTCCATCAAAATCAAAAATTAAAACCTTTTTATTTATCATAATTCTGCTATAATATTTACAGGAGCTCCATCAATATTCTCAACCTGTAATGGAAAACACATTATTTTTAAAGGGGTTTTTTTAAGCACTGACAAATCCATGTCTTCAACTAATAGAATTTCATTATCACCCAAAAATTCTTTGTGAGCTTTTCTGCCTAAAAGTCTATTTTGATATGAGGTCAAAGAAATAAAGTCAAAACCTAATACTTTTAACAAAGGAAATTTTTGTCTAAGTTTAGATGCCATTTCTGGTGATATCCCAGGGTTATAATTCCAATATTTTTCTTCATATCTGTATTTGTAAAATCCTGTTTTTATTATCAAAAAATCTACGTCTTTGGGCACACAAGACAACAGTGTATCTGAAATTTCTATAATTTCATTTTGCGCAGTATTGTACTCTAACAAAAATGGGGTGTTGAATATCCAGAAATTTGCGTCATAATTATTTGAAACCTTACCATTGTCAATGAAATGATTTGGAAAGTCAATATGTGTACCCGAATGATTATTTAAAGTAATCTGTTTTGTATTAGAGCTATCGCCTTTTTTAATTTCACTCAAGCTATTAACTTTAATACCCTTGTTTCCTCCGTACAAAGGAGTGTTTTTATTTAAAAAATATGATAAATATATATATTTACTATTCATCATATATATTTTTAATATTTACTCCTTTTTTAACCAACTCAGAATATTCATAGTGAATACAAGATAGAATCCCTTGCCCTAAATCTTGAAATTCATTAGGGATTAGTTTTTGAGCCACTTGTGGCTTAAAAGAATAAGGAGTTAAAGTATAATGAGCGTCATAACTTTTATTTTTTAAATAATTGATCTTTATTTTATTTCCAAACATTTCCTTGATCATACTTAAAACTTCTTTTACTTTTCTAGTTTGAGATCCAGTTATCATTATGAATTTATTAATGTATTTTTTTGAAATAATTTCACAAGACAATTTTGCAGCATCTGTAACATTAATATAATCTCTGGATTCATCTCCACTACCTTTTCTGTTAATTTGACCGGTTGTTAATGCTTCTTTAATTGCAGAACTAATAAAATTAAATTTATTAGCATTCAATCCATAAATTGAACCATATCTTAATATTGTGAAATCTAACGAAAATTCATTTGAATAATTTTGAATAAATAATTCACAAGCCTGTTTAGTTGTTCTGTAAAAAGATCCATGATCAGAATAAACATATATTGAACTTGAAAAAATAAACCTTTCTATTTTGTGTTTAACACAAGACTCCAAAATATTTAAAGTTCCTATAATATTAAAATTTGCAGTTCTTATAGGATTTTCTTTAGCTTCTGAAATATCAGCAATAGCTGCAAAATGATAAACAATATCTTGGCCTTTAATTGCCTTATCAACAGAGTTTATATCATTAATATCTCCTCTTATTATATTTTGATCTGAATTAGAATCATTAGTTTTATTAAAATCAAAGATTGAGACGTTAAATCCTAGTTTTTTTAAATGCTTAGCTGTATGACTTCCAAGAAATCCTAAACCTCCAAAAACGATTACTTTTTTCATATTATAAATTTTGAATTAAATTTTTAACTGCCATTAAACCTTGTCTTTCGACACTTTGAAATGTACGCGAACCTATATGGGGAGTTATAATTACATTATCAAATTTAGTAAGAGGATCATTTTTTCTCATTGGTTCTTCATCCATAACATCAGTTAAATATGCTGATATTTTATTTTTTTCTAAAAGACTTATTAATGAATTTTGATTAACAATTAATGCCCTGGATGTGTTTACAATGACTAATTTTTGTGTAGAATTACTAATTAAATTCTCATCGATTATTCCTTTAGTTTCATTATTAAGGGGAAGGGTTAAAACTAAAATTTCAATTTCTTTTACTAAATCCTTTAATGAATTGCAAAAAATATATTTTTTAGATGTTTTAGCATAAGGATCAAAAATATAACATTTCAAACCCAAAGCTTTCGCTCTTTTTGCAGTTTCTTTTCCAATTCTTCCGAAACCTAAAATACCTATTTTTTTATTAAATATTTCATGGCCTATTAATCTGGTCCAATTCCCTGATTTTGTAAAAACATACTCTTTATGAATGTTTTTATAATAAGCAAACAATAAAGCCAAAATATGTTCCGATACTGTTATATGGTTAACACCTGGTGTATTACAAATTTTTAAATTAATTTCTTTTGCAAATTCAATATCAATTTTATCTAACCCTATTCCGTACTTAGAAATTACTTTTAGTTTTCCTTTAACACCATTTGAAATAACATTTTTGGTAATTTCATCATCTCCACATATAATTCCATCATATTTTGAAATTATTGGAATCAAAATTTTTTCTTTCACTGGTCCAGGGATATAATCAATTTCAAAGCCAAGAGAATATAATTTATCCTTATGAGTGCCTGGTGTATCAAAAAAGGATGTACTTGTTAATAATATTCTCATTTGTATTTTGAAATTAAATTATCGTTTTTCATTATTGATTTAACATTAATTAAATCTTCTTCCGTATCTACAGAATAATTATCATCCTCAATATAAATCATTTTTATTTTTATTCCATTTTCAATAACTCTTAACATATCTACAGATTCAATAATTTCTAATTTAGTTTGAGGCAAGTCATTATATTTTATCAAAAACTCCCTTTCAAAAGGAATAACACAAACTTGTTTATACATAGGGACATCTGTATGCTTCATTTTTCGAGAGGGAATTGGTTCTCTAGAAAAATATATTGCGAAATTATTATTGTCAACAACAACTTTAACTTCATTAGGATTGTTAAATTCCTCAACTGAACGAATTTTAGTAAATAAATTAGAAATCTTAATATTTTTATCAATTAAAAGTGGTGCTATAGCCATTTCTATCATTGATGGTTTTGTCATTGGCTCATCACCTTGAAGAAGAACAACAATATCAAAAATATTTCCTGTAATTTTTTCAGCCTTTAGAAGAGCTTCTGCAGTTCTATCAGATGCTCGCTCATGTTCGTTAGATGTCATTACAACATTTCCATTAATTGATTTTATGTAGTCATAAATTTCCTTGTCGCAAGTTGCAACATATACTTCGTCAAGTTTATCACACAATTTTGCTCTAAAATAACAATGACCAATCATTGGGATTCCTTCAATATTTTTCATTGGTTTTCCAGGGAATCTTGAGGAACCCATTCTAGCTGGAATAATACCTATTATTTTTTTCATTATTTAATTTTATTAAATTCTTTGTTTGCCATTGTTCCCAAAAAAAGCGTGTCAATACTGAATGCAATAAAATTATATCCTAATTTAATTTTTTCATTTACTAAATTATGATCAGGTTCTATTATATGAAAACCTTTTAATTTGCTAAACTTAGATGAAATAGATTCGTATTTTTTAAGATATTTTTTTACATCTTCATCATTCCATTTGCCAGGCTTTCCTAGTGAACCAGATAAATCAAATGGACCTATAAAAGTTCCATCAACGCCATCAATCTGTATTATTTTTTCTAAATCATCAATAGCTTTATAATGCTCAATTTGAACTATTAGTTTAATTTCTTTAGAGATGATGTTTTTATAATTCTCGAAATTAAACCCATAACCTTGAGCACGAAATAAACCTACTCCTCTTTTACCCTCTGGGGGATATTTAACATTTTCTACGGCTTTTTGGGCTTCTTCAAATGAGTTTACCATTGGAACTATAATTCCATCCGCTCCAGCATCAAGAACTCTTTTAATTATAATATCATTGTTTCCACCGACTCTTACAAAGGCTTTTTTGTTTTTACTTTGTATAGCCATAATTAATATTTGAACATCTTTTAAGGACGTCGTGGTATGTTCTATATCTATACAAACCCAATCGAACCCAACGTCACATAAAATTTCTGCAATAATAGGATTATTAATGGTTATCCAAGTTCCAATACTTATATTATTTTTTTTCATTTTATATTTTTAATCCAATTATTTAATTCAGCATTGTTACTTAATATTTTAACTCCGTGAGATGCATTATCATCTTTAGCAATTTTTGATGTTGAATCATAGTAAGAAACATTTTTACTTAAGTTATTTGCAAAGATAGCAACTGATGTAAAAGGCATGCAAATTACATTTTCACAACTTTTTAATAAAAACTCTGCTGGAATATTAGGGTCAACTTCTGATAATAAATTATTATTAATTAGTTTTTTAATATTATTTAAGTAAATATAATCAATCATGTTTCCAATATTTCTTTTTCTTTTGATTACAACCTTAAAGCCAATTTTATTAGCAGAATAACAAATATCATTAATGAATTTAATACAATTGTCTCTGACATAGTATTCTTGACCAAATGCAAGTTCTCGATAATATGTTATTCTAACTGGTTGAACATCAAAAATTAGAATTGTATTTTTCTTAAAATTTAATGATTTAATTAAAGATGTAAAATTAAATAATGTTGGCCCTACAATTTTATATTTAAAACTATAATTAAGTTTTGATTTAAAAAAATTTAGTTGAAATTGATCCCAAAAATAAAATTTTTGCCAAGTAGAAAATTTCCAACAAAAAGGGTCAGAATCAAAATTATCGTCATTTATTTTGAATCTTTCAATATTAGTGGAATAAAAATAATGGGAAATTAAAGATTTATTTTTTTCAGCAATATAAGACCACAGTGGTCTATACAAAACATTTGAATTGTTAAACAAATACTCATCAAAAAAAAATGATTTATTTGATGCCAATCTATAATTCACAAGCTCCTCAAAGAGAATTAGATCATCAGATTTACAAAACATTAATTTTAAAAAGAAAATAATGGAATCATATAAAAATTGAGCAAAAAACTTTAAAAGCTCAAAAGGTTTTAAATTATATATTAAATGATTTGGAAGATATCTTAAATTGAACTTTTCAGACTTGTAAAAATTTTTAAAATGTTTACTTTCATGAAAAAAGTCACTGGAGATATTATTAGATTTTAGAAAAGCATTATTAAAAATACCGTAATTATTATTTACAGTTTTTTTTGGAAAATTATTAATTCCTAAACTAAAAAACATTTTCGAATTAGAAGATTTAATTATTGATTTCTTACTTTTAAAAAAATCAATAACATTTAACACTCCTCTTCTTAATCCTCTTAAAAAAAACTCCAATTGTTTTGTTTTCCATAATATTCTACAACGAAAATAATTTATCTTAAGTCCATTTTTTTTTAAAATAAAATCAATATCTGAGGGTATTGGGTATGCAAATGGTTTAGAGGATTTTAATGATTTATATATATTGTAATTAAAATTTTTATTTAAAATTCTAATAAAAAAAAATTGAGCAAAAGCTTTTGAGCAAATTTGATCATTTAAACCTTGCAAAGAAAATTTTTGATTTCGTGAATAGTACTCTGTAATTTCTATTTTAATTGATTCAATTAAATTTAACTTATCATCATCTCTTAACCTATTATAAACATCTCTAATTTGACGATGTCTCTTTATAGTATTTTTTGTAGAATCAAACATTTTTTAAGTTCTTTAAAAATTTAATGATTCTATTTATTGAAATAAAATCTCTTTTAAATCCATAATAAAGGACAATAACTACAAATAAACCTTTAAATATTAGTGCTTTAATTATTGTAAAATCATTACTGAGAAATAAATATGAAAGTAAGCAGGATGAAAAAATCATTAAATAAATTTGGAATATGTAATTGTAGTTCCACAATATATGATAATATTTTTGTGAGAAATAAAAAGTAATAATTGTACTAAATAAACCAGAAATTAACAAACTAAAGGAAGCTCCAATAAAACTGTATGCTGTAGTTAAAACATATCCTAAGATTATATATATTATAATATTAAAAAAGGAAATGGCAGAGATAATTCCTGTTTTTTTTTTAAATAATAACTGAGGAATTTTTCCAAAAAAGAAAGTTAAATATAAAGGTGTAATAATAATTACCACAAGTGCTGATTTTTCAAATTCAAAATTAAAAAATAGATTAATTAATTCTTTACTGTAAAGAATTATAATTACTGAAAAAAATGCAGAAAAATAAAAATATGGATTTACAATTTTTGATATTAGGCCATTATCTTTTTTTGAATTTTCAAACATTTTTTTGTAAATGAGAGGAATAAAACTGTTAGACTGGGCATTCAATAAATTAAATAAAACATAAGCAATTTTTTGTCCTAAACTATAAATACCAACTATATAAGTTGAACCTATAATTCCAATAATTATTTTATCAAATTGATTATTTAGTACCCCAATAAAAATTCTAGGGGTTAAGGGAAAACTTAACTTAAAATTTTTTTCTAATAATTCATAACTAAATCCGTACGGGATTTTCAAGTAAATTAAAATTATTAGAATTACAAAACCTGTTGAAAAGATTTGGCCAAAAATCAAACCTAAAATATTTAAATCAAAACCTATAATTAATATCAAACTAATAATTAGGGTTAGAACCGAGTCTCCAATAGAAAAGGAAACAAATTGTTTAGCTAACATTTTATTTTTAAAAAATATCAAAAAATACATTTTTATTGATATTAAACATAATCCACAATAAGAATAAAAAAATAAAAATTGATTATCTGTTGTTTTAGTCAATAAAAGTGACAAATAATCCTTGAAAATAAAAATTAAAAACCCAATCAGTATAGAATTTAAAATAACAAAACTTAAACATGTCCAAATCAATTTTGAATGATATACTTTTGAACTCTTTTCAAAAAAATTTCTTTCAAAACTAAGTTGAAACCCAAAACCAGCAATTGAAGAAAAAAAAGAGGATGAAGCCAAACATAATCCATACACCCCATATTCTGAAATAGAAATGTAATTTAAATAAATAGGCAAACCAATAATTGGTAACATTGAAGTTAAAATAGATTGAATTAAATAGTAAAAATTATTTTTATCTATATTCATCTATTTCAAAAATTATCAATAATATCTTTAGTAAGTCTATCTCCTTTTTTTAAGTCTATTGTGACTTTTTTACCTAATACCTCATTATAATATTTTGGATGAAGACCTAGGCTTGGTCTGACAGATTTTATATTATCCTTG
>Ga0233432_10005572_pt1 | contig 10916 bp, 11 predicted proteins | sample SI_122_August201_6_FD_179870 | JGI IMG/M metagenome (GOLD analysis project Ga0233432, IMG submission 179870) | Seawater microbial communities from Saanich Inlet, British Columbia, Canada - SI_122_August2016_10_MG | ecosystem: Environmental > Aquatic > Marine > Inlet | place: Canada: British...
CGATTAATAGATGTTAATATTGATATTTTCTCTATGACCGGTCAACATATTGATAATCTTAAACAATCTTTCTTTAACACTGGCTTTAGAGTTGGACCAATTAATTGGAATAGAAATAATAAAAGAGGAGGTAGTGTTAGTGCTGGTTTGTACATTGCAAACTTATCTGTAGAGATGGAAAATGGATCATTTGAGACTAAATCAATTAGAATAGCAATAACACCATAAAAATACCGTTAACACTTCTGATAAAAGAATTACATTTGCAAAACAAATTTAAAGTATGAAAAAAATTATTTCATTAATTCTAGCAATAACACTTTGTTCTACTGCATTTTCTCAAAATGTGAATGGTGTAGATCAAATTGGTAGAGATAATTTAAATACTATTACTACAGCTGTGCCGTTTCTATTAATTTCTCCTGATTCAAGAGCAGGAGGTATGGGTGATGTAGGTGTTGCAACCTCACCTGATGCAAATTCTTTACACTGGAACCCTGCAAAGTTTGCATTTGTAGAAGACGAAGTAGGCTTTGCCGTTTCATATGTTCCATGGTTAAGAGCTTTGGTTCCTGATATAAATTTATCTTATTTGGCTGGGTACAAAAAGTTAAATAAAAATGAAGCAATTGCTATGGAACTGAGATATTTTACTTTAGGAGATATAACATTTACAGATGTAATTGGAAATAATTTAGGTCAATATAAACCAAGTGAGTTTGCTATAGGTTCTGCTTATTCAAGAAAATTATCTGATCAGTTTTCTCTTGCTATTTCTGGAAGATATATATACTCAAATTTAACCGGTGGTCAATCTGCAGGAGGAATTACAACTAATGCTGGACAATCAATAGCAGCTGATGTTGCTGGATATTTTAGAAAAGATATTAGAATTGCAAAGAAGGATATGGAATTAGCTCTTGGTGCAAATATATCTAATATAGGTAACAAAGTTAGATATACTGAAACATCAACTAGAGATTTTATTCCTATTAACCTTCGTTTAGGTACAGCATTAAATGCTGATCTTGATGAATACAATAAAATTAGTTTTGCTTTTGATATAAATAAGTTATTAGTTCCTACACCACCAATATACAATGATTCAATTGATGGTCAGATTGATTTTGGTCAAGATCCAGATGTTTCTGTTGTTAGTGGAATATTTCAATCATTTGGAGATGCTCCTGGTGGTTTTAGTGAGGAAATGCGTGAAATTAATTTTTCTATTGGTACAGAGTACTGGTATGATGATCAATTTGCTGTAAGAGCAGGTTATTTTAATGAACATAATACAAAAGGAGGAAGAAAGTTTTTTACTTTTGGATCAGGTGTTAAGTATAATGTTTTTGCATTAGATTTTTCATATTTAATTAACGCAAGTAGAGCAATCAATGGAAATAATCCATTGGCTAATACTATGAGATTTACTCTAACCTTCGATTTTGGTGCTATGGAAAATATCAACTAAATGAATTATAGAATTGGATTTGGTTATGATGTTCATCAGCTAGTTTTAGGAAGAGAATTTTGGTTAGGGGGTATCAAGATTCCTTTTGAAAAAGGAGGCTTAGGTCATTCTGATGCCGACGTTTTGATACATGTAATTTGTGATGCTTTGCTTGGAGCTGCAAATCTTGGTGATATTGGAAAGCATTTTCCAGATAATTCTGATGAATTTAAAGATATTGATAGCAAAATTCTTCTCAAGCGAGTAATGCAGTTAATTAGGGTGAATAATTATGAAATTGTAAATATTGATTCAACTATATGTTTACAACTGCCAAAACTTTCACTACATATTGAAAAAATGAAATTAGAATTATCTAATTGTATGAAAATTGATATTAATGACCTCTCGATAAAGGCCACTACTACTGAGAAGTTGGGTTTTGTAGGTTCTGGAGCTGGTATTTCTGCCTATGCAACTGTTCTTATAAATAAAGTGGTTGCATATATTAAATAGCTGAGAAGCTAGGATCTCTTAAATAAACAGTAATTTTTGCTTCAGCACAAATAATATTTTCTAAACTAATAGCTTTTACTTCATTTATTATTTCATATTTCCCATTTTTCAAAAGAGCTTGTTCAATTTTTTTTATTTGATAATCTTGAATTTGAAAGTTTAATTTCAAACTTGAGTATGCTGGCTTTATGTAGTTAATTTCTGCGCTCTTTACCCAAACTATTAATTTTCTATTTTTAAATATGTGGTAATACATAATTGGGAAATATGGATCACAAGCTGAAAAAATACTACCACCATATATGCTTTTGTAATAATTAATATTAAAAATAGATTTTTTTAGTATTACATTAATTTCTCTGTAATCAGAAGAAATAGATTTCAGCACAATTCTATTAAAAAAAAGTGGTGGAAATAAATTAAGAGAAATCTTAAGAAAGAACTTTTTAAAATTCATAAAAGTAAGATCTAAGTTTAAACCAAGTAAAGTTAATTAGTGATTGATAGGGCAAAATTCCCCTTTCTCTTCAAAATATTGAAGAGCATCAATAGTTCTTAAAGTTTCATCTACATTTCGAACTAATGTAAAATGATTAATAAGCTGATGCTGTACAATACCACTTTTATCAATTAAATATAAACCCCTAAGAGGAATCATTGGACCTGTAGCAATTAACTGCTCATTTTCATCCATTTGATATTCGCCAAAAAGTGTCCCATAATTTGAACTTATTGTCTTTGTTGTATCAGCAACTAAAGGGAAGGTTACCCCCTTTATACCACCATGTTTTTTATCTAAATTTAACCAAGCTAAATGTGATTCTTCAGAATCAGTTGAACATCCAATAACTTTAACATTTTTAGATTTAAACTCCTCTAATTTATCTTGAAAATCATGAAGTTCTGAGGGGCAAATTCCTGAAAAATCTTTTGTATAGAAAAATAATAAAACATATTTTTTCCCTATGTATTTTTCAATATTAAAGTTACGTTCTAAATCCTTACCATTTATTACTGCAGTTGCAGAAAATGATGGCGCTTTTTTTCCAACTAGTACACTCATAATTATTATTTTTAAAATCTATCTAGGTTCATTATTTTTTTCCAGACTTTTATAAAGTCATTAACAAATTTTTCTTGAGAATCATCACAAGCATATGATTCTGCTATTGCTCTTAGCTGAGAATTTGATCCAAAAACTAAATCTACTTTTGTTGCCATCCACTTTATATCATTAGTCTCTCTATCATGTCCTTCAAATATATTTGAACTGCTTAAAGGTTTCCATTCAGTACTCATGTCTAATAAATTAACGAAGAAATCATTTGTTAAATATCCCGGGTTCTTTGTAAGAACACCATTTTTTGAGTTTCCATAATTAACATCTAATACTCTCATACCACCTAAAAGAACTGTCATTTCTGGAGCAGTTAATGATAAAAGATGGGCTTTATCAAGCAATAATTCTTCTTCATTGATTCGATGGTTGCTTGGAACAAAGTTTCTGAAACCATCAGTTTTAGGCTCTAAAACATGAAATGAATCTATATCAGTATGTATTTGTAATGCGTCATTTCTTCCGGGATTAAAATCAATATCTATATTATGTCCAGATTTTTTTGCTGCATTTTCTAATCCTACATATCCACCTAGAACTATGATATCGGCAAGAGATATTTTTTTACCATTATTTGAGTTATCAAAATTATTTTTTATTGATATCAATTTCTCAAGCACTTTTTTAAGCTTATTGGGTTGATTAACTTCCCAATTAATTTGTGGTTCTAAAGCAATTCTTGCTCCATTTGCTCCACCTCTTTTATCGGTACATCTAAATGTTGAAGCTGAGGCCCAGGCTGTAGAGATTAACTCAGAATTTGAAATGCCAGAATTTGTAATATCATTTTTAATTGAAGTGATATCAGAAGAACTTACTAATTTATAATCTACATTTGGAATTGGATCCTGCCAAATCAATTCATTCTTTGGAACTTCAGGACCCAAATACCTTGATATTGGCCCCATGTCTCTGTGAGTCAGCTTATACCAAGCTTTTGCAAAAGCATCTTCAAATTCATCAAGATTTTCATAAAATCTTTTTGATATTTTTAAATACTCTGGATCTTTTAAAAGTGCCAAATCTGCTGTAGTCATCATTGGTGCATGTTTTTTTAAATGATCATGTGCATCAGGAACACTATTAGCTCCTGCTGAGTTTTTTGGGGCCCACTGCTGTGCTCCAGCTGGACTTTTTACTAATTCCCATTCGTAACCAAATAACGTGTCAAAATAACTATTATCCCATTTAATTGGAGTGGGCGTCCATGCACCTTCTATTCCACTGGTAATTGTGTCAACTCCTTTTCCTGATTTATATGAGTTTTTCCATCCGAATCCCATTTCTTCTATTGGCGATCCTTCAGGCTCAGGACCTACATGAGATGGGTCTCCAGCTCCATGTGCTTTTCCAAAGGTGTGGCCACCTGCTACAAGAGCCACAGTTTCTTCATCGTTCATAGCCATTCTAGAAAATGTTTCTCTAATATCTTTAGCCGAGGCAATTGGATCTGGTTTGCCGTTTGGTCCTTCAGGATTAACATAGATCAACCCCATTTGAACAGCTCCAAGAGGGTTATCTAATTCTCTTTCCCCAGTATATCTTTCATCTTCAAGCCACTCTGTTTCAGGTCCCCAATAAATATCACCCTCTGGCTCCCATATATCCACTCTTCCACCACCAAAACCAAAAGTTTTAAAACCCATAGATTCTAAAGCGCAGTTACCTGCAAGAATCATCAAGTCAGCCCAGGACAATTTTTTTCCATACTTTTGTTTAATTGGCCATAATAATCTTCTTGCTTTATCTAAATTACCATTATCGGGCCAACTATTCAAAGGTGCAAACCTTAAAGTTCCAGAACAGGCACCACCTCTTCCATCACCAATTCTATAAGTTCCAGCACTGTGCCAAGCCATTCTAATAAAGAAAGGACCATAATGCCCATAGTCAGCCGGCCACCATTCTTGAGAATCAGTCATAAGTTCAAATAAATCATTTTTTAATTCACTTAAATCCAGACTTTTAAATTCTTTTGAATAATCATATTCATCATCCATTGGATTAGTTAATGAAGAATTTTGATGAAGTATTTTCAAGTTTAACTGATTAGGCCACCAGCTAGAATTATTTAAAGAACCTGCTTTTGTATGCTTAGGATTATCAAATCCAAAGGGGCATTTTTGGTCAGAATTGTTTTCCATTTTTATTAAAAATTTGGTGAATAATAATAAATTTAAAGATATAAAATATTATAAAAAAAGATTTTAAAAATTACAATTTTTTAGCAAGGATGATTAATCTATCAGACTTTTGCTCATCAAAATTATTTAAATCATAATCCCCAAAAAGATTAATGATTTTCATATTTGCCTTTTCTAGCATTTCTGTAAAGTTAAAGAGAGTTAAGCAATGGACTTTTTCTTGATGGCTAAATATATTTTCTTCATCTTCAATATTTATTTTCTTTATGATATGATTATCTATAATTTTACGAGAAATTTTAAATTTCACATCCTCAATAAATTTTATCTCATTAGCCACAAGATTCATAATTACTTTTTTAACATTCATAAAGTCAATTAATAAAAGTCCTCCTTTTTTTAAGTTTCCAGCCATTGAACTTATTGCTTTTTGATCATCTAAAGTGTTATCAAAATATCCAAAAGAAGTAAATAGATTAGTAACAATATCAAATTTATTTTCCTCAAAAACATTCCTCATATCATGTTGATGAAATTTTAATTTTTTGTTTTCATATTTCTTTGCATACTTAATACTATTAAAGGAAAGATCAACTCCTGTAGCATCAAAACCAATACTATTGAGATATTTTGCATGTCTTCCTTTCCCACATGCAACATCAAGAATTCTAGCATTCTTTTTTTTAAACTCATTGGAGATGTTATCTAAAAATAAAGCAGCCTCATTATGATCCCGATTTTTGTAAAGTAGGTGATAATATTTAGAATCAAACCAGTCTTTATACCATGTCATCTCTTAATTTCTTTGCCTTACCGCTTCATAGCATATTACTCCAGTAGCAACTGATACATTTAATGAAGAGATTTTTCCGTTTATCGGGATTTTAGTTTTTTGATCACACATTTTTAATAGTTCCGGAGATATTCCATCTTCTTCAGAGCCTAGTATAATTGCTGTTGGTTTCTTAAGATCTGACTTGTAAATAAGATCTTGAGTCTTTTCAGTACAACCAATTAGTTGAATTCCAGAATCTTTTATTAGTTGTAGACTGAGTTTTAAATTCCATGTTCGACTAATAGGTATTCTGTGTAGAGCTCCTGCTGAGGTTTTGACAGCATCAGCATTTATTGCAGCACTATTTTGTTCAGGAATTAAAATAGTATGTACTCCAGCACATTCAGCTGTTCTTGTTATTGCTCCAAAATTTCTTACATCTGTAATACGGTCTAAAACTAAGATCAAAGGTGTTTGGCCATTTTCATAAATTTGAGGAATTATATCTTCAATTTTATGGAAGTCAACAGGAGAGATAAATGCAAATACCCCTTGATGATTCCTTTTAGTAAGCCTATTAATTTTTTCGATTGGCACGTGTTTGTAATTAATTCTTCTTAGTCGAACTAATTTCCATAATTCTGCGAAAGTATCATTATGAAGCCCTTTTTGAATAAAAAGTTTATCGATAGTTTTACCAGCTACTATTGCTTCAATAATTGCACGTATTCCAAAAATATAATTTTTTTCTTGTCTATCCATTTAGTTGTGGTGTGTCAATACTATCTTCTTCAAAGCCTATTGTGCTTTTTCCAGAAGAAATTTTTATAATGTCTTTATCTATTTTATTAAATTCTTTAGAGGATTTATTAAAATGATTAACTACTGTTCTAATTGTTTTTCCAAGACTATCATGTGAGTCTTTATATGCATTTAAATGGTTTGATAATTTTCCAATGTTTTTTTGAATATCGTCAATCGATCTCTCAACTTTCATATTATGTAGTGCTTTAACTGTAATTTGAAGCATGGGAAAAAGACTCATTGGTGATACAATCATTACTTTTTTTGAATAAGCATATGAAACTAAATCTTTAGAATTAATTTTTAGAGTTCCAACTCTACTGTTTAGCAGGTCTTGGTATAATCCATCAGCAGGAATAAACATATACGCATAATCAGTTGTTTTTTCAGATGGACGAATATATTTAGAAGTTTCATCAATTCTTTTTTTGATATCTTCCTTAAAAGTTTTTTCTAGATTTTCAATCTCCAACTTATCCTCACTCTCAATCATTTTGTTGTAATTGTCTAAGGAAAACTTTGCATCTATTGGAATAATATAATCTCCTACTTTTACTATAGCATCAACTGTTTCATTATTATTGAAACTATACTGCATACTAAAAAGTTCAGGGGGTAAAACATTGGATATAAGATTTTCAAGTTGAATCTCACCTAATATTCCTCTTTGCTTTTGATTACTGAGTATTTTTTCAAGAGTTTTCATTTGGTTTGCAAATCCAAGTACTTGCTCATTAGTTCCTTTTATTTTTTCAAGCTCAGAGGTTACTTCTTTTATCACTTTATTTGAGGATGCAAATTGCTTTTGCATGTCTTCTTTCGAATTTTCTTGATACTTGAAAATTCCCTTATTAATATCTGTAAGTTTTTCTTCTATCTCTTGCCTACTCTTTTGAGCATTTTCTCCAACTTCTTTTCTTATTTCTTGAATTTCTTTTCTTAATGCATCATTTAATTGTACTAAAAGTTCTTGAGAATTATCTTCTTTTACTTTTGAATTTTTAAAGTATAAAAGAGTGAAGCCAGCAAAAATTAGAAAGATTATTACAAATTCCATATTGATTATAAAATTAAAACGAAAGTACCAATTGATACTACGTTAAACAAATCTATTACATCTTTATTTTGCATTCTTATGCAGCCGTGCGATGAGGGTATTCCAATTCTACCTTCTTCGGAGGTTCCATGTATGTAAATATAGCGTTTATAAGAATCAATATTATCTCCTTTATTAACTCCATTTTCAAGCCCCGAAAGCCATAATATTCTGGAAGTAATATCATCGGTTTTACTGATTGTCATGTCAGAATAAATTTCAGCAATATTTCCATAAAAAACTCTTCCTATAAATCTCCCGTTAATTGGTGCTTCATTGCCGTATTTTTCTTTTATTATATGTAAGCCTGTCGGAGTTTTATTACTTCCTTCTTTATTACCTTTCCCACTTTTTGAAGATGAAATTCGATAAGTTTTAAATATTGTATCTGATTTAATATGGTACAAGTTTTGTTCCTCTATTGAAACAAATAATATTTCATTATAATTACTTTTATCTTTCATATATCCTTTCACCAAACTGATAATATTTTCTTGTGCACTCAAATTAAAAGAGATATTTAAAATAATTATTAAAATTCTTAGACCCATTGTATAGTTTTTTGATTGATTTGTTTAAGAATTTTGTTTGTTTTAGAGAAGTGTCTGCAGCCAAAAAAACCTCTGTAAGATGATAAAGGAGATGGGTGAGGGGCGGTTAATAAATAGTGGTTAGATAAATTAAATGGTTCAAGTTTTTTTATTGCCTTATTGCCCCATGCAATAAATATTACAGCCTCTTTCTGAAGCACAATTTTTTCAATAATTTTATCAGTAAACTCCTCCCATCCTTGCTTAGCATGTGAAGCTGGTTTGTTTTCTCTTACACTAAGAATTGTATTTAAAAGTAGAACGCCCTGCTTTGCCCATTTTTTTAAATCAATTTTCTCAACACTTATTGATAAATCATTTGATAATTCTTTTATTATATTTTTTAATGACGGTGGATTCTCAATATTATTATTTACTGAAAATGCAATTCCATTAGCTTGGTTTTTTCCATGATAAGGATCTTGACCAATTATTACAATTTTTAAATTATTAAAAGAGGTTAAATTTAACGCTTCGAATCTTTTATTTCTGGAGGGGTAAACTGTGTGTTTTTCCTCTTCTTTTCTTATAAATGAAATGAGATTCTTAAAATACTTTTTTGAAAATTCTTTTTCAAGAATATCATTCCAGTCAGCAGCTAAATTTATTTGATTTTTCGTCATTTTCTTGTTAACATCAAATATAAATAACTATAGACTTTATTTCTTTATTTTAAAAAACAAATAGTTTACTTTTGTAAAAAAAAAATGAAAAAATTAATCTTCATATTTTCTGTGTTTTCAATTCTAGCTATTCTTAGCTCCTGCAGCATGTATAAAGAGCCTTGTGAAGGCGTTGGTTGTATTGAAATCGAAACAAATCAAAAAGCATAATTCAAAAAATTGTCTGTAAAAGAAAGAAATAGAAAGCCTAAATGGCTAAAAGTTAAGCTCCCAACTGGCCAAGCTTACAAAAATGTTCGTGGTATCACAAAATCCCACAATCTACATACAATTTGTGAGAGCGGAAATTGTCCAAATATGGGTGAATGTTGGGGGGCAGGAACTGCGACTTTCATGATTCTTGGGAATATCTGTACTCGTTCTTGTGGATTTTGCAATGTCATGACTGGAAGGCCTTTAGCTGTTGATATACTTGAGCCATTAAAGGTTGCGAGATCTGTAAAGCTTATGAATGTAAAGCATGCGGTAATAACTTCAGTCGACAGAGACGATTTGAAAGACGGGGGTGCCAGTATATGGGTAGAAACAATTAATGCAATTAGAAAACAAAATCCAGATACAACAATGGAAACTTTAATTCCTGATTTTAAAGGAAAATTAAAAGATATTCAACAAATAATTGATGCAAAGCCAGAAGTAGTTTCTCATAATTTAGAAACTGTTAGAAGTTTAACTAAAAAGGTTAGAATACAAGCAAAATATGACAGAAGTCTTGATACCTTAAGGTATTTACACGAAGGAGGTATTAGAACAAAATCGGGTATTATGTTAGGTCTTGGAGAAACAGAATCTGAAGTAATAGAATCTATGAAAGATTTGAGAAATGTTGGAGTAAAAATATTAACACTTGGTCAGTATTTACAGCCTTCAAAAAAACATTTACCTGTAATTGAATTTATTACACCTGATCAATTTGCTTATTTGAAAGAAGTTGGTCTTTCTCTTGGTTTTGAGCATGTTGAAAGTAGTCCTCTTGTACGTTCTTCTTATCACGCAGAGAAGCATATCAAATAATTTTAAATTTTACAACTAAATTGTTATTCTGAGCTTTAAAATAATCAGATAATTGTTATATTTGTTATCTTATAATTTAATAACAATCTAACATGAAAATAAAATCTCTATTTTTTATATTTATTTTTTCATTCTCCATCTCTGCTTTACATTCTCAAAATAACAATCATAACTGTGGATCGCATGAAGGATATTTAGATGAGCAAAAGCAAAAATATCCAAACTTCTATAAAAGTTTAGAGAGTAAGAATCTTCAGCTTGAAGATCAAAATGCAAAATTGTTAACTAAAATCAATTCTAATACTAAGTCAACTGATAAGAAAATAATTCCAGTTGTTGTTCATGTTATTCATAATTTTGGAAGTGAAAATGTTACTGATGCTCAAGTGAATGATGCTATTAGAATCTTAAACGACAATATTAATGGACAAGATGCTGCATTTACAAGTAGAACTCCTGATGTTTTTGCTGCTGTTGTTGGTAAACCTAACCTAGAATTTAGACTTGCAACATTAGATCCTATGGGTAACCCTACTTCTGGAATCAACAGAATTCAATCAGAAATGACTCAAGTTCCTAATCCTAGAGATCAAGTGAAGGCATTAAGTTATTGGAACTCTTATCAATATTTTAATATTTGGGTTGTAAAGTCTCTTCCTGCTGAAAGTAACGGTGGAACATTGTTAGGATATGCTCAATTTCCATTTGGTGGTAGTATGTCAACAGA
>Ga0233432_10005574_pt1 | contig 10915 bp, 10 predicted proteins | sample SI_122_August201_6_FD_179870 | JGI IMG/M metagenome (GOLD analysis project Ga0233432, IMG submission 179870) | Seawater microbial communities from Saanich Inlet, British Columbia, Canada - SI_122_August2016_10_MG | ecosystem: Environmental > Aquatic > Marine > Inlet | place: Canada: British...
GAGGGGGGCGTGACGATTTATGATCCAGCTGTTCATTATGGAGATCGTGAGTGTGACTTGGCAATGACGGAGCTTTTTGGTGGTTTTTCACCGTCTTTTTATCAATCTTATCATGAAGCCTTTCCGCTTGATCAAGGTTATGAGTTAAGAAAAGGCTTGTATCAGCTATATCATATCATGAACCACGCTCTACTTTTTGGTGGATCTTATGTCAACCAGTCCCAGAGGTTGATCGAGTCCCTATTGAAGGGAATTTGAGAGATACTTAGGGTAGGGGGTCCTTGAAGATCGTTCCATCTTTCTGGTAAAACTTTTGATTTTGAAGAGGATCGACAACGAGAAATTGACATGAACCGATCAGGACTTTGACGTCTGGGACCACAGGTCCATGGATGGAGATGCAGGCATCAATTGGCCATGAGTTTTTTTCTTGGTCCATGATATGATATTGCTCTTCCATGGCTTTTTGTTGGCCTTGAAGTTCGACAATGGAATCCCACAGTCTTTTGAAAGATACTTTCTGATGATCGGGAAGGTTGGTGACTTTTCTTTGAAAATCTGGGTCGGCGAGGCTGATTGGAAGTCGGCGCAGGAGGCGATTGAGCTCGGCTTTGTTCCACTTGAGCTCTCTGAGCAACTCCCCCATGTCTTTGATGAGTTTCAGATCAACCCCCACAGCTAGGGTCGTGAGTGAATTTGCAGAGCCAACGGAATTGAGGTTCATGCCCTTCATGGATGTGATGACTCCACCGACGATGGCGCCACGGCCCCCCCGAGCTTTTCCTTCGCTGATGAGTTCTCCTTGGCATTGGACTTCGCAATCGTAGAGATAGTCACTAACTTTGAGGCATGTCCCTGAGCTAATCAGAGCACCTTGGGCAAAGCGCAAAGAGACCTCCTGATTGGAAACAATGTTAGCTCCTTTGTGAACGCCACCTTCAACTTGAATGTTGCCTTCACTTTGGCATAGGGCGTTGCGTTCAACGGAACCTTTTACGAGGACGCCCTTTCCAGCTTGTACTGAAAATCCAGAGGCGATATCTCCGCCAATTTCGACACGATGTTGTGTTTGAATATTGCCAAGATGGTGATTCACTGAAGTGGGCCACGTCAGTTCAGGAGTAACTTTGAGGATACTTGGGTCATTGTTCCATAGAAACCCGTCAATTTTTGAACGGTACTGAACTTTCGAGCCTTCGCGTTCGGTTTCAATCTGCCCTTGGATGGTCGGTAGATGCCCCTCACCTTCTTTTTTGAAAGGAACTTTTTCACCAAGGACATTGGTGCCAGCTTTGCCAGGTCCCTCTTGGATGATTTCTAGGAGCAAGTCTCCTGCTTGCACATCTTTTCCAAAGCCGAGGTCTTTGAAATCGAGAGGTCGATTGCCTTCTTCTGCTTGATTCATCAATTCGTAGTGACGATGAAGTAGTGTACGCTCATGGTGAGGAGAGGTTCCTCGCCCAATGACAACTGATACTTCGGGTAGACCGTGTTCTTGGACTTTCTTAAGAGTCTCCATGAGGAGGCCATGATTGAAACCGGCGGCTCGCAGGCGTTTTAACCAAAGAGATAAACCTTCTTGGGAAGGCAGCTCGAGGTCGTCGACTGACTGAGTCTGCTGTTGCAAACTCAGGATCATTCGGTCCTTGCTGAGGTGAGCGTACATCCTTGGTTTGTTTTGTCTTTTCCTTAGGCCGATTAGGGAAAGAGGTCTATTTTTTCGGTCAAGAGAGAGGCTTCGTCGAGGCTCACAATATCATATAATAGGAGTGAGACCAAGGGACTGAAGATCTGGACTTGAGTTTTTATCTGAGCACCAAGTGGACTACCTGAAATGACCCAGATTCCTAGTGGGTGACCGTGGTGCTTCAGGAGCTCAAGGGAGCTAAGGTTTTTAAGTTCGAGCTTGAGCAGCTCAGCCCATTTTGTCGGGTCAGGCTCTGGTCCTTTAAAGTCTAAGTCTTCACTGATGAGCTCTTGGGGGAAATGTTCTTCTTTAGAGGTGTGAATGAGTTGGTAACGATCTGATTTTCGTCTGTAGATGGCGTGGGAGGTGTCTTTGGGGAGGAAGACCTGAGTGAAGCGATCGATGACACTGAAAGGTTCTTCTAGGGGCCGACACCCCGAGAGGTGCTGCATGAGGTCGTCGCGAATCTGGAGTTCGAGGGTTTTGGCTTTCACCATTTTATCTAACTCTTGATTCCACCCTTCCAAGAGGCGATTTTTCTCGGCGAGATCTTTTGATAATTGATCACGTTCTTCTTGGAGGTGAAAAGTCTGAAGGCCCTTGTGGAGAATACCTGCGAGGTCATGGGTGGAGATGGGTTTGCGAATGAACCCGAAGATGTTGTTGGCTTCGATAGCCTCGAGGACAACGTCGAGGTCGGCATGAGAGGACATATTCACTCGAATGGTTTGTGGTGAAAGCTCCCTTAGGCGAGTCATGAAATCGATGCCTGATAATTCGGGCATACGAATGTCGATAAGAGCGATGGCCGGGCGAAGGCCATTCTCGACAGCTTTCAACGCTTCGAGAGGCTGAAGGAAGAACTCGCCTTTGAGGTTTGATTGGAGCTCGAGCTGGATCCTTAAGGACTCCAGGACATCGGGATCGTCATCGACGCAAAGAATGGGGCTTGGGTTCATGGTCATCTCCTAAGGAGGATCTTAGATGCCCCGGGTGGAGGCTCAACATCGCTAGGATTAAAGATCAGTTTGGGTCAAGGAAAACTAGGTCGTTTCGATGGACAACAAAGAGAGGAAGAGTTGGCGGTAACAAGTCTTGGATCTCATCTTTCGATTTACCCAAGACGGACTTTGTCTGAAGGTGGTCCATTCTGGACATACCGCGGGCAATTTCCTCTTTGCCGTGGACAATAGAAATGAGTTGTCCGGGGTCAAAGTTCCCCTCAACTTTTAGGATGCCGACGGGCAAGAGAGATGCTCGGCGTTTGAGGAGGGCCTCTTTGGCTCCATGGTCAATGAAGAGAGTGCCCTTGGGAGCAAGGTGCTGGATCATCCATTGCTCTCTCGAGCTGACCATAGGGTGGGAGGTTTCGAACCGGGTGCCGATATTTTCTCCTTGGTGCCAACGAGATAGAATTTTTTTGGATTTGCCATTTGCAAGCCAAACGGTTTTTCCCGAGCGGTTGAGGAGGTCGATGGACATCAGCTTGCTGCCCATTCCTCCTCGCCCTAGGTTGTTCCCTCCTTGGGCAAGTGAGAGAATATCTGCGTTGATGCTTTTGACGACAGGGATGATTGCTTGATCTCCTTGGGTATTCTTGAGTCCATCGATGGTCGAGAGAATAAGAACTTCTTGGCTTTCAATAACGTTGGCGAGGAGGACGGCGAGGCGGTCGTTATCTCCAAATTGGATTTCTTCAGTAGAGACAGTGTCGTTTTCGTTGATGATGGGGATGACTCCGAGATTGAGGAGCTGCTCTAAAGTGGCGCGTGTGTTAAGGAAAGATTTTCTGTGTGCGAAGTCTTCATGCGAGAGGAGGATTTGGCCGATGGGCAGGCCATGCTTGGCAAATTCCTTCTGATAAACTTCCATCAGGCGAACCTGACCGACCGCAGCAAGGGCTTGCATTTTGCGAATTTTTCGAGGCTGTTTTGCTGGTTGAAGGACCGAAAGCCCTGCACCGATGGCTCCTGAAGAAACAAGACAGACAGGTTGCCCATCTTTAACCATGGCTGCGATGTCTTTCACGAGGTGGGAGATCACGCGAATATCTAGTCTTCCCTGCTCGTCGGTGAGGACGGCAGAGCCAATTTTGATGAGCTTAGGAGTTTTTGACAAAGACGAATTCAGTTGTTTTTCGATGCTAAATGATGCTGATCGGTGACAAGATCTCGAAAGGAGAGCAGAGAGAATTGATGATAATTAGGTTCTTCGACCAACAGATTGATGAATTCATTTTTCATTCTTATTTGGGGGGAAGTTTGAAGGAGAGACATTGATTTGATACATTTAAGAGGTCGATAGCCTGCCCCGCCCAAAAAACCTGAAGGTCGAATCATGTCCAGAGTCTGCAGTATTTGTGATAAAGGTCCCACTTCCGGACGTACTTACACCTATCGTGGAATCGCCATCAAAAAGGGCGGAATCGGCCTTAACATTACCGGAAAGTCTAAGCGTCGCTTTCTTCCAAACCTTAAAAAGGTTAAGATGATCAATGCCAAAGGCAGTGTTATATCAGCCAGAGTTTGCACCCGTTGTATTAAGAGCGGAAAGGTTCGAAAGAGTCTCTGAGGGGTTTTCGAAGCCTTCAAGGCGGTTTTTTTCGAAACCGCACTTGGGAGCTCCGTATTTTGAGGAGCAACTTTTAATTTGAGAACCCGAATACCAATTCGGGGAGACCAACTCCGCCATCTTTCTCAGATTCAAGATAGCCAATATCGGATTTTAAAAGACACCTTCAATGTCCGATTGCAGGCCCGTCGTGGGAAGATATCTGTTCAGGGCGAAGATGGGGATGTTGAGAAGGTTCAAAAAAGTTTGCAGTCCGTGTTGGAAGCCATGGACAAAGGGAAGGTTTATAGCGATGAAACATTCCGCCGAGTCTGTGACTTTTACGCTGCCCAAGACACTGAGAAAAAGTTAGAAACAAGAGAGTCGGCAGGTAGGCCTTCAAAAGTTTCTGTGCCAATGGTTGATCATCTGAGTGAGGGGCAACGCCGCTACATTGAGACGATGCGTGCAAATGTTGTGACGTTTTCGATTGGCCCGGCTGGGTCAGGAAAAACCTTTTTGGCTGTGGGTTTAGCTGTTCAGCACCTTCTCGCTGGCCAAGTTGAGCGAATAGTTTTGGTTAGACCAGCGGTAGAAGCTGGGGAGAAATTGGGTTTTCTGCCAGGAGATCTCAATGAAAAAATTGCTCCATACCTCTTTCCTTTGATGGATGCCCTTCGTTATTTTCTGGGGGCGACTCGGGCTGATCAGCTCACTGAAAAGGGCGTGATTGAGGTGGCTCCCTTGGCTTATATGAGGGGAAGGACCCTCTCTGACAGTTTCATCATCTTGGATGAAGCTCAGAACACAACGGTTGAGCAGATGAAGATGTTTTTGACTCGAATTGGCCAGGCTTCTCGAGCGGTTGTGACGGGTGATGACTCCCAGATCGACCTTGAAAAAGGGCAAACCTCAGGTCTAGTTCATGCGAAAAAGGCTCTACAGCAAGTGCCTCAAGTGGCATTTGTGAATCTCGATGAAGGAGATATTGTTCGTCATCCTGTCGTGGGTTCTATTATCAAGGCGTATCGAGCCTTTGAAGAAAATGGCTCGTGAAATGATTGGGGCTAAGTTGAGAATCTAAAGATTCTTGATCTTTCTTCCGATCAATACAATAACAACCTTCCCGGATCAGGAGGAAATTCCATGGAGATCAGTCCCGTTAGTGCAGGAGTTCAGCTCGACCAGATCGTGGAATCCTCTGCGCCACCAGCAAAAGCTCCGCCTCCTCCTCAAAAAGTAGAGACGGTTTCTCCGGAAGTTCAGGCCCTACATGAAGCCCGAGCGGCAGGAAATGAAGAGGCACACCTAAGGTCAAAAGTTGAACCCCTGAATGAAGTGGTTAGCGAACTTGGGGTCGATGTGACTTTTTCTGTAGAGGTTTCTGAAGCTGGAGATTATTTCGTCAGAGTTTTGGACGAAGATGGCGAAGAAGTGAAGACGATCCCTGGCGAGAGTTTTGTTGAGACTCGAGAGCGAATCAGAGAAAATATCAAAGGGATTCTGGAAGATAGCAAGAACTGAAGATTTGAACCCAGATATTCAAAAAAAATACCAGAGGGATGAAATCCTCGGTGCTTCTCCAGAAAAGCTGGTTGTGCTTTTGTACGACGGAGCGATCCGAAATGTGGAAGATGCCCGAAAGAAACGTGAGGAGAAGGACCCCTTCGAGTTCACTCAGCATTTAACAAAGGCCGAGGCCATTGTTGCTGAGTTGACGGGAAGTCTCAAAGTTGAGCTTTTAGGAGAAGCTGGACCTAACCTTCTTCGTTTGTATGACTTCGTTTATGGTGAATTGATTGAGGCTCAGCGCGACAAAAGCGATGCTCGACTGGAGGGCGTTGTTAAGATTCTTAAGCAGATGAGGGCGACTTGGTTGGAAACCTTGGAGCGCTCGAAAGAAGAAAGTGTTGATGGAGTGGGAGCTGAATCTTCAGAGCAAGCTCCTGTTCGTCGCCCCTCCTTCTCATTAGAAGCTTAAAAGTTTAGGGGGTCTTTCCCCTTGGAAGATTTTCCCAAACTTTCATGCCCCAAGCCTCAGGCTAAAGGTGGCGTAGCTCTTAGTGGAGGTAGGGACTCCCTTTTGGCCCTTGATGACCTTGTTAGGAGAGATGGTCCGAATTCCTGGGTGGCTCTTCACGTAGATCATGGTTCTCGGAACCTGGAAAGTCGGGAGGCAGAATGTCGGGAAGTGGAGAAGCAGTGCCATTATCTTGGTGTTGAGCTTCGACGAAAAGTCCTTGCTTCGGGAATAGGAGACAGCGAAGAGGCTCTTAGGGACGCCAGGTATGTTGCTTTGGCGACGATGGGAGATGATTTGGATTTTGTGGTATTGGGTCATCACGTGCATGATCAAGTAGAAACCATCTTGATGAAGATTCTGAGAGGCTCTGATTTGGGAGGGTTGGCAGGAATGCCCAGTGCTTTTGAGAGGAATGGAGTTCTTTTTTCACGTCCGATGCTGGAGTGGTCAGAAGACGAATTGGAAAGAATGAGGGAAAGGTTGACCCTAGATGCCTTTGAGGATCCAAGTAATGAAGAATCAAGGTATCTTAGGAACCGCTTTCGTCATGAATTAACCCCTCTGCTAAATGATCTGTCTCCAGGGTGGGTAGGGCGTTTGTCGGGATTAGCTGACTCTGCTAGGCTCTGGAAAGGAGGATTGGAGGCTAAGTTAGACCAGCTTTCGAAGGAACATATCTGGGAAAGAGTTGATGAGAATCATTATAAGATGGCGCGTGAGTGGTTAGAAGCATTAGATCCATACATCTTGAGGGCTTGGAGTCGACGCCAGTTGGAATGGGTCGCGGAGGGAGCTAAGGGAATCACTCGACGGCATGTGGACTCATTTGCGGAATTCGCTTCTTCGGACAAGTTGGGAAGTCATTCTTACAATTTTCCGGGAAAATGGCGATTGAGGGGGCAGAAAAGGTGGCTTCATCTTTTGAGATCGTGATAGGAGAAACCTTGATTTTCACATTTCACAGCTTTAAATACAAATAGTTAGATCGAGTCAGCTTGTATTTTCGGACTTGACCTTTCGGGGCCCCTTCCAGAATGTTGGTCCCCACTCACCCGAGAGGGTTGCAGCATCTGATGGAACGACCAACACGACGAACGTCGGGGTTCCAAAAAGGAGGTGACGAGAAGATTCGAGTCAGGTGTGAAGTAACAACATCAATAGCTACCTGGTGCGGGACAGAGATACTGCGCATCGGACCGGCATAAGTCGGTTGTAAAATTAATAAATTATTTCTATATTTAACACAAGAAACATCGGAGAACTCTAATGTTAGGAAAATCAGGAATTAAATTCGCCGGTGCTTTGGCACTGGTTGCCCTACTGGGCCTGCCTTCTGCTGAAGCTGGCCTTAAGCAACTCGAAATCAAGGGAAATGTCTCTTTCGCGGGACACGCCATTGATTTTGGAACCAACACTGACTCAGGTGTCCTCATGGACGCCGACTTGGACTTCAAGATGAAGTTCAGCCAAGATGTCAGTGCTCGTATCGACCTAGAAATGGACGACGCCGTTGCAGGTGACGACCTTTGGGGAGGCAAGGCACCCGCCGGAGCTTCTTCCACTGGTAATCGCTATGCTATTGGGGTTGACCAGGCCTACTTCAAGCTGAACGATTTTCTCTTTCGAAACTTCAATCTAACCATCGGAAAGCAGAACATGAATGTGTCCCTCAGGGATAACAAGAACATGTCCTGGGCCTTTGGTGATTCTGTTGCCTTGGTGGGTACTTACGCCACCCGAGACATGGATATTAAAGGTTACTACCTTAAATTGACTGAAGACAAGATTGCTAATGGATCGTCCAATGATGGAGACGAAACGGTTATTGGGTCCTATGTTGAATACTGGCTCAATGATGACAGTTTGGTCGCCGGTTATGTGAATTACAAGTCAGAAAAGGACTCTGGTACTTATGACAACTTGGTTCACTATGGTATTGGCTTGGATTACTTCATCGGAGAATCTCTCGAGGTTTATGGTGAAGTTGCCGGTCAAAGCATCAGCGATGCGTCAGGAGCCAACGATGGGTCAGCTTTCCAGTTGACCTTGGGTGGCGAGTACGCCTTTACTGACTACGACATGAAACCCGTCGTTGGTTTGGAGTACTATCTACAGTCTGGTTCAGATGCTTCTGATCCCTCTTGGCAAAATGTTGCTGGTGGATTGGCTGCTGCTGATACCAATTCCATCTTCATGGAAGCTAATGGTAAGGTTGGTCGAGATCTAAATTCAGGTCTTGGTTATGTGAACATTGGTGCTCCAACGACAGGAGTAGGAACTGTTAGGAGTATTGGTGGCTTTAGCGTCATTCGTTTGAATGGAGCGATCAGCCCAACCAAAGCGACGAAAGTTGGTTTGGGACTACACTTTTTTACACATGAAGATTCTGGTGTAGTTGAAGATGAAATTGGAACAGAATTGGATCTTTACGCTTCTTGGAAATACAGCCAAGACGTAACATTCAAAGCTGGTGCCTATGTCGTGTCTGATCCAAATGTCACTACTGCGGCAAATGAAGATGATATCACTGGCGTTGTTGTTTCTTCAGCTCTCACTTTCTGAGAAGCGAAAACAACTTCCTTCAAAGGGCCGCCTTCGGGTGGCCCTTTTTTTTTGATGTTTCGGTCGTGATTTTTTATTAAAGTTCTAGTTACTTGAATTTAGTGGTCTAGGCTAAACTTGTTAGTAAAGAGATAGTAACTTTTGGAAAGGTAGTGAGCATCTTTCTGCTGGTTGTTTGAGTGGCCCTTCTCTGGGGTCTTAATTACTATTGAGACTGTCACTTCCGAAGAGGTGGGCAGCGCGACCGCAGGATGATGTTTATTGTTAAGGGTAGAACACTCATTTCTCACCCTAAATTGGGAAAGATTCAAGCATTTATTTTGCATCTGAGTCAAGGAGTATGATAGAATCTTTTTGCCAGAACTGCCGTCGGGATGCGTAGCATTCCGAAATAAAGCTCATCAAGAGCCTTATTTGACGGCAGGCCGAGCGAAGACTCGGTGATCACCGAGAACACTGAGAAATACGAGGTAGAGGGAATTGCCTTTAATGATAAGGCTGATGAGAGCCGAGGGCTAAAGGGGTTGGGGGGTATCAGTTCCTAGGCGGAGATTGAACTCAAGGATGTTGATCAGTCTCTTGGGTTGTTGAACCAAAGAAGCTCAAAGGGTGTTCTGTATTAAAATTTAAATTGGAACATGAGGAGAAATTCGTCGAGTTCATTTCCAGCGACACCATCAACATGATCCCCTTTGCTCGCTGTACCCATCACTTTGATGTCGTGGCCTTTGATGTAGTGAACAAAACCAAGAGAAGATTTAGTCCATGCTTTTGAATAGTTGTCGGCGTCTTGGTGTTCATAGCCAGCAACGAGATCGAGTTTGTTCTTTAGAACTGCAAAGCCAAGTTCAGCACTCAATTGTTTGAGCTCGGTTTCACTATTTAGGTAAAGACCTGAGGTGATGGATGGGTCGACTAACTTAGCATCAAACCGGTTGTGGGCTAAATCAAGGGCGAAAGCTTCATAGCGTAGGGCCATGACCATTTCAAGTCCTGTGATAGAATCGACGTCGTATCCACTGCCTCCACTGTGACCACCAGTCATGAGGTTGTCGCTGTCATTGTTCCATGTGTAGGCGCCTATTTCTAGGCTTAGGCGGCGATAGCGTTTAAGAAAGTCTTGTTTATTAGGGATAGGGCCCCATGGATGCCAGGCGACACGCCCAGAGATGAAGAGGCCATCGCTCCAGTCTTTTCCTTTATCGATTTGAATGGGATCTTCGAGGTCGAGTTTTTTCTCATCAGGGTCATGGGATGCGATCGCCAAAGTTGTGGCGTAAGAAAAAGCGCCGTCATTTTTTTTGCTATATAGGTGGAGCCCTGTATTGAAGAGAGGAGTGCCATAATTGTGGTCTCCTGTGAAAGTTCTTTCGACTAAAAACTGATAGGTATTTGAGGTGAGCGATTCTCGAGAGAAGCGTGCAAGGGTGCTCCCTATGCGAAGCTCATGCTGATCGATACCTTTGTAGAGTAGGTAGGCGCCTCGGATGGCTGTATTTTGTAATCCAAAATCAAACATCGCACTGGCCTTCCAGTCTTTGTCGACACTGCCAGAGAGGATTAGCCGAAGTCGTCTAAATCGAAGGTCGTCCGTGCTAGAGGTTTGATTGTCCCGAAGTCGGTATTGGGGCTGAAAGAGTCCACCAAGCTTGGCCCATTTTTCTTCATTAGCGAAGAGTAGGCCTGGAAGAAGTAGGATGAAGAAAAGAAAACGGTTCATTGCCGGAGCCCTTTGGCTTGAGATGGAGAATTGAGGGAGAGGATAATTAGGAAAACTCCATATCAAGATATGATTATCTTTTTATTGACTCAGCTCAGGCGAAGGAGCTCTTCTAGTTCATGTATGCGCTGGTATTCCAAATCGTGGGCCATTTTGAGGAAGCAGCATGCGCAGGTTAGGATATCGTTAAGAGCTATATGGGAGCTCCATGAAGGGCTACCGAGACTTTGAGCGACATGGTTTAGGTTGAGAGCTTCGGGGGGGAAATGTGGGTTTAGTTTTGACTGATGACTTCGGAAAAGTTTGGCGGTATCAATGGAGATGACGTTTAGGGAAGTCAGTTGATTTAGAAAAGCGAGGTCTAGGTCAACAA
>Ga0233432_10005575_pt1 | contig 10915 bp, 10 predicted proteins | sample SI_122_August201_6_FD_179870 | JGI IMG/M metagenome (GOLD analysis project Ga0233432, IMG submission 179870) | Seawater microbial communities from Saanich Inlet, British Columbia, Canada - SI_122_August2016_10_MG | ecosystem: Environmental > Aquatic > Marine > Inlet | place: Canada: British...
GCGCAAGCCCAAGGGCAGAAGCTGAATTTGACACTTGGGTTCTCTCACCCGGTTGTCTACGACGTGCCAGCCGGGGTTGAAATTGAAACGCCCACCCAAACCCAAATCATCGTTAAAGGTATCGATAAGCAGCAAGTGGGTCAGGTCGCAGCAGAAATCAGAGCCTTTCGTCCACCCGAGCCTTACAAAGGCAAAGGTGTCCGTTATGCCAATGAATATGTCAAGCGTAAAGAAGCTAAGAAGAAGTAATCGTTTATCCAAACATCAGTTATGAGAAAGAAGTCTTTTTAGGAGACACAGCGAGATGAAAACTAAGCGGGATGCGCGTTTAAAGCGAGCGCGACGAGGTCGAGCAAAAATTAAAGAGCTATTGATGCCAAGGTTGTGCGTCTATCGGTCTCCTCGGCATACGTATGCTCAGATTATTTCTGAGGATGGCAGCGAAGTTAAAGTCGCTGCATCGTCACTCGAAGAATCACTGCGTGAGGGAACCACAGGCAATGTTGAGTGCGCAGCGAAGGTTGGAGCAATGATTGCTGAACGAGCGAAAGCCGCAGGATTCGAGAAAGTGGCATTTGATCGTTCGGGCTACAAATATCATGGACGCGTTAAGGCGCTGGCAGATGCTGCTCGAGAAGCAGGGCTGCAATTTTAGGCCTCCAAGGCAAGAGAAAATTAAGGAATAGGCATGGCTTATAACGATCGAGATAATAACGATGAAGGGATCCAGGAAAAACTGGTCCAAGTCAATCGTGTTGCGAAAGTTGTGAAAGGTGGGCGGATCTTCGGTTTCACCGCGCTTACGGTGGTCGGTGATGGAAATGGCAAGGTCGGTTATGGTCGCGGCAAAGCGCGTGAAGTGCCACAGGCTATCCAAAAAGCCATGGAAGCTGCCAGACGTAACATGATCGATGTTGACTTAAATGGGTCCACGCTGCAATACGAAGTCAATGCCCGCCATGGCGCCTCAAAGGTTTTCATGAAACCTGCTTCAGAAGGTACTGGAATTATCGCGGGAAAAACAATGCGTGCGGTCCTTGAAGTTGCTGGCGTAAGAAATGTATTGGCCAAGTGTTACGGCTCTACAAATCCTGTGAATGTGATCCGAGCAACGTTCAAAGGACTGCAGGATATGCGCTCACCGGAATCTATTGCAGAAAAACGCGGTCTATCCGTTGAGCAGATCTTAGGGTAATTCACCATGGCAGATAAAAAAGTAAAGGTCACATTGACCAAAAGTAAAAATGGACGCCTAAAGTCGCATAAGGCTTGTGTCGCTGGGTTGGGGCTACGAAAAATTCGACAGTCTTCGATCTTAGAAGACACACCAGCGGTGAGAGGCATGATCAATAAAGTCGCGTACATGGTTTCTGTTGAAGAGATCACGGCGTAAGGGAGACGATCAGGATGCGTTTAAATTCGATAACAGGTGCGCCAGGGAGTCGGCAGTCCAGAAAGCGAGTGGGTCGAGGCATTGGTAGCGGTCTTGGTAAGACGGCTGGGCGGGGCCACAAAGGTCAAAAATCGCGCTCTGGAGGGAAGGTTCGGCCAGGATTTGAAGGCGGGCAGCAGCCGCTACAAATGCGACTCCCGAAGTTTGGTTTTACAACTGAAAAAAGTCGAATGACCGGCGAAGTCACACTGTCTGAAGTGGCATCAGCCAACGCAGATATCGTGAACCTAGAAGTATTGAGACAGGCTGATTTGATCAATGGCCAAACTAAGCGAGTCAAAGTGATTTTGTCCGGAAAAATTGACCGTGCAGTGACAATCCAAGGGCTCGGCGTCACTAAAGGGGCGCGTGCTGCGATAGAGGCCGCCGGCGGGAAGATAGAGGATTAAAGACCAAAGGGTAACGAAAGAGAATCCGTCTTGATGACCATGGGGTTGACTAAAAACTTTTAGCAGCTGTTAGGACGGGAGTTTTCGCGTTAGAGAGGGTCAGCCGGTAAATCGGTAGTCGTTAAAAGTTAGCAACTAAAATTAGCAACAAGTAACACTAAGGTAGGGCAGAAAAGAATGACGAGCGCGCTCGCACAAGGCAAGGCAATGGCGACAGGAGGCGGACTTTCGGAGCTCCGCAGCCGGCTGCTGTTTGTGCTTCTAGCGATTGTCGTTTATCGGATTGGTAGTCATATTCCGGTTCCGGGAATCGACCCCGAGCGTTTGAGATTGTTATTCAACCAAAACCAAGGCGGCATCCTCGATTTGGTCAATATGTTTGGTGGCGGCGCTTTGGAGCGAATGAGTATCTTCGCGCTCGGGATTATGCCCTATATCTCTGCCAGTATTATTACTCAGTTGCTGGTAGCAACAACGCCGTCATTGCAGCAACTGCGGAAAGACGGCGAAGCCGGGCGGAAGAAAATTTCGCAATATACTCGGTATGGGACCTTGGCGTTGGCGCTTGTTCAGGGAATGGCAATGAGCAGCGGGTTGGTCTCTCAGGGGCTGTCGTATACGGGTAGTTTTATGTTCCATTTTGTTGCCGTAGCGACCCTAGTGACGGGCGCTATGTTCATCATGTGGCTCGGCGAGCAAGTGACTGAGCGAGGGATTGGCAATGGTATTTCAATCATTATTTTCACGGGGATCGTGTCTGGTTTCCCAGGTGCCATTGGCCAGTCTTTTGAGCAGGCCAGACAAGGCGAAATTCAGATTATCGCGCTGCTCGGTATTGCCGCGTTAGCGATCATTATTGTTGCTGGCGTAGTCTATGTGGAGCGTGGACAGCGGCGAATTACGATCAACTACGCTAGGCGCCAGCAAGGGCGCAGGATGTATCAGGCTCAAAGCTCGCACCTGCCGCTAAAGGTGAACATGGCGGGCGTGATTCCTGCTATTTTTGCCAGCAGCTTATTGTTGTTCCCAGCGTCCTTGGGTCAGTGGTTTGGTCAATCAGAAGGGATGGAATGGATTCAAGATGTGAGTCTACAGATCGCTCCGGGTCAGCCGCTCAATATTATTTTGTTCTCGATGGGGATCATCTTTTTCTGTTTTTGGTACACGTCGATCATGTTTAATCCCAAGGAGGTGGCAGAAAACCTCAAGCGTTCGGGCGCCTTTATACCTGGCTATCGGCCCGGAGATCAGACAGCACGATATATCGATACGATTATCACGCGATTGACATTATTCGGGTCGCTTTATATGACCTTGGTGTGTTTGTTACCTCAGTTCTTGGTGATCCAGTTCAATATTACCTTTCAGCTTGGCGGCACGGCCTTGTTGATTGTGGTCGTAGTGATTATGGATTTCATGGCTCAGGTGCAGACACACTTGATGTCCCATCAGTATGAATCGCTGATGAAGAAATCAAATTTACAAAACTTTGGGCGGCGCTAGGAGTTGATGCAATGAAAGTGAGAGCTTCCGTAAAAAAAATGTGTCGGAACTGTCGAATTATCCGGCGAAACGGCTCTGTGCGTGTCATCTGCTCAGAACCAAAACATAAACAACGCCAGGGTTAATCCGGCGACAAAGGTGGACAGGAGCAACGTATGGCTCGTTTAGCTGGAATTAATATTCCTGACGATAAGCACACAGAAATTTCGCTGACCTATATCTATGGGATAGGGCGCACCACGGCTAAAGCTTTGTGCGAGAAGACTGGAATCAGTCGGACCGCAAAGGTTGGCGAGTTGACCGAGGGTGAGCTTGATGATTTGCGGTCTGAAATCAGCCAGCTAAGTGTAGAAGGTGATTTACGCCGAGAAACGCAGCTCAACATCAAGCGATTGCTGGATCTGGGGTGTAACCGTGGCATCCGTCATCGCCGAAGTTTGCCGGTTCGTGGGCAACGAACGAAGACCAATGCGCGAACCCGTAAAGGTCCAAAACGACCGGTCAGGAAGTAAAGCCCCTGAGCGCGAAGAAATTCAACGCACGTATTCACGAAAGTAGGTAGACAGTATGTCTGAAACAGAAGCACAACAGGCGCCGGTGGTCCGGAAAAAAGGCAAGCGTCAGATCGCTGATGGTCTCGCGCATATCCACGCGTCTTTTAACAACACCATTATCACCATCACCGATCGTCAAGGGGGAGCGCTCTCTTGGGCCACGGCCGGAGGCTCAGGCTTCAGGGGCGCTCGGAAAAGCACTCCATTTGCGGCTCAGGTTGCTGCAGAGCGCGCAGGGAATGCTGCGCTTGAATACGGTCTGCAAAATTTAGAGGTTTTCGTCAAGGGACCGGGTCCCGGGCGTGAAGCCGCAGTCAGAGCGTTGAATGCCGTCGGTTATCGCATTACGAATATCACAGATGTAACACCAGTTCCCCATAATGGATGTCGACCCCCTAAAAAGCGTCGGGTGTAGAAGAGGAGATTGCCAATGGCCAGATATCTCGGCCCAAAACTGAAGTTGTCAAGAAGAGAAGGCACCGATCTGTTTCTCAAGAGCGGTGTTAGACCGATCGAGTCGAAGTGCCGCATCGAAACAGCTCCTGGTATGCACGGACATCGTCGTGCGCGCGCGACGGATTATGGTGTGCAGCTGCGAGAGAAACAGAAAGTGCGTCGCATCTATGGTGTCTTGGAAAAGCAGTTCCGTAATTACTACAAAAAGGCGGATCGTCAGAAAGGTGCTACGGGCGAAAACTTGCTTCGCATTTTAGAGCGTCGGTTAGACAACGTCGTTTACAGAATGGGATTTGGTTGCACACGCGCCGAATCGAGGCAGTTGGTGTCGCATAAGTCGATCTTGGTGAACGGTCAGTTGGTCAATATACCGTCTTATCAGGTTGAGGCAGGTGACACGATTACGATCCGTGAGAAAGCAAAGAGCCAGCTGAGAATTCAAGGGGCTTTGAACCTCGCCGCTCAGCGATCATCGGTGGATTGGGTAGAAGTCAATGTCGACCGATTAGAAGGCGTGTTTAAGGCTTATCCAGAGCGCGATGAGCTACCGACAGAAATCAATGAAAATTTGATCGTCGAGCTCTACTCCAAGTAAGCGGTAAAAATTATTTAGATTAAGGAAGGATAAGGTATGCCTCATTCGTCATTAGAGTTTTTAACGCCCAAGCATATCCAAGTTGATCAGGTGCACAATACGCGTGCGCAGGTTGTACTTGAGCCGCTTGAGCGAGGCTTCGGTCATACATTGGGCAATGCTTTGCGCAGGATCTTGCTCTCCAGTATGCCTGGATGTGCGATCACCGAAGTAGAAATCGACGGCGTTTTGCACGAATACAGCGCGATCGAAGGTGTTGAAGAAGATGTGATCGAAATGCTGCTCAACCTCAAAGGCGTTGCTGTTAAGCTCAACACCGCTGACGAGGCAGAATTGTCGTTGACCAAGGAAGGACCTGGTGTTGTGACTGCAGGTGACTTTCTTTTGGATCACGACGTGGAAATCGCAAACCCAGATCATGTAATCGCAACCCTGAACAGCGCCGGCAAGCTCAGTCTCAGAGCCAAAGTGGGTCGAGGTAGAGGCTATGAGCCCGCGGATGCTGCAACCGACGAAGAGGAAACGGGCCGAATTATTGGGAGCCTCTTACTCGATGCCTCTTACAGCCCGGTCAGACGAGTCGCTTATAAAGTGGACAGCGCGCGGGTTGAGCAACGAACTGACCTGGATAAGCTCATTATCGATTTGGAGACTAACGGCACCATCGATCCAGAGGAAGCCATCCGCCGTGCAGCGACGATCCTGCAGCAGCAAGTTGCGGTCTTTGTTGACCTGGAAAGCAGCGACTTTCCAGAAGAACAACAGACGGTAGAGGAAATCGATCCGATATTGCTCCGACCTGTTGATGACTTGGAGCTCACTGTGCGATCCGCAAATTGCTTGAAAGCGGAGAATATTTACTACATTGGTGACCTGATTCGGCGGACAGAAGTCGAGCTGTTGAAAACGCCCAATTTGGGGAAGAAGTCGCTGACCGAAATCAAAGATGTACTCGCATCTCGCGGACTGTCTTTGGGAATGCGCCTTGAAAACTGGCCGCCCATGAGTCTTCGAGGGGACGACCGTTTACTTGGATAAACCAGAGTTCGAATAGGTTCGAACTGAGTTAGATTAGGAATTACCATGCGTCACAGAAAAAGTGGAAAGCAGCTTAACCGTAATGCCTCGCATAGAAAGGCGATGTTTAAGAACATGACGTGCTCCTTGGTCGAGCACGAGGTCATTAAGACCACTGTTCCCAAGGCAAAAGAATTACGCAGATTTGCCGAGCCTCTGATTACCCTGGCTAAAGAAGATTCTGTCGCGAACCGAAGACTGGCTTTTGCGAGAGTGGGAAGTAAGGCTGTCGTGGGGAAACTTTTCGCCGACCTTGGCCCTCGGTTTCAAGATCGTCCGGGTGGTTATACTCGGATCTTGAAGGCAGGTTTCAGAGCTGGAGACGCAGCGCCGATGGCCTACATTGAATTGGTGGATCGCGTCATCTCGGAGGACGAAGACCTCGACGAGATTGAGGAGGCCGCTGATGAGGCTGGCGATGAGGTAAAAGACGACGACAGCTAAAGATTAGAATGTGATGCAAGGGCCGGATCATCCGGCCTTTTTGCATTTAGGCGATGGGGTTTTTGGCAGAGTGTCATTGCTCCAAACTAAAGGACCACCTATGTTTGTACCATTTTCTCCCACCCCGAGAACCTTGATGGGTCCGGGGCCTTCAGATGTTCATCCACGAATTCTCACCGCGATGGCCCGGCCGACGATTGGGCACTTGGATCCAGAATTTATTCGCCTGATGGACGAGATAAAAGTTCTGCTTCAAGGTCTATTCCAAACGAAAAACGAACTCACCATACCTTTGTCTGCTCCGGGAAGTGCAGGGATGGAAGCGAGCTTTGCGAATCTTGTAGAACCTGGTGATAAGGTCATCATCCTTCAAAATGGAGTTTTTGGCGGTCGCATGGCCGAGAACGTCACGAGGTTTGGCGGCGAATTGGTGCTTTTACAGACAGACTGGGGTCGCGCGATTGACCCCGAGCAGCTCCGCTTGGCACTGCAGGAACATCCAGATGCTAAGATCGTCGGTTTTGTTCATGCAGAAACATCCACGGGGGTGCGCTCAGATGCAGCATTGCTTTGCGAACTCGCACGAGAAGCTGGCTGCCTGTCCATTGTTGACTGCGTGACTTCACTGCTCGGTTGCGAGGTTGACGTCGATGGTTGGGGCGCTGATGTGGTCTACAGTGGCACACAGAAATGCCTGTCCTGCGCGCCTGGACTGTCGCCCTTTACGATGTCGGAGCGCGCAGTCGCTGTAACGCAAAATCGAACGACAGCAGTGAAGTCTTGGTTCTTAGACATGAACCTAGTCATGGGGTATTGGGGTAAGGGGACGACTCGCGCATATCATCACACGGCACCCGTCAACGCGCTCTACGGCCTTCATGAGGCTTTGCTGATTGCAGTGGATGAGGGTTTGCCCACTGCTTGGGCGCGACATGCACGCAATCATGAAGCGCTCAAGGCTGGTCTTGAGGCGATGGGCTTGAGATTCTTCGTGCCAGAACCTGAGCGGCTTCCGCAACTTAATCTCGTTGAAATCCCGGAAGGTGTCGATGAAGCGCGGGTTCGCGCCAGACTTTTGGAGGAATATAATTTAGAGATAGGCGCGGGGCTGGGAGTCCTTGCCGGCAAGGTCTGGCGTATTGGACTCATGGGATACGCCAGTCGTCCGGAGAATGTCCTGCTCTGCGTGAGTGCTTTAGAGGCGGTGCTCTCTAGCAGCAATGCACCAATCAACCGAGGTGTAGCGCTTGATGCGGTTCAGGCAGCCTTAGGATCGGCGTGATCAAGATAAGGCGCTGAATCCCCTAATCATTGCGGCACTCGATCGGCTTGACCTTGCGATCCTCGAATGACGAGTCTTTTTGAGAGGTCTCCGTAGACCAATCATTAGACTCACCCTGAGCCCGAGTAATGGGAAAAGGGATTCTGTGACTGTGGATAACATGTCTGAGAACGCCTATTCCCGGGCAGTCGCTTGACCTGCGGCGTCGCGCTAAAGCCCAAAACGCGACGAGCGCGGCATTGATCCACAAAGCCATCAAAAACACGATGGTGGCTTTTATGAGAACCACGACAAAGGGGCTTAGCTTGCTACTCGTTGTTCTGTCTTTGCAGTATCCAAAACTGTCTTCAGAAATCGACCAGTGGTGGAGTGCAAATCGTCAGCTACAACTTCTGGCGTTCCGGCGCTCACGATTTGGCCACCGCCGTCACCCCCTTCGGGCCCGAGGTCAACGATCCAATCCGCTGTTTTAATAACATCCAGGTTATGCTCGATCACAATCAGGGTATTGCCTCGGCTTCGGAGTTTATGAATGACTTTGAGGAGCTGCTCGATGTCAAAAAAATGTAGGCCGGTGGTCGGTTCATCCAAAATGTAAAGAGTCTGCCCCGTGTCTGTTTTTGCCAGTTCGCGGGCCAATTTGACGCGTTGCGCTTCGCCGCCAGAGAGCGTGGTTGCGCTTTGACCAAGCCGTATGTAACCCAGGCCAACATCAATGAGGGTTTGTAGTCGGCGCTCAATCACAGGAACAGCACTCAAGAAGGGCAAAGCCTCATCGACCGTCATATTAAGAACGGCATCGATGGGTTGCCCTTTGTAGCGAATCTCCAAGGTCTCACGGTTATAACGTTTGCCTTCACATTCATCGCATTGGACGTATATATCAGCAAGGAAATGCATTTCGACTTTGATGAGCCCGTCCCCTTGGCAGGCCTCGCAACGCCCGCCTTTGACGTTAAAGCTAAAGCGTCCTGCCTTATATCCTCTTGAGCGCGCCTCTGGAGTCGCGGCAAACAAATCGCGGATTGCGGAAAATATGTTGGTGTAGGTAGCGGGGTTGGATCGAGGGGTTCTCCCGATCGGGCTTTGGCTGATCTCAACGACTTTGTCCAGCTGATCCAACCCTTGAACATCCAAATGGGGGGCAGCCTCAAGGGTTGTTGCGCCGTTGAGCGCAGTTGCGGCCAAGGGATAAAGTGTTTGATTGATGAGGGTTGATTTGCCAGAGCCCGAGACCCCTGTGATACAGGTCATGAGTCCAAGCGGTATCGATAGGTCTACGGCCTTCAGGTTGTTGCCAGTGGCGCCTGTAACGGTGAGCCATTGATCCGGTTGAGGTTGAATCCGCTTTGTTGGCACATCAATCATGCGTTCGCGGGACAAATATTGCCCTGTCATCGACTCGGGGCACTCGAGAATATCCTCGACGCTGCCCGCCCGAATTACCTGCCCGCCAAGTTCGCCGGCACCTGGGCCAATGTCAACAATGAAATCAGCGGCTCTGATGGCTTCTTCATCATGTTCCACGACGATAACGGTGTTGCCTAAATCTCGCAGTCGCGTCAGGGTGCTCAGCAAGCGCTCGTTGTCTCTTTGGTGCAGTCCAATGGAGGGCTCATCCAGAATATACATCACACCGACCAGTCCCGCGCCGATTTGGCTGGCCAGCCGAATGCGCTGTGCCTCGCCGCCAGAGAGCGTGTTAGCTGGCCTTGCCAGCGAGAGATAATTAAGGCCCACATCAATCAGAAAGCCTAAACGCGCTTTTATCTCACCGACAATCTTTTGTGCGATTTCAGCTTGTTGACTTGGAAGGTCTAAGGCGTCGAGATATCTAAAAGCCTCGGCAATGCTGAGGTTGGAAATTTCAGCATAATTTCTATTCTGGATCAAAACAGCCAGCGCGCCTGGATTGAGTCGCTCGCCATTGCAGGCGCTACAAGGGCGCTCATGGAGCCACTGCCCCAATTGATCTTTGACGGTCTGGGATTCGGTCTCTTCATAGCGACGCGACAGGTTTGGAATAATGCCCTCGAAGCGGTGAGATCTAACCACCCGCTCGCCGGTCTGGTCGGCATAATAAAAAGGGATTTCGGTATCTCCGCTGCCGTACAGGATGGCGTACTGATGTGGATCGCTCAAGGCGCTGAAGGGCGCATCGAGCGAAAACTCGTAGTGCGCTGCAACTGATTCGAGCAGCTGGTAGTAATAGACATGTTGTCGATCCCAACCGGCGATAGCGCCCTCAGAGATGGCGAGGCTTGGATCTTTGACGATGAAATCTGGGTCGAAAATCTGTTTGGTCCCCAATCCGTCGCAACTGGTGCAGGCGCCTCTTGGATTGTTGAAAGAAAAGAGCCTAGGTTCGAGCTTGGGCATGGAATACCCACAACTTGCACAGGCGTAATTCGCCGAAAACAGTTGATCTGGGGCCGAAGAATCGTCGATTTGAGCAATCAGGGCCAAGCCATCAGAGGCTTTGACCGCGGTTTCAAATGAATCGGCTAAGCGCGTTGCAAGATCTGCGCGAACACGGAATCGATCCACCACGATTTCAATGGTGTGTCTCTTATTTTTGTCGAGAACAGGTAAGTCGTCTAAGTCGGCGATCTCGCCATCAATCCTTGCTCGCACAAAGCCCTGGGCAGAAAGCCCTTTGAGCAGCTGATGATGCTCGCCTTTTTTATCTTGGACGATCGGCGCGAGAATCATTAGGCGAGTTTCAGGCTCATAGGCCAAGACCTGGTCCACCATCTGGGCCACGGTTTGCGCTTTGAGAGGTTGCTGATGGGTTGGGCAATGCGGCAAGCCAACCCTCGCAAAAAGCAGTCTAAGGTAATCAGCAATCTCCGTGGTGGTACCAACGGTTGAACGGGGATTGTGATTCGTGGATTTTTGCTCGATGGAGATCGCTGGCGATAATCCCTCGATGTGATCGACATCGGGCTTCTCCATAATCGCTAAAAACTGACGCGCGTAAGTCGAAAGACTCTCCACGTAGCGTCTTTGGCCTTCAGCGTAGAGTGTGTCGAATGCGAGAGAGGACTTGCCTGACCCAGACAGTCCCGTGATGACGGTTAAAGAATCTCGGGGAATGTCGAGATCAATATCCTTAAGATTGTGCGTTCGAGCGCCTCGAATGGCGATGTGTTTTTTGAGCAT
>Ga0233432_10005580_pt1 | contig 10913 bp, 13 predicted proteins | sample SI_122_August201_6_FD_179870 | JGI IMG/M metagenome (GOLD analysis project Ga0233432, IMG submission 179870) | Seawater microbial communities from Saanich Inlet, British Columbia, Canada - SI_122_August2016_10_MG | ecosystem: Environmental > Aquatic > Marine > Inlet | place: Canada: British...
CCGGGGAGTTGATCGATCTGCTCTGGAACCGAACCGTAATTCTGATCTCCAGGTTCTGTGGCGGGTAAAAAGACGAAGTTCATTCAGATGAGGGTGGTCGCATGGACTCACCGAAGTATCCTGTAGTCGATCATTGTACTGTATGAGAATTAGGAGAACTGGAATGTCCAAAGATGAAGTTTATAAGAATATTCTGAGTAATATTTCCAGTCTGATTGAAGGAGAAGGCGACCTCATCGCCGTGATGTCGACTATCTCATGTGAGCTTTTTTATGGTTTTGAGGAGTTCAATTGGGTGGGGTTTTATCGCCGGATAAATGAAAGAACCCTTAAAGTTGGACCCTATCAGGGGTCACATGGTTGTCTGACGATCGACCGCGATCGCGGTGTCTGTGGGGCCTGTTTCCGCAATGCCTCGATTCAGCTTGAGAACGATGTGACGAAAGCTCCTTCTCATATTGCTTGTTCTAGTGAGACCAAATCCGAGATCGTTTTGCCCATCCTTGACCGGGATGGAGAGGTGGCCTGTGTCTTGGATATTGATTCAACGAAACTCGACGTGTTTGACCAGACGGATGTTGAGCACCTGTCGAGGGTCTGTGAATGGGTCTCTATGCGGTACTGAGTTATCTAAAGGCTAAGGGTCTCTTTTTAACGAAAACCGTTCTCTGCCATCCACGCCATGAATCGGGGGAAAGCATCCTGAGGCTCGGCGAGGTAATCGTTCCAGATCTTTTCCCACTTGAGTGTGATATAACCTTCAAAAAATTCACCTAGGGCATTGATGGACTCGACGAGAGGCACCTCACCTTCTCCAATTTCGGTTCTAGTGAAACCTCTTTGAGAGTTATCTCTTATCACGTCGCTAATGAAGATCTGTCCTGAGCTCTCTTTGGCCATAGAGAAAACCGTATCAAGATCTTCTCCCATGAGGAAAGAGTGATCGGGAGAGAACACTTGATTGAAGCGTCGGTCATCAACAAGATCAAAGAGTTTTCTGCCCTGAGTGAACAGAAAGCTCCCCTGATGGTTCTGAAGCCGGATTTGGATGTCTGAGTCGTGACGTTCCAGGACATTCCTGATGACATCTGCGGTCAGTTGAATGTGTTCATCAGTGTCTTTCGCTTTTTGAGGGTCTCCACCAAACATCCTGACGGCAGGGCACCCTAGAGTTAAAGCGATGTCTAGATGGGCTAGTAGGCTGTCCTCCATGACTTTCCAGCTCTTGGGGTCGTTATTGCCCCTTTCGTTATAGGAAAAAAGGCTAACCAAGTCAACTCCTTCGCCATTTAGAGTCTTGGAGATCTCCTCTAACTGAGAAGGCGGGGGAGTGGGGTGAATTTCACCTTTATTGTCCGAAACCCTGAGGTCGATACCGTCAAAATCGAGTTTTCGGGCTAGTCTGATACTCTCTGGGCCGTCCAGTTTGGGCGTTCCCATGGTTGTGAAGGAAATCTTTCTCAAGGTCTGAAGATCTACAGGTTAAGGGGAAATGACCATGATTCGGGATTAGAATCATCAAGCCTCTTTTGAATGTGGGGGGTGCCAAGTCATAAGGTAGGCATAGAAGCCCTGCTGTTGCTTGAATTGAGGAGAAAAACCTTAACAGTTGTGATGTTTGGGGAGCAAAGGAAAGGACTTACGGTCCATAGATTGATGTTTAGACGTCCGAAAAGAGTGATCTTTTCCATGGTAGAGCTGCTGATTGTGATTGCCATCTTGGCGATTTTGATGTCACTTCTCCTGCCCTCACTGAATGGAGCCTTGTATTCCGCCAAATTGAGCGAATGCCAATTTAAATTGAAGCACAAGGGAATGGTTTTCCCTAAGGAGCCTCTTGCGCTTGGTAGCCTTTAAGATCGAACTGAATAAGAAAAGGTGGTGAGGCTAGACTTTTTTGGATTTTAGGGGTTGGTGTTGGGGGTAAGCCAATTGGAAGGTTGGAACTCAGGAGCCACAACTGATCTGAATTTTCTTCCGGTTTCATGGTCATGAGGCCAAACCGCGCCCATCGGGTTTCACTCAGCGTGTGAGACTTGTAGTCCCCATCTGATGTTTGAAGCCAGAGACCAAAAGTGATGGGATTTCGGCTTCTCCAATTTGGTGCAAGGGAGGTCGCTGCGAAGTCCATAAGGCGGTCGCCATTGAAATCGCCAATCTGAATCTGGCTGGCCCCAATGAATGGGTGAAACGAAGTTTCGACAAACTCATTCTTTCCGTTGTTTTCCCACACGTAGATACCGTGATAAGGCTTGAGTGGTTTTGAGGTGAGCTCCATGTTGTTGCCGACGACCGTGACGATGTCTTTGTGTTGGTCACCATTCATATCGATGAGTTCAAAGCTCATGTAACCCCAGCCGACGGGACGGTCGATGATCTGCCGTGTTGTGAATTTCCGGTTGCCTTGGTTTTCAAAGAGAATCAAGTTCTGATGGTTTTGGGCAAAGAGAACGAGGAAATCCTTGCGTTGATCGCCGTTGATATCGACCACATGAGCCTTGAGGCCACCGCTTTTCGACATCAGCTTTTGGCGAGAATAGTTGTTGTCGCCTTTTCCCCAGAGAATGGTGATTTCACCTTTGCCTGAGTTGTCACCAAAGCCGATGTGAAGGATGTCGTTGATGGAATCTCCATCGAAGTCCTCAACGACAATATCACTGCCTCTGGAGAGTCCCTGGGCGATGGTCGTGGTCGATGATGTGTTGGGAGTGTCAGCGAGAAGCACTTCACTTTTTCTGTTATCCTCTTCCATGTTTCCCATGGTGGCAATGTAGGTTGAGTCTTGTGTTAGGTGGAGATCGATGGGAGCTTCACGGGTGCGAATTTTCCTGATCAGTGCAAGAGAGGTATTGTATGTGTTCAATGAGAATCCAGATTCTCCGATGACACCGAGGTAAAACTCCTTTTTGTCAGGGCTATATTTAAAAAGAGTTTCGATCGTGCCTTTTCTGAAGGGTAGAGGTAGCTTCGTCATCAGGTGATCGGGGATGGTTAAAAAAGCGCTATCCTGTGTGCTCATGAGTTCTTTTTCACTCTTGGAGGCAGACATCATGTATCGGCCTATCTTGATGAATTCCTTGGGGTCATATTTGAAACCTGCTGGTATCTGACCTGAAATCAATGGCAAGCGATCCGGAGCAACAAAGAGCATGTTCATGCTACGCATGGCCTCCGGCCACGATTCTCTCGGTAAGATGGAAGGTGATGGGAGATCGTGGCAATGAACGCAATACTTGCTTCTGAGTTGATCGCCCTGCTTTATGGCGAGATTTTTTTTGATGTCCTTTGGAAATAGAGAGGCGGACGGCTTTATGTGTGGTGTCTTTTCGAGGTGAGAGGTCTCTTCACCACAAGAGGAAAGTGTGCTGAGGAGAAAAGCCGTAAAAAAAATGTGACCAATGAAGGAGGAGTGGCAGATCACTCTTTCTGACAAGAAAGTGTTTGGCAGGAATTCCCACAGAAGATGAGTTTTTCTATCAGTAATCATGGCTAAGGTTACTTTTAACGATAGACAATGTGAGCATCAGATAGATTGCAATGGTGAATCTGAGTGCTGGAAATCTAGGCGGGATTGGCCTTCTTCTTGGACATGGGAAGAATCTGAACGACAATCATGCCAATGAAACAGAGTATGCATCCAAGGATGGCTCTTGTGCTCAAGATCTGTTCCAGAATGAGGAAGCCGGTGAGGGCGGCGAAGACGGCTTCCAGGCTCATGATGATTGCAGCTGGGGCAGGGGGACAGTGCTTCTGACAGACGACCTGAAGCGTGAAGGCGACTCCAACAGAGAGAATACCAGCATATGCAACTGCCCAAGAAGCATCGATCATCTCTCTTATCGAAAATGTTTCGAAGAGGATAGCTGCCAGACCACTTAAAAGAGCGCAGGCCGTGAACTGCACAAGAGCAATAAGAATGGGCTTCTCTCGATCGGAGAGATGACCAATCATCAAAATCTGGCAGGCCCAGAAAAAGGCGCAGATGAGCATGAGGAGATCTCCTTTTTCTATTTTGAACTGATCGGTTACGCTGAGGAGATAGAGTCCGATAAGGCAGAGTAGCACTCCGATCCAGAGGCTTTTTGGGGAACGCTGACCAAAGAAAAAACCAATGAGAGGAACGAAGAGAATGTAGAAACCTGTGATAAAGCCCCCGTTGGCACAGCTTGTGTAGAGGAGTCCAATCTGTTGTAAGGCAGCGGCGACAAAGAGAAAAAAGCCACAGAGGAGGCTTCCAATCCATGGGAAAGGTTGGCTATCTTGCGTGGAGGGCTTTCGCCTTATCCAATATAGAAGGGGTAATAAAGTTAGCGCTCCCAGAGCAAATCGCAATGCGTTGAAGCTCATGGGGCCAAGACCCTTTTCCATACCGATCTGCTGGGCAGGGAAGCTGGCGCCCCAGATCACAGCTGTGAGGAGAAGGAGAAGTTTGTGTTTCAACAGAGTTGCCCTAGTAGGCACGAGTTTTTGTTGTTGAAAGCATATCGGGTGAGAACACTCCCCCTAAGACTGACTTTGCTTTGAGGTGGCACCGTTCTGCGATCTTTGGTGATGAGGGTGCCAGAATAATCCTGAGAATGGCAAGAGACGGACTGCCAATAATAGAGAATGATTTACTTCTGATGTGAATAGACCTTAGCCTTATTCAGCAGAAAGGCGAAGGCCAGAAGTCCAAGTAAGGAGAGGACGCCGAGGGAAACATAAAATGTCGGGTTATGGCTTCGCTGGATGACCAGACTCACGCCACCGAGTAGAATGCCCAAACCCCACAGAACGAGCACTGCTTGGCGTCGATTCAAGCCGAGAGCGACCAGTCGATGGGAGGTGTGGTCTTGGCCACAGTAAACGATCGCTTCCTTCAGGGTCTTAACTTCTCCATTCACGAGGCGAAGGACGGTCGCAACGATGATGTCGAAAATCGGCACTCCAAGTAGTAGAGGAGGCACAAGAATGGCCTTCATGATCCTTTCATCTAGGCCGAAGGTTTCGCGAGGGTTGGTCCAAGCTCCCATCATGGCCATGGAAGCGAGTGCAAAGCCAACGAAATAGCTTCCATTATCTCCTAGGAAGATGCCGGCCTTAGGCTGGAAGAAGTTATATTTGAGAAAGGTGAGGCAGCCGGCGCAAAGGGCGATCGACATAAAAGAGAGCCAACGTTGCCAGTGTTCCCAAGCGATGAAAAACATAAAAAGACAGGCGATCGCAGTGATGCCTGCGGCCAGTCCGTCCATGTTGTCTAGACTGTTGATCGCACTCATCATGCCAACAATCCAGATTAAGGAGAAGAGAATGTTGGCCCAATCCCAAGGTAAGAGGGTGAGTTGAAGTTGAGTGCTTCCCGGAGCTGACGAGTGATAGATAAAGAGGGTGACGCCAAAGAGAATGATGAGTTTAAGGACTGCGGAGAGGGGCTTCAAGTCATCGATGAGGCCGAGGATCATGCAGATGCCAGCTCCGATTAGAATTGGCTGCATCTGGTACCAGCCTTCGTTGGCAAAAAATATTCCGCAAACAAAGGCGATGAAAATGGGGATGCCACCGATGGTCGGTGTGGGAGCGTTGTGGATTTTTCTTGCTTCGGTGGGCATGTCGTGGAGGTTCCACCGGTTTGCCAATCGAATCGCTGAGAAAAGAAGAATCTCAGAGATAAACCAGGTAAAAAGAAAAATAAGAACCTGAGGTAGATCCTTGATCGTATTGAGGGTTTCGAAAAAACTGTTCACAGCATTTTCTGAAAGGGGACAAAGAGGCGAATGTATTCTTCCTGGAGAAAACGATCGGTCATGCCGGCAAGGTAATCGGCGATGCAGCGTTCTTTTCCTTGTTTTTCAAATCTGTCTTGGAAATTTTTGGGGAGTTCTTCGGGAAACCTGAGGAAGTGCTGAAAAACTCTCTCAAGAAAATAGCTTGATTTGTTCATCATTTTTTTGACTTTGGGATGATGATACATGTTGTTTCTGAGAAAGACTTCAAGACTTTCCTTTTTAGATGTCATTTCGGGTGAGAAGCCGAGAATGGGGTCTGCAATCTGGTGGGCAACTTCGTGGTCTGGGAGGTTTGCGTTATCTAGAGATTCTCTTGAGTACTCGATAAAATCTAGCACCATGCTGTTGAGGACCTGACGGACTAAATAACGGTGCCTCAAAACGTGGTCTTCCTTTCCTGGAAAATCGGGGTGTTCTTGGATGTCCTCCATGATATCGAGAGAGAGGACATCCTCTTCTTGAAGGATGCCACTGCGAAGACCATCTTCCAGGTCGTGCGCATTATATGCCATTTCGTCAGTGATAGAAACCAGCCGGGTTTCGAGAATAGGTTCTCTTGCGTCAGGGAAGGTCTGGCGGTAGTGCTTGGTATGCTGAAGAATCGCTTCAAGAATTTCTTTGGTGAGATTCAGCCCAGGGTAGGCGGTGTAGCTGTTCTCTAATTTTGTGACAATGCGATAGGTCTGCTGATTGTGTTCGAATCCACCATGATCACTCATGAGCTCATTGAGAACCGTCTCTCCGATATGCCCAAAAGGGGGGTGTCCAATATCGTGAACCAAAGCAAGACATTCACTGAAGTCTTCGTTGAGCCCTAAATTCCTGCAGATGGTGCGAGTGAGGTTGGCGACTTCGATGGTGTGGGTGAGACGAGTGCGATAGTGATCGCCCTCGTGGTTGGGAAAAACCTGAGTTTTGTATTCAAGCCTGCGAAAAGCATTGCAGTAAACAATGCGGTCACGGTCTCGCTGAAACTCCGTTCGGGTCGAGTGGGAAGGCTCTTTGTGTTCTCTTCCCCGACTCTTCGAAGATCGTACGGCACATGGAAGAAGTCCGTTTTCTTCTAGTTTTTCGAGGTTTTCCCTTGGAATCAGGGGCATGGAATGCAAAATAGGTTTGGAAAATCTCAACTTAGGCCATTTGTAAAAAAGTCCATGGATCATCCAGGAGTCTTTATCGCTGCGACGGGGCAGAATGTCGGCAAAACTACGACTTCTCTAGCCTTGATGGGAAGACTGCATTCGAAGTACCGCCATGTGGGCTTCATGAAGCCTGTTGGTCAGCGTACGATCGAGCGAAACGGCGTAGAGGCAGATGAAGACGTCCTTCTGATGAAAGACGTCTTTCAGATGCCCGGAGAAGTTAAAAGCATGTCCCCAGTCACGGTTCCAAAGGGATTTACAAAGAATTACCTAGATGGCAAGACAACGAATGCATCTCTCAGAAAGGCAATCCAAGAGGGTTGGGAGCAGTTGAGCCAGGGGGGTAGCCCTGTTGTGGTGGAAGGAACAGGTCACGCCGGCGTGGGATCGGTTTTTGACATGAACAACGCCCAGGTGGCTAGCCTGCTCGATTTACCAGTGGTTCTCGTTGCTCAGGGAGGTATTGGCAGACCGATTGATGAGATTGCCTTAAATCTCGCCCTTTTTGAAGCTCATGGGGCCAGAGTGAAGGGAGTGATCTTCAACAAGGCCGTTTCTAGCAAGATTCCTCAGATGGAAGAATACTGCACCAAGTTTCTGCAGAAGAAGGGCATCTCCATGTTGGGTGTCGTAGAATATTCTCCGGTGCTGACAAGGCCATCCCTACAGCGCTTAGTCTATGATGTGAAGGCTGAGGTGTTGAGCAGCGGGGACAATCTTAACGTGGTTCCAACCAAAATCATTACTGGTGCCGCTGTGCTGGATTATCTTTTGGATAAATCAGTAAAAAACTGTCTGGTGGTGACTCCTGCGTCAAGATCTGATGTGATCATGGCGGCAGCTCACATGTATGAGCTAAGGAAACAGGGGCACGATATCCCCCAAGAGTTCTGTGGTCTTTTTTTGACCGGTGACAAGGCTCCACACCCGGATGTTCTTAAGAGCGCAATTTATTCTGGAATCCCCATTCTTTATAATGAAACGGATACCCATGAAACCGTCGAGGCGATTGACCGGTCATTGGGCAAGACTCTCCCAGCCGACAAAGAAAAGTTTGAGATCATCGATAGCATCTACGGGGAAGCTATCGATTGGCAAAAATTCTTTGATATCATTGATCGAAGGGAGTAGTTGGGATGAACATGAAAAAGTCCTGCCCACAGTGCGGTGAAGAGACCGTCTATGGAGAGCACGCCCATTATCCATTCTGTTCTTCGCGTTGTCGTGATGGTGATTTTCTCGGTTGGACTGATGGGAAGAAAGTTCTGAGTACTCCAATCACAGACGCTGATGAAGTCTTAGACTTTTTGGATTCCATAGAAGGGCAGGAAGGCTGATGCCATCGCTCCACGATGTGGTGGAGCAGACTTTGGCTGCTTATGAGGTTGGGGCCTTCCCTATGGCGGAAGACGGACAATTGGGCTTTTTTACTTCCGAACCGAGGTCGGTCTTACTCTTTGATCAGGTTCATGTCTCCAAGAGACTGATGAGGATTTACCGTCAGAAGCCTTTCGAACTGACGATGGATCGAGATTTTTCCGCGGTTGTCACGAGCTGTCGCGAAGGAAGACCAGAATGGATATCTGAAGAGTTGATGACGGTTTATAATGAATTACATCGAATGGGGGTGAGTCGATCTTTTGAAGCTTGGTTGGGAAATGAGCTGGTCGGAGGAATTATGGGAACTCAGGTCGGAGGGTTGTTTATGGCCGAGTCGATGTTCCGAAGAAAAGATCATGCCTCAAACCTCTGTATTGTTTTTATGCTAGAAGTTCTCAAAAGTTGTGGTTTTGATGGTTGTGATATTCAGTACGCCAATGAGCACACTCAAAAGTTTCAGCCTGTCGAGATGTCTTCTGAAGAGTTTTCTGTTTTTTTCGAGAAGGCCAAGAGTCACTGGCCAAAATTGAGGATTCCGTGATTGATGACATGATAAGTTGGTCCATGGAGGCTGGCAAAATCATGCTTGCTCACCGTGAGCGATTAGGTGAACTTGAAGTGGGGAAAAAGAACCCTAGAGATCTGGTGACGGAGGCGGATAGGGAGGTGGAAGCTTTTCTCGTGGAGAGGATAAAAGATAAGCATCCCTCTCATGGGGTGTTCGGAGAGGAGGGCGGAACATCCGGTGATCAGAGGAAGAGGTGGATCATTGATCCAATTGATGGCACGGCATCCTTTGTGCATGGTCAGCCTAATTTCTCGGTCAGCCTTGCTTATGAGGAGGAGGGAGTTATTCGGTATGGACTTGTTTTTGCTCCAGCCATGAATGAAATCTACACGGCAGAAAGAGGCAAAGGGGCCAAGCTGAATGGGGAACCAATTCGTGTTCGTGAGAACAGCGAGATGATTGAAGCGATCGTTGGGACGGGGTTTGCCTGTCATCGGGATCAATCGGAGAGGAACAATTTGCAAATTCTTCCAAAAGTTTTGCCAGAGATCAGGGATATTCGTCGCTATGGATCAGCAGCTCTTGATTGTGCTTATGTGGCTAGTGGTCGTCTGGATGCGTTCTACGAACTGAATCTCAACTTATATGACGTTGCAGCTGGAATTCTTTTGGTGGAAGAGGCAGGAGGAGAAGTGAGTGACTTTTCTGGCGCAAGCTTGGGAGACTGCTCAGAGTGCCTCTTTAGTAACGGATCTTTACATCAGAATTTAGTGGAGATTCTTCGACCTTTTTCTGTGGAGCATTCATGATCTGGGAGCAGGTGGAATTCAGTCTCAAGCCAAGAGCGCGAGGTTTTCATCTAGTAACTGAAGACGTCATTTCAAGTGTGCCTCAGTTGAATGACGTTGAGGTGGGGCTGTTGCATCTCCTCCTTCTTCATACTTCTGCATCGCTGACGATCAATGAGAATGCAGACCCCACCGTACGGCAAGATTTTGAGTCATTTTTTAATCGAACCGTTCCGGAAGATGCACCCTACTTTATTCATACCTATGAAGGGCCGGATGACATGCCTGCACACTTAAAGGCTTCTCTTCTTGGGACATCCCTTTCCTTGCCGATATCCAATGGGCGGCTGCGGATGGGAACTTGGCAAGGAATCTATCTTGGAGAACACCGTGATGCAGGAGGAGCGAGACGACTGCTCGCAACTGTACAAGGGCGATAGTCAGAGGTATTTTTCATTGAGTTTTTCAGGTCCCGGGAATAATCTCGCACCGAACCTATATCCCAGAATGAACTGATGGCCAGAACCAAGACGAAATGGAAGGCGTTCAAAACTGCGAGAAAATTTGTCAGATCCCTTGGGCTTAAGAATGATGCCGAGTGGAGGCTGTACTGCAAAGGTACGTTAAAGAAAAAAGGTAATAAGCCCGACGACATTCCCACCACACCGAACATTGTCTATAAAGATACTGGTTGGGTGAATCTGGGAGATTGGTTGGGGACGGGAAACCTTTCAAACAGAGCCATTAGAGAGAATTACCGAAATTTCCGTGCGGCTCGTAAATTTGTTAGGGAGATGGGTGTTAAGAATCGTGACGACTGGCAGGCCCTCCATCGAGCAGGAAAGGTTCCGGCTGATATTCCTTTTAAGCCAGAAAGAGCCTATGCCGGTAAGGGGTGGGTTAGCTGTGGCGACTGGTTTGGGACGGGGTATGTCTCTCCTAGTGAAAGGAGTTATCGTGCATTTACAAAAGCCAGAACGTATGCCCGTAAATTGGGAGTTAACTCTAGACGGGAGTGGGAAAAGTACTGTCGAGAGGGGATCAAAGGCAAGGCAAAAAAGCCAGACGACATCCCAGCGACTCCAGCCAAGATTTTCAGAACCGATGGTTGGTTGGGTTGGCCAGACTGGTTAGGGAAAAAGAGCAGTCTAAAAGCCAAGGCTGGAACCACTTCAAAATCAAAAGCTGCCGTAGCAAAGAAAATATCGACAGCACGAAAGAGTTCTGCGAAGAGAGCTTCTTCTATAAAGCGAAAAAAGTAGGTGCGAACCTGATTTCCATTTCTTGAGAATAGGGGAAAGGAGGCTGTGAGTAAGAGAGCTCTCATAAC
>Ga0233432_10005582_pt1 | contig 10909 bp, 14 predicted proteins | sample SI_122_August201_6_FD_179870 | JGI IMG/M metagenome (GOLD analysis project Ga0233432, IMG submission 179870) | Seawater microbial communities from Saanich Inlet, British Columbia, Canada - SI_122_August2016_10_MG | ecosystem: Environmental > Aquatic > Marine > Inlet | place: Canada: British...
GAACCATATTGTTTATATAAAAGAATATTTATATGTATAATATTATTTATAATAATAATTATAAATATGGATTAATAACTATTGACATATCTGTCTAAATAAATTTGAATAATTTATTAATTTTTTTACATACTTAAAAGAATCTAATGCATTCAATCCTTGAATTGATTAATCCTGATATCAGTTATCTAATTGATAAACATGTTAAAACTAATATTGATAGAAATAAATTAATCCAACAATTAAAAGATAAAATTATGTTCACAAAACATATGAACTATTATAAAAAATTTAAATCATTTAATGAAAATTATTTACAATTTATGATTATGAATGAAGAAGATTTTATGAAATTATTCAAAAAATTAGAAAACAAATATGGATGGATAATAAACAACTCTATTTTATCTCCGTGGGTATTATCTGATGATCCTAAATATGAAAAAATAACTAAATTTATTATCGAACGTGGTGAAAATCCAAATTCATTTAGTCGTTTAGAAGATACCAGGGACGGTAGAAATATAGAATTATTATTTTATCCACCTAGTAAAAGTTTTTACAAATATAAAGATCTTATTAAATATGTTAAATAATTATAAATATAAAAATATAAATTTGAAATATCATTAAAACTTTTTTTTATATTTAATTCAATGGAAACTACTACTCTACCTAAACCTTTTAAATCTCAAAAAGTAACGAATAGTAATGCGAATGAAGTAATTACTAACTACCTTATCAAGACGGGACTCAAGGTTGATAAGGATGATCCGAATATACATAAATTATCACGATTACATCGCAGACAAACTCGTCTTGTGACTGATGAAGAATATTATATATTTCCAAATTACATAAACTCATACTTATCCCCGCACTTTGAGAACCATGTTAGACATTGGGAATGGATTCGAAAGGATATGATTAAAGATGGATACACATTTACTACATGTACTAAATGTTATCAAGCAATTTTTGAGATATACACTCGTATTACGGATGATTCTTAATCTATTTCTCAATAAAATAAATACCTTGTAAGTAAGCATCTGCCAAATCATCTTTTTTTTTAGATTCAGTGAATAAATCTAAAAATTTTTTATCTTGATTTAAAATCATTAATTTAGTATATTCTACCGAAAGATATTTATTTTTTTTATATTTTTCTTTATATTTACATTCTACAGGGGAACCTTTATAAACTTTTAATTTATTTCTAGCATTAATCATATGAACATGTTCAACTGGTTTATCTTTAGTAGCGCCTTCAATCATAAAATAAGAATATAAAATCATTTGAACAGTTTTCATAACTGGATTTTTTAACGCTGGTTGATTTTCAATACAAATTATTTCATGATTCAAGAAATCATCTTTAGAATTTAATTCATTTATCATAATTTTACTTAAATTAAATATGTCTCGATCATTATTCATTTTTTTCTTTTTCTTGTACTTTTTAGCATGAGTAGTACAACTATATTTAGTTTCATTATTATCAGTGACTATAAAAGTGGAAGATTTTTGACAAGGTTTTTGTAATCCACAAGAACAAATTGGATTTTTATCTAAATTAATAATCCCCCAATCAAGAATTTCTTTTTTATCATTTAATGAACAATAAGCGAGATTTTTAATCCCTACATCAAAAGATAAATATTTCATAATTATATATATTAAAAGAATATGTTTAAATAATTAAAATAAGGAAAATCCTTCTGGTGAAGAATTCATAGGATTTTGAAATTGACTAGGTGGGATCTGTTGTTGTAATTGTTGAGGTGGTTGAACACCTACAGAATTAGTATATTGAGAATTTTTACTTAAAGCATTATTTAACGCATTAGAAATATCTACAGTATTACTATTTTGATTAGTTACAGGGATTTGAGTATTAGTATTAGAATTTGCTTGTTGACTAATTAAATCTGCTAAATCAGAATCTACATCAGTAGCTGTAGGAGCCTCTTTAATAAAATCTGTAACTTTATTAAATACCATCAAACTCTTTAATACTAAATATACTATAGGTATTAACATATATAACCATATGAATGTGGTATTTTCACCATTATTTAATATATACATAGATAAACCAATTAATATCATAAATCCAATTTCTAAATATAATTGTTTATCGAATAAATTTGCTGATTGTAATTTAACTTGGTTTTCTCTACTCAATACCATTTTAGTTTGATATAAATAACCAATTACAGCAAGTGTAATTACAAAATATAAAAAATTTGGTGTCATAATTGCTTCAAAAGTTAATTGATTACCACCTATTTGATTTGGATCCATTTTATATACTATAACATATATTTTTTTTATAATAAATATTAAATTATTTTTTTATTGTTCTTTTCTTTTTAGAACCTAATAAACTCATTTTAATGGCATCTTTTAATTCTTCAGAAGAATTATATGATCTAGATTTTCTTGAATTAGATTTTGATTTTTTTGAGGTAGATCTAGATTTTCTAGAAGGTGTGGTTCTAGATTTTCTACTAGAACTATGAGAATTATCCATTAAACTCATTTTAATACCTAAATTTAATTCATCATCAGAATCCATTGATCTTGATTTTCTTGATGAACTACTATTATTTTTTCTTCTTTTTCTTTTCTGTTTTCTTGTTTTCTTAGATAATCTTGGTTTTCTAAGTTGTTTTTTGTAAAAATTATTCATATTATCTATACCTTTTACTTTTGGATCTTTATAACTACCTCTTATTTTTTTAAATAATTCTTCACGTAATATTCTTTTATCAATAACATTCATTTGTTTTTCACTTAAAAATGGTAGTTCTTTTGATATTTTTATTAATAAATCTTCATCTAATATAAATCTATTACCGTCTCTACTCAGAGGCATATCATTTTCTAATTTTTTGGAAATTTTAGCAATTATTAGTCTATTTTTAGAATGATTAAGTTTATTTTTTACATATTCAGTATATATTTGTTTTACTTGAGGATTGTCGAGTGGGTTTTCACCTTCTTCATTAGGAATATCAGGATTAGCACCTGCTTTAATTAATAATTTAACATATTCAAAATCCTGATTATTTGTTGCTAGTGTCAATGCAGTATCCCCATTATTATCTTGAATATTAAGATCAGCATCTGATTTAATTAATAATTTAACACAATATGTATGTTTATAATATATAGCCATCATCAATGCAGTATCACCATCATCAGTTTTAAAATTTATATCAGCTCCTGCTTTAAGTAAAAGTTTAAGAGATTCTGTACATCCTTGTGATGCATAGATTAATGCATTTTCACCGTTAAATCCTCCTTTAATATTAATATCAGCACCAGATTTAATTAAAAAATTTATAATATCTGTATGTCCTTCTTTGATTGCTGCCATCAACGCAGTATCCCCCACATCTTCTTGGAAATTTATATTTGCACCTGCTTCAATTAAAAGTTTAACAATATCTATATGTCCTTTTTCTGATGCATATATTAATGCTGTAGATCTAAATTCAGGTCTCATATCAGGATATGCACCTGCTTCAATTAAAACTTTAACAATCTCTGTATATCCTTCTTGTGATGCAAATATCAATGCTGTTTCCTGATATCTTTTACCAAAATTCATTAGAATATTAGGATCAGAACCTGATTCTAATAACTGTTCAACCCATTTTACATCACCCTGCTTTACAGCATTAACAAATGCATTCATTTATATTTACTTAGATAAAAAAAAGAAATATTTATTTAATATTAGAACGATTTCACTTACTTTTTTTATATCGTTTTTTACTTAATTTATTGTATTTTTTTTTAGATAATTTTCTAGATTTTTTTCTAGATTTTTTTCTATATGTTTTACGTGTTTTTCTTTTAGTGTGTTTTTTATCTTTAGATCCGCCATTGGGATTATCTGTGGGAGGGTCTGGGAGTTGGAATTGAGGCATTGGATTCCACGTCCCCCGCGCCAGAGATAGATCCTCTGGATTAAATAATCCTTCTCTTAATCCTTCTCCCACCAGAAACTGGACACGCCGCGGACCAGGTTTTGTGAAATGGACGCCTTGCGGTCGCCATACAGGCATAACCTCCACCACCTGTCCCACCGTGCCCTCCGGGAACCACACGGATTCATCCCTGCTCCACGTCCCGTAATCCCCACCCCTCCTTCTATTACGGTTGGTACCCTGTACTTTCTGCCCAACCACCATCCGCGTCGCTCTTTCGTGCTCTGCTGCTGCAAGGCTGATTTGTGATGATGGCATCCAAACGTGTCTTCTATCCATTATTTTATAATATATACATAGAAATAAATAATTATTCAATTATTTAAACAAATATCCATATATATATATATATAATAAATGGGAATTCCTGTATATTTTAAAAATATTATAAATAATTATAATGATATTTTAATTCAACAAGATTTATTTAATATAAAAATTAATAATCTTTTTTTTGATTTAAATTGTTTAATTCATCCTTGTTGTCAAAAACTATCTGATGAACAAGAAATGTTTGATAATATCTATAATAATATGATTAAAATTATAAATATTATTAATCCTACAGATTTAATTTATATTGCTATAGATGGAGTATGTCCAAGAAGTAAAATTGAACAACAAAAATATAGACGTTTTAGATCTGTTAATGAAAATAAAATATGGGATACTAATTCTATTTCACCAGGCACTAAATTTATGAATGATTTAAATATATTTTTAAAAAATAAATTTAATAATTATTCTGTTAAAATTATATTTAATGATTCATCCGAAGCAGGTGAAGGAGAACATAAAATTATGCAATATCTTAAATTAAATAATAATAACGATATTAATATTATTCATGGATTAGACGCTGATTTAATTATGTTATCTTTAATAAAAAATAATCATATTTATTTACTTAGAGAACGAACTGAATATAATATTGAAAATTTAAATTCTGAATTTGTTTATTTAGATATAAATAAATTAAAAAAATATTTAGTAAAAGATATTAAAAAAGATTTTATTAAATTATCTAATCAAAATATTATAAATGATTATATATTTTTATGTTTCTTTATAGGTAATGATTTTATTCATAATACTCCCTGTATAAATATTAGATATAATGGATTAGATAATTTATTAAATATATATAATTTATTACAAGAAGAAAATGGTGGAATATATTATTTAATTTATGATAATAAATTAGATTTAAATAATTTTAAAAAAATAATTTATAAATTATTTTTAAAAGAAAATGAATTATTAGAAAATATATTGAATATTAGATCAAAACAACATAAAAAATTTAAAAATATATATCATGATATTTATCATTCATATTTTAATAATGAATGTTTAGATAAATATAATATTTATGATAAAGAATATGAAAGAGATTTTATGAATCATATACCAATAATAGATAGAAGGGATGAATTAAAAATATTTAATAAATTAGACGATTATTGGAATAGAAGATATTATATGTTTCAAATAAATAATCATCATAATTATAATCCTAGTTATGATGATATATTAGAAATACAAATAAATGAAATATGTAAAAATTATTTAGAATCATTTATATGGACAACTAATTATTATTTTGAAGATTGTTTATCATGGAAATGGTTTTATAAATATCATTTTGCTCCTTGTTTAAAAGATTTTAATAATTATTTACAAAATATTAATAATTTAAATATTATTAAAAAAAATAATAAACCACTTAAATCTCAAGAACAATTAAAATTAATTTTACCAAAAAAATCATTCCATTTATTCCCTAAAAATATTAAAAAATATCCAGATTATTATTATCCAAAATCATTTAAAACTAATTATATTATGAAAAGATATTTTTGGGAAGGACATCCTATTTTACCAGAAATTATTACATAATAATTATACACCATATACTCCATCAATATTTTTAGTTAAATCGAAGTTAAGACTGTCCCATTTTTTATTAAAACATTTATTACATATTGTTAAATCTGTATATTTATGATTTCCTTTAAATGTCATAGTATCATATTCTCTACTTTTACACCAACAACATTTTCCTGTTAACCAACACCATATCTTTTCATACCAATTATACATTATATATAAATTTGATTTATTTTAAATTATATTTATTAAAATAAAAAAATAAATCAATATGTTTGATACTCAAGGATCTAAAGAATTACAAAAATTTTATTATGATTTAAAAGATAAAGTTACTATAATATTAATATTTATATATATATTTATAATATATTTATTGTATATTATATAAATGGATTGTTTTAATTTAAATATATTAGATTATGATGGTAATTATTTATATCCTATTATGGGATTAGCAGGATTATGTATGACTTATTTAGGTAATAAATTTGTTAGACCTACTATTTTTTCATTAGGAACTATAATATCTATGGAAAGTTCATATAAAGCAACAAATTTAATATTGAATCATTATGATTATAGTAAAAATGAATGTTTAATTAAAAATATAGTTTCAGTAATATCTGGATTTTCGGGTGGTTTTTTATTATTAAAATTATATAAATTAACTACATTTTTCTTAGGATTTATATTAGGAGGATCTTTAGGATTTTTATCATATAATTTAATAAATAATTATCATTTAAATAATATAAATATATATGATAAAACATTATTATTATTTGTATTTATTCCTGGTGTATCATTTGGTATAATAACAGTATATAATGAAAATAAAATATCTATATTAACTACATCATTTGTGGGACCATTATTAATTATATGGTCATTTTATCAATTCACACATTATTATGAATTATATTTATTTATATTAACATATATTAGTTTAAGTTCATCCGGATTTTATATACAATATAGAAAATACAAAAATGATAGAATAACTAATTCATTAAAATCAGATATTGATATAACATATAATGGTAAAATGTAATAAATAATTTATTTATATATTTATGATAACTAATAAAAATAATAATAATACTAATAATAATAATAAAAATAATACTAATAAAAATGATAAAAATGAAAATAATAAAAATGAAAATAATAAAAATGAAAATAAGAGTAAGATAAAAGGATGTGATATAAATACATCAGATGAATCTGAAATATGTTTAAATATTAAATGTATTACAGATTTAATAAAACATATAATAGATAAAAAAAGAAAATTAGATTTATATAGAAAAATATTAGAATTAAAATATAATAGATATAAAAAATGTCATAATTTTTGGAGTATTAGTACAATATTATTAGCATCAGGTTTAACATTAATAGAATCATGTAAATTAATTTTTTTAGATGAAAATAATAATGATAAAGTAGCACATGATTTTTTTGATTTATCACCTATATTTTTAAGTACTGTGATAACATGTTCATCAAGTATATTAAAATTTAAAAAATATCAAGAAAAAATGGAATTATATAATAATATAATAGAAAAATGTGTAAATATGATATCTAAATTAAAAAATAAAAAAGAATTATTAGTATTACAAACTAATTGTTTTGATAATGAATTATTAGAAAATTTATTAAATTCTTATAATGATGAAATATTATCAGAATATTGTTTAATATATCAAGAATCACAAAAATATATAAAAAATACAGATTATGATAAATATTCTAGAATATTAAATTATTCTGAATTACATAAATATGTTGTTGAAAAAGAAAAATTATTATTTTATGATAAATATAAACCTACTATTGATGTTAATTCTATTGTAAAACAATCTGAAAAATGTTCTAAAAATAATATGTGTTGTTGTTGTTAATATTATAAAGATGGGAAATCTAAATCACTATTAATATCAAATTCTGGTTCTCCTTCAATATAGGAAGATCCATTAGGTGGAACATATGTTGATTTATCTCCTGTATTTGTATTAGATTTCTTAACAAATGGTTTAAAATCTTCTACTTCTTCATAAGTGATAGGAATAGTTCTTTCATCAATACCAAATCTATTAAATTCATAATTATCTAAAGTTCTTGGTTGTAATCCTTTATCAAAATTAAATTTACCTAAAACTCTAATAGGTCTATCAACATTAGAAATAATATCAATATATTTACATTTTAGATCTAATGTTTTAATAATTTCTTTTTTTAAATCTAACATAGTTCCATCATTAGAAAATTGGATAGTAATATTATTATCTTCTTTTTCAATAATAAATGTAATCATCTTTTAATTTATTATTATAATTATATTTATAAAGTTATTTTTAAATCAAATTTTTTTTATATAACTAATATTTATAATGGGAAAAATATGTTTAACTTGTGAAGTTACTAAATCAATGAATCAAGCTGAATTAGAAAAAGAAATACCAAATTGGTATAAAGAAATAGGTAATTATTCATTATTACCACCATTTCTTAATAATAATGATAAATATAATGCTAATAAAAATACATTACAAACTATTAAACCTGATATTACTGATTATGAAGTAAATATTAAAATAAATGATAAATCTAATACTTGGATATGTTATTGGGCAGCAGAATATACTAAAAATTTTAATAAAATTAAAACTGCTAAAGAAGCATATAATACTTTTAAAAATCATGGATTAGTTAAGACTAATAGTTCAGGTAATACTACATTTATATTAAATTGTCCACAACCATATTCTGTAGATAATATAACATATCCGAGACATGTTCATTATTGTTTATTAAATAGAGATAATTTTTGGAGTGATAATATTAAAACTTTAATTGTTTCATGTAAAATTAATTTTGAAATTATGAAAAAATATGTTAATAATAAATGTCATATATTATTTAATGCATTACCCTCAGAAAATTTTAATAGATGTCATATACCTAATAGTTATAATTTACCAGTATCTTTATTAAATAAATCATCATCTAAAGAAAAACAAAATAAAATTAAACAAATTATTAATAAAATTTTAGATAATTATCCAACTCTTAATAAATTATTAAAATCTAAAAAAATTACTATATATAATTTACCTATTATTGTATATTGTGCTCATAGTAAATGTCATGCTTCTGAGAATTTAATCGAACATTTAATTGATGCTGGATTTATTAATATCTTAGAATATCCTGGTGGAACTAAAGAATGGAAACTTAAAGAAAAACATACACTACCTACTACCTGTTTTTTTGACAATAATAATGAACAAGATGGTGGTAAAAATAATAAAAATAATAAAAATAAATTAGATAAAGAAGAAGAAGAAAAAGAAGAAGAAGAAGAAGAAAAAGAAGAAGAAGAAGAAGAAAAAGAAAAAGAAGAAGAAGAAGAAGAAGAAGAAGAAGAAAAAGAAGAAGAAGAAGAAGAAGAAGAAGAAAAAGAAGAAGAGGAGGAAGATAAAAAAATAATAAAGAAGAAAAAGATAAATAATAAGTATGATTTGGAGGGTCAATTTGAGAAATTAGTATATCAAGATATTATATATATACATAATATTGAAACAGGGGAAGTATTTAATATGAATGATAAACAGGTAGGTAAATATAATGGTAAGAGTATTAAATGGGGGACAGATGAAGATAAGAAGGTTCATATATTAGCAAAAAATAAATTTAATGAAGAATATAATAAAAATTTAATATTAAGTTCATCAGAAGATGAAGATGATAGTTCAGATGAAGATAGTTCATCATCAGATGATGAAGAAATATTAAATGAAATTAAAAATATAAAATCAGAAGTAGATAATATTAAATATAGAAAACATAAATTATCATTAAAATGTATGGATAATGTTACACCTAAAGTATATAATGAAAAATTTAAAGGTTGGGGATTTACTTATTGGGGGTAAATATTATTTAAATTTAAATTAATTAAATATAATATAAATTATGGATAAACAAAAATGTTCATTCTGTAATAAAAAACTTAAATTAATAAATTATTCTTGTAAATGTGAAGGTATATTCTGTCAAAAACATAGATATACTCATACACATAATTGTAAATATTTAAATAAAAAAAAAGAAGAATCTAAAATAAATATAAAAAATAATAATCCGGTTGTAAATCATAGTAAAGTTATAAAGATTTAAATATCATTACCTAAAGTATTTTGTAATTTTTTAATAGTTTTTTGAACTCTTAATTCACTCATTTCTATATCATTAACTAAAAATTTAATTAATCCACCAATATCTTTATTTGATTTATTTATTACTAAATCATTAATATTCATTTTATCTCTATACATCATAAATATTTCATATGATTTATTAAATAATTCTTTGTAATTTTCTGGAAATTCATATTTATCTTTATATGCTTCTATAATTTCATCAATAGTTGAATATTTTTTAATCATTTTCATAGCAGTAACATTACCTACTTTAGGAACATTAGAACAATAATCACAACCACATAATATACAAAATTTAATAAATTGATCATCTGTAAAGTTAAATCCTTTAATCATATCATTATAATCTATAATTGATATGATATCAGGTCTTTTCAATGATTTATCTAAACATGTTCTTATTAATTTAGGACACCCATATACTAATGTATCCATATCTTCTGTTAATACATAATCAACATATCCTATTCTACATAATTCTGCTGCTATTGCTTCACCTTCTCCAATATCATTATGAATATATGATACACCCATATAATTTAATAATTTTTTCACATTATCAATCATAGATTTAGTTAATCTTAATGTAGTTTTTTCTAATTCATTTTTTTGTTCAATATTATCACAATTATTCATTTTTTCTTTAGCATCTTGTGCTTTTTTCTTTCTTTCATTCACACAATCTTGTTTCATATCTGGTGGTTTACCATCAAATATAAATATTAATTCAATATTTAATGATAAATATTTTACTAATTTATAAAATAATCCTGTAATATGATTAGT
>Ga0233432_10005583_pt1 | contig 10907 bp, 9 predicted proteins | sample SI_122_August201_6_FD_179870 | JGI IMG/M metagenome (GOLD analysis project Ga0233432, IMG submission 179870) | Seawater microbial communities from Saanich Inlet, British Columbia, Canada - SI_122_August2016_10_MG | ecosystem: Environmental > Aquatic > Marine > Inlet | place: Canada: British...
CTCAAATTAAAGGGATGATTCAACTTGGTGTACCTTCTACTGTAGTCAGTGATGGAATACTCAAGTTACAAATGAATAAACCGGATTACGTCGATGCCGATAGAATCACGAGACAAATTAATCAATATTTCATGAAATACGACGGCAAAGATATCGCAAAAGCAATATCAGCAGGTGTCATCAATGTGCGCGTTCCTAAAAAATTCATTGGAAATCATGTTTCTTTTATTGCACAATTAAAAAAAGTTCCAGTTTTATTTACCGATGTTTCTGCAAAAATACGCATCAACTCTAAAACCGGTATGGTGACATTTAACGAAAGAGTTGAGGTTTCACCATTTGCATTTTACTATAAAGACATGCATATAAAGGTTTTGCCACTAGATGTAGAGCCTGATAATAGCGTTAAAAATCAATTGCATATGGTTGATAAAAAGGATCCTAACCGCACAGATTTACAAAATTTCATCAATGCCCTCAATCAAATACGCGGTATTAGTGCACAAGATTTGGCAGAAATAGTGAAAGAAATCCATAAATTAGGTGCATTGCACGGAGAGTTAGAAATTGAGTAGTCTTCCACGTAGCATTGAATCTATTGAAAATAGAGTTCAAACTGAACCACTAAATTATGAGCATCGTAAATTACGCGATGCAACGGTTTCATTTGAAGCTATGTTTGTAAAAGAATTGCTAAAAACAGGTGGTGGAAAAATGGCTCGTGGCATGTTTGGAGGCGGCATGGCCGAAGAATTCTTTCAAGACTTTCTAAATGATGAAAGATCAAAAACGATGGTTAAAGGTGGTGGTTTTGGCATTGCTAAAATGTTGGAAAAAGAAATATTAGCTGCTGACCAAAAAAGATTAAATATTAAGTCAGATTTAGCCGACAAGGTTATTATGAATGTTAATCAAATGCAAGCAAAGCAGGTTTATCAGTGATAGACTGGTTAAAGAAGCTCGAAGAAGGCATCAGTGGTGAAATTCATTTGGGCACAAAGTTTATAGCTCTTTTAGAAGAAAAGAAAAACAGCATCATTAAAAATGATATTGAAACGATTAATGGTCTTAATAAAGAAGAAAATGATACTATTCATCAAATTGAAGAGCTAGGATATAGTCGACAAGATTTAGTTTTGCAGATTTCAAATGATGAAAAAGAATTTAGAGTTACAGAGAACTTAAACGATTTAATCATGCAGATAAGTGATGATAATGCAGTGCAAAGCTTGAGTTCACTACGCAAAGAATTATTAAAGAACTACAATAAAATTGCTGAATTATCAAAAATTAATGGTGAATTATTAGCTCAATCGATTGGATTCACTCAGCATTTATTTAATAGAATTTCATCAGCTGATAAAAAAGTCAAAAATGGTAACTACAGTCGTTACTCTAATCAAAAAAAAACTAATGTGCAAGCCACTATTTTGAAGGAGCGTGTTTAAGCTATGTCAATGAATATAGGTAGAGCTGCACTGACAAATAGTCAGATTGCGATCGATACAATTGGCCAAAATATTGCTCATGCCAACGATTCTACTTATGCGAAACGTCGTGTAGACACCGAAGCAACGAGCAATGGTTTTGTTCAGGTTAGAGTTGAACAGATAATCAATGCATCTTTAGAAAAAGATTCACTGCGCGAACGATCAAAGATGGGGTTTTATGAATCTCAAAAAGAAATACTTTCAAGCATAGAAAGTACCGTCAACGAATTAACTGATAATGATTTATCTAGTGTGTTGGATGAGTTTTATGGCTCATTGGATGCTCTTTCATTAAACCCTCATGATATCCCGCAAAGGCAATCGGTTGTAGAGAATGCTAGCAAGGTTTCTGATTTATTTCATCTGATTTCAAGTTCTATAAATAATATTGAGGACTCAGCAGACAGAGCTATTGGTGATATGTCAGAAGTAATTAATAGCAAACTAGAGCAAATAGCTGAGTTAAATGTTCAAATTATAAAGAGAGAAGGAGCACTTAGCGATAGTCCTGCAAACGATTTACGCGATAAGCGTAAAGAACTATTGAATTCTCTAGCAGAAATAATGGATGTTACATCAACAGAACTCAGTAATGGTGGTGTACTGGTTCAATCAGGTGGGCGAACACTCGTTTTTCAAAGTGAAACGCGACCAATTTATGTGGATCGTTCTACCGGTGAAACTGTATTGCGATACAAAAGTGATACAGCCTTTGTTGAGCCTTCTAAAGGTAGTTTAGGTGGATATATTCAAGGTAGACGAGATATCATAAAAGTACAAAAAGAAAATTTAGATAAATTAGCCAGAGATTTTATGTGGAATATTAATAAAGTTCACAATAGTGGTAGAGGATTGACTGGTGTAACGAAAACTACAGCAGACACAAAAGTATCACCGAACTATATAGACAAAGCATTGGATACAGTAGTGGTAGATGGTTTTTCTTTAGGACAGTATTATAAACCTGAAAATGGTGTCATGTCACTTGAAATGAGGAATGAAACAACCGGAACTTCTCAAATATATAATATTGATATAACCTTAGTTGGCGATGATAAAACGACTTTGATTGATTTACGTGATTCGATTGATCAAATTGAAAACCTCACAAGTAAAATAGATAACTATGGTCGACTATCGATAGAATCATCTAGTAGCTTTACTTTTTTTGTGCGTGAGGATACTTCGAATGTTAGTACATTCTTAGGTTTGAATAATTTATTTGACGGTAGTAGTGCTGGTAGTATAGAAGTTAATTCAGCGATTTCTGACGATGTGCGTTTATTTGCAGCAGGGAAATCTGCATCACCGGGTGATAATACAAACTTGCTTGCAATGGTTAGTTCTAAAAACGCAGACATCGGTAACAATGTTACATTGATGGAGTCCTATGAGAATTTTGTTTCTGATATTGCGACTAAAGTAAGTCGAACGAATGCTATGCATTCGAATCAAGAAAGAATTCTATCTGATGTTATAACAAAAAGACAAAATTACAGCGGTGTGAACCTCGATGAAGAAGCAGCAAATTTATTGAGGTATCAACAGAGTTATCAAGCTGCTGCTCAATATATTTCAATTCAAAACGAATTATTCGATATACTTTTTAGAGCAGTATAAACCATGCCTGAATCGCGCATCTTTAGCGTAGATGCTGTAGTTGATCTTATCGTAGAACAGTTCAAAAGTAAGCCAGGTAAACCTATTAGTTTGGCTATTCCTGGCGGTAGATCTCCAGGTCCAATTTTAACTGAGTTATCAAAGCAATTGAGTGATGATGATAAAAAAAGATTAAGTTTACTTTGGGTAGACGAACGATTAGTTGCACTCGATCATCCTGATCGCAATGACAGTGCTACACTTAGTGCATGGATTAAGGGTGGTTCAAAACCGGCCAATGTTCTAAACATGCCGGGTCCTGAGGGTGACCTAAGTCTGGCTTGTTCCGAATACGAAGCGAAACTTTTATTAGCATGTCCAACGGGGAATATTGATGTCTGTTTATTGGGTATAGGTGAGGATGGTCACTTTGCAAGTTTATTCCCAAATCATAGTAATCTTGAAAATGAGAATCGTGTATCTATTATTAAAGATAGTCCAAAACCACCTTCGTTGCGTATGACTTTATCTTTACCTTTAATAAAAGCTTCTGCTTTAAATATTGTATTGTGTTTTGGTAGCGAAAAAGGTGAGGTCTTTAAACGCGTTAAGACTGGACCATCAAAACAATTTCCAATATCATTATTGAATAAAAAGAATACTGTTTGGTTTTTAGATGAAGACGCTTTTAGTGTTTTGTAATCAAACAGCTAGATAGTTAAATGAAAAACTTTATCAAAGGGTGTCGTGTACCATTAGCATCAATTAGTTTTATTTTAAAAAACCCAAAATTAATTAAGTATTTATTACTACCCTTTTGTATGTCTAGTATGGTTTTGGTGATAACCTTTCTACTTTGGCAGATATTTCAACAATCCATTATTGATTGGATGGGGATTAGTGCCACAGGTTATTTTTCGTGGTTTGTGACAATATTTATGTGGTTTATATATGCAATTTTTTCACTGTATTGTTTCACGATTATTGGAATGATTGCAGCTACACCTTTTAATGATTTGTTAAGCAGACGCGTTTTGGAAATTAGAGGAGTAACTAAGTTTAGTGAGATAGGTTTTATTGAAAGTTCAGTAAAATCATTACTTGAAATCTTAAAACTAACAGGCCTTAAATGTTTGTTGTTGTTATTCGCCACATTTTTTATCCCTCCTCTGGCTATATTTGTTTTAATGTTTTTTATAGGTTGGGATTACTTTGATTATCCAATGAACCAAAAAATCCAAGGACTAAAAAAAAAAGCACTGTGTTTGTCTTCTCATAAAGGAGTTTTTATTGGATTTGCTTCAATTCATACCCTCTTGTTTATGGTTCCTTTCGCTGGTTTGATATTAATGCCCATTGCAGTGGTTGGAGCCTCTTTGCTATTTGAATCTAATGATAATTAATTAGTGAATTGCTCTAATAAAGAGTATAATTTATTTAAATAAAAATAATTAAATATTTGAAACTAAACACTAAATTTACTTTATTAATGGGGTTACTACTCTGGTTACCACAATACCTTTTTTCTATTGATTTAAATAGAGTAAATGGAATTGATGCTAAAACGGTAGTAGAATTTGATAATTATATGATTTTTAAAGAAAAACTCAATATAAGGTCTCAAAATATTGTGTCTAGAAAAAAGCGGAATTATAAATTAAATAAAAACCCGTATATTTTGTCACCAAAGAGGTTTTCTGATATAACGCCTTTAACAACGCAAAGTTATTTGAATCAATTCATTGAGGGAAATAAGTCTACGAAAATTACCCACCACTCTATACAAGAACCAACGATTAGACCTCGTCATATTCTTGTGAAAAAAAAAATATTATCGAGACCTAATTCTAGAGTTTCACCTCAACATTGGACTTATAAACATTTCTCAGATTTAGTGCGAGCAGGATATATTCAAAACATTCCCTTATTTTTTTTTAAGGGTGGAAAAACCTTTAATCGAGGTGATTTAGCTAAGTTTACGAAAGAAATGGTAGAAAGACTTATTAAAGGAGAACAAATTCCAGACTCCCAAAATAGAATGAAAATAAAACAGCTTTTAGCTGAGTTTCAACCAGAGTTAAAGGAAATGAAAGCCGAGGTTTTTTTTGGTTATAGAGAAGTACATTCAATTAAGGATGCCTATATAAAGAATAAAATGAAAAAATCTTCGAGCAACTGGGGGGGTTCAGGTTCTAGTACAACTGGATATACTGATGAATTTGAAAAAGAAAATAATAATTGGAATAATTCCGTCGTGTTAAATATTAATCATAAAAAAACAATTTTCAATATGGGGTTCACGACTAATGAAGTTGACCTAACGCAAACAGATCCTGGCTTGAGAGAAACAAAAATAGGAACGAGTTCTATTATTGGGTTAGATAAATATTCTATTGAAGATGAAAGAAGTTTTATGAATAAATCTGCAAAAATCTCAACGGTAGTAGGTTTCACTCCTGGGATGAGTTTTTCTGAAGGTTTAACCGTGGGCAATATGTCTCTAGAAGGAGCAAGTTTTAGTATATTTAGAGATGAAAAAGATTCTTTTGACTTATTACTAGGGCATACACAAGGTCAAGATGCCGATAAATTAATAGCGATTCATTATTCAGGAAAGGTTATGGAAAAATTAACATATCATATTCAAGGGGTTGGTGCTTTATACGATGATAATAGTGCTGGAGGAACTGCCGGAAAAAAAGATGATACATTATATGGCTTTGGCATGGAGTTTTTCTTACTAAAAACAGCATTGAATTATGAATCAGTTTTTCATAAAACGAGAAGCTCTCATTATTTTCGAGGGTCACGAGCTTTCAAAGATATCTTAGAACTATCTGGTGAACTCAGATATTATGATGGCGTTTCTTTTGACTATAACTCACCTGATGTATATGCTGGAATCTCTGGAGGAGATGATGTTTTTGATAATGGTTTTGCCCTTGAAGGTGATTGGCAATATAAACCTAACATCAATTATATTTTTAATCTCGATACAACCTTCAATGGTCCACTTGGAAATTTAATTTATTTTTATAATGAATTAGCAATGACTCATGAATTAATAAATACAAATATCAGTTACGAGAGGGAATGGACCGATTTTGGATATAACCATATATCGACTTTGAGATTAGGTAGGGATTGGAGCTCATCTTTCAAAACCACATTAGATTGGTCTAGAGAAAATGTTGATATCGTGGGTTCAGATAGTGTTAGGATTTCTGGGGTTTTCGATGCGATAAAAGACATATTGTCTTTTAGTATGAGTTATTCTACCCGAAATAGTGATTCTGGTTCAGATGTGACTAAGCAGCTAGGATTAAACTGGTCTAAAAGTTTGTCACACTTTTTTTCATTACAAATGAGTCTTGCTGACCCAGATGCTAGTACCAACAATGTTGAATTAAACTATTTGTATAAGTTTTGACTGGGGTTTACTAATATTGATTAAAATAAAAAACCTTCCCTTTTTATTACTGCTAATAGTATTTGTCTATGGCGTGTATCTTATCATATACACGCCTAAAATTATTTCTACTCAAGAAATAATTGCACATGTAAGTTTTATCAAGGGAAAGGTCATGTGTCGTCATTTTTTACAAAGTGAATGGAGACCTCTTAAACAAGGTGATCAAATATACAATAAAGATATTGTTAAAACATTAGCAACTGCGGATGTGAGTTTAAAGTTTATTAAGAATGAAAATGAAATAAAATTATCAGAAAAAACAAGTGCTGAAATAAAAACCTCTGCTATTAAAGTGAATAGTGGTTCAATAGAAAACAACTCAAAGGGGGATAATCCTTTTGCAATTTCGATCGGAGATGTAGAAGTTGTTTTGAAAGTTAGAGAAGGTAATAATAAAGAATTAAAGAAGGATACGGTGCTTGAAGAATTATTGAAATCTAGATTAGATATTCTTAAAGGATTGGCAACAAAGGATAAATTCGAAGCTTTGCTGATGGAGTATAAAGATGTTATTATAGATAAGGACACACAAAAATTAGAATCACTTTGGAGGGAATTCAATTCTTTAATTTCTGAATTACAGACGAATAAACAAAAAGTTAAAATATCAAAATCTGCAGATGGAAAAATAAGGGCTCAAGTATCTGAAGGTAAAATAAGTTTAAATATAGAGGGCACGGTTGGCTCGATAGAAGTTGAAGAAGGGCATGGTTTGATTTTGGATAAAGAGAAAGGTGAAATAGAAAAAATCAAATTATTAAATGCTCCACATATAGAAAGCCCAGAGAACAAAAGTGTTATTTATAATAAACTGAATGTAAGTGTGAAATGGAAAAAAATCATTAGTGCGGTTTCTTATATTGCAATATTAAATGAAGGTGAAAGTTTCAAGGTAAACGAAACTGATGGTATATCAATTTCAAGCAATACTTATTTATTTAAAAACTTACAATTCGGAAAAAAATATTCATTGATGATATCTGCGGTGGATAAATATAATTTTAATGGCAAAGTATCAAAGTTGGTTTTTGAAGTGAAAGAGGATAGAATACCACCTAAAATAGAAATAGAGGATATAACTTTTTGAAAATTTCATTAAAATCATAACTTAAGTCTTTACATATTCATTTTTATAAAAAAATACCTTAAATAAGGTAAAAGGAAAAAAGATGGCATTATCGGAAGAGCTTGCAAAACTTCAGATTAAATTCTCCGCAGGAGAGGTGATTTTTTCAGAAAATGATCTCACTCGAGATTTATATGTATTATTAAGAGGAAAAATTGAAGTTTTCCAAAAAGGTGTGCTGCTTGCAATGATTGAAAAGCCAGGTTCTTTTTTTGGCGAAATGGCGATGCTTTCAGGGCAAGCTAGAACAGCGACAATAAGAACGGTTGACGATTGTATGATGTTGAAAGTTTCCCATAAACAATTACCTCAATTAGTGAAACACATGCCGGATCTAACCATGCGCATGGCTAAAGGTTTAGCAATGATGGTGAATAATTCAAATAAAGGTTTGCTCATGGCTTGGGAAGCGATGGAATTCAAAAAACTTATGGAAACAGAATGTAATGACAATCCCAATAAAAAGTTAGGTGAAACAATCCCAAACCTTATGAGTACAATTAAACAAAAACAACGTAATAATCAGGTTGAATTATCAACATCTTATTTGCGTTCGAGTGTTTTTATTCAACCTTTTTGTTACAGTATAGAAACTATTTTTAAAACATTTTATTCAGACATATCAGTAAAGGTAGAAGAGAGCTTAATCGATGATGCTAAGGGGGTTTTTTGTAAATTAGACTTTAGTGGCGCAACAAGCGGAAATTTCGTTTTTATGATACCGTTCAGTGAATCTAAAGAAATTGGTAAAAAACTATTTGGGGATGATGCTGAACAAAAAATGATCGAAGATGTATTGATGGAGCTTGTCACACGTATCATGCATAATGTGAAAGAAAAAGTACCTGGTTTGAATATGGAAATTCAAAATCCAGAAATATTAAAAACTTATACAACACCTAAAGATGATGATTTTTTTGGGATTTATATTTCATCTAATAAAGGGTTTTTAGCATGGATTCAGTTGGATAAATAAGATGAGTGAGAAAGAAATACCTCTTGCTCTAACTGAAATAAGACCTCCAAACCCTTATGATTTTAGCTCGCTTTGCGAGTTTTTAGAGAAAATTTTCCTCATTCCAGATTTCACGAAAGAGTATGGAAAGTGTATTTCATTAATAGAACAACATGAAAATCAAGATTTAGGCGATAAAACCAAAAAAGATAAAAGTAAAATTGTTGTTTTTACTGAAGATCAATTTGAATTGGCTATGATTAGAGCCTTATTTGCTCTTTCAGATTCTTTGATAAGTTTTAAACAACTATCCTCTCAAGAGCAGGATAATAAACGCGAGTTTCTAGCTAAAGATAATTATGGTAATGTGAAGAATGCATTAACGTCGGCAGGCTTTCCTGACTCGTTCGGTCGAGCCATTATGAAAAAAAACATTGGAGAATTCAATAATTATAATTTAGCAAAATCGATGCTGAAAGTTGATTCTGTTTTTAGTCGAGCATTTTATTTCACTTTAAAAGAAAACGAATTAACGAAGAAATCAATCGATGAATTAATCGTCGGTCTGAAACAATTCATTGAAGCTAGTGACCTTAGGCAGTATCTAGAAACATTATTATATAAGGTAGAGGTGACATCTACGGAAAGGTCTTTTGAAAGCATGAAAAAAAAGGTAGCTGTTCCACTGAAGGCAATATTAGATGAGGTCTCTCAGCAATTAGAAGAGTTGGAACGCGACCCTAAACTTGCACTAAAAAATAAAAAAGGTCAGGAATTATCTAAAAACAAACTTGAAAATAAAGCGAAGATAATTGAAGACTATTGTAAATTATATTTTAATAATGTTCAAGGAAAAGTAGATATTATAAAAGATTTTTATGGTGAATATTTTTCAAGCGATGATTTTATTTTTGTTGAGAAAAACCTTATTCAATTTAGTAAATCAAATGCTCAGCAAACAGAGAAAAACAATAAAGCTATTATGTCAGATGATTATATCGCAGGTATAGAAAGCAAACTGATGATTCAAATGATTTCTGCAACAAAAAAAGCTTATAACTCAGATGAACTTCACTTACTAAAATGTCATATATTAAGAGACCTGGTTGGGAACTTTAAACTGGGCTCAGAGCAAGACCAAAACATAGCAAAGTTTACAACTAAGAAAAAATTGCTATTAGATTCATTAAAGAGAATTAGGCTAGATATTATTACTGAAGACACTAGAAATGGAGCTTCCGATAATAAAAAAATATTTCTTGAAGAGTTTGAAAAGAACCTGTTACAGTTATCACCCGAACAACTAAAGAATCAAACCTATAAAACGGCTGCGAAACGCACAGAGAGTATGTTATCTAGTGCAAAACGCAAAATAGAAAAGAAAAAAGGTCAGAAAGAAAATGATGCTGTTGAGCAACGTGAATTAAAAATTAAAATTGATGTTGTGGGTTTAAAAGTAGCAGGAATTATTATCGATCTATATAAATTTAAAACTGGGCAATCACAAATACAGACTTTTCAAAATTTAATATTAGAATTAGAGCCTAGAATTAAAGTTGTTGTAGCGACGATCAAAAAAATAGAAAACCCCACAGAGCAGGATGAAAGTAAAGTTTTAATAAAAAAGGCTTTCGCAGCTTTTTTTAAGGAGTCGTCTAAATTAAATATTATAGATGCGGGTCAGAAAAGAATGTATGTTGCATATATGAAAGGTTTTGTTGATAGGATTGCATACTGGTGAAGTTTTCAAATAGAGAAGTACTTTCTCAAAAAATAAATGAATGGAAAAAAGAAGGCTTAACTGTAGGGTTCACGAGTGGTGTTTTTGATATCTTACATGCAGGTCATTTAGACTACTTAGAAAAATCTAAAACAAAGTGTAACCGATTAGTTGTTGGGATAAATACAGACCAATCCGTTAAGGTTAATAAAGGTCCTAAGCGGCCAATCGTTTCCGAAGAACATAGAATTAATTTAGTCGCCGGTTTAAAACCAGTCGATGCAGTTTTTTTGTTTTCTGAACTTAACAATAATGAGAATATTAAAATATTAAAACCGAATCTTTATATAAAGGCAGGGGATTATCAACCTGATCAGTTGTCATCAGCACCTTTGATAAAAGCATTGGGTGGCGAAGTGGAGATTATTCCTGTGTCTAATGATATTTCATCATCTGCAATTATTGAATCAATTGAGTCTAAGAGTATCTGTAGCAGTTCTGATGTGGAAAAGGAAAAAGAACGGCCCGTTGTTTTTTTAGATAGG
>Ga0233432_10005585_pt1 | contig 10905 bp, 11 predicted proteins | sample SI_122_August201_6_FD_179870 | JGI IMG/M metagenome (GOLD analysis project Ga0233432, IMG submission 179870) | Seawater microbial communities from Saanich Inlet, British Columbia, Canada - SI_122_August2016_10_MG | ecosystem: Environmental > Aquatic > Marine > Inlet | place: Canada: British...
CCTTCAGGGTTAAAACGTTTTTCGGGCTGTGAAGACTAACCCGCCTCGAATCAAACCGTTCAACCTCAAGCCTGGACGTCGCGTTTTAAGTCAAGTGCGCGTCTCATACCGCCCGGCAAACGCGAAACCGGCGCCCGACAAACAAAGCTGCCGACCGCACTCGAGCGCACGAAATTTAGAGCCCCGTCTAGGAATAATCAAAGAAGCCTTTGCCGGATTTTCGACCTAGCCAACCCGCACGAACATATTTACGCAGAAGGGGGTGAGTTCGATACTTCGAATCACCAAACTCTTGATGAAAGACGTCCATCACGGCCAAGCAAACATCTAAACCAATCATATCAGCAAGGGTTAAAGGCCCCATTGGGTGATTCGCGCCCAACTTCATAGCCGCATCAATGTCTTGCGCAGAAGCCAACCCTTCCGCGAGGATACCGACCGCCTCGTTGATCATAGGCACTAAAATTCGATTCACAACGAAACCCGGTGCTTCGGCGACTTCAACCGGTTGCTTACCGATTTGAATGGCAACCGCCTGCACCGCATCAACCGTTGTCTGCGCCGTGGCGATGCCGCGAATCAGTTCGACCAGTTTCATAACCGGTGCTGGATTAAAAAAGTGCATACCCATCACTTGATCCGGGCGATTGGTCGCACTGGCGATTTCCGTTATCGACAGCGAGGAGGTATTCGAAACAAATAGGGTCGACGGTTGACAGATGGCATCAAGCTCTGAAAAAACGATTTTCTTAATGTCCATACTTTCAATAATGGCTTCAACAACCAGATCGCAATCTGCAACCGCTGTGAGATCCGTCGCCGCCTGAATGCGACCTAAGATCGCCTGATGCTCAATCTCCGGCAAAGTGCCTTTCGCCACCTGTCGATCGAGATTTTTTCGAACAATGCTCAGACCGCCACTGACGAGGTCCTCCGAAACATCCCGCAAGACCACATTCAAGCCCGCAGTAGCGAAGGTCTGCGCAATCCCCGCACCCATGGTTCCTGCCCCCAAAACGCCTATTTTTTGCATGTTTCGATTCCTATTTTTGCTTGGTCGCGAACCTTATCAAGATTGCCAAAGCGGCGCAATTCGAGCCTAAAATAGACTTACAGCCAGGCAAAAAGCGGCTTTTTCGGGCACTTTGCCGCAAAGATTCAACGCGCCAAGATTACATCCCGCGAGCGCAGTTGTTGCCTGATCAACACGGCTCATCCGCTGCAAGTCATAAAACCGTTATCAATACGCTAAGATTTCGCTAAAGTGCCGTATGGATCTTGATCTCGACACTGGACGGTTAATCGTCTTCCTGACCGGCTTTGGCTTTTTCCTAGCCCTTGAGAGCCTACTGCCCGCGCGCCAAATGACCAGTGCAAAGCACCGGCGATTACTCACCCACGGCTTTATGGCAACTGTAAACACCCTGCTCGTGCGCACCCTGACCTTTGTGCCCATGCTGGCTTGGCTGGTTTATGTCGAGCAGCAAGGCTGGGGACTGGCTCGCTGGCTTGGGCTTTCAGGCTGGCTTGAGTTCATTATCTCGATTATCGTTCTGGACGCCTTTGATTATTTTTGGCATCGCGCCAATCATCGCATCACGTTCCTATGGCGGTTTCACAAAGCCCACCACGCCGACACCCAAATAGATGTTTCGACGGCTCTGAGATTTCATCCTGGAGAGTTATTACTGTCGAGCCTTGCCAAAGCAACCTGGGTTGTTATCTGGGGGCCGTCGACCATTGCCTGGTTTTTATTCGAGATCCTGGTTAGCTGGTTCGCTCAGGCGCATCATGCCAATTGGGACCTTCCTGACCGCCTCGAGCGCGTTGTCCGACGCGTCTGGGTCACGCCCCGTTTTCATGCGATCCATCACCTTGTCGATCGGCGCTTTGGGGATGCTAATTTCTCAACGCTGCTCAGCGTCTGGGATCCCTGCTTTGGTACAGAAGCTGAGGCCCTAAGCCGAGCCCAAACGAAAGACCTTGACCTTGGCCTCCCAGAGGCCCGCGAACACACCGCCTCGTTAAAGCAGTGGTTAACCGAACCCATCGCTCGCCGGAATCTAGGATTGAGCCAGCAGCGCCAAGCGGATTAACCTTCACCAACCGAAAGCTTTTCTGTTATCGTACTCCCTGCAAAGCATTCCTTTGTAACCATTACCCATAGGGGAGCCATCTATGAAGCAATTACTCTTAATCAGCTGTCTTTTGCCTTGTTTAGCAATGGCGGCTGAACACGGCGGCACCGCAGCACCCGAAAAGAAGCAGGAACATGGCGGCCAGGCCGCACCTGAAAAAGCCCATCAAGAGCATGGCGGCAAGGCCGCAGCGGACAAGCCGGCTGCAGAACATGGTGGCAAGGCGGCCCCTGAAAAAGAAGCGCACGAACATGGTGGCGCGCCTGCTTCAGAAAAGCCGAACCACTCATAGCCCAGTTATCAGGCAGTATCTGGCAAGATGGCTTCACCCGCGCATCGCATAGGCAGCAGTAGCACCCTCGTTGGCTGGTACTGTCTCCTTGCGTCCTGCCTGTTCACGCTAAGCGGGTCGTTAATAGCGGCGCCCATTGATTCGCCACCGACCCAATTCTATGTAGACGATATCAAAGCGGCGATGACTGAACACATCCAGTCGCTCACCGTGGCGGATGGCTATTGGCACACGGTGGATGACAAGACCTTAGATGAACTGGTTTTGAAATTTATTCAGGTGCACGACCCGGTCCGCCAAATCAATCAAGGCGTTTACTTCGCCTGCACGGACTTTCACGAGCAAGGCAACGACGAAAAAATTTACGACATGGACTTTTGGCTTGCGCCGGTTGATGGCGTGCTCAAAGTCTTTCAAACCAAAGTCCACAAAGAGCCGCGGCACACGCTACTCTACGGCTGGTACAAGCACCCAAGATATACCTTCGTGAACGATGAAATCGAGTATCTTTATTAAGTGCTTTTATTACCGCAGACGTTGACTCGCGGGATTTTGTTTCCCGGTATTTAAAGCTCATTCTTCATTCGCCGTTTTCAACCCCGTCTGGTCAAGCGCCCGCACGCTTGCGATTCATAGCAAGGTTAGATCGCAAGCCCCATGTGCCTTGATCCAACCCGGATTCAAACACGTACCGGACACCAAAAATTAGTCAGTATTTGGAACCTGTATGATCCGAGCACTTTTGATCCTCCTGCCTTTGATCGCCTTCCCCAGCCACGCGGACGGGTTCGATTTTGAGGTGCTACTCAATGGCAAACCCATCGGCCATCACCAGATTAGGCTCTCTGTCGATCAGACCGGGCGCCAGATCGTGCAGGGCGACGCCGACTATACTGTGAAACTGCTGGGCATCACGTTTTTTGCCTACCAGCATCAGCATCGTGAAACCTGGGAGGGCAATTGCCTCCAATCTTTGGTCTCCAGCACCCAAACCAATGGCGAGCCTGAGCAACTCACGCTGAACCGCAATCCTGACGGCTACGGGTTAACCTCTTTAACCGTGACCGAAGCCTTCACCCTGGCGGAACAACCCTGTGTTTGGTCCTACGCCTACTGGCGGAAAGATTTCACAAGCCAACGCCAACTGATGAATGGCCAAACGGGGGCCATGAGCGCTGTGACGTTCGAGCGCGTTCCGCCCCTCGCAGCAAGCCCACAGGACATCGATCCGGCGCGTGCTTTAGCAGTTGCCCAATCACCAACACGAAGCCCTGGCACTCGCTACAGACTGATCAATCGAGATCAAACCATCATGGTGGACTACAGTCCTTCTGGCGAATGGATTGGATTGGAGGTCGATCTTGCACCCAACCGTGTGCTGACCTATCGACTGCGGGCGCCGCTATAAGGTTGCTTTCTCGGCGCCTAATTGCGGCGCCCTAATCCTGTTGAACGGGCGGCATCACCGAGACTTCCTCCGATAAAAAACCGCCCCATTTCGCGTCAGGGTCGAACAGTTTTGCTTCGTCCGCCTGAATTTCTGCCGCAATCACAGGGTCACTAAGGTGCGCCATACAAGCTTTTTGCGCGGCCCAATCCGGAAACCACATCTCTGTAATCACATCAAAGGGGGGGTTAGGGGTCGACGAATGTGCGGGATCTAAATACCGCCGAATATAAGAAACCGCGAACCCAGCCAAGACCCGCTCTCCGATTTTTCGATGGTGGGCTTCGTAGTAATCTTTAAATGTCGCCAGATCGAGATCCTTGCGACGCTTTAAAAACACAACTTGTTTGATCATCCTTCACCTCTTCCTTCTGTTGCTTTCATCGCTGTTGGCGCCGATAAACTAAGCCCGAGCAGCCCCTGCGCTTTTGTGTCTGGTTCAATGCCAAATTCGGTTAGACATCTCAGGGGCCATGTCTTCCGACAGCACGGCTCAGGCTCCCGACCCGAGGGGCAGACGATCCTGAACCCCCTATTAAGACCAAAATAAGCCATGCCCGCAATCCCCATCAACTGCCGGCAGATCGCATTCCCTGCCAGCGCTGAAGGTAAGCCCTGCTGCAGCGCCACGGAATATTGGATGACCCAGCAAGCCCATCTGCGGTAGAGTCAGTCAAAAGACTGGTTTCACAAGCCGTGCAAGCATCCGGAGCAGATCATCGAACCGACAACCGCCAAGACAAACCAATCATCCAGTGGTCAAAAAGCCATTGGATTTTGGCGGGGCTGGTCCTTGGTCGTTGGCGGCACCATTGGTTCGGGCATTTTCATGCTACCTGCCCTACTCGCCCCATTCGGACTGATGGGCATCATCGGTTGGTTAATCGCGGGCGCTGGCGCCTTAGTACTATCGCTGATGCTGTCAGATCTGGCGCGTACCCTGCCTGTCATTGGCGGGCCTTATGCTTACGCACGGGCCGGGATGGGCGACTTCATCGGTTTTTGGATTGGCTGGGGCTACTGGATCGCACTTTGGGCTGCAACAGCCGCAATAGCAGTGGCTTGTGTTGGCTATCTATCATTTTTCTTTCCGGCTCTCGCATCAAATAGTCTTGTCTCTGCCGGGGCAACGCTGGCCTTAATCTGGACTTTAGTGTTGATCAACTGCCAGTCCATTGCCGCATCCGGTAATGTCCAACTCCTCACCACGGTTCTAAAAATTCTACCCTTACTGTTGGTGGGCGGCCTGGGCTTGACAATGGGATCGAGTGAGAATGTTCCAGCACTGAACCCCACCGGCGGGTCTTACCTTGCCGTCATTGCAACCAGCGTAACCTTGGTGATGTGGGCCTTTGTGGGTTTAGAGGGCGGGACGGTACCGGCCGCCGATATGAAGGATCCCGAACGCTTGATACCCAAAATTTTAATTACCGGCACTTTGACTGTCCTCACGGTTTATCTGATTGCCTATTTAGGCGTGGTTTTACTCCTGCCAGCAGCCACACTCGCGACCTCTAACGCCCCGTTCGCAGACGCCTCGGTTTTGGTGCTTGGCCGATCGGGTGCGAGCTTGATCGCGGCCGGTGCTATCATGGCAACCTTTGGCGCACTCAACACCCAGATCCTACTATCCGGGCAGCTTGTCCGCGCTATTTCATTGGATCGGCTTTTCCCAGGGCGACTCGATCAACTCAATAAAGGCGGCACACCGGCTAAAGCGATGATCGTTTCCGGCATTTTGGCGAGCCTTCTGGTCGTTATGAACTACCAAAAAGGCCTTGTGGAAGCCTTTAATATGATGATTTTATTATCAACCTTGACCACCTTAATCCCGCTCGCTTTTGCGGCGGTGACTGCCATGATTCTCTTTCGAGGTCAGCCAGGTAGGCGGAAAAAACTGATCACTGCGGGCCTTGCGTTTTCCTATGCCCTGCTTGTGATCATCGGCGCTGGTCAGGAAACGGTTTATTTCGGCTTCATTTTACTGGTCGCGGCCATGCCCTTTTACGCACTTTTAAAGCGGGATCCAAAATCCAACAATCCCACCTAAACCAAACCGATCAAACTCAATTGATCACAACACCGTAACTAACCCCAGCCAACCCACGACATTTTCACGGCACCCCTATGAACATCGCGATTATCGGCGCCGGTCTGTCCGGCGCAACTCTTTGTCGGAACCTGAGCCCATTGGGCACTGTAACAATCTTCGAAAAATCGAGAGGTATTGGCGGCCGAATGGCCACCCGTCAAAGTATCGACGCAGCCTGGGATCATGGCGCGCCCTGCTTTATCGCTCGAGACAACGGATTTAAACAATTTTTGCAGCCATTCCTAAACGATCAAACCCTCACCGAGTGGCATCCAAAAATGACAACCCTCGGCCTTAATCAAAAGGCCTATAAACGCACCTGGTTCGAGCCGCACTATGTCGGCCAACCAACGATGAATCAGTGGCTCAAAGCCCTCTTCGCGGGGCACAGTGTCGAAACCCAATGTGACATCCAATCAATTTATGGCGAGCCCGGCAAGTGGTATCTTGCCAGCGTCGGCCGCAACCATGGCCCTTTTGATTGGGTCCTGTCCAGCGCGCCGCTAGCGCAGACGCAAGTCCTTTTTGGCGGTTTCAACTTCGATCTCGCCGCACGCTACCAGCCGGGGTTTACCTTATTGTGCGAACTGGCTTTTAGTCCTAGCTGGGATCGAGCGGTCTGCCAAGATCCAGTCGTCGCCGAGCTGATACTGTCTGGACGCCGACCAGGACGCCACCCTGGCAAAACCCTTGTAGTACACGCCCAAGACCAGTGGGCGAGCGAGCAAATCGCTTCAGAACCGGCAATGGTTGAACAGACCTTGCGACGTGCAGCTGAGGCCCTCTTAAATACAGATTTTGACAGTGCAAAACTGCACCGCTGGCGCTACGCACAGGTCATCGAGCAAGCCGCAAGCACCCATTGGCTCCAGCCTGCACTCCAACTGGGCGCCTGTGGCGATTGGGGCGGAACGCAAGGTGCTGAGTCGGCCTTCCTCTCGGCAAAAGCGCTATCGGCGGCACTCGTCCACAAAGGTCCGAAAAACCAGTAAGACGCCAAGCGCCAGCGGATCATTGCACCCTGCAACAGGTCATCGACTCGCCGCTGCTCTGGTCATCGAAGGCCTGTGATCCTGACAGGATGCAACGCTGAGCAAACAGGGTCTATGACATCAAAATCACCACAGGATTGTTTGCTATGACTGGATTAATTGCTCCAGCTTTATCTGATCTCCTGCGAAATTCCGAATGCCTTCTGCAAGCTTTTCGGTCGCCATAGCATCCTCATTCATCGACCACCGAAAACTGGACTCATTCAATTCAACTTGAGGGCGGCCAGAATCCATCGAAGGCGTGAGCCGTCGGGGCAGCGGACCCGAATCTGCGGCAAGTGCGCTCAAAAGGTCCGGGCTAATCGTGAGCCGATCACAACCTGCTAGGGCTTCAATCTCGCCCAGGTTCCTGAAGCTCGCACCCATCACCACGGTTGGGTAATGGTTCGCCTTATAGTACTTGTAAATTTCTTGTACCGAGAGGACACCGGGATCATTGTCAGATTTGTATTCGATACCGGTCTTAGCCTTGTGCCAATCAAGGATTCGGCCGACAAAAGGCGAGATGAGGTAAACCCCGGCATCGGCGCAAGCGGCCGCCTGAGCAAAGCCAAAGAGCAGCGTTAAATTGCACTGAATACCATCGCGCTCAAGGGCTCGCGCCGCTTTGATCCCCTCCCAAGTACTTGCGATCTTGACCAAAATTCGGTCCGATGAAATCCCCATTCGATCGTAGTGTTCGATCATCGTTTTCGCCTGAGTAATCGTCGCATCGGTTTGAAACGACAACCTCGCATCGACCTCGGAGGACACCCGGCCTGGGATGATCTTCAAAATCTCGCAACCAATATCTACGGCAAACTGCAGGCACGCCGCTTGCACGCCCGGCGCGCCGCCAACCCGCCTTGCAGTCGCTTTCGCCGCATCAAGCGTTGCTTCGTAGGCGGGCAAACCCGCCGCTTTCAGCAGCAGAGACGGATTGGTGGTCGCATCCAGCGGCTGATACCGCTGGATCGCTTCAATATCGCCGGTGTCTGCCACAACATCGGTCATCGTTTTCAGTTGATCTAATTTATTCACCCGCGTCTCCTCAGTCTCACCGCTATTATCCCTGAAGCACCCCTCAATTCCATCCTATCCTGCAAACACTGCGCTGACATTGACCCTCTAGCGCGATCGCAGAGGCGCTCAACGCCCACCGCCACATCCGACCTACTGTCTGGATCGTTAATCCTTCCCGCGGACATAAAACGGCAAATTGGCGTGGCCCACACCACCCACATCATCCAACACCTCAACAAACAACCGATAGGCACCGGGTTGAGACGGCATCAAAACGTCAACTTTTGCGTCAATCGGCGGACTGATTAAATTCGGCACGGGCGCCGGCACCACCTCCAGATCACCCCCGATCTCCTTGGCTTGACTCTCCGGAAGGACGGTCCAACGATAGGTCAAAGCATCGTTTTCCGCATCCAGCGCGACGACATCTGCTTGCAAGTGCATCCCGGCCACGCCCACAACGCTTTGATTGCCTGTTTGGCCCGCTAGCCGAATGGAACTAACGTTTGGCGCCCGATTGCTGGGCCAGACGCCCTGCCAAATATACTGCAAGGCATCAGCCGCTTCGGTCCGGTCACCCGTCTCCATGAGCGTGCCATACCAGGTGGGTGTCCGTTCCTGCTTTTGTCCCCAAAGAAAGGCGTAGGCACCAATAATGCGCCCCGGATTGGCTTTGATCACTTGTTCATAGCCTGCAATATACTGGGCCGCCTTTGCTGCACTGGTTAACTCGATGGGCGCTTGCCAGTCCGTACTCGGCACTTCCCAATGACCAATGGTGCCCCACTCGGTCACCATGAGCGGTTCGGTTAATCCCAGCGCATCCATTGCCCGATCTAAGCCCATGATGCCGCCGTAGACTTGCGTACTGTAAAAATCTAAGGCCGGCGCCCGCGTACGCAACAGCTCAACATCCTGAGCACCCAAACCTGCGAGCGCGGTGGTCACGGGATGATTTGGATCGACCTCATGGATCATCTCAGCAATTTCATTCACCGCATCCCAAACTTTTGGATTACGGGCTTCTAAGTTCAACTCATTACCAATAATCCACGTCAACAAAGCGGGATGGTTTTTAAATCGATCAACCTGCTGTCGAAAGCGTTGTAGCTGCGCGGCAACCGCGCCTTCATCGTTGTAATCAAAGCCTAGTCGCTCACGCCCCACGTCCAGACACAGCGAAACGGATAACCCCAAAGCGTGCGCATCGTCCAGAATCTGACCATCGCCCACATGCCAAGTCCGAATCGAGTTAGCCCCATGGGCCTTCAAACTCGCTAAGGAGCCCGCAACAGCGCCAGCCCCATTCGGGCGATAGGGCTGACCGCCTCGGTGCAATTCGTAAGCCCCGGGCACGCCCAAAATTTGAACCTTTATCGGCTCGTCTGACGCCGCGCAACCCGTGAGGCCTAGCCAAAGCAATACCAAAAAACTCAGAATCGGACCCTGACGGAGATTAGCGTCCAGGCCCTGATCGCTTGTAGCGTGTCGATGGCGATGCGGCACCCATTTGAGGATCAGGCGGCGCAAACGGGTCAATTTATCAACCTAGGACCGGTTGAAGCACGTGTCACGACATGGCACGCGAACGAGCGTTCGGCGGAATCATCGGGATCACCTCGGAGTTTCTGAATCAGTAAGCCCGTCAACGCTTCTGCCATCTCGACAATCGGTTGACGAACGGTTGTCAACGGCGGCCAGATTCTGGAGGCAATCGGCGTATCGTCAAAGCCGACAACTGAGAGATCCTCAGGGATTCGCAAGCCCCGTTCTCGTGCTTCAAAAATCGTACCTGCCGCCATATCGTCATTGCTCGCAATAATGGCCGAAGGCGGTGACCTTAAATCGAGCAGCGCCCGGGTTGCGGATCTTCCAGACTCAAAACTGAACTGCCCATCCTGAACATATTCACCGTGGTACTCGATTGAATTGGCCTTCAACGCGCGCAAATAGCCTTCAAATCGATGCGCGGTCGCCGCGTGAATCGGGTCACCCTTAATAAAACCAAGCCCCTGATGTCCTTGATCGATCAAGAACTGCGTGACATCAAAGCTGGCCTGCTCATCGTTACAATGAATACTAAGCTCATCGGCGAGCGGCATTCGGGGGGAAATTCGAGCGAACGGAATATCTAGATCCGTTAATAAGCGTTGGATCGAGATGAAGTCACCAATCGGCGCAGGCAGCACCACACCATCTAGCCGAGATTGCGATACAAAGCGGCGAACATCTTGGATCAGATCTGGATTGGGTAACGTAAGCGGCAATAACAATAACGTATAGCCTCCGGCCTCACAGGCTTTTAGCGCGCCATTTAAAACCTTTTGTACATAGCTAAACTCGTTCGGATTCTCATAAATGAGGCCAATCACATAGAAGCGCTTGCCCGACAGCACGCGAGCGGCCGTGTTCGGTCTGTAATTTAGATCGTTGATCGCGGCGACGACCTTTTCTCGGGTACTTTCCCGTACATTGATTTCGGCGTTCACAACTCTTGAAACGGTTTTAATCGAAACCCCAGCTCGCTTCGCCACATCGAAAATAGTGGGCGCTTTTGCCTTTTGGCGTCCTAGTGCTTGATCCTGATCGGTCATGGATTATTTCATTCGATTGTTGCGTTATGGACGCCCAGCTTTGCGTGGCCGCCACGCTGGTCGTTATCCAACCCTCTCGCATTCAAGCACGTTTCCATGCCCAAGCGAAGACAGTCTCTGTCAGATCGATCGAACCTGCTTTTGCCTAGGCCATTAAGCACAATCAGCGCCTACGATCGTGTACTAACCACGCCTTGACGCGAGCGCGATACCAATAACCGCCAGCAGGACCCCCGCTGACCCTGTCCAGCTGAGGTTTAGGCGGATCCTTTGTCTGCATCTGACAAC
>Ga0233432_10005588_pt1 | contig 10903 bp, 9 predicted proteins | sample SI_122_August201_6_FD_179870 | JGI IMG/M metagenome (GOLD analysis project Ga0233432, IMG submission 179870) | Seawater microbial communities from Saanich Inlet, British Columbia, Canada - SI_122_August2016_10_MG | ecosystem: Environmental > Aquatic > Marine > Inlet | place: Canada: British...
CAGGGGTTTCTAACCTAGCCATGCCCTCCGATCTTGATATGCTCGGATTTCAAGCGACTAGCCTAAGCAAAACATTGTCAGGGATCTAACATTCAAAATTCCAATTCTATTCTGCTGGTTTTACGGGAAACGACATTGCGGGTTTCCGTGAGTTCGCTCGTCCCCTGTTTCTATTGGTTTTTCCTTGCCAAGCAAAAGCGATATTGATCCTCTCTGTTGTCAATTCATATGAGAACACCCCACTTAGTCCAGCAAGATTCTGATAGCCCGAGTTCAAGGTCGATAACATTCCACTCGCTGCGCATCCTATCTTATGCATGGTTTCTTGCGACGATGATATACAGCATTGGGGGGCAAGCTGCCCTGGCGGAAAACAATTCATGGAATGCATGGCTGGGGGATCATGCGGATTCGGTCTGGACTCAACATGAAAGATCAATGGATTTGAATAAGGAACCACTCAAGCTCGCGTGGAAAAGTAAGCTTGGAAGCGGCTACAGTGGACCTTCAATGGATGGCAAATCGGCTATTGTGATGGATTTCACGCCTGCCCAAGGTGAAACAGCGCCGGCAAACGTGTTTAATCGTGGTAAGGTTGTTGGAAAAGAGGCTATTCGATGCTTCGACCTGCAGACAGGCGCCTTGAAGTGGACTCACAGCTACGACGAAACCTATACCATCAGTTACCCGGCAGGCCCTCGCACAACACCCGTTTTAACCGAAGATAAAGTCATCACACTCGGGGCAGAGGGCAGGCTCAGTGTGGTAAGCAAGTTTCAAGGGAACCTTCTCTGGGAAAAAAATTTAAAAAAAACGCATCAAGCCAAAACTCCTTTATGGGGATTTGCTGGACACCCTCTGCTATTTGAGGAGTCGATCATCTGCCTTGTAGGAGGCAAAGAAGGAGCCGGAGTGGTTTCGTTTGATCTGAGCACAGGTAAAGAGAACTGGCGAGCGCTCCATCTTGAAGAAATGGGTTATTGTCCACCAACTATCATTCAGCGAAACAAGCAGCAGGAACTTGTTATTTGGAGCGGAGACGGTATTGATAGCTTGAATCCACGGGACGGTGCGTCCTACTGGAACATTCCCTGGAAATTGCGTTTTGCTCTCTCCATTCCCACACCAAGACAGTATGAAAACTTCCTTTACTTCACCAGTTTTTACAATGGTTCCAACCTGCTGAATCTGGAAACACATCCTCCATCGATTGTGTGGCAAACAAAAAAAGCGAGTGAAAAGGATACCACACACCTGAACAGTATCATGAGTACGCCTTATCTTCACAAAGAACACATCTATGGAATTTGCAGCTATGGCCAGCTTCGATGCCTTGAAATGAAATCCGGAAAAAGAATCTGGGAAACCATGGATGCCACGACCGGAGATGACGGCAAACGCGAGCGTTGGGCCAATGCTTTTATCATTAAGAATGGATCCGCTGACAGGTATCTCCTGTTCAATGAGTCTGGAGACCTGATTGATTGCGACCTTTCCCCTGATGGTTATGTCGAACACGGAAGAATGAATCTGATCAAACCCAACGGAAAAGACCTGCGAAGAAGGCCGATCGTCTGGTCACATCCGGGAATGACTCGAGATTATATCTGTGTTCGCAACGATGACAGTATCGCTTGTTATAAATTGCCCTAGTTCTTTTATCAAAATCAGCTTACCGCTATCTGTCCTGCATTGATTTGTGAGGTTGAAGCACAATAAATCCAATGGAATACCAGACACTAAACACCGGACACAAACTCCCCATGGTTGGCTTGGGTTTGTGGAAAATCGAAAAAAACATCACCGCTCAGACAATTGTCTCCGCCGTTGAATCGGGATATCGACATTTGGACAGTGCCTGCGATTACGGTAATGAACAAGAGGCTGGCAGGGGACTCCGTGAAGTCCTGAATCAAGGCATACTTCGGGAAGACTTATGGATTACCTCCAAACTCTGGAACACCTACCATCGTGCAGAGCACGTACGCCCGGCCTTGTTGAGAACCCTCAGGGACCTCCAGGTGGATTACCTTGATTTGTATCATATGCATTTCCCGATCGCACTCAAGTATGTCGACTTCGATTTGCGATACCCCCCAGAATGGCTGTACGATCCGAAAGCCGATCAACCTCGCATGGAGCTTGATTCCGTCCCCTTGCTTGAAACATGGCAAGCGATGGAGGCCCTGGTCGAAGAAGGGCTTGTGCGTGACATTGGTATCTGTAATTTTGGCACTGCTCTCTTACGCGATATTCTGGCATCGGCAAAAATACGTCCATCCGTTCTGCAAATTGAGCTACACCCCTATTTATGCCAGAAAAATCTTTTGCGGTTTTGCATGGAAGAAAATATCGCTGTGACAGGATTCTCGCCTCTTGGGGCACAATCGTATTTTCAGTTGAACATGGCTGAAGCGGGGGATTCGGTGATTGAACAGCCCTCCATCCGCAACATTGCAAAAGCCCATAATCGAACACCAGCTCAAATTGTATTGCGGTGGGGCATTCAGAGAGGCGTCTCTATCGTTCCTAAATCATCTAATCCAAAACGACTTCGAGAAAACATCGCATTGTTTGATTTCAAATTAAGTGATACTGAAATGAAAACCATCAATGCTCTGGACTGCCATCGACGCTTTAACGATCCAGCTGATTTTGGGCCGGCTGCCTTCAACACTTTCGTGCCGATCTACGATTAAGAGAAACCACTGAGAAAGAGGCACTGGATCGATTTGCTTCTGTGCGTCAGGAAAACATTGGCCAAGAAAAACATCATGGGCGTGTCGGCACCAGTGCACGTGCCACGCACCCGAATTATACCTGCAATTCCGAACTAATAGAGAGACCTGTTGGCGAATTGCTTCAAGCAATCCTCAACCGTACGTCCGCGATCATCCTTCAAAGTCAATTACCCCCTTTTCCTGGAGCAGTTTGAGAATATCGAGGTATTGATCCGATGCCTGTTGTTTCTTGATGCCGGCCTTGAGAAGGAGCTGGATATCACCAAGATTACCTGTGCGGACGGACAACGATGAACAAGGGAGCACGACCGACTGGAGACCTCCATCGAGATCACCGACCTCGCCTGCTAGGTAATTACAGATACCGCACCTGCGGTGGCCCAGCATCTTTGCAATCGCATTACTGGACCTGCAAAAACCGTGTTCAATCAGATCAACCCGGACCCGATCAACCTGCAATGGAAGGCAAAGCAATACAGTGTCCGGATCGTTCCGGACGATCGGCGTTTCGCCATACTGTCCGGGGGAACCGACCAAGCTCGCCCTGGCCTTGCCCCTTGCCATGATCGAGGAATTTGGAGGCCTGCGCTTCTTCATCTTCGATGAACCCACCTGCGGCGTGGATGCCATCATTGCCATGCAATCGGCAGCCCATTTCGAGCAACTCCTGCTCGTCTCCCACGACGATGCCTTTGATGTAAAGATCGAGCATTCCATTGTCCTGAAAAAAACAGCGGGCTCTGGATCGGCCATAAACATTGGGGCATGATCCGGTTGCTTGCCATCGCCGGACAGACATCGAAACACCATTCCATGCAAAGCCCTCTGGCCCACGAGACAAGGCCCCCGTTTTTGGCCTTGTGTACTCGAGCCTTCCTTCTCAATATGTATAGTATAAAAAAGTCCATCCCCAAGGTCCTATTTGCACTGGTCGGTGTGCTACTCATTGCCTCGGGTCTTCATCCCGAGGATCATTTCACCTGGGCCCTTGAAGTTTCCTGGGTGGGAGTGGGCATGCTGATTCTGGGTATTTATCACCATAAAAACGGTGCCATCACCTGGTTTTTAGGGATGTCCCTCTTTCTGCATGCCCTGATCCTGATCTATGGTGGCTGGTATACCTATGAGAAAGTTCCACTGGGCAACTGGATCCAGGAGTGGTTCCAGTTTGACAGGAACCACTATGACCGGATCGGACATTTTGCGCAGGGCTTCTTTCCGGCCATGCTGGCTCGAGAAATCCTGATTCAAAACCAGGTGGTTCCAAGACGAGCCTGGAGGGAGTTCATGGTTTTCGCATTGATGATGGCTTTCACGGCTTTGTTTGAGATCCTGGAATTCGGAGCAGCCAAGGCGTTCGGCGATGGCGCCAATGCCTATCTCGGCAGCCAGGGAGATATCTGGGACGCACAATGGGATATGGTGATGTGCTGCCTGGGTTGCGTGGTCAACATATCCCTCTTTGCAAGGCGACATGAGGCGAGAATCGAGTGCCTCCATCAGCAGGAAAACAAACCTTAATCCATTAATTAAAGTCCGCCATCCTCAAGACCAGATAAGGCACCACGGTAAAGAGAATCGCCGTCAATTTAAGATACCCCACCATAGTGTAGTGCATTTCGTTGAAAGGCTCCTCAGATATCTTGAACCACCGCATGCGCATTTTGAACATCATCTCCCGGGCAAACACAAAGGCAAGCCACCACGCGATGAGAATGCCCATGTTCACGACAGCCGACCGCCCAAGCGGGATGCGCAGGTTTTCAGTGGTTATTACCTTGCTTTTTCTTTCTCCCTGTTGACCTTGTACAACCCACAAGATGGGTTCATTCATGATATTATTCCGAGAACATGAAATCGCCCCACCTTTCAAGTTCAGGCAGAGATGGATCACCTTTACGAATGCATGCCAGCGTGGGTGGTCCAACAGATACCCTTTTCATGGACGGGACTGCCCCTGACAGGTCGTTTAAACCAAACATGCGAGTTCAAGTCATGACAACACGCGTGAAGGATCCTGGCACCCGAATTACGTCTGCAATCCAAAACTAGTAGAGAGATCTGTTGGCGAATTGCTTCAAGCAATCCTCAACCGTGCGCCCACGAAGATCCTTGATGCTTAAATCCGCCCCCTTTGCCTCGAGCAGTTTGAGAATATCGAAGTAGTGATCCGATGCCTTTTGTTTATTGATGCCAGCCTTGATGGCAGCAACATGGGCCGGCGTGTGTCCATATCTGTCGGCGATGCCAAGAAGTGCACCGGCCTTGAGAAGGAGCTGGATGTCGCCAACATTACCTGTGCGGACAGCGATGAACAAGGGAGTACGACCGACTGAATTCACTGGGTTCACATCCTTGGTCTTTCCGATCAAAACAGGCATTGGATTGTATCGACGATTTTTTTCCATTCGCCTGGCTGTCGTGTGCAAGGGAGTTTCACCGTTTTGATCGGCAATGCCCTCGATCGATTCCACCGTTTCCAGTGTTTCAGCTTTCCGGGCAACGTAGGCTTCGACGAGGATGTCTCCACGTTTGAATGAGTTGTTAAACTCAAACATGCATCCAATGAAGAAAACAAAAGGCAATACAATCATGGCCTTGGGAAAAACCTTTTGAGTCAGTTTCACAATTGCAAAGTCTGATTCACCGTTTGAATTCCGATTTTTCCGGGCTCCCATGAAAAAATTACCCAAAAAAGTATATCTGACAAAGGTATTGTAAGACCAGTAAATCATCAGTGTAGAAACCAGCAGAATGAGGTAGGATTTGGTCAGTGAATTCACTGACTCCAATTGCTGCCCCACCTTGGACAGACCAAATGTCAACGGCATATGAATCCAGTATACCCAGTAGGCAGAGTCCGCCAGATAACGAATGGTCGGGTTTGCTTTATTCAAGTAACGATGCGCCAGGCCAATAAAGGCAAAACACATCAACCAGCAGGTAAGGGCCCGTCCATAGGCAATAAGTACCTTCGCCCACCCACCATAGAATAAACCCTCGTGCACATATTTGAAATTGGAGACTCGCCAACTGGAAACATCCGACACCACACTGGCTCCATAGTTGAAATTCTGGGTCGGTAGATCCAGGAAAAGAAAGAATGGGATGGAGGTCAAAAAATAAAACCAAGCGTTTTGTGAGAGATGGCTCAATAAACCCCTTGTTTTGAACAAAAGGACTCCTGCAAAATAAAACAACCCATAAAAGGCAAGATCCAGCAGGGGCACATCATACCCACTGGGCGGAAAAAAAATGTCCTTGAGGGAGTATTGAAGCGGCAGGCAAATCAATGCCAGGAGAAAAACCCCATATCGACACTCGATGCAAAAATGCCAAAACCGGTTGATCACTTGATTCCCCAGAATAAGGTCCACGATGGGCCTCATGGCAAAGTGGAGAATGTAAATGAGCACCAGGTAGTGGATAAACCAATAATGAGCTAGACTATCCGGATTATCGTAAATGGTTTTATCCTCAAAAGCTCCCCAAAGAAACAGAGCTTTATAGCGTTCCAGAAATCCCATACCATCCAAAGTGGCACTGTAAAAACCGTTCACATTGGTGACATAAAAATGCAGGGGCACCATGAAAAGGACCGCGAAAACGAAAGGCACCAGTATGCGTTTGACGCGATCCTTGATAAGGGTGGAAAAACCCTTCCTGAAAATCACCAGTTCGGCAAAGAAGCCAGCCATCAGGAAAAACAACTCCATTCGAAAATAGTGGATAAAACTCAGCAGTCCACGGTTAACAGGATCCCCGCTGTATTCACCCGCCACCCACAAATAGTTACCAGTGGGCATGAAAAAGATGCACACGTGCAGCACCAGCCCCAGCAACATGGCCATGGCCCGCACAAAATCCAAACCATGGTATCGTTCTTGTCCTTTCATATTAATCAAGTTCCCTTCTTCCGAAATATTGAAGACAATCCTGCGCGGTGCGCCCGCGATAGTCCCTTAAAGTCATGTTGATTCCATTTTCCCTGAGCAGGTTCAGAATGGCAAAATATTGTTCAGATGCTTCCGAATCCAGGTTACCGGTTTTAATGGCGGCCACATGGGCCGGTGTGTGCCCGTATTTGTCGGCAACTTGCATATCAGCACCTTGTTGAATAAGAAACTCAACGTCCTTAATATTCCCGATGCGTACGGCGTAGAACAAGGGGGTGCGTCCCGCAAGGTCTTGTCCATTCACATCAACTGATTTCTTGAGCAGGATGGGGATGGGATTATACCTTCGAAACGCCTCGGGAAACAATGAAGCGAGGTGAAGCGGGTTTCTACCGTATCGATCTTCCACGTCTGAAAGGGAGTCATACGGGTCCAGAAATTCTGAATCTCTGGGGGCAAACGCTTCCACGAGCACTTCTCTTTTACTCCCTTCGTGAATGGAATTACTGAGGTGTCCCCATATAAATGCAACAAAGAGAGATACCACGCAGCCTGGCCATGCTTTTTTGATCAGATTAAGGCTACTGAAATACTTTTCATCCGGGTGGGATGGGTCTTTTCTCTTTCCCATGAAATAATCACCCAAAACCGAATAACGAATACACGTATTATAGAGGAAATACATACAGAACAGGCTCAGGTTAAGGACAACTATCGTTTTGAACATTGAATTGTGACTCGAAAGTTGCTGGGCGTAGTGTGAAAAAAAGCAAGTGAATAAAACATGAACCCAAAATACCCAATAAGCCGAGTCTGCAAGATACCTTACGTAGGGGCTTGGTTTTCTCAGATACCTGTGTGCCAACCCAATGAACCCAAGGCACAAGGTCCAGGAAACAGCACACCTCAGGATCACAATGACTGACTTGGTGAATCCGCTGGAAAAAACTCCCTCTTCCCACACCTGAATGTGTGCAACCTTCCAAGTGGTAATATCCACGACAACATTCCTCATTAAGTCAAATCTTGTCGTAGGCTCGTTCAACAGGAAAACAAACGGCAGCGAAATGATCACGTAGAACCAGGCGTGCTTGGTCAATACCTCCAGCAAATGGATGTTTTTGCACAAATAAACACCAAAAACATAGAAACCGAAGTAGTAGAACAGTTCATTGATCTGCAAATTGAATTGGGATGGCCAAAACATGGGGCTCTGCAGTGAGTAATGAACAGGAAAAGCAAGACAACTCAAGACCAGAAAACCCCATTTACCCTTTAACGTAAAACGGGTAAGCCAATTCAATAATGCATTGTCATTGAAGAGAAAATCTCTCTTGCCAAGCTGCCGGAACAAGTAATGAAAGAGATAAAAAAACATTAAGAAGTAGAGAAACCAGAAGTGCCAGAAATCGATTTGATTAAAAACCGGCAGGTCTGTAAATTTCCCCCAAAACAGTACACTTACGATTCTCTGGAGGATCGTTGCATTTTCATAAACATTTGTAAATCTGCCAGTCCAATTTGATTCCAGGAGCAAACAGATTAAGGGAATAAAAAGGAAAACTCCGACTAGAAATGGAAGAAGAATCCGCTTGACTCGGTCGCGACAGAGATAGGTCATTCCCTTCCTTTGATAAACAAGTTCAGCAAAAAATCCAGCGAGCAGCATGAAGAGCTGCATTCGAAAAAAATGGATGAATTTCACTGCAAACGTATTGAGATAGTCACCCTGGTAGGCACCGGTCACCCAGGAATCAAGAATATCATCCCTGAAAAACATGCTGGTATGAATAACCACTCCCAGCAACATGGCCATGGCGCGCACAAAATCCAAACCATGGTATCGTTCTTGTCCTTTCATATTAAAAAATAAATGAAGTGGCGAGTTTCAGACTGTATCGTTCGGTTTCCAGTTCGAACCCCCTGATCCCATCGCGGTATCCCTGACGCAGCACAAGAAACATCTCTTTCCCCGGAGACCATTCCCACCTGAAACGAGAATAGATTCCCACCGTGTCAGTATAGCTGTCGTGTTGTATTACATTTAACAAACCAATATTTGGGCTCAGGTTGATCTGCATTCTCAGCGAATTGAGGAGCACATCTTCATCAACGAGTTCTCGTTCAAAATGGCTTAAAAGGTGGCTGGTTGTGAGCAGGAGGTATTGATTGATGCTCCAACGAAATCCGAGCCTGTAATCGGTCCTTTCCCAGTCATACCACCGATCATGCAAAGCAAGGTTCATCGTTGCACCCAGTTTTCGTTTATTGGAGAGACCTGCCCCGACAGTGAATGCGTTCCATTGGTAATCACCCTCTTGAATACTCCCGACCCCCGGAACGGAAAAGTCCGATTCAGGGTTGTCCTTAAATCGCGAATATTTGAAATAAACCTCATCTGTGGACTCGAAAACGATACGGGGCAGCAGCAACCCATTTTCCATCGTTTCACCACCCCCTTCCCCAAGGCTGGTATAAATGTTGTTGGTATAAGAAAGAAACATTTGCCGAATGATTTCAGAATCATTGAGGCGGGGTTGCCAGCTCAAGTGATTTTGAAATTTATTCACTCCAGAGCGCCGCACATAGCCAAGTTTCGGACTGAAAGAGTCATCAATGCGATAGTAAGTGGAACCTGCATTGATCCGGTCATTCGGGTAGAGAAACTCCATGGAAAAAGCCGTTCCAGGGTTTTCTCCCGGGGTATGGCTCGATAGTAAATACGAATTTGCCTCAAACATTTTATCGCCAAAAACTTTATCCGTACGGTGCCGGAAATCCAGACCATGCGTACTGGACTCGATATCAGAATTCGGATCTCCAAATGTCGATATCAGCCCCACCGAGGATTGTTCAAACACATCACGTTTAATGCGTGCGATGGTCAGGTTCGCATCGGGAGTCATCGATGACTGAGCGATTCCTGCATTGAGGATACCGACATGATATTTGCCCTCGTGGCCCGTTAATTTCACTGCATAGTCAATATCCGTGATCTGCCGATCATGATTCAAACCAATCCTACGGCTGAAATAAGGCACAATCTCAGGCGCAGACCATGACAATACCTGCTGGCCCACTGTAAACACCTCGGCATCCTCGAGAAAAAAATCACGTTTCTCAGGAAAAAGAAGTGGGAAACGTGTGTAGTTCAATCGTCGGTCATCCACCTCCGTTTCAGCAAAGTCTGTATTGAAGGTCAGATGTGTGGTCCAGTTTGGTTTGAATCGATAACGGACATCGCCTCCCGCATCTCCGGATGTTTTCGAGTCATCGATGTTGCCAACCAAATAAGGTGTCACCTGCAGATTCAGGCTTTTTCGGTTGATGTTGATCCCTTCGATTTTACCCGCCTGCGCAAAGTGATAGGTGCGGATCTCCGGGCGAGAGCCTGACCAGCGTCCAGCCTCCCCGTTACGGGGTAATTTCCGCCATATGTTAAAACCCCAGTCATTGGCACCTGGGCGATGCCGAACCGTAGAAAATGGAACTTTGATTTCAGCCTGCCAGCCATGTTTCGTCCGCCTGGCCTTCACGTTCCAGATACCGTCCCACTGCGCGTTGAGTGAGGCATTATTCGCCACGCTCGCATCATACTTGACGCCGTTAGGATTGGTCCAAAACACATAGCCATTTCGGTTGTCATCCATGGTGTCAATGGCAAGGAACACGGAATCATCGTGGAAAGGCACCTCATCACGTTCCATGACACTGGCAACGATTTTTTCGGGTTCCGTATCATGGGCTATCACCCCGAAATAAATATTCTCCCTGTCATAGACAACCATAAACTCCGTCTTTTGGGACATGGGCACGCCTTGCCTTGGCTCATACTGCAACATGTCAGCGCCGCTCTTCATGGCCTGAGCCCAAATGGCCTCGTCCAGTAGCCCGTCTAGTTCAATGGTATCGGATGTATATTCTGCCTGTATCACCGGCTTATCGGCCGCGAGATTACCGGACAGCAAATGCAACAAGGAGAAGACAGCAAAAGTGTCTCTTATTTTGAACCCCACCATTGGTTCAAACATGAGTTCCAATGCCTAAGCACTCGTTTTGGACAAACTTGCCATGAGCGTGGCTATTCCTGAAATTTTGCATACTAACTACCTAAACGTTTTTTTTTGATAAACCGGGCCATTTTTTTTATTTTTCTGGAACCACGAGTTTCGGATCAATCCTTTGAATCTAATTCCCCGATGTTGGAGACGGTGGTTTTATGGCTCGCAACGGTTCTTGATCAAAGATTGGGGTTTGAGGATAAAC
>Ga0233432_10005589_pt1 | contig 10902 bp, 7 predicted proteins | sample SI_122_August201_6_FD_179870 | JGI IMG/M metagenome (GOLD analysis project Ga0233432, IMG submission 179870) | Seawater microbial communities from Saanich Inlet, British Columbia, Canada - SI_122_August2016_10_MG | ecosystem: Environmental > Aquatic > Marine > Inlet | place: Canada: British...
TTTAATAGTGTTAGCTGAGGTGTGAACCGCTCCTGAGACCAAACCATCCGCTTGCCCAAGTTTGAGCATCATCGTTCCCACATAGATGGGGTCGGACAGCATTTCTCTGGCTTTTTCTTCAGTGAGCCCTTTCGATTTCCTGAGTTCGACCATGGGGCCAACAAGGCCGTCGATGAGAGATTCCGGGTCGATGATCTCGACTCCGGGTGGTAGGGTTAATCCGCGTTCTGCAGCAATCCTCTTAACCTCATCGGTTTTGGCCAGAAGAATGGGGGTGGCCATGCCTTTTTCGTAACAGATAATGGCGGCTTCAATGGTTCTGGGTTCATCGCCTTCGGGTAAGACGATACGTTTATTCTGTTCTCGTGCTAGTTTGAGAAGAAAGTTTCGGAACGCTGCGGGTGAAGTGCGATGTTCTCTTTTCTTATCTAAGAGCGTCTTTAGCCAATGAGAGTCAAACTCTGACGCGACGGATTCCATCTGATTCATGGTGGTCTCTTTGTCGTCCATGGGAATTTCAGGTCTCACGTCGGCAAGTATGGCAGAGACACTGTAAAGGTCTTTTGCGATGGCGATGAGGGGAAGGCCCCTGCCCAAAGCGGGGCCGATCATGGCCATGACATTGGGGCCGGGTTCCAACGTGCCAGCGAGAAGAATCCCCGCAAGGTTCACGTTTTTAATTTCTGCTAATGCCGCGGCTAACAGAATTTCTTCACGGTCAGCACTGCAAACGAGGAGAGCTCCTTCTTTCAGTTCCGGCAAAACTTTTTCTAGGCTTTGGCCAGCCAAAGTGATGCTTTTGACAATTCTATCTTCCCACATACCGGTATGAATAGGATGGGCGTCCATAGCTCTAACGAGGTCTTTTAGGCGAGGTGAAGTGAATGAGCCTTTGAAAGGAATGGAGGCCAGCACAGTCATATTGCTTTTTTCAATCTTCTCTTTGTAGGAGTCGACCAAACGGCTGACCTGTTCGGGCTCGACCTGTATGCCTTGCTGCAGGGCTGAGGTGGGAGGGAGAAAAAGTTTCGAGCCTGTGGGGTTGGGCTGACCGATCTTATTTACGACACATCCGATGACGGCGTTTTCAGCATCATTGCAGTACTCTCGAGCCTGAATTTCAATAGCTTCGGCCAGTTCCGTTGGTGAGATGTCCTTAGCACTGGAGACGAGAATGACTTCGGCGTCCAGAGTTTCAATAATGAGGTTATTGAGTCGTTTAGAAAAGAAGACATTGTGAGCGGAAACCATGCCTTCGACCACCATGACATCCACGTCCCTTGAGGCGTGATTAAAGAGTTCAGCCACACGTTCCATGAGAGATTGGTCATCTCCTTTTCGGAGGAGAGCTTCAGCTTCTTCTAAATGAATGGGGTGAGGTGAGATGATGGAGCAGTATCTCTCAAGAATCAGAGAGCTGCGGTCTAGTCCAGATGAAGAAGTTGAGTCTGGTTGAGAGATAGGCTTAAAAAAACCAGTGCGGTAGCCCAGGCCCATGAGAGCTCTCACAAGCCCAAGTGAGGCTGTGGTGAGGCCAACCTGGTGTCCGGCTGGGATCATGGCAAGGATGCGTTTCATTTGTTTTCAATCAGTTTAGCAGTATCTAGGGCAATCATCAGCTCTTCGTTTGTTGGTATCACCACAATGTCGGGGCTACCAGGTGCCTGAACGAAGCCATTACGGAAGTCACCATGACAGTGATTGGAGTGGTCATCGAGCTTGAATCCGAGGACCTTGAGGTTCTCAATGCAGAGCCTTCGGATGAAGGCAGAGTTCTCTCCGATGCCACCGGTAAAGATCAGCCCATCAAGTCTGTCTAGGCCGGTACACATGGCGGAGACCTGGCGAGCCATGCGGTAGCAAAGCACTTCTATCGCGAGGGAAACTTGAGGCTCATCGAGCTTATCTTCGAGTTCTTGAAGGTCAGAGGAAACACCTGAGAGACCAAGCAGGCCTGACTTTTTATTGAGGGCCTCATGGATAGCATCCAAGCTCATTTTTCTCGCGCTTTGTAAGTAGGAGAAAAGGCCCGGGTCGATGTCGCCTGAACGGGTGCCCATGATCAGGCCTTCAAGGGGAGTCATGCCCATGGTGGTATCAACACTTTTGCCAGCGGAGATCGCCGCTGCCGAAGAACCGTTACCAAGGTGGAGGGTGATAAACTGAAGCTCACTCAAAGGGAGTTGTCGAAGTTCGGCGTAACGGTGGGCTACAAAACGATGAGAGGTCCCATGGAAGCCATAACGTCTCACTCCATTTTTGGTGTACCAGTCATAAGGAACCCCGTAGAGGTAAGCCTTTTCTGGAATAGACTGGTGGAAAGCCGTGTCGAAAACGGCCACCTGTGGAGTCTTTCCGAAAGCCTCCCTAGACATTTGGATACCTAGTAGGTTGGCAGGGTTGTGGAGAGGAGCTAAAGAAGAAATTTTCTCAACAGTGCGAATCAGCGTATCGTCGATGAGGCAGGATGATTTGAACTTTTCTCCACCATGAACCACGCGGTGTCCAATGCCGTCGATGCTGAAGTCAGAGAGGCTTCCTGATCTGAATTCTTCCATCAGGTTTTCAAGTCCAGCCGCTTGGTCAGGGGCATGGATGGCGGATGCCACTTTTTCCTCTCCTACCTGAATAACTCTCTCAGCTGAGTCGCTACCAATTTTGTGTACTTTGCCCTGAGCCAGAGTGCTGTGATCGTGCAGACTGAAAAGAGCAAATTTAACGGAAGAGCTTCCGCAATTGAGGACTAAAATGTTCATGTCGGGCTGATGATACTCAGGATTCGACGGAGTTAACTATTATGGACAAATAAATCTTTTTACAACCGAAGTGGAGGTGTTTTTCATTCCAGCCTTGTTGGGGAGGATGGGTTTCAAGAATGGAAGAATGCACCCAAGTGGAGACATGTTTTTAACTGCTGGCACACTACTCGTCGTGATCGCTCTTCTGGTCATGACGAGAATTTCGACAGAGCTAGTCTTGAGTGGTGGTCTTGTTCTCTTGTTCCTGACAGATGTGCTGACGGTCGAAGGGGCTCTGATGGGTTTTTCCAATCCCGGGCTTTTATGTGTCGCCATATTCTACGTTGTTTCCGCTGGTTTGGTGCAGAGCGGGGCCTCAACATATTGGGGAATGGCTTTACTTGGAGAAAAGCCCTCTCATCTGAGAGCACTCATGCGTGTTCTGCCAGGAGTTTCCACAGCGAGTGCTTTTATGAATAACACGCCATTGGTGTCGATGTTAGTACCAGCGATGGAGAGGTGGTGTGAACGTTTTAACGTTTCGCCCTCTAAAGTGATGATGCCTCTCAGCTTTGCGGCCATATTAGGAGGAAGTTGTTCTCTCATTGGCACGTCAACGAATTTGTTGGTCGATGGGATGATTCGGCAACAGACAGATTTGGCCCCACTAGGGTTTTTTGAATTAGCATGGGTCGGTGTTCCAGTGGCTGTTCTGGGAATTATTTTTATGTTGGTCTTGGGTTCGCGCTTGCTTCCAGACCGGGGCTCTGCACTGAAAGATGCCTCTCAAGAGAGGGCTTATTCCCTCGAGATGGTGATCGAGGCTGGTAGTCCAGTGATAGGGAAAAGTATTGGTGATGCCGGTTTGCGCCATTTGCCAGGGGCTTTTTTGGCTGAGCTACAAAGGGGAGAGACGCTTTTTCCTGCAGTGTCTCCCGAGGAGATTCTAAAAGAAGGAGATGTGTTGATTTTAGTGGGAGACGTGTCGTCGGTTCTTCCCCTGATGAGAAGAAAGGGGCTGAATCATAGCTCTGCCAACCTGACCGATTTTAAGGCATCAAAGCCCATTCGAAAAATGGTGGAGGTGATCATCTCTCCTTCTAATCCACTCATCGGTTCAACCATTCGAGAAGGTCGTTTTCGTTCAAGGTACGGCGCCGTGGTTTTAGCTGCGACCCGCGGGGGAGAGCGGATTCCGGGGAAATTGGGTGATCTGATGATTTCTCCTGGTGACATGTTCTTGATGGAAACTCGCCCTGCTTTTTTAGAGCATCACCGTGAGGGGGGAGACTTCTTGATGGTTCATGAAAAAGAATCTTCGTTTTCGTCGACTGGGCCTAAGGCAAAATGGGCTATGTGTATTTTGGGCCTGATGATTCTTCTCACGGTGATAGGGTGGTTGGATATTTTTAAAGCCTCTTTGCTGGCAGCTTCGCTCATGTTCATCTGTGGATGTGTCACTTCGGCATCGGCCAGAAGGTCCATTGACCTCACGGTTGTCATTGGCATCGGATCTGCCTTGGGAATTTCAGAAGCTGTACGCGTGAGTGGATTAGCAGACGCCGTAGCCTCAAACTGGATGAGTTTATTTGGAAATACTGAATGGAGTCTGATGTTGGGGATATATCTGCTCACTTGGATCATGACCATGTTTCTCACCAACAATGCTTCAGCTGTGCTCGTCTTTCCTCTCGTTCTTTCTGTCGCGACTGAAATGCAGGTGGATCCGAGACCTCTCCTGGTGGTGTTGGCTTTGGCTTCTTCGGCCTCCTTCGCTACTCCCATCGGATACCATACGAATCTCATGGTGATGGGTCCAGGGGGTTATCGATTTGTCGATTACCTTCGATTTGGCCTGCCTCTCACCTTTCTTCACGCGATCGGAACCTTGGCCTTGGTTCCGTTGCTCTACGATTAATTCAGAAGAGCTTCGGAGGGTAGAGAGCCTTCAACGAGACGTTCTTTGTTTTTTTTAGTTAAGCTTTTAATCTTGGCTTCGAGTCGAGAGGCTTCACTTCGGTTTGGACTCTCTCTGTGCCAAACCATCTTGAGGGGGCGCTTCCCTCGAAGGGCTTTGGCTCCTTTGGAGCTATTGTTGTGCTCGTCTAACCGACGTTCGAGGTCAGTGGTGATGCCTGTATAGAGAGAGGAGTCAGATCCACGCAGGATGTAAACCTCCCAGCCTGGGGCCTCCGTCATCGAAAGAGGCAACCACCTCCGCCACCGCCTCCACCTGAGGAAAGTGAGCTCGATGCGCTGGAACTACCAGAGGTTGAGGTTCCAGATCCAAACTTGGAGCGGGCTTCGTCTGGGCTGGTGAGTTCGGTGGCAAAATTATCGGAGACGTCGTCTGGGTTTCCCCAGGAGACTTTAAAAAGAGTCCCGTCTTCTGGGAGAGGGATATCGCCATTGTGGTCACCAAATAAGGTGCCAGTTCGTTCTCCTTGCTCGTTGTAGAGCTGAAGATAGGGAACAGATTCCTCCGTAGGGGCCTTTCCTCTTAAAGTGCTCAGGACATCTTGAACTAACTCCTCTTGGGTGGCGTGAGGTGGCTTATAAAAGGACGGTGATCTGGGCTTGGGAAGTAGGCCACTTTTTGAGCTCGTATTCGTCGAAGCACTGACTCCCGCAGCAGCTAGAGCCGTGGCCAAAGTGAGAAAGTCTTGGGTATTAGATGAATAGCCGGCGATAGAGGTGTTCATCGTCGTGATGGCGGTTTGGATTGTCGTGACTTCGGCCGAAGCAAGAGCCGTTCGTGTTGCCAGATCATTGGCCGAGATGTCTTGGCCTGCCAGTTCCGCTGTTCGAGAGCTCGCGTTACCTGCGATGACGGCAAAAGCGTCGGCGAGGGTTCCTAGTGTTGCGGCATCTAGTTCAATTTGGGAAGCATTTCCAGCGATCAGGTAGATGTCGGCAAGGTGGATTTGAAGGGTGGCGTTGTCAGAGGCGATCAGCATTTGACCGTAGCTGATGTTAGCGCTACTCTCGGCTTCTTCCGCTAAGGTCAGATAACTCTGCACCTCAACTTGGTCTTTCTCTATTTCAGTGAGTGCGTTTTCCGCGAGCTGGTTCTGTTCTTGAGCTTCCACGACAATAGTGGCTTGGGGAAAAGCTTCGAATGAAATCTTGTTGCCAACAACTTTGATGTCAGGGTCGAGTACGACTTCAAGTCCCGGGCCATGTTCGCCACAGCGGTAGATGGCATCATCGGGGAGGACATCTTGCTGGACGTAATAAGAGCGAGAGGATAGGGTTCCATCTGTTCTGTAGAATGGTTGTTGGACTTGAAGGGATTCAAAGGTCATCCTCCCGCCAATATGGGTGCCTGTGGCGGTGACCGTGTTCCTCATTGACGTGGGAGCCACCATTTTAACGATGTGCTTGCCATCGGTAAGATTCTCTGCAATTCTATACCGAACCCACTCGGTGTGGCCTGCTGAAGTCCACTCTCTCGTTAAACCATCGACAGGGGTGGGGGTGACGGCAACGCCGTCAACGGTCACCTCTGAAGGTTCATCGAGAAGTTGGTTCTCGGTTCCAAAATAAATGTCGACCCCGATTCCTTCAAAAAAGATATAGCAGTAATCACCGAGGTGGTGACTTCGAGCAACGTGGAAAGATCCCGTCTTGTAGATCTCCCAGCAGTAGCTACCGGTGTCAGGGCTAATGGTAAAGCTGACTTGATCTGTCGCCATTCGAATGTCATAAAGGGCATTCCCGCTAATGGGGTGGTCACGGTCTTCTAATTCGACGGTGAAGGTAAATGAGCCGATGCCATCGGTGGTGAGCAGGTTGAAGTTGCCCGAGAGAAGCCCGGTTGTGCTTCCAAGGGAAAAACCATTGGGTAGAGCTCCATTAGCAATGTTCCAGAGGTAGTTCCCTGAGCCTCCTTCCCCCAAGAGTTGAAAGTCGTAAGCGGTATCAAAGACCAACCCCGGAATCGAGGTGGTGAGAATGTTCAGTTCTGGTGGGGTGACGTAGAGGGTAAAGTCTTGCTGAACACTGGCTGGGTCAGCAAGGGTGGCCTGGTCTGATAACTCCACGGTAAAGGGATAAGAGCCAACCTCCTTAGGAAGGCCTGAGAGAACTCCACTGGTGCTAAGGGTTACCCCATCTGGAAGATTTCCACTAGTTGTGGCCAGACCAAAACTGAAAGGGCCAGTGCCATTGAGGGGATAGAGTTGAACGAGGAGCGAGGTGTTCACTGTTGTGTTGGGAACCGTTCCGGAAATCTGAAGATTTGCCGAAAAACCTTGTGCTGAGAAGCAGGTTAAGGTCACCATCAAGAGCCAAGACTTCTTGATGATAAGTTCAATGCGGTGTAGCTTGGCCTCCATAAGACCAGTTTACCGGGGCCCCGAAAACTGCATGGGCCTGAGGACTCCTGAGGAGCCTAGGCAGGAGAAGAGAAATCTCCTGTAAAGGGAAGATCCCTAAGCGGGGTTGGTTTTTCTTCTGTCGTTTTGGCGATGTTCGGTGCCTTGGATACTTTGAAGGTAGTCTAGAGGAGAACTGGAGCGCCGTTGGCCTTTGCGGAGATCTGGGCGGTAGTAGAAGTGACCAGCGCCAGAGCAAGAAGAGCACTGAGCAACTTCTTTTTGGTATCGGAGCCAAGTTCTCTGGTAGGCAACGGGGTTGAAGTTGCGTTCGAGCCATCCCCTTTTGCGCATTTCTGTTTCAATCCAGTGCTCCTGATCTGTTTCGTGAAGGTGAGGGCGTACTCCTTCTCCTTTACAGTCCCTACAGTTGTTTCTTCTGTCGATGAGAATGCGAGACTGGCCCTGACAAACGGGGCAAGTCTGGCTGATGAAGCGACCGAGGGGGTCCACGTCAACGGAGACCTCGCTGGAGCCATCACAGCGAACGCAACGAACTGAAACCACCTCGTACCTGAGCGGTGAATCGGGTCCTTCCTCTTCTTCGGTGTTTAGAACGTCTTCGCCAAGAGCCTCAGGGTTTTTTTGAAAAAAAACAAAGGCCTCGTTGATTTTTTGGAGTTTTTCCTCTGTCAGAAGCCGATACTCATCAGGGTGCCGGTCGGGGTGCCAGATAAAACTCAAACGGCGGAAGTTTCCTTTGAGGTCTTCGAGACTGATCCCGGGTTCGCCTTCTAATTGGCTCAGGTGATGGCGGATGAGGTCTTTCATGTTATTTAATCCTTTTCGCACAGTATATATTTTAACGTGAAATGTGAAGTTTTATTTTAGTTCGTCTGAGACAACGGCATAAATAGACCCTTCAAAAAAGGCTTGTAGAGGGGTGTCCGTGCCCCCTAGAATCGGATCATGCAGCAGTGTTTGATCGCCTCTGGAAACGCCCACAAGGTGCAGGAAATTCGTGAAATCCTGAAAGATGTGCCCTTAGAGATCCTTTCACTTAAGGATCTCCCAGCTGTTCCTCCGGAACCCGTTGAAGATGGCGACTCTTTCGAGGCCAATGCTCAGATCAAGGCATTGGGTTACGCGAAGAGTTTTGATGGCTGGGTGCTAGCTGACGATTCGGGCATTGTTGTGCCTGCTCTAGGGGGAGCCCCGGGTATTCATAGCGCGAGATACGCTGGGGAGCACGGAGATGCTGTGGCGAACAGGCGTAAGTTGCAGCAAGCCATTGTTGACCTTGAGAATCCTGTCGACGCCCACTTCGTATGCTGTTTGTGTTTACACCGGCCGGGAGAAAGCGACCAGTTTTTTGAATCCAAATGGGAGGGAACTCTGATCACTGAAGATCGTGGTGAGCAAGGCTTTGGTTACGACCCTATGTTCATGGTTAAAGGTCAGGACAAAACAGCGGCTGAGATGAGTGAAGACGACAAGAATCGGGTCAGTCATCGAGCTTTAGCTTTAAAATCATTTAAGGACTTTGTGGAGAAGACCCTGTGAGAAGAAGGGAAGTGGTTGGGCTGGGAGCCGGCCTTTCGGCCTTGGCGCTGACGGGGTGTCAGAAGAAAACGAAGCCGGTTTCGGAAAACACCTTTTGGGAACGACAGCCAGACGACGCTGACTGGAAAGAAGTGAACGCTTCGTTCTGGTTCTCTCAACACCCTCGCATCACATACTGGCGTCGACACTACGATAAAACGCGAGATCCTTGGAAGCTTTGGAAAAGAGCAGGGAGATACCTTCCTGAAATTCGTCGTGAGTTTAAAGAGCAGAAACTTCCCTTAGAGCTTTGCCTTCTCCCAATGGTGGAGTCGAGTTTTGACCCCTTGGCGCGTTCCCAAAGGGCGGTGGGCTTGTGGCAGTTTATTGCCCCCACGGCTATCGACATGGGCTTGATTGTGAACAACCGAATGGATGAACGGCTAGACTGGGGCAAATCAACGGTCGCTGCGGCCAAGTATCTGAAGCAGTTAGCGCGACAGTTCAATGGTAACTGGGGCTTGGTGCTAGCAGCCTACAACTTTGGGCCAGGCTCCGTGAGCAGAGCGACTCAAGCTCAGGGAACCCGTGACTTTTGGGCTTTGGAGGTTCGTCAGGAGACCGCGGAATACGTCCCAAAATTTCTGGCGATGGTGCAACTCCTAAGGGAGTCCTTTCCCGAGGTCTGAGATGGGCGGATTTGCCCATCTTAATGCCCACTCCCACTACTCGGTCCTATTTGGGCTGAGCAAGGTGAAGGCACTCGTTGCCCAGTGTAAAGAGTTGGGCATGGAGCATCTGGCTCTGACAGACAACGCCAACATGTTTGGCAGTCTGGAATTTCATCAGGAAGCCACCTCTCAGGGCATCAAACCGGTGGTTGGTATGACGGTTTATGTCGCTCTAGACCACACGTTGAAGGAGCGTCAGGATGATATTAGGGTGGGGCGACGCTTAGTGCTTTTAGCCAGAAGTTACGCTGGTTATCAGACCTTGTGCCGGCTCTCGAGTATTGCTTATATTGACGGTATGTATTTTAAGCCCAGGGTTGATCGAGCTCTTCTGGAAGAACACCATGAAGGGCTCTTGATCCTGAGTGGGGGAATGAACTCTGAAGTTAACGACTTTGTTTCTTCAGGAAATCTCAAACGGGCGAGAGCGACCATTGAATTCTATAGGAATCTAGTCGGCCCAGAGAACTACTATCTAGAGATACAGAGAACAGGCATACCAGAACTAAAACTAGCCAATGAAAAATTAGTAGAGTTGGCAAGGGAAATGGACGTTCCCTTGGTGGCCAGCAATGATGTTCATTACCTCAAGAAGGATGATTCCTTTTCCCATGAGATTCTGATGTGCATTGGTCAGCAACGACTCATGAACGAGGCCTCTCGCCCTAGATTCTCTTCTGATGAATTTTATTTGAAGAGCCCAGATGAGATGTCAGAGTTATTTGAAGATCTCCCCGAGTGTATCGAGAATAGTCTGAAGGTCGCTGAGATCTGTCAGTGGGAATTTCCTGAACATTCCTACCACTTGCCGCTTTTTGACACAGGCGAGGAAGATGTTGAGGCGTTTTTTGACCGCACCTGTATGGAAGGGCTTCGTTTTCGCTATGGCGAGGAGCTCAGTAAAGATGTATTAGATCGTTACGAAATCGAGAAGGGGGTGATCCTGAGAACAGGTTTCCCCACTTACTTTCTCATCGTGGCAGACTTTATCAAAGCAGGGCGAGATATGGGTATTCCTGTTGGACCCGGTCGAGGCTCTGCGGCGGGTTCCATCGTTGCCTACGCTCTCGAAATCACAGATATCGACCCTCTTCGATTCGATCTCCTCTTTGAAAGATTCCTTAACGAAGAACGTATCTCTATGCCAGATATCGATATCGACTTCTGCCAGGAGCGGCGTAAGGAAGTGATTCAGTTCGTCATCGATAAGTACGGTCGAGATCAGGTATCGAACATTGCCACTTTCGGAACGATGAAGGCAAAAGGCGTGATTCGAGATGTCGGTCGAGTGCTGAGTGTCGAACTCAAAGACATCGATGGCATCTGCAAGATGATTGGTGATGCCGGGTCACTTGATGAAGCACTAAAAGAGAACTTTGAGCTCAAGACTCACGTTGAAAAAGATGAGCAGGCTGGAGATCTTTTCAAACAGGCTCTAAAACTTGAGGGTACCGTCAGAAACATCGGCACCCATGCCGCTGGGGTCGTGATTGCAGATCAAGACCTTAAGAACTATCTCCCTCTATACCGGGCTGATGACACCATCGCAACCCAGTTCACGATGACTTCCGTTGA
>Ga0233432_10005595_pt1 | contig 10892 bp, 8 predicted proteins | sample SI_122_August201_6_FD_179870 | JGI IMG/M metagenome (GOLD analysis project Ga0233432, IMG submission 179870) | Seawater microbial communities from Saanich Inlet, British Columbia, Canada - SI_122_August2016_10_MG | ecosystem: Environmental > Aquatic > Marine > Inlet | place: Canada: British...
ATCTGCTTTGCGAAAAAGAAACTCTCCTGCAGGCTGCAGATGCTATTCTCGATGAAATGGCCGATCAACCCGGCCATATCTTTAATTTAGGCCACGGCATCACCCCGCCGACTCCGGAAGAGCATATCGCAGCCTTAGTGGAAAGAGTTCTCAGGCGCGGCTAACCCGCTTCCCTTGGCCCCCCTCAGCTTCCCCCAAAGGGAACATTTAAAGTCTCGCAAGGAATTCGCGCCTCCCATGCAGAAGGGAGCGTGCTCCCATGTCGGTAACTGTAAGGTCTTCTATGTTGAAAATGCCAAACCTTACTCCCGTTTAGGCCTAATCGTCGGGAAAAAAGTTGGTCATGCTCCGGCCAGAAGCAAATGGAAACGGCGCTTAAAGGAGTCTTTCCGTCTGGAAAGACAGGGTTTTACCCATTCACTTGATGTCGTCGTGCTCGTTAGAGGCAAGAGCGAAACTCCATCACTCAACGAACTCAGATCCATGTTTAGGTGTCTGGCCAGTAACGAAAAGCCGTCGCCGTGAATCCGGTCTCCAGATTCTTCAGATTGCTCGTGAAAGCCTACCAACGCTGCCTCTCACCTCTGTTGCCTCCTTCCTGCCGCTTCTACCCTACCTGCTCCCATTATTGCTTGGAGGCCTTGGGGCGTTTGCCCTTACACCGGGCCCTCTGGCTAAGCCTGAAACGAATCCTGCGATGTCACCCTTGGGGAGGAAGCGGGGTCGACCCGGTGCCTGATTCCTAATCCAACCATGTTCGATTCTTTAACCGAAAAACTACAGGATGCCTTCTCCAGCCTGCGCTCGAAAGGCAGGCTCACAGAACAGGACGTCAAAGATGGGCTGAGAAGCATTCGAGTCGCCCTACTCGAAGCAGATGTCTCGTTGGAAGTGGTCAAATCCTTCATCAAGAACATTAAAGAAAAAGCGGTCGGCCAAGACCTCGCCTCCAATATCAAAGCTGGAGATTTGGTCGTCAAAATCGTACAAGACGAACTTGAAGTGATGATGGGTGAGTCCGACACCTCCATCCCCTACAAAGAAGATGGGCCAACGGTGATTCTCATGTCTGGCCTCCAAGGCTCAGGAAAGACGACCACCACGGGAAAACTCGCCCTTCAACTCTCGCGCAGAGACAAGAAAAAACCTCTCCTCGTTGCCGCCGACCTTCAAAGGCCTGCCGCCGTAGAACAGCTTAGAACTATAGGGAAACAGCTCAACTTTCCCGTCTACAGTGAGAGCGACAGCTCTCCCTTCAAAATCTGCAAAAATGCCCTGGATGAAGCCAAGAAGCTAGACTGCGACCTGATCCTTCTCGATACCGCGGGACGCCTCGGTGTAGACGATGAGCTGATGAGGGAACTAAAGCAGATCCACAAGGTCACCGAGCCGGATCAGACCTTCCTTGTTTGTGACGCCATGACCGGACAGGACGCGGTGAATTCTGCCAAAGCCTTTCACGAATCCCTAACCCTAGACGGCCTCATCCTAACAAAACTCGACGGTGACACCCGAGGCGGAGCCGCCCTTAGTCTACGACACGTCACCGGCTGCCCCATCAAATTTGCCGGGATGGGTGAACAACTCGACAAACTCGAAGAATTCCACCCCAAACGCATGGCCGGTCGTATCCTCGGCATGGGCGATGTCGTCGCTCTCGTGGAGAAGGCTCAAGAACACATCTCCGAAGAAGAGGCCATGGCCCAGATGGAAAAGATGCTCAAAAACGAGTTCACTTTCCACGACTTCCTCAAACAGCTGTCCATGGTCAAAAAGATGGGCAGCATCAAAGACATGATGGGAATGATCCCCGGCATGGGTAACGCCATGAAGGATGTCGAAATAGACGAAAACCAGTTCACCCGCATCGAAGCCATCATTCTCTCGATGACACCCGACGAACGCAATAACCCCGACCTGTTGAACGGTCCTCGTCGTAAACGTATTGCCAATGGTTGTGGGCTTCAAGTTCAGGATCTCAACCAGTTCTTCAAACAGTTCGACATGATGAAAAAAATGTTTTCTGGAATGGGAAAGGGCAAGGGAGGACTCATGGGAGGTCTGAAGAAAATGATGGGTGGTCTTGGGGGTGGCGGAGCCAACCCTCTCGCCGGCATGGACCTTCCAGACATGCCAGATATGCCAGGTGGAGGAGCAGGAGCCGCCGCTGGGATGGATGCCCTCATGGGCGGAGGGCCCCAAACAGCCGAAGATAAAAAGGCAGCCAAGGCCGCTCGCAAGGCACTCAAAGCCAAGAGAAAGCGCGGAAGAAAGTAAGGTTTCAATCCCAACGACTCTTTGGCCTCGTCACCGATGCTCCTGAGGTCACAACTCTGGCAGTCATTTCCTTAATTCGTTTATAGGTGAAGGAACCTACATGAACAGTGTTTCAATACAGAGCCTCCTTTTCCTTCTCATTGGTTTCCATTCCGGCTTCAGCGACAAGCCCAAATTAGAACGAGGAAAACACGGTTATGTTCTGCCCGTCCGGTCAGAAGGTCTCTCTGTTCACAATATCTTCCAGTCAGGGATGGTTATGCCTCGCGATACTCCCATTCGCATATGGGGGTGGAGTCACCCCGGAGAAGAAGTCACGGTCACCTTTGGTGGTCATTCGGGAAAATTCGTAACCGGTGAAAACCGAAAATGGGTGGTCACCCTTCCTGCCCAGCCTGCGAGCTCCGAAGCTAAAACGATGATTGTGGAAAGTCCCAACTCTCGACTTTCCTTTGAAGACATCTTGCTTGGCGATGTCTGGGTTGCAGGAGGGCAGAGCAACATGCAACATCCTCTGTCCAGAGTTGAAGGAGGCTCTATGGAGATCGAGTCAGCCAATTTCAAAGGTATCCGACTTCTCACTGTTCCTTCCATCTTTAGCAATGTCATGGTGGATAATTTTCCCATCGTTCATCGAGCCGAAGGAGGACGCCATGTGAGAGAGGGCTTCTGGGATCCATGCTCCCCTGCCAACGCCAGTTCCTTTTCCGCCATTGCTTACATCTTCGCCCGTCGCCTTCACATCGCTTCTGAAGTTCCTATTGGTATCATTGATGCATCGCGTTGGGGCACCACAGTAGAAACTTGGACGCCCCTGCCTGCACTCAGAAGCCTTGAGACTCCAAGCGTTAAAGCCTCTCTGTCAGAATGGGACAAAAGAGTGGCCGACTACACGCCCGAAAATGCACTTAAGAACAGAGTGGCCAACTACAACGCAAGAACCGAAAACATGAGAAAACATGGTAGGGATGTCTCTCACCGTAAAGCTCCTACCGAGATCCCCCTCAGCCCTCTCTTCAATGCCAATCACCCTGGAAATGGTTTCGCCAGCATGATTGCTCCTCTAGGTGGCTTTCCCATCAAAGGAGCCATCTTCCATCAGGGGTTCAACAACTCCAGAGCTGATGCTGATACCTTTTATCACTCCGTCATGTCTGCCATGATTCCCGCTTGGCGGAAAAATTTCGAAAACCCTGAGATGGCATTTGGCATTATTTCCCTCTGCACTGACTCCGCTCCTCAGACCCTCGACAACTTCAACGAATCAATGGAAAACATGGGCATCTACGTTAGAGAAGCCCAGTACAAAACCTTTCTGGATTTCTACAACGCCGGAGACAAGAACATCGGCTTCGCTAGCACCTATGACCTACGCAGGGCTTGGTACCACCCCCAGCATAAAATTCCCGCTGGAGAACGCATCGCCAGCTGGGCACTTAACACCCAATACAGTAAGTCGATTCAGTGGAAACCACCCATGATCATCAAGATGGAAGTTTTGGATGACCGACTTCAACTTCACTTCGATCTCGAGGTCGCCTCTCTCGAAAGTCTCCCAATCGAAGGCTTCGCGATCTCTGGCGAGGACAGGATTTTTCACCCCGCCACTGCCGAGGCTCTCACGGTTGGAAAAGATAATAGAGGAAGAGTCAAACACAACCGAAAAGTTCTCGTTCTCAGCAGCCCCCATGTGCCCAAGCCCATCCACTATCGGTACGCATGGGCGAGGAACCCCATGGGTAACCTAAGAGCTGGGCAAGTCCATCAGAGAGAGTGCGTCCTTGCCACCCAACGCAGCGACAACTGGGGAGCAAGGGACCTGCCTTATGTTAGTCTCGAAGGCAATGAGGAACCAAGGGAGCTTGCCCAAAAAGTTCGAGCAGCCTATCGACTGATCGACTTAGTACGCGGCGTCAAAGATGCAGAGGCAGAATTAAAGCAACGCCGCAAACTTCTGGAAGAAGAGATTTCAAAGAATTCGGAAACATCACCGGCAAACTGATACCTGATCCTACCAGATCAGGGGCGATATACTTGATCACCTGACTGTAGCGACCGAGGATCTCGATTGACCACAATCTTTCCTCTCTAATAAGGAAAAGGGGCGGTCTCACTCCCTCTCAGCCTCCGCTGAAGAACCTTTGGTCCGTCCCTCCTGGAGCAATCCTTACTTTTAAAGCCCGAAGACACTTTGGGCAACGCCCCTCATAAGCGCTACCATCACGATTGACGTAAATGCGCTGATAGATGCGACAGCAGTCGAACTTGATGCCGATGTACTTTCTGCCAACGAAAGACATGGGGGGATTTTTTGCCGGACCTCCTCGATTGCAAATACTTTGTTTAAGAAGAGCCCCTATCCTAGGCGAGTTACTTTGAGATCACTAGAGGCTTAAATGCCTGTTCATCTCCCAACTCTCCGCCTTTCCAAATTCTGTAGAAGATCTCTTTCTCAGAACTAGAGCTCAGAACATGGCACCCAAGCCCTCCTCCTCCCTCTACCCATATTTTCTTATGGAGATGGCCCGCGACAGCTAACTTAACATCCCACTTGGCCAATTGAAGCCTGATTAGCTCAATCGAAGGGGTGAAACGGTCCATGGGCAAATTCTTCAGCTTCGCCTTGGACCGAGACCTCGTGCCCTCTGCTAAGGTCATCAGCAACGACAATGGAAGTTTTTTGAGAAGAGCCAGCACCAAGGGGTTTCTTACAATTGCCTTGTACCTGAGATACCCAACGTCATCTGGTAGTAATTCATCACCATGGAAAAGGGCTAAACTGGCTCCACCTGACCTAATCAAGAGTGGGCCGTGATGAATGATCATTCCCGTAGCTTGGTGGCAGGCATCACCAGCTAAAAAGTCGCGATTCCCAACCACGAGATGGGTCTCCACACCTCGATCAACCATCTCGCGGATTGTCCCATGAAGAGCCTCGTAGCCTGGCCGTCCTTCTTGATGAGTTTCAACCCAAGCCTCATAGAGGTCGCCAAGGAAAATGCAAACGTCACCTCGCTCAAAACCCCTGGCCCAATCTTTGAGGGATTCAGGTTCAACCTTGGGAAGCAGATGGTAATCAGCGCTCAGAAATACCCTTCTGCCCTGTTCAAGGTCAAGTTCAGAGCTACGTCGATTCATCTGGCTGATCAAACATTTTTATTTCAGGTACTTCTCCAAGTTAATCCCCAAAAAGGCCGAAGCTCCTCTTACTGTGGAAAAGGTTCCCATGCGAGTCGTGTGATCCAACTGGTGTATCAACAGGCCCGATAGGCCGGTTTCCTTAGGAGTTGAGTTCAAGAGACACCACCTTACTCCCTCAGGGGTGTTCTTGATATCCTCACTCAGCTCCGTCAGCTCTGCCATCGAAACCATCTTTTGTGCATCCCTAAAGTCACAGACTCCATGGCGGAGTTTGGTATATTCAGGAATTTCGAAAAACTCTTTCCTCGCCTGTTTCAGTTCTTCGAATGACACGTCCCCTTCATAAATATAGATCACAAGGTGAGCTTCGGGGTAGACGATCAAACGATAAGCCATCGATTCTATTATTCAGGCCATCTTAAAAAAAAAGGCGGAGTCTTCAGACTCCGCCTTTTGGATTAAGAAAAGCCCGAAGGGCCTCAGTCGTTTTCGACGTCTTCAGTGTCAGAATTTTTCTGATCTTGCTGAGCCAAGTATTTCGCTTCGCGCATGAGCTTAACTCGGCCCTGCTTATCGATAGCACTCACGGTGACTCGAATTTCGTCTTCAAGCTTGCAGACAGTGTTGATATCTTTCACGTACTCGTCAGAAAGTTCGCTAATATGAAGCAGGCCCTGAGTACCGGGAAGAAACTCGATGAAGGCTCCGAAATCACGCACAGATTTCACAACGCCATCGTAACCTTTTCCTACCTCGGGAACGCGAGTCATATTCTGAATCATGTCCTTGGCTTTGTCCGTGGCCTCCTTGCTCGTAGCGTAGATGCTGATCGTTCCATCATCGTCGATGTTGATATCAGCACCACTCTTAGCCTGAAGGTCTCGGATGTTGGCACCGCCTGGGCCGATGATCTTGCCGATCAAATCCTCAGGAACCTTGATAGTTTCGATACGTGGGGCGTAAGCAGAAACTTCATCACGTGAAGTGGTGATGACTTTCGCCATTTCACCCAAGATGTGCAGACGTCCTTCCTTTGCCTGAGCAAGGGCACGAACCAAAGTTTCTTTCTTGAGACCTTGGATCTTGATGTCCATCTGTAGAGCTGTGATTCCCTTCTCGGTTCCAGTTACCTTGAAGTCCATGTCACCATAATGGTCTTCGTCACCGAGGATGTCGGTGAGAATGGCCTCACGGTCTCCGTCTTGGCAGAGTCCCATGGCAATCCCAGCAACGGGAGCCTTAACAGGAATACCAGCGTCCATCATTGAGAGGGAGCCACCACAAACCGAAGCCATGGAAGAAGATCCGTTAGACTCAGTGATTTCCGAAACGATACGAATCGTGTAAGGAAATTCTTCTTCAGAAGGCAACACGGCCTTGAGGGCCCTTTGGGCCAACATTCCGTGTCCAACTTCACGACGACCAACGCCACCCATGCGGCCAGTTTCGCCAACACAGTAAGGAGGAAAGTTATAGTGTAACATGAATTGCTCCTGACGCTTCTCATTCAGATCGTCGATGAGCAGACCATCCTTCATGGTGCCGAGAGTGGCCGTCACGATGCCCTGGGTTTCCCCACGGGTGAACAGAGACGATCCATGGACACGGGGCAACAGTCCGGTTTCAATGGCGATGGGGCGAACCTGATCAAGGGCACGGCCGTCACAGCGAGTTCCAGAAAAGATGATCTCACGCATAGCAACAGTCTTGAATTCGTCGAATGCTTTGGAGAAATTCTCTTTGGCTTCAGCCATGTCGTCTTCCGAAACACCGGCGAGAAGCTTCTCGGCCAGTTGCTCTTTAACGGCTTTCACCTTGGAACCACGCTCCTTCTTGTCGGGAGTACGAAAAGCGGTTACCAGAGAGTCCAGATCGGCCTTCATACTGTCTAAGTAAGTGCCTGCTCTCTCTTCGGGAACAAAGGGAACTTTTTCCACGCCAGCTTTGGCGATCAGCTCTTCTTCAAGGGCGACAATTTCAGCAATCGTGTTTTGAGCCAAAGTCAGAGCTTCAATAGCGGTATCTTCATTGATTTCATTCGCACCAGACTCCACCATCATGATGCTGTCCTTGGAGCCAGAAACAATCAGCTCAAGATCGGACTCAGGCAACTGATCAGCTGTGGGGTTCACGACCAACTCACCATCGATGAGGCCAATTTTCACGGCGCCCAATACAGCTTCGAATGGGAGGTGAGAAATTCCAAGAGCAGCTGAGGCTCCGATCATAGCCAAGATGGCGGGATCGTTCACCTTGTCGTAACTCATCACCTGACAGACGATCTGGACATCGTCCTTGTATCCATCGGGGAAATTAGGGCGGATAGGCCGGTCGATCATTCGACTGGTCAAGGTTTCGCGAGTAGAGGGGCGGCCCTCACGTCGAAGAAAACCACCGGGGATCTTCCCCGCGGCGTAAGCTCGCTCCTGATATTCACACATCAGGGGGAAAAAATCGATACCAGGACGGGGGGAACCCCCTACGGCGTTACACAGGACAATAGTCTCACCACACTGGATCCAAACGGACCCTGATGATTGCTTGGCGACTTTGCCAGTCTTGAGAACAATTTTGCGTCCTGCAATCTCGCGCTCTACAATTACCTCTTTCATGAAATTCCTCTTTCTTTACTCTTCTATTAACAAATGCTGCACAATATTGCGCGGACGGAGCGGAATTGCCCCTTTTCTCGGGGGTAATTACCCCTTGTGTAGGCGGTCGTACTTGGCGCGGATGCCGAGGCGTCCAACGAGTTGACGATACCTTTCGTGATCCTGTTCGTAAACGTACTTCAACAAACGGTTTCTCTGAGAGATCAGTTGCATCAGGCCACGACGAGTGTGATGGTCCTTACGGTGAATACGGAGATGCTCCGTAAGGTCATTGATACGTTCAGTCAGCAGGGCTACCTGAACTTCGCTAGAACCGGTGTCTCCGGTCTTGCTCTGGAATTTGGAGATAATCTCCTCTTTCTTTTCCTTAGTTAAAGGCATGCGTTCGCTCCATTTTTATTGGGTTAAGGGAAGTCGCCACGACGCTCGGGAAAACCCCAGCGAAGGGTCAAGAACAGACGGGAGGATAATTGACAAGTTGCTCCATCAAGCAATCTGGAGGTTTTGGCCTCCCCAGGTATATGAGCTCCAGAATCCTCGTCCTCGATTTCGGCTCTCAGTACAACCAACTGATTCTCAGGCGGATACGCCAGATGGGTGTATTTGCAGAGCTCAAACGAGCCGACATGACCATTGAGGAAATCAGGGAATGGGGCCCAACGGGCATCATCCTCAGTGGAGGACCCGCTTCGGTCTACGATGAAAACTCCCCGAGGCCTTGCTCTGAGCTCTTTGAGCTGCCCATCCCCATCCTCGGAATTTGCTACGGCATGCAGCTCATGGTCCACTCCCTCGGAGGGAATATCGAGTCTTCAGACGAGCGAGAATATGGCAAGGCCCTGCTCCAAAAAGTCGACCGAGAAGGTGCCTTAACCGGTGATCTCCCCCTTGAAGGGTCCCAAGTCTGGATGAGTCACGGGGACAGTGTGACCGCTCTTCCCGAAGACTTTGTGGTCAATGCCTCGACGAAAAGCACCCCCTACACCATGGTTCAGCACCGCACACGACCTCTTTTCGGCCTCCAGTATCACCCCGAAGTTCGGCACTCCATGCATGGTGAGTCTATCCTGAAGCGCTTCCTTTTTGACATCTGTAAAGCCACCGCTGACTGGTCCATGGCTTCTTACCTCGACCGCTGTCTCGAAACCGTCAAAAAACAGGTTGGTGACGATGACAAAGTCATCCTTGGCCTTTCTGGTGGGGTCGATTCCAGCGTGATGGCCCTGCTTCTCCACAAAGCCATCGGAGACCGGCTCACTTGCGTCTTTATCGACAACGGACTCCTCCGTCTTCGCGAAGGCGACGAGGTTGAGCACATGTTCCAAGATCTCCATCACCTTAATTTTGTTCGCATCGATGCTGAGGACCGATTCCTCTCTGCTCTAAAAGGAATCACGGAACCTGAAGCCAAACGAAAATCTATCGGCAACACCTTTGTTGAGGTTTTTGAGGAGGCGGTCAAAGATCAACCTGACGTCAAATGGCTAGCTCAAGGCACCATCTATCCCGATGTTATTGAATCCACTTCAACCCACGGAGCCTCGGTCACCATCAAGAGCCACCACAATGTGGGAGGGCTACCCGAAGAGATGAAGCTAAAAATCCTTGAGCCTCTTCGCGAACTATTCAAAGATGAAGTCCGCCAATTGGGCTCAGAGCTGGGCTTGCCCCACGAGCTGCTCTGGCGCCACCCCTTTCCAGGGCCAGGCCTTGGCGTTCGAGTTCTCGGTGAAGTTACTAAAGAACGATGTGACACCCTACGAAAAGCTGATCGCATTTACATCGACGAAATTCGTGAAGCAGGTATCTACGAAGATATCGCCCAAGCTTTTGCCGTTCTTCTTCCGGTCAACAGCGTTGGGGTCATGGGCGATGGACGAACCTATGAAAACGTTCTCGCCCTGAGAGCCGTGACCACAGAGGACTTCATGACAGCCGACTGGTACGAGTTCGACCGCGAACTCCTCGCCAAGATCTCTAACCGCATCGTCGGCGAGGTCAGAGGCGTCAATCGAGTGGTCTACGATGTCACCTCAAAACCACCCGGAACCATTGAGTGGGAATGAAAAATCTTCGGGGACTCCCCGAAAGCACACTCTTCTGAAGCACCCCGGGGCGCGGTCTGCCTTAGCTGTAGGTCGCGCACTCCTCGAGAAAGGGCATCAGGCTGTCATCGCTGGCGGCGCCGTTAGAGACCTTCTCATGGGTGGGGAGCCAAAAGACTTCGATATCGCTACCAACGCTCACCCCGAAGAAGTCCTCGCTTGCTTCCGGCGTACACGAAAAGTCGGCATCGCCTTTGGCGTGGTCCTCGTCAATGACTTTGGTGAAACCGTTGAAGTCGCAACATTTCGAACCGACCTTGAGTATCTGGACGGCCGTCGACCCGAAGGTGTCGTTTTCACCGATGCCAAGAACGATGCCCAGCGAAGAGACTTCACGGTTAACGGACTCTTCCTCGACCTCGAGAGCTTCGAGATCGTTGATCATGTCGGAGGCCAGAGTGACCTCGAAGCTGGTGTTCTTCGGGCCATTGGAGATCCCGAACGTCGCTTTGCTGAAGATTACCTCAGAATGCTTCGCGCGGTCCGTTTTTCCGTCAGGCTCAACTTTGAAATCGAAGCCAACACCGCCGCCGTCATCAAAAAGAAAGTCGGCTCCTTGAAAGACATTGCTGCTGACCGGATTCACGAAGAGCTAGCAAGAACCTTCTCAGTAGAACAAAGTGATCGAGCTCTCAAACTGCTAAATAACTTTGGTATGCTAGAGGTCCTCTTTGAGCAACCCACAGCCCCATGCGAACTGCCCCCTGACCACCGCGCTCAGGAAGGAGGAGATTACAGTGCAGTGCTCTCTCTCTTG
>Ga0233432_10005596_pt1 | contig 10892 bp, 8 predicted proteins | sample SI_122_August201_6_FD_179870 | JGI IMG/M metagenome (GOLD analysis project Ga0233432, IMG submission 179870) | Seawater microbial communities from Saanich Inlet, British Columbia, Canada - SI_122_August2016_10_MG | ecosystem: Environmental > Aquatic > Marine > Inlet | place: Canada: British...
TACCCAACAATGGGCTTCTATCTCTCTCAGCCAGACAGCATCCACCCACGACCATCAAGCCAGTAGAGACGACACACCCGGCGTCAAAGACATTCCATGGTCGAGACATTTTTGCCCCAACGGCTGCACAGATCGTGTGTGGCCAGACGTCATGCCTCGGCCCCGCCATCCCAGAGTTGCTTTCACTTTCCTGGCCGGAACCAAAAGAATATAAAGAGTCTATCGATGGAGAAATTGTTCATATCGACAACTTCGGCAACCTTATTACAAACCTGCCAGACGAACTCACTCCGGCTCCTCAAGACAAGGGTCGCTTAAGCTGCAATGGAACACCCATCAACCACATAGTCTCAACATACGGAGAAGCTGAAAAAGGAAGCATTGTCGGCTTAGCTAGCTCTCAAGGATTTGTAGAGATAGCGGTGGTTGAGGGCAGGGCTGACAAGTACCTTGACGCCCGCATTGGCACACCCGTTCGAATTGCAAGGTAGAGAACCACTACACTGTTTTCGCACTCATTACTTTTCGCACCCATCAGTGAAAAATCCAATCTTATGAATCATCCTGCCCGAGGTTTTACTTTTCCGTCAACGGGGGTACGAAGCATGCAATACGTAAAATGGTGTTTTGCAGTAATTGCTTTGATTTTTTCTTTACCATCGGCTCGTGCAATTGATCCAGGCATGCCGAACCCACCCTCAAACCCGACAACAGTCAAATGCGGCCTATTTATTCTTGATATTGTTGATATTGATGATGTGAACGAAACTTTCGAAGCGGAAATTGCAATTGTGGCTACTTGGAAAGACTCCAGGCTCGCCTTTGATCAAGAGGCCGAGGACACTGAAAAGAAAATTTTTCAGGGCGAATTTCAGTTCAATGAAATATTTACCGGTTGGTGGCCACAACTTGTGATAATTAATCAAATCGGCAGGGGTGATACTAACGCAATAAAAATCTCAGTACTTCCCGACGGGGAAGTCCAATATCTCGAACAACGCAATGTGCGTTTAGAAACACCAATGGCATTGTATGACTATCCATTCGACACCCAGAATCTCCGCGCATTCATGATACCATTCGGCAACATGTCTGAAGAAGTGGTCCTCGAAGTTGATGACCGCTATAGAGAGACCACGGATAGTTATGTTCGACGCGAATCCACCGTGAATGTTGCTGGCTGGGACTTCCTGAACCTCAACATGAACGTAGATTCGACACAAATCCAACTGCATGAGACAGCTCCGACATTTTCGCGTTTGGTAACCACGATTGTCCTGAAGCGTCAAAGTTGGCAGATCGTCTGGGTACTACTCTTTCCGCTTGTCGTGCTAGTATCGATGGCTTGGTCAACGTTCTGGCTTGATCCAGATTCAATCTCTGATCGCCTCAATGTTTCGTTTGTTGGTGTCTTAACAATTGTCGCCTATCAATTCGTAGTAATTGACAACATGCCTCGTAATTCATATTTAACCTTTACTGACACTCTACTTCTTATTTCATTTTTTATTACATCTCTTACTATCCCACACAGCCTCTATGTCAAAAGTCTGGCTGACCGTGGCAGAAAACCGCTGGCTCAACGCCTCGATGCGATGTGCCGTTGGGCCTTCCCTTTTGGTTATGCTGCTGGCATTTTTCTATTTTTCACGCTCTACAAGCTCAACTGAACATGATAGATAACAAAACATACAAAAATTATTCGTGGTAACATGCTACTCCTTCACAGGAAACCAGTGATCAGTGCCTATCAATTAATCGGTAACATTTTTGTGGAAAGAATTGGGTTTTGATATGCAATACAAAACAACCATGACTCTTGCATTCATAATTTTCTTTATGAATTGCACTCAGGCCTCAGACCCAGCCATACGTGCCGTCTACGGCGATGGAGTCCACTCGTATTACGCTGGAAGTTTTCAACAGAGTTACAACTTCCTGAGTCGAGTCGTTGAATTTGGCACAGATGATCCGAGTGTGTACTATTTCCGTGGCCTTAGTGCTCTGCGGCTTGGAAATGAAATGAGGGCAGTGGATGATTTTAAAAAAGGTGCCGACCTCGAAGCCGAACGTGGAAATTCTCGGTCTGTCTCTCGAGCACTCGAGCGAATTCAGGGGCCAGCGCGAATGCTCCTCGAGGACTCTCGAACAAAAGCCAGACTTCTGATTGCCAAACGACAAGGCTCAGCTAGCGGTAGACCTAGGAGCAGCGTGCTCTCTCGCGACCGTCGATATTCAGGAATTGGCGGCACCACTCCCGAACCGAGCTTACAAGCACCGCAACAAGTGCCGCCAGCAGCAATGGCAACCACTGATTCAGAAAAAACTTCTACTGAACCCGACTCGCTCCCACAGACTGCTCCGAAGGCCAAGATGAATGACAAAAAACCTTCTCAACAGCAGCCCAAAGAAGCAGCTATGGTCGACCTGCCAGAAGGGCAAAAAACAAAAAGTCTTCTTGACGACCCATTCGGTGACGACCCGTTTGCGGACAAGCCACGAAGAACAGACCCGCTTCCAACGGACACGAAACTCGATATTGAAACTGAAACGATGCCTGCAGCAGATTCTGATGATCCATTCAACTTTGCCCCGAGAAAACCTAAAGGCAGTAGTACGCAGCGTGATCAGATTGAAATGCAAAATGAAATGCTTGATTCGGAATCGACAAACTCTCGAGACATTCGTGAAGCAATGAACGAACGTGATGCCGCTGCAGGTGACTGATGCTACACAACAGCAGCGACCTTCAGTTCCTTAGTTACGGAATATCATGATGGGCTTCCACCATCAGCCGCTGCATGTCCTCCACTATCTCAGGATGCTGTGACGCGACATCATGTTGCTCGCTAACGTCATCCTTTAGATTATAGAGCTCAAAGGCACCAGTTGAGCCTTTCTTCCAGTTGCGAACAATCCCTTTCCAAGGCCCCACTCGGATGGCCTGATCTCGCTTGGCCGCCTGCGGATGTTCCCAGTAGAGATACTCATGTTCTTTTTGATCACTCTTCATGCCAACAAGAGTTGGCAGCAATGACACACCGTTCGACTGAGTGGGGATTGGTTGCCCCGTCAGTTCAGCCATAGTCGGTAGGATATCCCAGAAAGCACTGATATGGTTACTCGTAGACCCTGGCCCAACAGTGCCAACCCACCGAGCGAGCAGTGGCGAACGAATACCACCCTCGTAAAGATCCCGTTTTATCCCCTTGAGTGGGCCGGTGGAATTCCAGAATTCTGGTGAATGCCCGCCTTCGCGGTGCGCACCGTTGTCACTACAGAAAAGAACAAGTGTATTGTTTTCAATATTTTCCTGACGTAACACATCAAGAAGCTCACCCACCTGGTTATCAAGATGCTCAATCATTGCTGCAAAACCAGCAATAGGATTTTTCACATCAGGACAGGTATCATCGGCACCGGCAGAATATTTCCCTATTTTCTCGTCAAATTCTGGGAATTTCTTACGCCACTTCTCGTGCAGGTTTTTTGGTGCATGCATTGCCGCGTGAGGAATAGCTGTTGGGATATAACAAAAAAATGGTGTGCTGGATTCCGCCTTATGGCGAATAAAAGATATAGCATCCTCCATGATCAAATCATGAACATACGTACCACGAGCCAGTACTTCTTCCTTGCCATCACGAACAATGCTCGTCGGGTAGTACGTATGTGCGATGCGCTGGCTTTTCCATCCACTAAAGTGATCAAAACCGTGAGTCAACGGATTGGGGCGACCGGGTTCAGTGGTGACGCCAAGTCCCCATTTCCCAAAAGCACCGGTTGCATACCCAGCATTCTTAAACATTCTTGGAAGCGTTATCATTGATGGATCAAGTGCTGCAATGACACTTTCATCACCGTTACCACGACAATGCACGCGACCCGGGTGTTGCCCAGTCATCAAACAAGCACGAGACGGCGAGCAGACGGTGTTTCCTGAATAGAAGTCTCTGAATCGTATGCCGTCAGCAGCAAGGCGATCAATATTGGGTGTCTCCAGTTTCTTCTGGCCGTAGCACGACAAGTCACCGTAACCAAGATCATCTGCAACCAGAAGCACCACATTTGGTTTATTAACTGCGGCGTACCCTACCGATAAGCCCGCTGCATAAAACACGACACACGCAAAAGAGCAAAGCATTAATGTATAATTGATGGATACGAATTTTTTATATGACATACGACAGCATCTCCTAAGCTATTCGGCCGCAGATTTTGATATGTCACAGATTCGCATAAACGGCAATGTAATTATCAAACAAATGAGATGTCCATGGCAACTCTGCCATCATCTGGCCCAAATACTCGATACAGAGTTTTCTGATGCTACATCATTTTTTCTTTTATGTCTTAGTTTTGTCCACCGTTCTTCTGCCGCTGAGCCCCGCCTGGTCAAAAGGGATCGTTCATGTCTTTATTCTCTCAGGTCAATCTAACATGGTCGGGGCAGGGGAGGTGCCGTCTCTACTATCTCACAACGGTGGGAAAGGATCACTTGAATGGCTGACGAAAAACCCCGCCACAGCACCTCACTATCGACACCTCCGTAATGATGATGGCAGTTGGAAACAACGTGATGACGTTCAGATTTGTTTCTTTGACCGACGAGGACCACTCCATCCGGGCTATGGTAGTAATGCGAATAAGATTGGGCCAGAACTTGGCTTTGGCTGCTCCGTCGGCGATGCGATCAAGGAACCAGTACTGCTCATCAAAATAGCCTGGGGAGGAAAGAGCCTTGCTAAAGATTTCCGTCCACCAAGTCTTAAAGGAAAAACGGGGCTCAACTACACAAAAATCCTTGAACACACACAAGAAGTTCTCCGCCAAGCCGACCAACTCTTTCCACAATTAAAAGGACGGACCTTGTCACTCAAAGGCTTTGGGTGGCATCAAGGATGGAACGACCGTATCAATCAAACGTTTAACGATGCGTATACGCACAATATGATTCAGTTCATCAAGGACATACGGCGAGACTTAAAAACGCCGGCACTACCCTTTGTCATTGCAGAAACCGGAATGAGTGGCCTAGAAGAGAAACACCCTCGCGCACTTTCACTCATGGCGGCACAGAAAGCTACAACAGACTATCCAGAATTCAAAGGAAACGTAGCTTTCGTTCCAACGCGTGATTTTTACCGGCCTGCAGATGTGTCACCGTCCAACCAGGCGTATCACTGGAACAATAATGCCGAGACCTACTACTTAATTGGCGAGCATATGGGCCTGGCAATGCTTGGTCTTCTCAAGACTCATTAACAATTTTGTATATCTCTCGCCATGCAATGACTTTTCGAATAAAGTCGACTGTCACCCTTCACCTATAGACGGTAGCCCTCCACAAATATCACAAACTACAACGAAACTGTTTCCTTACCCTTTAAATTCGATTCTGAAACAGTAAAAAAGTGCTATACACGACAACGCTTCCGACAAAAAGTGTTGAACCATTGAGTACGTATTGAGCAAGCAACAGTCTTTTTGTCGCAATGATCTGTGCAATCAACACAATAATCGTCACCATTGCAATCTTGAACCACACCAGACCGAATGTACCCCAGCCACCAATAAAATACTGGGCGACAGGGTTTGATTCGACGACGACATTTCGCATCATGCCTCGATTGCTGAAATACAAAAGCAAAAATGTCATAAAGAGGTCAAGTAGACTCGTCAGCACGAACCTACAGGTCTCTGTTTCAAGAGGGAGTTCTCCTCCGACAACTTTGCGAAGGCGAAAAATACACCGATTCTTTAAAGCTGTAAAACGGGTGACCATACGAATACCGCTTTCATGACAGCACCGAGAGTGACGAAGAGAGCGACACCAAAGCCCACAGTTGTAAGCATACAGAAGACTGAACATTTATTGTGTATAACGATCTTCGAATTCCTGTCATTGCTCGCCTCACGAAGGAACAATCCTGAATGAATCGCTTCATCACGCTTCTTTTGCTTAGTTTTTCATGCAGCCTCATCCAGGCTGGTGCACCAAATCTGCTTGTCATTACTGTCGATGACATGAGTTGTGACTCTGCGGGCGTGTTTGATGGCGTCATACCTGACTTAACACCACACATGGACCAACTGGCGTCTGAGGGACTACGCTTCGAAATGGCTCACGTTCAGGTTGGGAACTGTTACCCATCTCGGAATGTCATGTTCTCTGGGCAGTACCCTCATAGCTCAGGCGTCGAAGGTTTCTACCAGGTAAACAATGACTACCCAGTGTTCTGTGACGTGATGAAGAAAGCGGGGTACTTTACTGCCATACGTGGTAAGGTCAGTCACTCAACTCCGTATCAACCATATGCCTGGGATGCTGACCTCACTATCAAGGAAGACGGAAAAAAAGAGCACATCAAAGACGTTGTCTCATACGGAACAAGCCTGACGAAGGGTATCTATCTTGCAAAACAAGCAAACAAACCCTTTGCAATCAATATCAACATTTCAGACCCCCACAAACCGTTCTGGTTCGATGGTGACCCGCATGGCGTTTCCAGAATTTACACAGCAGAAGAATCACCCATTCCAGGGTTTCTCTTTGACGACCCTGCTGTCAGGAATGAGCTTGCGCTTTATTACACATCCGTGCGACGAGCCGATGATGCACTTGGTGCAATACTCAGTGCACTTCAGAAATCTGGTCAAGAAGAAAATACAATTGTGGTCTTTCTATCGGACCACGGCATGCCACTACCATTTGCAAAGACTCAGCTGTATCACCATAGCACCCGAACACCGCTCATGATTCGTTGGCCTGGAGTCGTGACACCAGACACCGTTGATGACCAACACATGGTGTCTGCAATCGACTTTCTCCCAACGTTTTGCGAGATGATTAATGCGCCGTTGCCAGACAACCAGCAGGGTTCATCGTTCCTACCACTTCTTCAGGGCAAGAACCAAGCGAACCGTGACGTTGTGTTCAAGGAATACAACGAGAACGCTGGTGGTAAGCGAAACCCCATGCGAGGTGTCCAAACACCGCAATACCTCTACCTCTTTAACCCATGGTCCGACGGCACCGATGTCATGCGCACGGCAACTCAAGGAACAAAAACCTACAAACGCATGCAGGAACTCGCTGCCACCTCTGAACAGATCCGGAAACGTCTTGACTTGTTTGAGCACCGTATTCTTGAGGAACTCTACGATGTCCAAGAAGACCCTGACTGCCTTATCAATCTTATCGACTCAAAAGACCATCACTCGGCACTTGTGAAATTGCGAGACCAACTCAAAACCTGGATGCATGACACCGATGATCATGCCCTTGTTGCCTTTGAAAGTCGCAATGATCTTCAGATCCGCAGAGCTTACGTCGACAAAACCCAAAAAGAGACTGATGAACGGCGGGCCGCAAAACGCAAGAACAAACCCAAAGCAACAAAAAAAATGAAACTGATCAAAGTTTCTGCAACACAAGAAGATAATGTCGTGACGGTATCGATTCAGCACACCATACCGAAACAACTTGAAATACAAAAAGTACACGTGACGCTTAAAAATGATGGCAAGCAGATCGAACGAAAAATTCTTGAAGTATCCGGAAAGGGTGACACTGAATTAACATTTTCTGTCCCAGACACTCTCACGACCAGCTCCTTACGTATAGCTGCCTTCGTCGGTGCGGACTACCCGACAAACCTGCAGATTGTTCAAGAAGAGGTTCAGTAGTAGGGGAGGCAGGGTACAACTGGGCACCCCTAATCTGCACCCCCAAATTCTTGCCCTCTGTATTTCGCTGCGGCCCACAGATGATCACGTGTTTTTTGTGATATGTGGAATAACACCATTGCTATCAGCAAACGATTGAATTGGCACGCCCATCATCTGCGCCTGTGTCAGCCACAGGTTCGCAAGTGGTGTTCCCTCCTGCATATGGATGTGCTGCCCCTTTTGGGTTCGTGCACCACCACCGGCCAGAATAATTGGTAAATCGTTGTATTGATGTGTTGACCCATCACCAAGACCCGAACCATACGTAAAAAGCGTGTTATCAAGAAGCGAAGATCCATCTCTTTCACGAACAGCCATCATTCGTTGCATCAGATAGACGTATTGCTCCATGTGAAATCGATCAACTTTCAACAAATCATCTATCATTACTGTCTGATTATGGGACATCTTGTGGTGACTACGAGGCTTGTCGAATAGCCCATCAAACATGTACGGCGTATCCCACCGCTCTGGACCAATCATGAATGTCGCTACGTTCGTCAAACCTGCCTGGAGAGCGGTCACCATCAGGTCGCCCATAAGGCGAATGTAGTCGCCTCGTGGAAGATAGGCATCCGTGGGCTCCTCGAAATCAATTCCAGTTAAATCCAATTTCATGCTTTCAAGACGAGTCAATTGAAGTTCGATTGCTCGGATGGATTCAAAATATTCATCAAGCTTCTGCTTATCACTTTGACCAAGCTGCCTCTTTAAATCACGTGCATCATCGAGTACGAGACTCGTGACATCTTTGTAACGATTGATCTCGTGCGTTGAAAACAGACGCTGATACATCTTCCGAGGATCACGAATTGACGGCGCTACATGTCCGGTGCCGAACCACGAAATATTGTCAAAATAGATCGACTCTTTGTTATCCGTGTGATTGTTACAGCTAAATTCCAATGTTTTAAATGGTGTCTGCTGACCAACATGATCGGCAACAATGTGGTCAAGTGTTCGTGCGAGCGGCCACGCAGAATCTTTTACTTCGAACGGCTTTGCGCTGCTTAAATAACACGATGCACATTGAGCGTGGACATCTGTTCCGTTTTGAAACTGCCTGTCCATTCCGGTGATGAGTGTGATCTGATCTGTCAGGCCCTCGAGTGGCTCCATCGTCGGTGTCAAACCATCAAGCGGCTTGAGTGACTGATGTGGATCCTGCTCACCGAGTGATCTCATTACACCGCCAAGATTCCCCTTCGGAATAATGTGATCAGCCTCCCCAGGAAAAAACCCACGGCGGACCACACCGATCGGTACGTAGAAATGCACCATCCGAAGTGCTGAAGCACTTACTGCGTGTGCGTCCACCATACCCTCAAGCCACGGGAGCCCGAGGGCAGACCCACCAACACCTCGAAGAAACTTTCGACGGTTAATTCTCACCATGGACTCCTAAACGCCGGACTCATCACGACACCCTCGATGATACTTTGAATCTTATACCCATCGCCCGCGGTTGTCGCGACAACATCTTCAACGTCAACGTTATCCCAGGGCGTCAACTTACGCCCCAGTGCAAATGAAAGAAGGTGTTTTGCAAATGCCTTCACGAATGTCGCATCCTCCTTGAGGATTGCTTCCTTGAACTCTGTGATATTTCCAAAGTCATACTGATGAAAAAGCTTTCCTGATGAATTTACTGAACGACCATTTTCATATGTCGACCGCCACCGTCCAACAGCATCATAGTTTTCAAGTGCAAATCCCAGCGGGTCGATCTGCTCATGGCACCCACGACAGTCTGCACGTTCTCGATGGGCACTAAGCCGCTCACGCAAAGTCAGCGTCTCTGTCTCTATCCCAGCATGCTCCGGCAGCGGAGGCACATCAGCCGGTGGCGGTTTGGGCGGATCATTAAAAACCACTGATGCTAACCATGCCCCTCGTGAAATTGGCTGCGATCGCTCAGGGTTCGAAAGCATGGTCATAACAGCTGCATTGGTAATAACACCGCCACTCCGTTTGTCTTGAGTCAGCGTTCGTTCAAATACCAGGCGAGTTGGGCCTGTTGGTTTTGCCGCCGCAACGTCAAGACCGAGTTCCGCATATGCCTTGTTCAATTGATGTGATCGATAGGTGAAATCAGAATGAATGAACTGGGTGACGGGAAGGTTTTCAAGAAGAACTGCCTCAAACAGCAACAATGGCTCAAGCATCATATGCATGCTGAGGCGGTATTTTGAAAAATAGAAGTGAGGAAATAGATCCGGATCAGGGGTTGCTGAAATCATTCGATCAAGCTGAAGCCACTGCAAAGGAAAGGCATCACAAAATCTCTTCAGCTTTTTACTCTTCAGCATTCGACGCACTTCTTCTCGAATCCCCTGCTTATTTTCGAGCAGGCCGGCTTCTGCTGCAAAAAGAAGCTGCTCATCGGGAATGCTGCCCCAGAGAAAAAAAGATAGTCGCGAAGCGAACGAATAAGGATCAAGGGCTTCCGCACCTTCAAACTGAGAATCAGCGTTATAAATATAAAGAAAGCGAGGTGAAGCTATTACAGCAGCTGCTGTTGCCTTCATAGAGTCTTCGAATGATATGCCCTTCGCTCGCTTTGCGGTCACGAATGACACATACCGATCCAATGTTTCTTTTTCAACGGGCCTACGGAAAGCCAATGTCAAAAACTTGGTCAGCCGAGTTTCTATTACTTTGCTCTCAGGATCTGCATGTTTTTCTGGGGCCTCGAAAAACTCGCCCCAAATACCAACATTCTTTTTCACAAAGTCTTTACTCTGCACAATCGACTGACCAAGAGAAAGAAACGACTCCATGAGTAAGGGTGATAATGACAGGTGGTCTGCCTGCGTATCGAACCCATGTTCGGCCCGGAGATCTTGCGGGAACGGTGCTACGCCCGCGAGTCTCGGCTCGATGAGTTGTGACTTACCAAGTGGACGATTTCCAACAGCAACGATATCCGGCAGCCTGCCTTTTGCAGGATCAAAGTAATTCGCATAAACGCGTGCAACTCTCTCGGGCAGTCCAAAAACAGCACATCGCAAATTAAACAAATCAGTCACTGCATTGTGATACTGAAATCGATTCATACGACGCAGCGATTGTTTACGTGGTGCCTGAGTCTGTCGTGTTTTTTCAGCAAGCAGATTATAAAGTTCGCTGGCTACCATTCGGCGGGCTTCTTTCGATGGCTG
>Ga0233432_10005605_pt1 | contig 10880 bp, 9 predicted proteins | sample SI_122_August201_6_FD_179870 | JGI IMG/M metagenome (GOLD analysis project Ga0233432, IMG submission 179870) | Seawater microbial communities from Saanich Inlet, British Columbia, Canada - SI_122_August2016_10_MG | ecosystem: Environmental > Aquatic > Marine > Inlet | place: Canada: British...
TAATACCACGCGAACCATAAGACTCTCTCTGTAGAACGTGACTTAATATTTAACGCTATTTTTGAAAATCATAGCGTCGTTAAGGCTCAGTCGACAATGGTGTGATTCGCCGCTTGAATCTCATGAAGCCTCGCCAGTAGCCAGGCCAGGGGCAACAACAAAAGACCCAGGGCAACCATTACTAGGACTGCAAAACGACTGATTCCCAGAGCCGCAGTACCCCAGACGCTAGGGCCCAGTACGAGCATGGCCAGACCACTCACACTCCCCACGATAAGTAGTCCATAAGCCGTCCACCGGATCCTATCGTGAGTACTCGACGTGGGCGTTAAAATCACGCCGTTTAGGTTAATGTCGTCACTCACGGCTCGCCCGAAATTTCACTGTGTAAACTCAAGAAAATCACACGACGCTCAACGCTCTAGACGCGCGAAATAGTCTCTCGCCGCAACCATCACTCTAGGCGCTAAAACAATAGTGCTCACCATGGTGGGGAGCGCCATCAATCCGTAACTCCCCGAAATCAAGTTGAAAACAACGTCGACACTGACGCTTGCGCCAAACACCACCGCCGCAATGAAAAACCATCGAAAGTAAGGCTGCCACGCGGCACCTGCTAAGAATCCAAAACACTTCGCACCAAAATACCAACCCGTAAACATGGTGGTGGTGCTTAAAATAAGGGCAACGAATCCGAGGGCGAGTAAACCAATGGTGCCCATTTCGTTTTGAACGGCATTAGCCGTGAGCGTTATCCCTGAAAGATCACCCGGGTTTTGCCACTCACCGGCGAGCAAAATCACCAGTGCCGTGCAGGTGCACACCAGTAAGGTGTCGAATATCGGACCCAGCGTTGCAACCATGCCTTCGCGTATGGGCTCATTTGTTTTTGCTGCGCCGTGCGCCATTACCTCAGTGCCAACACCCGCCTCGTTTGAAAAAACGCCGCGACTTACACCAATCAGCATAATACCCACGAAACCACCCCCGACCGCGGTTGGACTGAAGGCCTCAGAGACAATCAACCACAACAGGGCGGGTACCTCGGAGAGGTGGCTCAGCACCACGTATAAGGTCATGGTGACGTAGACAACAACCATCGCGGGTAATGAGCGTACCGCAACCATGGCCACGCGCGGTAAACCACCAAAAATCACTACTGCGACGAGCACGGCCAAACCCAGTCCAGTCGCGAGTCCAGACCAAACAGGAGGCGCGCCATCAAAAACGGTCTGGCCAATCAACGCCGTGAGCTGATTCGCCTGAAACATGGGCAACGTGCCGATCAAACCCGCCACGGAAAACAAAACGGCCAACGGGTAAAACGATCGAGGCAGTGCCTCTCGAATGACATACATCGGGCCGCCCTGAAGGTTGCCCTCACTGTCGCGTCCGCGGTACATCACACCGAGCGAACACGTGAAAAATTTGGTCGCAATACCGACAACTGCAGACACCCACATCCAGAAAATCGCACCCGGCCCTCCAGCGACAATCGCCAGTGCAACGCCTGCAATATTACCCAAGCCCATGGTGTTAGAAAGCGCCGCCGCGAGTGCTTGGAAGTGCGACAACTCGCCTTCCTCGTCGGGGGTGTCATAACGACCGGACATCACAGCAAACGCGTGACCCAGGTATCGGTAAGGAAGTGCCCGAGAGATAACGAGAAAGAACGCACCGCCACCCAACAGTAAAGCCACCATTGGGAGCCCCCATACGGCATCTGCAAATGCGATCGACCAACCCTCTAACTGCTGAAAGCTCATTCGTTATCTCTTTTTTTAAACACCACGCCCGAGGTGCTGATGCGCAGGCGCTCACCGTCCAGAACGCCCACTATACACAGTGATGGCGCCTTGACTCACTGATCAGCAAAACACATTTGGGACGCCGGTTTGTATCTCGTGATCCAAAAAATCCGAAAGTTAATCCCGAATAACTGTATTGACCGCGCGTGAGTTTGCGCTCCTCAGAAATAGAGGCATGATGACATCACGGCTTTAACCCAATAAATCACGGCTTTAACCCAATAAAAAGGCACCTTACTATGTCAGCGACAGCCCCTCATGAGTTTACCGGTCAGACCGCCCTTATCTCCGGAGGAGCCTCAGGCATTGGTCTGGCCACGGCCAAACGCCTGATCGCAAGCGGTGCGACCGTCTGGATCGCGGATATTCAAGACGAGAAAGGCGAGCAAGTTGCAGAAGAGATTGGCGCAACTTATGTGCATCTGGACGTGTCCAAGGAGGCGGACTGGATCTCGGTTGTGGAGTTGATTGCCAGTCAGGGTGAGGGCCTCAACCTCCTGATGAATAACGCCGGCATTGTCATCGGCGGCACCCTCGAAACACAAACAGCCGAAGAATTTCTGCAAACCACCAACATTAATTTATTGGGTGTCTTTCTGGGGTGTAAGATATGTGCGCCATTAATGACGATCTCAGGCGGTGGTGCAATCGTCAACGTGTCGTCGATCTGGGGCATGGTGTCCGACTCGGGTGCGGTGGCGTATTCAGCCTCCAAAGGCGGCGTAAGAACCATGACCAAAGCCATTGCGCTGGACCTTGCTGACAGAGGCACACAAATACGCGCAAATTCGATTCACCCCGGCTTTACAGCGACTCCCATGGTCGAGGACAGTGTTTCTGAAATGGAGCCTGAAGAGGCCGCGCAGTTTGCCGCACGAACCATTGAGCGCGTCCCTTTAGGTCTTGGGGAAGCCGATCAGATCGCCGCTGCCACTGTCTTTTTGTTCTCAAAAGACAGCTCGTTTATGACAGGATCAGAACTCGTAGTCGACGGGGGGTTTACGGCTGCGTAGTAGGCGAATCGGCTCGTTCTCGTCGCCGCGACACTGCCAAGCGACGTGTAACGCCACCTGAGTGCCGGCTACATCCAGCGCTGCCACTTAAAACACAACAACAACGCTAAAATAATGGCGCCACACGAGGCCATTAAATAGTTGAAGGCATGAGGCTCATCCAGCCCTGGGACGCCGCCCACGTTGACGCCCAACAAGCCGGTCAAAAACCCCAGAGGCAGGAACAGCACCGCTACAATCGTAAACACATAGGTTTTATGATTCATGTCGTCAGCCAACCTCGCTGCCAGCTCTTCTTGTGCCAGTATCGCACGATCCCGAACTTGATCGAGATCCTCGATGTACCTCATGAGTCGGTCAGCAATATCACGAAGTCTGACTCGGTGATACTCATTCAGCCAGGTTGGCGTCTCTGCGCTGAGTCGCGTTAATGCTTCGCGTTGGGGCGCCATGTAACGACGAAACTGCAGGGCTCGCTTTCGAAGCGCAATAATAGATTGTCTTGTGGACGTAGGGTCACCCTCATCGATAGCGGCTTCTGCACGCGCAACATCGAGCTCAAGATCAACGATGCTGTCTGCCATGTCATCCACGACGTACTCCACCCAATCAACGAGCAGGTCTGGGATGGTATTAGCTCCCTCCCCTTGAAGAAGTTCATCGACCAATCTTTCGGTCGACTGCAATGGGCGAAGACGCGCACTGATCAAACGGCTGCCGTTAGTCCATATTCGGAGTGACACCATGTCTTCAGCCTCGGCGCCCGGGAGTCGGTTAACCCCGCGAAGAGTAAGAACGAGGTTATCGCCACGGCGCAATACCCGGGGGCGCGTTTCGTCGGTTGTCAGCGCACCAGCCGCAATCGGACTTAAACCCCCTTCGGAGAGCAGCCATCGCCGCGTTTCTGGATCATCTGCATCAAAGTGCAACCACGTCGCATCCGCATCGGCGGTGAGCTCAACGGCGCCAGCTGAACCCAGTTGAGTAAGCTTAAGCGCATGAATGAGGCCATGTTTAGATGAAGACGAAGGACTGATCACTGCGTAAGGGTCTCTCACAACCGAGTAGATCGGTTAAAATCGCTTAATTGTGCTCGCTTATCAACTGGTTTCCGCTAACCTACCCTACCCAAATGTGCTGTGTGCCAATGGCGAATAAAGGCAGCGCATAATCGACCAAATGAGCGTTACCACACATTTTAATGACGCGAGAGCGTTGCAGGCATAACGTTTGAAATACCTTGCGATTATTCTATTAACGTTTTTTACAACATCGGCCTCATACGCGGATTATTCGCGTGACTACATCGACGCAGTGGCTGCAGAACGTGCTGAATCAGGGGATACGGCCATCTCGTACCGCGTCTTTAATCAAGCGGAAGATCACCCGAAACTTTTACTGATCATGGGTTTAGGTGGCGCCGGTTATGCCTGGGGTGATGCCTTCGTAAACGCCTTGGAATCAAAGGGCATCGAAGTGATTGTGATCGATAACCGTGACACCGGTGAATCGGACTTTTTCTCAGCGTGGGGGCAACCCACGCTATGGTGGCAGTTACTCAAATACAAATTGGGATTGTCAGTGGATGCGCCCTACTCACTCGCCGAAATGGCCCAAGACAGTATTGCCGTCTTGGATACCGCCGGTTATCAACGTGTCCATGTCGCCGGTGCATCGATGGGCGGCATGATCGCGCAGGTCCTAGCGGCTCGATTCCCCGAGCGCGTTGTTAGTCTCACGTCGATCATGTCGACCACGTTTGCACCGCACTTGCCGCCGCCCACTGCCAACGCAGAAGGTAACTTGAGGGACTTGGCGGAAGGCGACGCTGAAACTTCGCGCGAGCAACGCATGCGGGATCGCGGGTTTTATCCCGAATCGATGGAGCGACACCTCATGGCTATTTTTAAGTCAGGCGATCGCACAGAGGAAGTTGGTACCATCACCTCACCGACGCTGGTGATTCATGGATCAGAGGATCCCTTGGTACCACCTGAGCACGGCATCCACACAGCCGAACAAGTCGAAGGGGCTCGCTTCGTGCTAGTCGAGGGTATGGGCCATAACTTGCCGGAGGCGCTCCATCCTCAAATTATCGGTTTAATATCGGGGCACATTGACGCCGCAGAACAGGGTGAGACTTTAAATCACTAAGGTGACGTGTATGCAGAGATCCAACGACCATTCCGTGTGTCAGTCCAGGAGGCGGGCGCCAAAGGTGATCGCAGCCCTCTTAACGGGTCTGACGATACTGTCTTCCTGGGCCACGGCAACCCCTGAAACGCAGGCCATCAACACGCTCATCGATGGCCTCCATCGGGATGCAGACAGGGGTGAATTTCAATCCTATTTTGATCGCTACACACCCACTGCCGTGTTCATGGGCACTGATAAAACCGAGCGCTGGACCATTGACGCGTTTAAACAATACGCGGCACCTGCCTTCGCCGACGGTCACGGATGGTCTTACACCGTAATTGAGCGCAACGTCGAGGGCGACGGTGACACGCGCTGGTTTGATGAAATCTTATTGAACAAAAAACTCGGCCACTGTCGCGGGACCGGTGTCGTTCAACGCATCAATGGCGAGTGGAAACTGGCACATTACTCACTGACCTTGCTCATTCCCAACGACATCGCCGCGGCCGTGGGTGTTAGCACACAAGAGGCTGACGGCCTCATTGAGCCATAAAAAAAGCGCCTCAATGAGGCGCTTTTTACAGGTGAGTAAAGCGTTGAACCAACGCTAGAAGGTCGTATTAATCGCCAATCTCACATTAATCGGCGCACCGACAGACACTTGGTGCGTGCTGTGTCCGTTGGGGAAATACAGCTCATCCGTCGCGTTTTCAACATTGAGCTGAATTACCGTGCTCTCTGACAGGCGATAGCGCGCCGACGCGTCGATTCGGGTGTAACTGGGTAAGATCGCCGAATTGCTGTTGTTAATAAAGCTCTCGCTTTGATGCGTCAGTCCAAGGCCTAAGCTTAAGTCGTCAGAAAGCGTAAATTGGTTCCAGATTGAGAACATCGAATCGGGGAGCTCTCGCGGCGTGAGCCCCGTTCGGCCTTGACGATTGACTTGTTCCCCGTCGAGCGAACTGTAGCCCGCCGACACGCTCCATAACGCGTTGACTCGCCCTTGAAGCTGAAGCTCAAAACCGTCAATTTCCGACTCAATCACATCGAGCGTCGCCGGGTCGTTGTCGGCCACTTGCGGGGAACGCTGCTCTATCTCAAACAAAGCCGCGGTGAAGCTAAGACCCGATGCAAAGTCATATTTAACGCCGACCTCGCGGTTACCAAACGTGTTTGGCGCGAGCTCGTCGTTACTGCCGTTTATGTTGGCAAATTGCTCGCCGCTGCGGGGCAAAAAAGACTCACTGTAGCTGGCGTAAATCGAAATTGCGTCTATGGGCTTATAAACGACTCCAAACCGTGGCGAAACTTCGCTGTCCTTACGCGATCGCGTTTCATCGGCGAGTGCATTGAATACTTTAATGTCAAAACTGTCGTAGCGCAGTCCCACAACCACTTGTAGGTAGTCGGTGAGCGTTAACTCGTCCTGAAGGTATACCGAGGTCACGTCAATCGAGACGTCAGTGTCATCATTGATGTCGCGATCGAAGCTATTCGTGGCGACATTGCCCAGCGCATTCAGCCCAACCCCGCCTTCAAGCCCCAGATTTCGAGTCAACGAGAACGTTTCTTTATCATCGTCGGTGGTGTCCCAAAAGGAATTCCAGCGGTCTTGGTCACTTGATGTGTCGATGAATTCGACGCCCGCCAGAAGCGTGTGCTGCATACCGGCGAATTCAGACTCGCCGACCAAGTTAGCCGATAAAATCGAGTTTTGCCGTTGCGTTGTGTCGACGTAACCGTCGAGCGTCACTTCATCCGGTGTTTGTGCCTGATCGTACGCGGCGGCATAAAAGTTTTGGTAGAGCTTGTCGTAGTCGCCGTAAAACGCCGCGATATTACCTTTGAGCGTATCTGAGAACGAGTGTTGCACTGACGCTCGCCACAGGTGGGCTTTTAGCGCTGTGGTATTTACATCGGGGTCCCCAAATACAATTTTCTCAAAGGCTTTCACAGGGCGACCGTCAGCTCCGGTGGGGATTCCGCGATCAATAAATCGTTGGTGATCAATGTACTCGTATGACAGATCAATCACACTGTCGCCTGACTCAATGTGCAAGGTTGGATTCACACCCACTCGGTCACCGTCGTAAAAGTCACGGTGATTACCAAGCCGCTCAACCATGGCGTTGATTCGCAATGCGACCGAATCACTGATCACCCTATTGTGGTCGATCTGGCCACCCAACTCGCCGAGACTGTCCACACTGAGCTGCGACGTCGTGAAACCTTGGTCGAGTTGCGCTTTTTTCGTAACGCGATTCAGTACGCCACCCGTGCCGCCACGACCAAATAATAGTGCGTTAGGGCCTCTGAGAACCTCGACTTGCGCCAGGTTGTAGAGGGGCCGGTAGTACTGCACGTCGTCGCGCATCCCGTCGATGTAAAAGTCCGCTGTTGAGCGAACGCCCCGGAAAATCACTGCATCTCGATGCCCCTCCCCTTGCGACGTCGTCACACCCGGGAGGTAATTGACCACCTCGCTAATGCTATTAAAGCCTCGCGCACGGATATCCTTGGCGGAGACAATACTCAGACTCTGAGGGACATTTAAGATCGGCGTAGGCGTCTTGAGTGCGTTGATGGTGTCCGAGTAAAGGTACTGCGCAGAAACCACTACCTCTTCGATCGACGCACTGGCCACATCGCGGTCTTTTGTTGAGCCCGTCTGGGCATATGCGGGGTTAAGCACGAGTGCGGAGACGACCAAGGGCATTACTTTTAGCGGGTTCATTGACAATAATCTCTTGTTGATATCGCAAATGATAATGATTCGCATTAGTAATTGCAATGCGCCGCTCTGTTTTTTTTAAATTTCCCCTCTAAGCGAGTGTTTACAACAAAAAATGCGCTAAAAGCAGGGCTGCTTCAAACCAAAACTAGGCTGTAACTGTGACGCAGGAGCCGTCATGCGTGAGCGATATCCGACGTTTTAAGGTGTTATTGACGTGCTAAAACGTAATGTAAAATCGGCGTTTTAAGGCCTCAATCGACCCGAGAAGGAATGCAGAATCGGTAGTCTGTCGTACCACTGGTAATGCAATAACGCACCACACGTGGCCCGTCACCATCATTGCGCACGATACCGGAAAAAGGCGTCAGCCCCGTGTAACGACCAATTTCACCTTTGGAGTCAACACTACCGGCAAATCGATACCCATAGGTCGCCTCAACTCGGGCGACCGGGACGCGTCCCTCAAGGCCGCGATAGCACTTGAGGTCATCAAAAATCACAGACTCAGGGTCGCCCATGCGCGACCTGATGAAGGGCTTTGCAATCGCGAGACATTCAGCCTCTGACATCGATAGGCCAAAGTCGGCTGACTCCACTTCTTGCTCCGTCGGTGCAGACGAACAACCGGAGACAGCAGCGGCTAACACAACGGTGTACACAGGCTTCATTATGACTCCTTGTTACGCTCATCTCTTGCCCTCACAGTAGACTCAGATCTGCCGGCAAACAAGACAAAAATAAAGGCCTCAACCGACCAAGGCGGCACACGATGATCTGGATGTTTAGCGTACTCTGTTCACTTGCCGTTATGGGAATCAGCGGTATCGTCCCTCTTGACGGAACACCTCTAGCGAGCAACGAGCGCCCTGGCTTTCTTCTCCTTTGGACGCGTTACTCTGCGCATCTTGCCTTCTTATTTTTACTCGCGGCCTTTTTAGCGAGCACGGCTCGCAGGCGATGGCGCCATCCGGCAACGCGTGCCCTCATGAGTTATCGACGTCAGCTTGGACTGGGCTTTGCGACAGCCCACATCTTTCACCTTGTCGCGCTGACCTTATTTCTACTGAATCTTGAAGGCTTTTCAGCAATAGCGTCATTAGCCGTTGCCGCATTTGGCTATGCGGTGACCACCGCACTCGCGGTGACCTCGAACAACTGGAGTGTCCGTCGACTGGGCGTCAAACAATGGCGACTGCTTCACACCACCGGCATTAATATTTTAATGCTGTACTTCTTTGTCGCCTTTGGTGCTGCACTCATTCAGAAAGGCGGCACGGTCTATGTCGTCTATGTCTTCGCAATCGTCGGCGCAGTGGTGGCTAAAGTCTCTGCAAGAGAGACTCGCCTGCAGCACGCTACTGAGTGAAATAGATATTTCTGAGGTATAGGGTGCGATCAGGCGCCTTAGCGCGACTCAAAAAAGCAACCACATTTGTAACGTCCGATAGGTCCGCACCACCATCAAGCTCAGAGATTGGCAAGGTAACGGCGCGCCACTCCTCACCCACCAAATTGTCAGTACCCGGGCCAAAACTGACAAAGTTATTGACCTGGTCACCCCGCAAAAAGCTGCCCGTTTGAAACCCAAAACTGAAGTTCACATCGCTGCTGCCGCGAATCTCAAAATGCATATGGCCGTTCTTAAATCGAGCCAGATTTTCGCCGACGTCAGCGTCCACCTCCAGACCTGCCCCCCACCAGTCGCCCGCTCGAGTCTCCACGCGAACCTCACCACCCGACAGTAGTTCAATCGCTGTCGTTCCTTCCCACGGCGTCAGCTTCAACGGCGCACTGGGATACGTGTTTCCTGGGTCTTCCGCGGTCAACGTATTATGAACGATGACGAATTGTTGATCGGTGACAGGCTCCCCCACCTGACGAGCGGTATTGACCGTGTCGATTCGTCGAACAGCCATTTGACTCCGAAACGGCGGCACCATGGCAGCGGCCAGTAATTCAGTGCGATCGCCACCATAGCTCTTGCGCAGAGGCGCACCATTTCGAGTCATTCCGTCAAATGCACCAGCATCAAACGCATCCCATAAGGTGTGCTTTACTTCATTACTCAGCGAGACCAGTCCAAAATGGTTTTCAGAGTCCCCCGGGCTGTCCGCTTTTTTCCACTGTTCGTCAAACGCCTCAAAATAAAACAGTGAAATTCCAGCGGCATCGGTCCACTCACGAAGCAGGTCATGGAACACTTTCTGCTTGTACTCGTCGGCAGCTTTGGATCCATTCGCACCGTAGGCCGACTCGTCGTAGCTCGCCCACCCGGTTTCACCAATGTGGACTGGCTTTCGCACACCGACCAGCGCCATATAATCAATGACCGCTTGATACTGCTTCTTGGCGTAATCGATTGTTCGACGCATGCTTGCATCCGTCATCGACTCAAAGCTCAGCGCCTCCTCGTCAGGCTCTACACCCCAAAACGATGGATTATAAAAAGAGTCGTGAAAGGGGTAGGTGTGCACCGAAACGAAGTCAACGGCCTGCATGAGCTGCGTGAGTTCAGGCGTATGGTAGATCGGATTGCCACCCCCCCAGGATTCGTAGTTGTCAGAACTCGTAATCCACACATCTTCGCTCAGTTCGCCCTTGGTCTTCGCGTCCTGTAAGTAGTTCACCCACTTAAGAATAGTTTTCGGATAGACGAAGTAACTGACCGCCCACTGAACCATGGCTTCATTACCCACCGCTATCGCCTTGACGATATGAGGGTACTGATTACTCAATCGAACCGCGGCCTCGATTTCACGCGTGTTATTGGCCACATCGCCTTGCGTATGATCAGGCCCGGTGCCCTCGACCCACGCATTATTACTCGCATCCCAAACAGCTTCTGTCCAAGCGTTTTTTGAGTCTATCCAGGCGCCCAACATAACGTACATTTCAAAATCAGGATCGGCTTGCTTAACGCGGCTTATCGCTGCAAGGAGCCGCTCTACTTGTGGAAATTGCGACGTGTTGTAGGTGCGGAGTAATTTGACACCCATGGCGTCTAAAATTCTCACATCATCCATGAGCTGCTCAACGGTTGGACCGTCGTCACGACTCAAGCCTCGGTAGCCACCAAATGACACCGCGTGGTACTGAGGGTCTCCAAAAATATCGGCGGCTGCCGGACTGGTCTTGATCGTCTGCTCGGGACTACAGCCCCACTGAGTGAAGCTGATCAGCACGGCC